>Ga0099828_10002485_pt1 | contig 12676 bp, 13 predicted proteins | sample CZO8metaG_2_FD_79338 | JGI IMG/M metagenome (GOLD analysis project Ga0099828, IMG submission 79338) | Vadose zone soil microbial communities from the Eel River Critical Zone Observatory, Northern California, USA - CZOApr15con2H1.8 metaG | ecosystem: Environmental > Terrestrial > Soil > Vadose...
CCTTGGGAGCTACTTAAGTTGTGTCGTGCTGGACCCACGGGGAGGGCTACAAAGAGCACGCACTTGCCAAACTCGTGGTGGCTCCCGTACAGTTGAGCGCGCGAACTGTAACAAACGGCCCCGCCCCTGTCAATGCACCGAGCTCGCACGGGGCCATCCCCGAACTGGGTTACCCGGAGGCACTGTAGTGGATATTAATGTCCGAAAACGCTCGAATGTGCAAGTTATTCAACTGCGCGGCCCACTCAGGATGGGGGAAGCCGTGGATAGCTTTCGCCAAACCATCGATGAGACGGTGGGCGCAGGTGACAACCAGTTGGTTGTCAATCTGACGGAAATGCCAACTATCGATTCCAGTGGCATCGGTATCTTGGTTAAGGCCATGGCCTCTGCCAAGCAACGCGGGGGCGCGCTCAAGCTGGTCAATCCTTCCAAATTCGCGGTCCAGACGCTGCGCCTGGTGGGGGTGCTGAACCTCTTCGAGGTTTTCGAAGACGAAGAGGCGGCGGTTGCGTCGTTTCAGTAGCTTAGGGGAAGAATGGATGCTGCGAGGGTCTTGCCCACTATTAGGGCAGCCCTGTGCGGCGCACTAGGTCGGCGTAGTGCGAAGCTAATCCACGCCAAAGTCTGCCTTCAAACCCAGAAGGCCCGCATCGCGTTCCTTCAGCAGCCGCTTCTGCACGCTCTGTTTTCGCGCAGTACAATCGCCGCAGAACACCCGTGTCTCGTCAGTTGAAGTACGACCATGAGCCTCTCCCACTGCCGACCCGTACAACGTTGCTCCTTACGATGGCGGAGGAAAGGTGAAGAACTCCCACATTTTCGGCGCAGTGGCCGCAGCCCCAGGAAGCCTATTGACGCCCAGGCCCTCAAGCATCAGGCGCAGAACGCTTTGGTGCTGATAGAGCGTGGTGGACTGATAGCCGGCCTTAGAGGATGATGGGCTGATAAGAACTGCGACGACCCAACCTCCGCCGTTTGTGTTGTCGCTGCCTGACTCGTCGAATACGATGATGAGCAGTCCATCCTTTTGGAACTCTTGGCTCTTAATCAGCGGGTCGATGTGGACCCGCAGCCAAGTGTCAGCCTGCTGCAAGGTGCCATCATGGGCATCGTCTATCAGATTCGGCGTGATGAACGAGTAGCTCGGCAACTGATTGTTCGCCAGATCCGTGGCGAACTGGGTGAACGGGACTAAATTCTGGCACTGAACTGAGCTGCCCATGACGTCGGAAAAGTAGCTGAGCGGATCATGTCTCCTGGCATAGCCACTCGTTGATCCCAGAAAACATGGCGAGAGCATATTTTCTTCGTAGGCTTTCCAAGTTTTCCCAGCGGTCAGGAGTTCACGCGGTACGTTGTCGACACCCAATCCGGCCGACGGCGGGACATAGCTGTCGTCGTTAGTGACAATCTGTCCGGCGGTGAGCATGAAATAGTTGCCGATCGAAGGATGCGTGTTGGCATAATACTGCGTGGCTAGTCCGTACTGCGTCGCCAGACTGTTGAGGTAAGGCATGGAAGAACTACCGATCACATCAGAATAGTTGTGGTTTTCCTCTACAACAATAAAGACGTGTCCGAACGGAGGCCCAGCCGGATTCACTGTGGGCGCGGCGGAATTAATAGTTTCCGAGCCATGAAGTCCCGAACATCCAGTGAGAATAAAGCCGAAGGATGAGAATATCAGCAAGAGGCTGAGCACTCGGACGCAGATGAGAACTTGCTGGGTCCACATTACTCGGAAATGCCGCACCGGATGGTGAGCCATAACGATCACTCCCCGAGCAGGTCAGAGTCTTACGTCCACAAACGACATCAATGCCGACTTCGTACTCTGGGCCCGATAGTAAATTTAGAGCCCCTGAGGTACGTAAAATGAGTTTTCCCGCAACCTGCTAAGGATTGCCCGTGGAACTGCGGTTGTTCATCGCAAAAACGGGATTGCAACCTGTGCTTATGGGGATGCTGTTATCGCAGTCGATCTCAATCTCTTTGCGCGTTTGTTGCATCTGCGGGAAATAGGCCACGACTTTCGGCGGCGATGCGCTCAGGTCAATAACATCCCCTGAGTCTCCCACAAACAGGTATTTGCCATCATGACTGATATGCAGCCAGCCGTCTCCCAAACAGTCATACGCGCAACCAGCTTCTTGCCCGCCCAAACTATGCATTAGGTGGACAGTGTCAACCAATTGGGGCGAATATATGTTGGCACCAGCAATGTTGAAGACGTACACAACGTTGTTGATGGCGTCGATGACGTATAGTTTCTGCTCGTCCGGACTCATGGCAATGCCGTGATTGGGCGTGCTGGGGCAAGCTCCTGACGTACAGGCCGCAGGTGGCAGAGCTTCTTGAATAACGGTTCCGTTCGTCAGATTGACCACATCCAGAACCGGCTTGCTGCAGGGTGCGGGGCACGTCTGCGTCAGGTAGGCGGCGGTTTCTTGCGAATTAATCGTGAAGGGACGAACCCCTGTACCGGCCCCGCCGTTTCCGGGGGCAGGAATGCTATTAGAAGTGAAAGATATGCTGTTGTCCGAAGTCCGTGCCGCTTGGAAGACCGAAGACTGACGACCACCTAAGTAGACGTGTCCGTTGTGGATGATGGTGTTGTGTGGGCCGAAAGATGAAGAGGTGATGCTGCCAATATCGTTGCCGTTGCTAGCATCAACTACGTGCCAAATGCTAGAACCGCTGGCCAACTCGCCGTCCGGCATGTAAATCTTCGAGCAATCGGGTGCAATGGCATGACTGTCGATTCCGTGCGTGTACTGTTTAGCCCACTTAACAGAAAAGTCAGTCAAGCTGATGGCGGCGAGGCTGCCGTTGCCCTTGACGCCGCCATCGCCACCGTAGCTGACGTAAATGGCTTTAGTTCCCACACAGGCTACCGAGCCTCTGGTACCTGCCGTAGTCGGTATGCTGACCGTTTTTACCGGTGTTGAACTGAGGGTATCAATGCTGTAGATATACAGCGTGCCGTCGGTGAAAACGAACTCATATCGATTTACGCTGCCCCCACCCACCGGTTGTCCTGTGCCGGCGAGCATTTCGGTATTGGGCGAGTTCGAGGCGTTGCTGACAAAGCTGATACTGCCAGAAGAAGTTCCCGCCGTCTGCGGAGCGAAGGTTACGGTAAAGGAAATGCTCTGATTAGCTGGCACCGTGGCGGGAAAACTGATGCCGCTCACAGAGTACCCCTGGCCGTTCCATGCCGCGGACCTTACTGTCATGTCGGCACCGCTGGCTGTGAGGGTTCCGGTTTGGGCCTTGCTGCTCCCCACAACTACGCTACCGAAGTTCATGGTCGCAGGGGCGACAGCGAGTTGTCCCGGGGCCGGCGCCAAACCAGTTGCTGAGAGCGACACGGTGACTGTCGGATTGGCTGCGTCGGATGTAATCGAAAGGGTGCCGCTAGCAGAGCCGGCTGACCTGGGGTCAAACGAAATCATAAGAGTGGCACTTTGACCGGGTGCCAGCACGAAGGGTACGGTGAGACCAGAACTGAGGCTAAAGCCGGTCCCTGTCACGCTACTCTGAGTGATGGTGACACTGGAGCCACCACTCAAGCCATTGCTCAGAACAAGAGAATTCGTTTTACTACCGCCGACGGAAACGCTGCCAAAATTCAATGAATTGGCGCCGACCGCGAGGGTAGCTCCAGCGCTGGAGGTACCTTTTGGCGCGGCTGCCACTCCTCCTCCACAACCGATCAACAGAGCGGTCGTCAGGATCAGTAGTCCCAGCAGGTATGGTGCAGGCCGATGGCCGCTCACCATGCCACTGTCGGGGACTGAGTGCCGAATTCCCAGAGAGCCGAGAGACATGATCGTTTGGGTACAGCGCCAAGTACTTCGTGGTTCCCACGTGGGCCGTGGTCGGAAGCGACTCGTGTTCGCATTCCGTTACTTTCAAACGCACCCGTAAACTAGGTTGGGCGTAATCTTACACGTGGACGAGCATCGGAAAATACTCACTAGTACATGCAATGGGGAACACGAAAACGCCCGCCTCGCCTCCGCCCCGCCCGCAGGAACTCACATAGCTCAGAAAATTCCGTTTAATTGATTCGGCACACTCAAAAGGGTTGAACATATCCAAACCGGAACGCCGGTGAAACCCCCCTCTTTATCGGGAGCCACATCGTACCACCCCCGTCAGCGGGTTTCAACGCCCCGCCCGCGCCCCCAGCCCAGCCCCTGGCTGATCCTACAGTGTTGCTACGGAATGACAGCTTTGGCCTGATTCGAGTAAGTGCTTTGCGCGCCCTTCCCATTGACGGATGTGGTCACGTAATAGTAGGTCTTCCCGCTCTGAACAGAGCTATCGGTGTACGTGGTGCTTGCATCCAACACCGAATTTAATTTCGTGTATGGACCGCCCGATTGACCGCTGCGGTATACGTTGTAGCCCACTACCCCGGAAGCGCTTGGACTCCAAGCGAGAGCGACGCTGTGCTGAAGCGCAGTGGTGCCCGTTCCCGTCAGCGTTTCCAGCGTCGGTGAATTTGAGGCGTTGCTCGCAAAAGAAAAAGTGCCGGATGCTGTACCGCTGGTCTGAGGAGTGAAGTTCACGGTAAACGACGCACTCTGGCCCGATGCGATCTTCAGGGGAAACGACACTCCGCTCAGGCTGAATTCCGAACTGGTCGTAGTCGGAGACGAGACGGTCACGCTTGATCCGCTGGCGCTAAGAGCTATCGTCAGACTCTTGCTGATCCCGACGACCAGGCTGCCGAAGTTCAAAGTTGTGGGACTGACGGCTAATCGTCCGGCGGCGGTGCCGGTAGCGGATAGAGATATCGTTAGGGTCGAATTTGAGGCGTCGGAAATCACAGAAATGCTTCCACTGGCACTACCGCTAGACTTCGGGGCGAACACCGCCCTGAATGTATAACTATGTCCCGCCGTTAACGTCAGCGGCAGGGTCAACCCGCTAAGACTGAATCCAGCGCCGGTTATCGTGGCCTGAGAAATTCTTAAGCTTGAACTGCCAGAATTCGTCAGAGTCTGGGACACGGCTTTGCTGGTGCCTACTTGCACGCTGCCGAAGCTGACGCTCAAGGGGTTTGCCGTCAGGAGTTCCTTACTCGCCGACGTCTTCGTCGCGGTGGTTGAACTGACCGATGCCGATCCGGCCGGCGATCTTGCAGCGGCACGCGCATGCTTTGCAACCGACGTAAGCAGGAATGCAACGGTGAGAAACAGAAGAATAAAGGGCCTGGGAGTAGCGGGGGATGCCATGCCCTTAATCTTGAATATTTTGGCTCAGGAGTGTAGATGCTGGTAGGGCATCGCAATACTCACTGGTTTGCGAACCTTTCGGCTAGGAGAATACAAAGCCCAGGTGCAACACACGAGCACCCAGCGACCGGCCGGTTCTCCCGGTTGCGCGAACCGTTACGGACTCGGAACGACAGCTTGAACTTGGTTCGAGTATTTGCTCTCTGCACCGCTTCCTGCGACTGATCTAGTCACGTAGAAATATGTCTGTCCGGCTTGCACCGAACTGTCGGTATAGGTGGTGCTTGCATCCAGGACTGAATTGATTTTCGTGTAAGGTCCGCCCGATATGCCGCTCCGGTATACGTTGTAGCCCACAACCGAGGAAGTGCTCGGGCTCCACGACAGATCGACGCTATGCTGCGGCGCCGTAGTACCGCCGCCGGTCAGCGACTCGAGTGTCGGCGAGGTTGTTGCATTGGTCACGAACGTGGCATTGGCGGAGGCAGTACCACTGGCCTGGGGTGTGAAGGTCACGGTAAAGGGTGCGCTCTGGCCAGCGGGAATGGTCAATGGTAACGAGAGCCCGCTCAGAGCAAACTCGGAGGTGCTGGTCGCGGCGGAAGAGACGGTCACGCTCGAACCAGTGGCGCTCAGCGTGGCCGTCAGGCTCTTGCTCTGACCGACGACAACGCTACCGAAGTCCAAGATAGTCGGGGATACCCCGAACTGGCCCGCGGCCGTGCCGCTGCCCGATAACGAGATTGTAAGAGTCGAATTAGAGGCGTTGGAGATGACGGAAATGCTTCCGCTGGCGCTACCCGTGGAAGTCGGAGCAAAGACGACGCCGAAAGTAACGCTTTGTCCTGGGTTCAAGGTCAACGGCAGGCTCAACCCACTTACGCTGAACCCGGCGCCGGTGACGTTGGCCTGAGAAACGCTCACACTGGAGCCGCCGGAATTGGTCAGGGTCGCGGAGAGAGTCTGGTTCCTTCCGATCTGCACGCTTCCGAAGGTGAGGGTGGAGGGGTTCGCGGCAAGCGATCCCGCTGCTCCTCCCGTCCCATAAAGCTGGACAGCGAGTCTCGGGTCGGTGGCGGTGCTGGCGATGGACAAGGTCCCCGTTAGGGTTCCCGTGGTCGTGGGAGCGAAGGTCACACTGATGGTGCAGTTCGCTGCAGGCGCCAGCGAGGCTCCACAGTAGGATCTGTCCGCATAGTTCCCACTAATGGTGATCCCGTTGCTGTTGAAGGTCACCGTGCCCGTGCCGGTGTTGGTCAGGGTCACGGTCTGGGCGGGACTGGTCGTGTTCACCGTCTGAGTGCCGAAGTTAAGGCTGTTTTTGGACGGCGTGAGGGTGCCGTTCCGGACGGCGAATGTGGCGGTATCGACTTCGCTCCCGCCAGCCGAGAGAGTTACCAACTGCGTGATCGAGTGCGTACCATTGGCGACTTTGTTCGTGTGCCAAGGGTGGGCCAGTGAGGCCGAAGTGTTGTCGACGCTGCCGGCGAAATCGTAGGGCATATATGAATCGCAATGAATCGCCGTGCCCGTCCTCGATGGATTATCCAGCCAGTAGCAAACCTTGCTGATTCCCCGGGGATCTAAATTCTGCAGATTGGCGGAGTTGCTGGTGAAGACGTAGGCATTGCCTGACAGGTTCGCCCCTTGCAGCGTGCGGGCGTCGCTGTGGTTGGAACGGGTCGAAACTGACAGTGCATACGCGGGGCCAGCACTGGCATGACTCGTGGTTGACACAAACGAAAGTGTAAGAATGACAAATCGACCAACGAAGAAACTGACGGAGCGCTGTGGGAAGGTATGCATGGCACCTTCAGTTTTGTAGCTCTGCGATTGGTGGTGAAGGTACCCTTAGGCCAAATTGGTACCTTTGAGTGTGTGTGCTCTTCCCGTTCTTGAACTCGCCCCTAAAATGAAACTCGGCCGGTGGGGACGAACCTGCCAGGGGCAAGCGGCTTCGGAACAAGATATCGAGCTCGAGACGACCGCGAGAAGCTGAACGCTACGGGAACATTACCTGTCAGTCTCTTTATTTTTCGGGTCGGGGGTGAGGTCGGTGAAAAAAGTAGGGGCTCAGAAATCTGAGCCCAGGCTCATCCGCGCTGTACTTTCGACTCAGGGCGTCGGAATCACCGCCGGAACCTGGTTCGAATATCCGCTCTCTCTTCCGGTGCCATCGACGGCCGTGGTCGCGTAATAGTAAGTGAGCCCGGCTTGGACCGTGCTGTCGGTATAGCTCGTGGTGGCGTTCAGCGCGGAATTGATCTTGGTGTACGGTCCGCCGGATATGCTTCCGCGATAGATGTTGTAGCCGACCACACCCGAACTGGTATCCATCCAGGACAGAGCGACAATGTGCTGCGGCGGCGCAGTGCCGCTACCGGTCAGCGATTCCACCGTGGGGGTGTTGGAAGCGTTGCTGGCGAAAGAGACGCTGGCGGAAGCCGTGCCGCTCGCCTGCGGTGTGAAGGTCACCGTAACCGGCGCGCTCTGACCGGCAGCAATCGTAAACGGGAACGAGACTCCACTGAGAGTGAATTCAGGACTGTTCGATGAAGCGGAAGATACAGTCACGCTGGAACCGGTGGCACTCAAAGTCGCTGTCATGTTCGCGGTTTGTCCCACGACGACGCTGCCAAAGTTCAGGGTTGCGGGGCTCACTCCCACCTGTCCGGAGACGGCGCCGGTGCCCGACAACGAAATGGTGAGAGTTGCATTGGAGGCATTGGACATCACCGCGATGTTTCCGCTGACGCTGCCTCCTGTAGTTGGAGCGAAAGCCGTGCCGAAGGTGAAACTTTGCCCCGGGATCAACGTCAAGGGCAGTGTCAATCCGCTTATGCTGAAGGCAGAGCCGGTGAGGTTAGCCTGAGAAACAGTCAGGGTCGAGCCGCCGGAATTGGTCAGCGTTTCTGATTGCGTGCTGCTGCTGCCCACCTGCACATTTCCAAAGCTGAGGCTGGATGCGCTGTCGCTCAGCGACCCGGGTGTAACACCCGTACCCGAAAGCGGTAAATTGAGACTGGGATTGGAGGCATCGCTGGTAATAGCAACATTGCCGGTAACGGTGCCACCAGATGTGGGCGCAAAGCTGATGCCAAAGCTGGTGCTCTGACCTGCGGCCAAAGCCAGCGGCAGAGTCAAACCGCTCACGCTGAATCCGGCTCCGGTCACAGTGGCTTGGCTGATCGTGGTGCTGCTTGCACCTGTGTTGGTCAATGTCGCCGATAAAGGTTGGCTTGCGCCCGTTTGGACGTTTCCGAAGGTCATGCTCGATGGAGAGGCTGCGAGTTGGCCGACTGTTGTTCCCATTCCGGAGACGGGCACCGTAACCGTTGTTGTGGCAGTGGGTGAGCTTCCGCCGGTGTGGTGTCCTTTTCCGTAGTGATTCCCGTTATTCGTGGAACCGCTGCTGACCAGGGAAACTGTGCCGCTAGACGAGCCCCCCGAAGGAGGGCTGAAGTTCACCTTGAAGTTTGCACTCTGCCCAGCCGCCAGCGTCACCGGGAAGATCAGTCCACTCAGACTGAAGCCGGTTCCTGTCACGCTGGCTTGCGAAACCGTGACGTCGAACCCACTGGAATTGGTCATGATCGCGGCTTGGGTTCGACTCTGGCCCACCGGCACTGCTCCGAAGCTGATGTTTGTGGGGCTCACGGCCAGTTGCCCGGAGCTCACGGCAGGCGCTGACAAGGTTGCAAGGGCGAGAAGAACAACGAGAGTTTTCGAACGAGTACTGAGATCCTTCACTGAAGGCCTCTTGTTCAGCCGTACGCGCTCACACGGCGGGGGAATTGGAGCTGCGCCATCCGCGTTCCCGATTCAGGAAACAGATCGAAACCGCAAACATGCAGCTAAAGGCAGTGTGCGTCTCGGGTTGGAGCCCGGGTAGGTCTCGGAAGTGTGATTGGGGGATGGCGGAAGGCCGATGCCCAAGACGGAACCATTGGTGCACTCGGCTGAGCAGCAGGCTAGCCGAAGTGTAAGCAATCGCAACCGAAAGGGCCGAAATCCCGGGCTGCCACGGCGATCAGCAATGGTCATCAACCACGACAGGTCCTGGCCTCTACTTTTGGAAGATGCCTTGCACTGCCCTATCTGCGGCCCGGCACCACGTGTCACTATCGGCCCCTCAGCCAAGCCGAGCACCCTGATGCACACATCTCGAAATGCTTTCGGGACCCAGCAGGAGCGACGCTGCCAGCGCCGATTTCCGCTGCACTACCCGGTTAGCCTGAAGGTCTGCCGGGGAGACTCCAATTGCGAACTTCAAACTGTGAGTCAGAACATGGGTGTCCAAGGCATTCTGGTCCAGGCTGATCGGCCAGTCCCGCAAGATTGCGAGGCAAGTTTCGTCATCACGGTGCAGGAAAAACACATCGTTCGTCTGCTTCGGTTAGTGGGTGACGGTAGGGTAGTTCGGGTCGAGCCTAACCGATCGGGCGTAGGGTTCTTGATAGCGCTGCAGTGCAGCCAGCCCATGTCTGACATGCGTCATATTTTCTAACGCTCCAAGCGCGCCTTCACCGGAATTACGGTGCACGAAAGCAGCCGCCCCACATGGGGCGGTTTTGCTTTTCTAGGGAATTGCAGTAAGTGATCGCAGTCATCACCCCGTTTGGCGCGCATAATCCGCTATAGTGATCGAGCAGACCATTTTGGGGGTGGGTAATGTCATAGGGGCAAAGGGCTACTTACGTGAACGTGCGGTGCACCTAGAGCTGCCGAGGTCATCATGGTTAACACTGGACATCTTACGCACAAAGCCCTAACAGGACTCGACGTCACCATCGTCGTTGTGTACTTTGCGGTTGTCTTTGCGATCGGCCTCTATTTTGCGCGCAAGGAACGCACTTCAACGGATTACTTTTTGGCCAGCCGCAACGTGGGATGGTTCGCCATCGGGGCGTCGCTGTTCGTTTCCAACATCTCGACCGAGCATTTCATCGGACTGGCGGGATCGGGGGCCACCTCGGGACTGGCCGTCGGCCACTTCGAATGGCTGGCTTGCCTCATCCTTCTGATACTGGGCTGGGTATTCGTTCCCTTTTACCTTCGCTCCAATGTCTTTACCATGCCAGAGTTCCTGGAGCGGCGCTTCAGCCGGTCGTGTGCCGTTTATTTGGCGAGTGTTTCGATTCTGGCGTACGTCTTCACCAAGATCTCAGTCCATCTGTACGCGGCGGCGGTGGTGCTGGAGCGGGTCGTCGGCTGGAGTCCGTTGACCGCGGCAGTCATCCTGGTCGTCGCGACCGGCATTTACACCATCGCGGGTGGCCTGGCGGCGGTGATTTACACCGACTTGGTCCAGACCTTGATACTCATTGCTGGGGCGGTGATCCTGACACTTGTCGGTTTGCACCGGGTGGGAGGCTTGGAGGGCCTCAGGGCCGCGCTGCCGCCGAACTACTTCCATATGATCAAGCCAGCGAGTGACCCGGAATTTCCCTGGACCGGCATTTTCTTCGGAGCGCCAATCTTGGGCATCTGGTACTGGTGTACGGACCAGGTGATTGTGCAGCGAGTGCTTTCCGCCAAGGACGAGGGCCACGCCAAGGCGGCCACCATCTTTGCCGGCTTCCTCAAGATCCTGCCGGTCTTCATGCTGGTGCTGCCTGGGCTGATCGCCGTGGCGCTATACCGGGACATGTTCAACTTCGGACCGCACGGCCAGGTGCTCAATGGCGACATCGCCTACCCGACCCTCATCATTAACTTGCTGCCCGCTGGGCTGGTGGGGCTGATGATCGCGGCGCTGCTGGCGGCGCTTATGGGAGCCATGAGCTCGGTGTTCAACTCGGCGTCCACCCTCGTCACTCTGGACTTCTACCGGAAAATCCGGCCGGATGCCACCGAGATCCAGCTAGTAAGCTTCGGGCGGGCGGCCACCGGGATCATGGTAGTACTGGGTTTGTTATGGGTGCCGTTTATCCACCTGATCAGCAGTCAACTCTTTATCTACCTGCAAAGCGTGCAGGCGTACATCAGCCCACCAATTGCCGCGTGCTTCATTCTGGGAATTCTTTGGCCACGGCTAAACGCGCAGGGCGCCATCAGTTCTCTGCTGACCGGTTTTGTGCTAGGTGCGGTCCGTTTCGTCTTCGAGATCGTGGATCGCGCGGGTGGCGGCCATCGTTTTGACAATCCCGCAATTCGCTGGCTGATCGACATCAACTTCCTGCATTACGCAATTCTGATGTTCATCATCTGCTCTTTGGTGCTGGTGGTCGTAAGCCTGATGGGGCTGGCTCCAGAACGGAAGAAGCTGGCCGGACTGACCTTTGCTACGGTGGGTGACAAGATGGACATCAGCCCGGTACAACGGCAGCACAAGCCCGTGGCGGAAACTATCACCGAGCACAGACTCAACGTTGCCTTCAGCCTGGGGTTGCTCGCGGCTGTAATCGGGCTGTGGGTTTATTTCCGCTAGGGTGACTAATGCCCAGTTGGCGGAGGATTTTGGGCAAAGTTGGCATCGGCTTCGAACGAAGGATCGCCTTTGACTGTTTCACTTCGCAGGTGCCGGCTGGAGTGTCGCACCTTGGCGGAGTTCCGCTCGGATTCGAGAAGTTCACCAAAGGACGATTTGCCCGCAGGCTCTTCAGCGGGGGGAAGAGCTGCCCTCGGCAATCTGCAAGTCCAGAGCTACGCGCTCGCCGTTGATGAGGACGGTTCCTGCATCTATCAGTTGCTGGCCGGTGCAATCGTACTTTTCGTAACACCGCAGGGCAGTAAATGGGAAGAAAAATTCAACCGCCTCAGCTCGGCCGGCCGAGGCTGACTTGCCTGCGAGGTGGACGCTGGCGCTGAAGCTGATGCCATCAAAGTTTTGCTCGTCTTTGAAATAGCCCAGCAGCGGGCGGATCAGGTGAGCCAGGTGATCATCGAAGGCCATTGCCGCCAGCTTGTAGCGTGACCCGCCAGCAGCCTCGGGTAAGTTGCTGTTCAAAGAAAGCTCAAGATAAATGCCCTGCCGGAAAGCGACGAAGCTCGGAGCCGTATATAACAAAGTGAGCTTGAGGATCCAGTTCTTTTACGAGTTTGGCGAGTAATTCCTGGTTGGAAGCTTGCAGCGCGGACAACGCCTGCGGCGAGGTGTCTCGCGCCGGGAGCGTCGAGACGTCTTTCGGCTTTGAAAAGCTCGGAGGAGGAGATGTGGTCCCGGGCAGTTGTCCGCTGCCGTTGCTGTTCCGAACGATTTCAGCTCCGCACTCACGTTCTCTTGCGAAGGCTCCAGATCCTCCACACCGGCGACATGCTGGCGGACAACTTCGCGAGCCGCGGAACGCGCTACGTCCATAGCGACGTTTCCGCCACCGATCACAATGACCTTCTTGCCGATGGTGAACTTGTAGCCGAGGTTCACGTTGAGCAGGAAGTCGATTCCCTTGTGAACTCCGTCCAAATCCACGCCCGGGATGGTGAGA
>Ga0099828_10002488_pt1 | contig 12668 bp, 11 predicted proteins | sample CZO8metaG_2_FD_79338 | JGI IMG/M metagenome (GOLD analysis project Ga0099828, IMG submission 79338) | Vadose zone soil microbial communities from the Eel River Critical Zone Observatory, Northern California, USA - CZOApr15con2H1.8 metaG | ecosystem: Environmental > Terrestrial > Soil > Vadose...
CATAGCAACAAAGCAGTAAGCATCCAGGCCGGAATCCATCAGCTTGAGCCGCAGGGCTCGGGCTTGCTGCTCGGTGAATCGCCGGATGGGTGAGCCCCCGCCGATAGAGGCATAGTGGTGCTGAACTCTGCGGGCGCGCGTGCTGGAGATCAGTTTGGCCAGGGGCCTGCGTCCGATACGGGCAAAGGGAAAGTCGATAATATCGGGATCGCAGAACAGATTAAAAAGAAAGGGTTCGATCGCTTCCAGCGTGTCAGGCCCACCGAGCTGGAACAGCACCACACCAATACGCCGTGTTGTGTTAGCCATCCCCCGGGTTTCCTTGGCAGAAAAAGAATGTTACTGAAAATCTGGAGGGTTCGTCAACGCGGAAGCGTCCAAGTGCGCCGGGAAAAAAGGAACGTTCTCCCATTTCAGGCGCGGGAGGGCTCGGCTGCCGGCTCGACCCCGGCAGAAGATTCCATAAACTCGATCACGGAATCGGCGAACTCAGAGGTGCCCGCCTTGCCGCCGACGTCGCGGGTGAGTTTCTCGCGGGTGCGATAAACCTTCTCCAGTCCATTGCGGATTTTGAGAGCTGCATCGTGCTCGCCCAGATGGCGCAGCATAAGCAGGGAAGAACGGATTACGGCCGTGGGATTGGCAATGTTTTTGCCGGCGATGTCGGGAGCAGAGCCGTGGACCGCTTCGAAAATCGCGCAGTGATCGCCAAAATTGGCTCCCGGGACGAGTCCCAAACCGCCAACAAATGCCGCGCAAAGGTCCGAAATGATGTCGCCGTACAGGTTTTCCATCAGCAGCAGGTCGTACTGGTAGGGATTCATCACCAGTTGCATGCAGGTGTTATCCACGATGTGCTCGCCGTAGGTGATCTCCGGATATTCTTTGGCTATGTTGCGGGCGCAGCGCAGGAACAGACCATCCGAGAGTTTCATGATGTTGGCTTTGTGGATGGCGTGAATCTTCTTGCGCTTGTTCTTGCGGGCGTACTCGAAGGCGAACCGCGAGATGCGGGTGCACGCTTTCTCCGTCATGATTTTCAGGCTCTCCACCACGCCCGGCACGACTTCGTGCTCGATGCCGGAGTACAGGCCTTCGGTGTTTTCCCGCACGATGATGAGGTCCACGCCGGGATAGCGGGTCGGGATGTGGGGCAGGTTGCGGATGGGCCGGAAGTTAGCGTAAAGCTCGAATCGTTGCCGCAGCGCCACGTTGATGCTGGCAAAACCTCCGCCGATGGGGGTAGTGACCGGGCCCTTCAGCCCGACGTGCGTGCGTTCGATGGACTCGATCAGTTCTTTGGGAATGTATTCGTGGTACTTCTCAAAGGCCTCGGCACCCGCCTCGAAGGTTTCCCACTCAAACTTCACCCCGGTAGCTTCCAGAATGCGCACCGCCGCCTGGGTCACTTCCGGGCCGATGCCATCACCGGGGATGAGTGTGATCTTGTATGCCATAGGCTAATTGAGCGATTGAGTCATTGAATCATTGAAATCATTTAACACCGCTTTTGGACGTCCGCAAAGAAGCCCCGAAAATAGCCAAAAGCTCATTAGCCTCTTTCAAGAGGTCTTGAATTCGCTCTGGGCGAACGATCCCGGTCTCTGTCAAGAGCTCCAGCCAAAATACCGTTTCATCAGCCTCTTCGACCACCGTACCTAGTTTCGATATGAACTCGGCTTTCGAGCGGGCCCGACAAACTGCACGATAGTTTGCCGCAACCGAAGTGCCGGAACGCAGAACCTGCTTTCCCAGAGTCTGTGCGTCCGGAGAGCGTGGCAGCGAACGGAAGACGTTAACAATACGAATGGCGAAGCTTTTTGTTCGTTGTCTAAGTTCGTCGGCTTTCGCCAGAGAGTTCATACTGCACACATTGAGTCATTGAGCGATTGAGCCATTGAATCATTCAGTCACTGAGGCCGATGATTCAATGTCTCAATGAATCAATCTCTCAATGATTCAATCCCTCAATTCTTCACCACTGGCTTGCCGTGTACATCCGTCTCCTTGGTCTTGAGCAGATCCTTCAACTCGGTCATGAATTCCTTTACATCCTTGAAGTCGAGGTAGACCGAGGCGAAGCGGACGTAAGCCACTTTGTCGTAGCGGCGCAGGCGGTTCATGATCAGCTCTCCCAGTTCGCTGGTCTTGCGCTCCCGCTCCGGCGACTCGATCACGAACCCTTCCGTTTCATTCACGATCTGTTCCAGTTTGCTGATAGGAACCGGCCGCTTTTCGCAGGCCCGCAGCAGCCCGTTCAGCACTTTTTGGCGGTCAAATTTTTCCCGGCGGCCATCTTTTTTCACCACCATGTATGGGATTTCGTCGATTCGCTCATAGGTGGTGAAGCGCTTTTCGCACTTCAGACACTCCCGGCGGCGGCGGATGGAATCGGCTTCCTTGCTCTCGCGCGAATCCACCACCTTGTCATTTGCGAATCCGCAGAAGGGACACTTCATGGCGTCGGGAACTGATTGCATTGTAACAGGGGGGCAGTTGGCAGCCGCGTCGGGTTCCTCCCAAGTACTTCTGTAATTGGGAGATGCGGCTTTGGAACTGACGCTCAGCTCGAGGTGGCTGATGAAGGCGGCACGGTGCTGGCTTCTTCCTCCTTTCGACTTTCTTCGGAAAGCTTGCGCAGGGAAAGGCGCTCACGGTGCGCCAGGCCCAGGCCCACGGGAATGCATGCCATGAAGGTGACCAGCCACAGGAGAATACCGCAACTGACCGCCAGTTCAGGTGGGATGCCGTAAACCACCTGCAACGCACTGATCACCGCAAACTGGCTGCCGCCACCAACCGCGGGCAACTGCACCACCGAGCCGATCATGCTGAAGCCCATCAACAGGAGGACGTGAGAAACATCCATGTTACTCAGGTGCGGCCGGTCTCCGACCTTCTTAATCCGCTTGCCGCGACGGAACAGCCACATATCACCGTGCTGTTCCTTGATGTTGTAGCCCTTCGCGTGGAGCGTACTGTTCAATGCGTCCACCGTGTCGGGAGTGAGTGGCTGCCCTGCCTGCTCCGGCATCTCGGCCAATTTCGCTGTTTGTACATCCACCGACGGCGGACCTTCTTCTTGGCCCGCTTCCACTGCAGGCTCGGGCGGATATGAGTGGGCCACCTGCCGATAGGCCAAGGCAATCAGGAACCACATGACGAGCGAAATTGCCACCAACTTCAAAAATGATTTTCCGCTCGCAATGGTGTTTAGGCCTTCGCCGAAGGCACGCACCTTCTGGTCAACATGGCGGGCTAGATTCGCCGATATGCCGGAAGTGACACGATGCAGGAAACCCGCGACCAGGTGACCACGCTTGCGGATCATAATCGCGCACAGCGCCATAACGGCAACCAGCACGCACAGTATGACGGCAGCCAGGCGGAACTTGTCCAGGTAGGGATTCCCTCGGATCGCGGACGAGAAGAAGACGTCGATAGTCATCAACACCGTGAACGCGCCGATGTCGAAGATGCGCTCCACCGTCCAGACTCCAATCTGCGAAGAAACCGACAGTTGCTCTTTTCTTGCGATCAGGTAAGGACGGATGAACTCGCCGGGGCGGCCCAGCAGCGCCAGCCCCGTGAACCCAATAAAGGTCGGTGCCATCAGGCGTGAGGTTCGCGTGTGGCGGGCCGGTTCCAGGAACACCTTCCAGCGGAGAGCGCGCAGTACGTAGGTGATATAAATCAGCCCCACGGCGCTGGCGATGTGCAGCGGGTGCACTTGGCTGGCGTGGCGGAACTTGGCCCAATCGAAGGATCGCCAGTGCCGCACCTGGAAGTAGAACAGGGCGCACAGGATTGCCAGCACGATGGCGGTGGCCAGAATTCGTTTCTTCGTCATTTACCCGAGACGCCCCAAACCCTGAAGCTGAATCCTGCGGAGGTTACACATTACTCCTCGTGTCAAGGTAAATGACGTGGAGACAAGGGTCAACGCGCGGGGGGCCCTCACGGGGCAGAAGGTTCGCTCAGACCGGGCCGGATTTTCATTGCGAGGTTTGCTGGGCCAGAACGGGAGCGGCTGCCTGCTTCACGGTCGACGGCCGGCGCGGCTGCATTTTGTTCCCGCTGGTTCTGGTTACCGGGGAGGTTTTGCGTTCAGCGTCCTTCTTGCGGTTGAAGTCACGAACCACACGCGCTACGTAGGCCCGGGTTTCAAAGTAGGGTGGCACGCCGCGGTACTGTTCCACGCGATGTGGGCCGGCATTGTAAGCGGCCAGCGCTTTGATCAGGTCAAAGTTGTAGCGCTCCAGCAGTTCCCGCAAATAGCGCGTACCTCCCTCGACATTGGCGCGGGGATCGAAGGGGTTGGCGACTCCCAAGTGCGAGGCCGTTTGCGGCATCAACTGCATCAGACCCTGGGCTCCCTTGGGCGACACGGCGCGTGGATTGAACCCGCTCTCGGCGTGGATCACGCTGTTGATGAGGTCGGGATCGATGTGGTGGCGATCGCCAATTAAATTGATGACCTCGTTCAGTTTCTGCGAATTCTCAGGCGAGGCAGCTGGAGAATGCAGGTAGGAATTCTCAGGCGAGACGGCCGCGGGAGCGGGCGACAGGTCTTTCTCAAACCGGTTGATATAGTCGGTGGAAACGTCCACGTATCCGCTGCCGTCGGCGGTCAAATAGAGCCGAGTTACGGAGCCCATGACCTGGCGCCGCTCGTGGCGGATGGAGAAGCCATTGTGCAAGACGGCGAGATCGGAGGCGAACCCGGGGATCGGGAAGAGCAACAGTCCGAGAGCCAACACGAGTTTTCGAGGTGCGAACATGCTGTCGTTGTAGCGCCGGCATCCCTTCGACTACGCACAGGGCAGGCTCTGCCGGCTGTCCCGAGGGCGTCACGCCCTCGGTGGCGCTGCGAAAAACCTTACGCACCCACTCTCGATCCGCCCAACACCTGTTCGATGGCCGCAGCCACGCCGCTCTGGTCATTGGGCAAAGTTACTGCCCAGCCATTGCGGCGCAACTCGTCCGATGCATTTCCCATGATAAACGGCAATCCCGCGAAGGCAAGCATTTCTATGTCGTTGTAGTTGTCACCGATGGCCATGACCTGTTCGCGAGCAATGCCGCGGTAATTGGCCCAGCGCTCGAGGGCGTGGCCCTTGGAACACCCCTGATTGAGCACATCCACGATGGATAGGTCGCGGATTGGGTATTCCGTGCGCAGAACCGTAATGTCTTTCTCCAGGCCACTGGCTGCCAGCGCTGCCAGAGCCTGATGCATGCGCGGGATCGGGCCACAGAACATGGCCTGCACCGGGTCCGTGGTCAAAGATTTTTCGATTGGGGCCACAAAATCGATGAACTGAAGATTCTTTTGCAGCCAGCGCTGAATACTGGCGCTCAACTCCTCCATGTGTTCGAGCACGATCGCGCCCTTAGCTTCGGTGTCGAATGTCAGGACCGTGTTCCCGCGAAATTCTTGCATCGCCGCGCAGAGTTTGCAGCAGGTTGCGGCCGGGAGCAAATCGCGATGGAAAGTCTCGCTGGCAAGGGACCGCGTGATGGCGCCATTGGAGCTGATCAGCCAGAGATCAAAAGCAAGCTGCTGGGCAATGGGCAAAGCAAAGGTGTGCCGCCGTCCCGTGACCAGCACAACCTCGACTCCCTCCTGATGGGCGCGGCGCAACGCGGCCAGGTCAGCTTCGGAGATCTGAAACTCGGGATTCAGCAGGGTACCGTCAATATCAACGGCCAGCAGGCGGATGGGAAGTGTCACCATGGCGGATTTTATCACCCGGAACGCCTTCACCTGCTGGGATTTCTGAGATTGTCCTTGCCGGGTGTGCGTCGGATTTCACTCATCGAAAGCAGTGGCTTTTGCGGCTGGGACGCGCGGAAATCCGGGTATCCCCAAAATGCTGGTGAACCAATTAGAAAAAGGTGCTAGCATACAGCTATCGTCGTTCTCTGCCCGCCTGCGCGAACCGCCAGGTGTGGCGTAGATACTCATCGGTAAACCTCCTGAACTTGTAGGAGCAGTCCCTCGGCTCATAGTCCCAGTGCGGTGAACCTCTGCGTTTCTCCCCGCAGAAGTTGTTCATTGTGAATCGCCAGGTACGATAGCGCCCGTGGGATACCTGCATCTGGGCCCACCTAGCTTCGTGCACCAGCCAAAGTGGAAAGGAGTACTTATGCCCAGTCCCCAGAAAGCCGAGCCAACTACTTTCACTAGAGATGTTCTCGGACGTTACATTTGCAACGGCCTTGATGAGGCCCTTGCCAGTACAAACTCTGCCAGTAGTCCGAATGCCCGCCCCTTTGATGTAATCGTTGTAGGCGGGGGGTCTTTCGGCGCCGTATTTGCGCAACATCTCTTTGCCGCCGACACAACCCATAGCCACCGTATCCTCGTGTTGGAAGGTGGGCCCTTCACTATCCCAGAACACATCCAAAATCTGCCTCTCGAAGGAGGACCCGGCGTGCCGGGCGCCACCAGCATCCAGGACCTCAGAAATCAGGGTCTGTTCGGTTTGGATAAACCGAGAGAAGAGGTATGGGGGCTTCCGTGGCACTCTCCCACAAAATTTCCTGGGCTAGCCTACACCATAGGTGGCCGCTCGCTGTACTTTGGCGGTTGGTCGCCGCAACTCCTGGATGCGGAGATGCCGCCCGATCGCTGGCCGCGGGCGGTGGTGGACGACTTGAATGCCGCCTATTTCGAGCAGGCAAGCCAACAGATCGGGACCAATGAAACCAATGATTTCATCTTCGGGCCGCTGCACACCACGCTTCGGCAAATGCTGTTCGACGGCATCCAGGCCGGAATGGTGACTGAGGCAATTCCTCTCGCCGAACTTCCGACACACCTGGACAAGATCCCTCCCGGGGGAGAAGACATCTCAAAACTGGAAGCGCCTCTGGCGGTTCAGAGTCAAACCAGGCCCGGTTTTTTCCCCTTCAACAAGTTCAGCTCGATGCCTGTAATCACGAAAGCAGCCAGAGCAGCGTTCGTGGAAAGCAACGGTGACGATTTCAAGAAGCGGGTGATGGTCGTGCCGCGGTGCCACGTCAAACGCCTGCTGACAGAAGACGTGGTGGTAAACGGTCGTTTGCTGAAGCGCGTGCACACCGTGGACACGGAACAGGGCCCCATTCCCGTGCCTCAGGGAGGGATTGTGGTCATAGCCTTGGGAACGATTGAGAGCACACGGTTAGCTCTGCTCTCCTTCGGCGACACCGCCAGCGCCAATCTGATTGGCCACAATCTCATGGCCCACTTGCGTTCCAATGTCACCATCCGAATTCCGCGCAGTTCGTTGCCCGGAAATGGAAGGCTTCCACAAGAGCTCATGGCCTCTGCCTTGTTCGTTAAAGGGAGGCACCGCTTTCCGGATAACACTCTCGGTTACTTTCACCTGCAAATCACAGCAGCAGGACTGGGAAATCTGGGGGCAGACTCCGAGGCAGAGCTGTTCAAGAAGATTCCGGACCTGGACACTTTTGAGCGCTTCCAGGATGCGGACGACACCACGGTGGTGATCACCATTCGTGGGATCGGGGAAATGCAGCCCGATAACCCCGCAAATCAAGTTGGCCTCGATCTGGAGATTGACGAGTTCGGCATGGCGCGGAGCTTCGTTTCTCTGCCAGATCCGGCTACGTCTGCGACCCCGCAGAGCGGTAAGGATATGGCCTTGTGGGATGCGATGGACCGCGCCTCCGACGAGGTGGCCAAGATCTTCGCCAACGGCTCAGACTTCGAAATTTTCAGAAGTCAGGGCCCGGCGAAGGCCTCCGCTAGCACCGATTTGCGTGCTGCGTTCCCCTACACTCCGGGACGAAGAGACGGAATAGGAACGACTCACCACGAGGCTGGCACGCTCTGGATGGGGACCGACGCGGCCAACTCCGTAACCAACACCGACAGCCGCTTCCACGCCGTTGCCAACGCCTATGTGGCCGGCCCCGCTCTGTTCCCGAGACTGAGCTCGCCCAACCCAATGCTGACTGGCGTAGCTCTGGCGCGTCGGTTGGCGGACCGGGCAGCTGCTGGCATTCTTATGCCGTCAGCCCAGCCGAGTATTCCAGATCCAGGTTTCGACTCCCTGTTCGAAGGTACGGCGAGGAGCTTCGATCAGTGGCAAGTTGCCGGACAGGGGAAATTCTCTCTTGTCAGTGGTGAACTCGTGGCCGAACCGGGTGGCGATCTGGGGTTGTTCTACCTTCCGACTCGCATCTTTGGCGACTTCACACTGAAACTGGAGTTCAGGCTGGGCCGCATAGACGACAATTCCGGCGTTTTTGTGCGGTTCCGTAATCCCAGGCTTCCGGTCCCCGATCGTAACCTGCCGGGCGTCTTTTATCCTTACAACAACCAAGCCTACGTCGCGGTGGACACCGGCTTCGAGATCCAGATCGACGAACTCGCCAGAGGAACTCCCGATGGGCTCGACGAGCATCGCACGGGCGCGATCTACGGAATTCCGATCGGCAGGAATGATGGTCAGCAGGACTATCGTCGTGGACCTGCGCTCAGGCCGGGAGAATGGAACCGTCTTCAGATCGAAGTCGCGGGGGACACCTATGTGGTGCAGCTGAACGGTCAGCAGACTAGTAGGTTCACGAACGTCGATTTATTCCGGGGTAAGGCGCCGGTGGCCGATCCTGACTCGGGCTACATCGGCGTGCAGTCACACACCGGACGAGTAACGTTTCGCAACATTCAGATCATCGCGCCCCGTCCGATATTTGGGGCCCGTTTGACCACAACTAGGGATGTTGAGGTCCTCCCGAGTCGAGAATTGACCCCAGCAGAGGAAGAACTCGCGGTCGAAACTGCCAGGAAGAAAGCGGCAAAGAAGACTGCATGAACTTCAAGCCGAGGTGCGATGAAAACCAGCCGCACCTCGGCCCCTGACCTCCCAGTACCTGCCCAGTCTCAATCTGAGCGAAGAGCACAGTAAACGCGGTGCCAGCGGATCGACGTGGACTCGGCTGTGGAGGGCTTTTAGTCTGCCTGGCCGACATAATCTCAGACGAGGATGGCATTGTCATGGCCTACGCAAACACGTCGCAAAAATAGGCGTGTAGGGCGCAGAGCAGTAATGTGTGGTACCGAGGTAATGGCACGGATACGAGCCGTGCGATGGTGGGAAACCATGTTATAGTTTCGCACCATTGAAGCATGTCGTCACTCCTTTATTTCGTCTATCCCTGGGGCATCATCTTGCAGGGGTTGGCAATCTTCCACTTCATTCGTCGCCGCCCGGATACATATTGGCTTTGGATCATCCTCTTTGGCGGTGGCCTGGGCGCGCTCGTGTACATCGTTGCCGAGGTGCTGCCTGACGCCGGCCTGCTGCGGCAATCGTTTAAAGTCTTTCCGCGGCGTAGGAGAATCCGCGAGCTGGAATCGGCCATTCTGGACAACCCTTCCGCGGGCAACTACGAGGAATTGGCTGATCTGTATCTGGAAGAAGGGAAGTTTGCGCAGGCACGCCAAGGCTATGACAAGGCGATCTCGTCTCGCACCGACTCGCCCGATCCGTTCTACCGCCGCGCCGTTGCTGCCATCCACATGGGCGACTTCGCCGCGGCCGTGCCTGATCTCGAACGCGTCGTCTCGCAAGATGCCAAGTACGATTTTCATCGCGCCGCCGGACTGCTGGCCTGGGCCTATGCCAACACCGGCCAGCCGGCAAAAGCCGATGCTCTGTTTCAGCAAGTCACCAGAATCTCCACAATCTCGGAAACTTACTACAACTACGCCTGCTTTCTCACGTCGCAGCAACGTTATGCCGAGGCGCGGGAGTGGGCGCAGCGCATCCTGGCAAAAAAGCCGACGATGCCAGGATATCTCCGCCGCCGCGAGCGGCCGTGGTTCCGCAAAGCGAATGCGCTGTTGAAGCGCCTGCCGCAGAATCAATAACTCATCTCCTGAAACGCTCTGTGCAGCGGTTAGTGGTGAAATGGGGATTTAACGCCAATCTGCCCCAGAGCCGCTGCGCTACACTGGCATCCCTCTGGAAAAAAACCGTGAGAAGAAGACGAGAAGAAACGGTTATCCGCGCAGAGTGTCGGGTTTCTGCGCTCGCTCACGCAACTCCTGGCGCGACTGCCTCTCGTTTTGCTGGCAGAAGCACTAACAGGACGACTCCGATCACAAGGAATACGATCACATCAGTAAAGTTCCTGTGGACGCCGTGATTCCAAGCTTCCACGGTTTGAATAGCCATCACCATGCCATGGGAGATGTGCCACCAAGCTGCTAGAGCAATCATCGAGCGATGCTCAGATGGTCTCCGTGCGGCCATGAGTAGAAAGACCCCGACCGGAATAAAGAAGCTCAGAAACATTGGCTCGACCTCGTTTTTCCGATCCAAAAGCCAACTGGAATGCCGCAGGTCCGTATATAGAAAATAAATTATCGCCAGATTCAACAGCCCCACGATCACCAGGACGATCTGTGTTAGGCGTTCTCTTTTCAATATTGACCTCATTATTTGAGCGACCAGTTACGACATGCGGACAGTCTCAACCTCTGACCAAGTCCACGCCTGCCAGATGATGACCGAGGTGCATACAGTTTCGATCGTCGCGAAGAACAAGTACTCAGGAAGAGCGGGCGTCCGGGCACCGACAAGAGGCGGAACGAAGGTCAGGAAACCGTTTACAAGGGTCAGAATTGCACCCGCGATGATATTCGCCAGCCGGTTCGCTCTAAACGGAAGTAGTCGACACGCCACAATCATGGCGATGGGTATTTCCATCAAGACCGCTGAACCCAGCAGAGCCCATGGTGGTAGATGTGGGGCGTCGGCTAGATTTGGCGAGCCAACAATAGCAAACAGGGCAACAACGTCCGCATACAGGTAGTTCAATAACGCGAAGATCCACAATAGAGACAACCGCTCCTTTGTGTCCGGTATGTCAACCTCCTGCGGAATAGTTACGGTCCCGCGGCCGAGAAAGTTCCAGATGGCGGCCGAACTCGCACGCCGCGTTTGTAATTATGTGCGCCGCCTCACGTCTTTGCAAAGAGATTGTGGCGTCAGTTGGCGCTATCAGGCGATAGCGCTCAGAACCCGTCAATGAGTGCTATGGGGGTTTTGCAACAACAAGAGCGTCCTTAGGACGATCACTGGCGATCAAATCCGGCTCCCTTGTACTCCTGCACCGTGTTCCCGCCATCCACGACAATCACCTCCCCGTTAACGTAGGAAGCTTCCTGAGAACACAGGAAGACAATTAAGGCAGCGACCTCATCGGGCCTTCCAGGGCGGCCAATAGGCGTATTGCATCCGGCTTCGATTTCACGGTCGCTGGAGGAAGCGGTTCGAATCCATCCCGGCGCCACGGCGTTAACGGTAATTCCAGAAGAGCCAGCTTCGAGCGCCAGCGTCCGCGTGAGACCGGCCATGGCCGCCTTGGCCGCGCTGTAGGCCGACATGCCGGGATTGCTGGCGACCGGACCGGTCACCGACGAAACGTTGACGATTCGACCGTGTTTCGCCTCGATCATCTGCGGAATGACGGCGCGCGTTACGTTGAAGCAGGTTTTCAGGTTGAGCTCGATCTCGCTGTCCCACTGCGCTTCCGTCAGGGTATCGAACCTGGCTAACAGCTCCTTCGATCCCGACTGCACCATGCCGGCGTTGTTCACCAGGATGTCGATCTTGCCGAAGTGTGCGATGACTTCTGCGACCAGCTTGGCGGCACCTTCAAAGCTGCGCAGGTCACAGACGGAGGCAAATGTACGATCCATCCCGAGTTCCGCGCGACGGTCGTGAACCCGGTCCGTGGTTGACGTGATGGCAACGTCGGCCCCTTCCGCCAAGAGCAGACGAGCGGTGGCGAATCCGATGCCTTCGGCGCTCCCGGCGCCAGTCACCAACGCTACTTTCCCTTTGAGGCCCATAAATTCAAATGCATGTTAGAGCAGCGCCGGACCAGAGTCCAGGTGAACTCTGAGGCTCAATCGATAGTTGACGTAATCTGGCGATTACACCATCTATTCGTGAGACAGGCTGCCGGGCTGCGCGAGGAGCTAGTGCTAAACTTTCCTGCGTGGCTCCCGTCTCCTTTCTCGAGTGCACCAAATGTGGTACACACATCAGCGCCGATACTCCGCAGACAGTCTGTCCCCAAGATGGCGGCGTCCTCTACGTCCGCTATGACCTCGCTGCCTTAAAGCAAAACTTTAACACTGCTTCCCTGGTGGGACGCGCTTCCACTATGTGGCGCTATGCCGAGGTCCTGCCGGAAGCGGAGCCAGTGTCTCTCGGCGAGGGCTTCACGCCGATGCTGCCCAGCCGGGAATTTCCCAATGTCTATATCAAGGACGAAGGCCTGAACCCTACAGGTTCCTTCAAGGCCCGCGGCCTCTCGGCTGCCGTGACCATGGCCAAGGCGTACGGGCTGAAGAAACTGGCCATTCCTTCCGCCGGAAACGCCGCCAGCGCGTTAGCAGCTTATGCGGCCGCGGCCGGTCTGGAGGCGCACATCTTCATGCCCAAAGATGTACCTCTGGCCAACCGGGTGGAGTGCGAGAGTTACGGCGCTCATATCACGCTAGTCGATGGCCTGATCAGCGACTGCGCACGCATGGTCGGCGAGCGCAAGGAAAAGGAAGGCTGGTTCGACGTTTCTACGCTCAAGGAACCTTTCCGCGTGGAAGGCAAGAAGACCATGGGTTACGAGGTGGCGGAACA
>Ga0099828_10002490_pt1 | contig 12660 bp, 12 predicted proteins | sample CZO8metaG_2_FD_79338 | JGI IMG/M metagenome (GOLD analysis project Ga0099828, IMG submission 79338) | Vadose zone soil microbial communities from the Eel River Critical Zone Observatory, Northern California, USA - CZOApr15con2H1.8 metaG | ecosystem: Environmental > Terrestrial > Soil > Vadose...
CACCACCTTATCAAGCCCCCCCGGCGGGCCCCGTTACGCGTGCCAAATGTGTCCAGGAACTTCAGCTAGCTGATCACGCCTCCCGCTTGGGCACGAACGTGAGAATCACCGTGTCGCCCGCTAGCTTGGGCTCGCCCAGCTGAAAACCAACCGGCCCGCTCGTCTCCCCGAAGAGCTTCTTGCCGGCACCGACGATTGTGGGATACACCATCAGGCGGTATTCGTCGACCAGGTCGAGCTCAAGAAGCGTACCCACCAGCCGGATGCTGCCGTTGACGAGGATGTCGCCCTTGATCTCACTCTTCAGCTTGGAGATCACTGCCTTCAGGTCACCGCCGATCACCGTCGAGTTCTTCCACGCGGGATTCGTCAGCGTCGTCGAAACCACGTACTTCGCCATGCTGTTGAACTTGTCGGAGAACGCATCGCCGCTCCGCGACGGCCAGGCCTGAGCGAAACCCTCGTACGTGACCCGGCCGAGGAGCAGTGCATCGCTTGCCATCAGCTCGTCGTACTTGAACTTGTCCCCTACTTCACCGCGACTGAACTTGAAGGCCCATCCTCCACCACGCTCGCCTTCAAAGCCGCCGGGATCCGTGGCCACGCCATCCAGGGTGATGAACTCCGATACGACAACCTTGCCCATGTCTTTCTCCTTCTTGCTATCGGGATGGTGGAAGCGCGGCCAGCAGGGTGGCCGCCGCGACGACAAACATCGCCGCTACGAGCTCGAGCCGGCGGCGGCGAATGATCACCGCCACCAGCGTCAGTGCCACGACGATGACCTTGAGCAGCAGAACGCGTCCGTAGTCTGTCGTGATCAGCGCAGCCGGAGATGCCGTGTGGGCCACGGCCAGCAGCAGCCCGCTGCCCACGGCCACGCCCAGCGTCGCCGCCGCGTAGTGCTTGAAGCGCTGGTCGGGCGCGATTAGAAACGCCGCCAGCCCTCCGACCCACATCCCCATCGCGGCTACATGGATCGCCACCAGCAGCTGCCCTGCGCCAGGTAAACCCGGAATTGCATGCGCGCTTGCTCCGTCGAGCAAGGCGATGACGCCGCCGATCGCAAGCAGCGGCCAGGACCGCCCCGTGGCGAGGAGAGTCCATGCCAGCAGCGCGGCTCCTAGGCGTAGGCCGAGCAGCCGCCCAAAGCTCGAGCCAAGCACCGCGATCGCTGTGTCACCGTCGAACGAAAGGCTTGCGAGCTGGCTTAGCAGCGCCAGTGGTTCGGCGGCGACGAGGAGGACGATGCCTGTCCCGACCAACCGATTGAAGCCTTGATTGCGCTTTGTCAGGACGCGATAGGCGACCGCGCCGAACGCCAATGCGAAACCCGCAAAGTGAACCCATCGGGCGACAGCCTGCAGCGCCAGCCCAAGCGGAGTTGCGGTTCCGATCTCAGGAGCGTCAGCCAACGCTGAATATGGATTGGCGCTGGGCTGACCGACCACGAAACCGAAAGCGCCGCGAGAAGGGTGGGTGTCGGCCGCGAAGACCTGCCAGCTGACGATGTATGTGCCGAGCTCGGTCGAGTTTAGTGGCGCCGACAGGACAGCGCGTCTGGCGGAGATCGGACCCGCCACCTGCCGCCCGCTCGGGCTGTAGACCCTGATGCCCGCGCCGGCGGGCGTCACAGGCTCGGTGAAGATCAAGGTCACCGCCGGCGGTACCGACTGATGGCGCGCGTTCGGAGCCGGGTCGGATTGGATGAGCTGCGCATGGGCGAGGGCGACTTGCGGGAGGAGCGCTACACCGACGATTACGAACGCAGCAACCGTAAGCCGCCGCGCCTGGCTCAGGAGTAGGCGGGCGCCTCTGCGCCGACCCCAATTACCGGCACGTCCAATGGGCCCGGCCGCTCGCGAGCGATGCGCAGGACAAGCCCTGCGGCCAGCAGGCAAAGCAGGCCGGAGCTCATGAATGCCAGCTGATAGTCGCCGAAGAAGGTCCTCACCGCCCCGGCGGCGAATGCGATCGATGCGGCCCCAAGCTGATGAGCCGCGAAGATCCATCCGTAAACGATGGCGAAGTTTTGCTGTCCGAAGACCTTGCGCGCGATCTGCACTGTCGGTGGAACGGTCGCAACCCAATCCAGCCCGTAGAAGACGATGAACAGGATCAGGCCGAACTGCGGGCTGCCGAAGACGTAAGGGAGCAAGAGTAGAGACAGGCCGCGTAGCCCGTAGTAAATGAAGAGCAGCCAGCGGCTGTCGAAGCGGTCGGTCAGGTATCCCGACGCGAGCGTGCCGATGACGTCGAAAACGCCGATTACGGCCAGCAGGCTGGCCGCCGTCACCTCGGCCATCCCGTGATCCATAGAAGCCGGAATCAGGTGCGTGCCGATGAGGCCGTTGGTGGAGGCTCCGCAGATGAAGAAGCTGCCCGCCAGAAGCCAAAAGTCGCGAGAGCGGACACCGATGCGGAGGCCGCGAAAAGCGTTCAAGATCGGGCTCCCGGTCGTGAGGGGTACAGAGTCGGCTTCGGTCGCGCCGTAAGCCCTGAGCCCAAGGTCGCTCGGACGGTTGCGGAGAAAGATCGCGACTATCGGAACGACTGCAAGGGCTGCGAGACCGACGCTGATCGCGGCCGCCCGCCAGCCGAGGTTTTGCGCCAGCCAACCGAGACCAGGCAGGAAGATGAGCTGCCCCGTTGCGCCCGCGGCTGTCAGCGCGCCAAGCACCAGACCTCTGCGGTGTACAAACCAGCGGCCGGCGACGGTCGCGGCGAGCACTGACGCCATGGATCCGGTGCCTAGACCGACGACCACTCCCCACAGCAGATACAACTGCCACGGCGAGTTCATCAATGTCGTCAGCAGCGCGCCGGTCGCGACTGTGATCAGCGCGCCGACGGTCACAGTTCGCAGGCCAAACCGGTCCATGAGCGCGGCGGCAAACGGACCGGTTAGGCCGAACAGGATCAAATTGATGGAGACCGCGATCGAGATGACCGCCCGGTTCCAGCCGAATTCGTTCTGGAGGGGCACGATCAGAATGCTCGGCGTGGCGCGGAACCCCGCGGCGCCCATCAGGGCGATGAAGGTGACTGCCGCAATGATCCAGGCGTAGTGGATTCGTTTCATGGCTTATCGTCCTCGTCCACTCTTCCTATAAGACGTGTGGTGTCGTAATACTTCCGGCGCCCTCAGGCGGGATCTTATCGACCGCGCCGCGCTGTAAAGAGTGCTGGCCTGGCTTCGGCATTCCGTCAGACTCCAACGGATGAACACGAGGGCAGAGCAAGTGCTGCGCGAGGTCTTTGGACTGAGCGCCTTCCGCCCTGGCCAGGCCGAGGTGGTGGAAGCGATGCTCGCGGGCCGAGACGTTCTATCGGTCGCTCCCACCGGATCGGGAAAGAGCATCAGCTATTGGGTGCCGGCTCTAGTCGATGGCGGCATGACGATGGTCGTCTCGCCGCTCATAGCGCTCATGAAGGACCAGGTCGACCGCCTCGTCGCGCGGGGCGTCGCCGCGACGTTCATCAACTCGTCGGTGGAGCGGTCCGAGCAGGGCGATCGCCTGCGCAGGGCGATCGCAGGGGAATACCGGCTGCTGTTCCTGGCGCCCGAGCGACTTGGGCGTCCAGGGTTCATGGAGCGGCTTGCGGAGCTCCAGGTCCACCGTGTAGTCGTCGACGAGGCGCACTGCATCTCCACGTGGGGACACGACTTCCGGCCTGACTACCGTCTCCTTGCGGCGGCGATCGCGGCGTGCGGGCGCCCTCCGGTGGCCGGATTCACGGCGACCGCGACGCCGCCCGTTCGGGAGGACATCGCGAGGTCGCTTGACTTGAAGGATCCCTTCATCTCGGTCTCCGGATTCAACAGACCGACGCTGACACTTTCGGTACTTCGCTGTCGGGGCGAGCGCGCCAAGCGCGAGCAGCTACACCGCCTGCTTCCAGACGCAGCACAGCGTGCGCTTGTTTATGTGGGCACGGTTACGGAGGCCGAGGAGGTGGCTGCCGAATTGGGCGCCGCATGTTATCACGGACGTCAAGACGGGGCAGTCCGGCGCCGGATTCAAGAAGACTTCACTCAAGGACGCATCAGTGTTGTTGTCGCGACTTCGGCGTTCGGCATGGGCGTGGACATCGCCGACATCAGGCGCGTCATCCACTACCACCTGCCGGGCAGCCTGGAGGCGTACTACCAGGAGGCAGGCCGGGCTGGGCGCGACGGGCAGCCGGCAGAGTGCACGCTGCTCTACAGCCCCGCGGACCGCGACCTTCAGGCCTTCTTCATCGAGCAATCCGGCCTCGAGGACGGTTCGGCACTGAAGGAACATGCCTATGCGCGGTTGGCACAGATGATGGCCTACGCCGAGATGCGGGAGTGCAGGCATGCGCGAATCGCCGACTATTTTGGCGAGAGGGGCGTGGCGCGCAAGTGCAGCGCGTGCGACAACTGCCTCGCCGCACGGCCTCCGGACGAGCCTGTGGCGGTAGACGCTGTCGTCGCCGGGCTTGCTGCCGTCGCTCGCTTCAGCGGAAGGGTCGGGCTGGCCAACGTGGCCGCGGTCCTCGGCGGCCGGCGGACACGATGGTCGGCAGCGCAGCCCTGGGTCCAAGAGTTGCCCTTCCACGGCGCGCTGAAGAAATGGAGCGATGAGCGAGTCAGGCAGCTGCTGGCGGAGTTAGTAGGAGCAGGGCTCGCTCGCCAGAGCTCGGGCGAGTACCCGGTCGTCGAGCTCACTCCGGCGGGCCGCGAGGCAATGACGAGTGGGACCCTTCCGCGGCTGATGCTGCCGGCCTACCCGGCGACGCTCGGCGGTCAGGCCGGGGCGCCTACCGACGTCTCGGCTGAGACGCTGGATCGACTAAGGCGGTGGCGGCTGGAAACCGCACGCGCCGCTGGTGTTCCCGCATACGTCGTATTCCATGACTCCACCCTCACCGCAATTGCTGTGGCGCGACCCGCGAGCCTTTCAGCGCTCTTACGTGTACCCGGTGTCGGGGACTCGAAGCTGCGCAGGTACGGCGAAGAGGTGCTGGACGTGCTGCGAACGCCTTAGGTAAGGGAAACCCTTGCTTTGTGATCCCGCGGCGAGAGAATATCGGCCGTGATAGCCAACGCGGCCAGCCTCTGGTCGGCGGCCCGGCGGGATCTGGCGATGTTCTTCAGCTACATCGATGGGGCCGAGACGGTGCTGCGCGGGAGCGCGTTCGTCGGTCTCACGGGTGGCCCTTCGGCAGACTTCAATATGGCCCTGTTTGGCGAAGACCCGGACGATCTCGCCGTCTTCGATGACTTCGTTTCCAGGATGAGCGCAACCGGCCTGTCCGCCCTCGCGATGATGTCGAGCGTGGCCGCCCCACGCTTTGTTTCAGTGGCAAAAGCGAAAGGATTGATCGAGGCAGGCACCGCGCCGTTGATGGTCCGTTCGGGAAGGCTTCCGGAGCAGCGAGCTACGGAGTTCTTCACCAGGCGAGCCACCGAAGCGCACGAAATGTCGCTCTTCACCGATCTGGCGGCGTCCGCCTTTGCGATGGATCGGTCATGGCTGGCTCGCACGTATGCGGCACCATCGCTGCTAGACGCGCCGGCGCTGGGCTTCTATGTCGCATATCGCGGAGATGTGCCAATGAGCGGGGTCTGCACCTCTGGGGCGGGCTCAACAGTCGGAATCTGGACGATGAGCACGCCGCCAGAAAAGCAGCGCCAGGGTGCTGGTCGGGCAGTGCTGGTGGCGGCCATGCAAGACCATTTGAGGCGCGGAGCCGAAACCTTCTATCTGATCGCTACGCCCGCCGGCAAGCCCCTGTACGACAGCCTCGGGTTCAAGACCGTCGACGAGCTGTCGATCTGGTTGGTTGGGGAGTCGTCGCAATTCCCGGCCCATTGAACTGATTCGACGACGCCATCCAGGTGCCGCAACGTGGCACCGTCTGAGGCGGACTTAAAGCGAACGTGCAAGAGAACGTTAAGTAGTTCGTTGACTTAGCGGACCCGAAACCGCGTCCTGGAGGTTTTTCATGCCCCAAGTCCAGCGACTGCGCAACATCGCCCTCGTCATCGCGGCGGCATCGATTGGATTCACGAGCAGCGCCACTGCCGTGCGCGCGGACACGACGCTTGCGAACTGGGGTCAGCAGAGCCCCGCCCAAGCGCCGGCCGGCCGAGCCTACGCAGCCATGGCCTTCGACTCGCTCCGGGGGCGTACGGTCCTGTTTGGCGGGGACACATGGGAGTGGGATGGCAGCCACTGGAGCACGTTCCTCACGACCGTTTCACCACCTTCCTCGATCGGCCCTGGCATGGCCTACGACAGCGATCGCCACGTCACCGTCTTGCTCGACAACAGCGGTAATACCTGGGAGTGGAACGGGTCCAACTGGGTCCAGCGAGTCACGGCGGCATCGCCGCCGGCCCGAGTGTGGACGTCCATGGCCTACGACTCACTCCGACACCGCACTGTCCTCTTTGGAGGTAGCGCGTCGGGTGGTGTTGACCTTGGCGATACCTGGACGTACGACGGCACCAACTGGACGAAGATGGCGCCGACGAGCACGCCCTCAGCCAGGTTCGGGATGGCGATGTCATTCGACTCGGTCCGGGATGTCGTCGTGCTTTTCGGTGGGCGCGTCGCCGGACAGCGGGTGAACGACACGTGGGAATGGGATGGAGCGAACTGGACCCAGCGCACCCCGACCACGTTGCCCTTTCCGCGGTTCTGGCATTCGATGGTCTACGACGTGCAGCTCGGTTTGACAGTCATGTGGGGAGGCGATCACATCGAGCCCTTTGGCCTCGGCCCGATCAACGACACCTGGCTGTGGGACGGCACCAACTGGACCCGTGATTGGACCGCGGCCACGCCGATCTACCGCGCCGGCCAGGCCATGGCTTATGACTCGGCCCGGGGGCGGATTGTTCTCTTCGGCGGAACCGACGAGCAGTTCCCAGGCACCAACTACAACGACACGTGGGAGTTCGGGACTGGAATCGTGACCCCGGCAGGGAATCCGAGCCTGTCCTTCCCGACGAACATGATGTTCCTCGGGTCGCCAAGCGTCGGCACCACGACAGGCCCCAGCCGGCTTCGCATTTTCGGTGCTGGGACTGGCCCCACGCTTATCAGCTCGATTACGACCACCGGCGACTTTGCGGTAGCGGCCACCGACTGTCCCATTGCCCCCAATCCTCTTGCGGTAGGCGCGTTCTGCAACGTGCAAGTCACCTATACGCCAACGGTATGCGGCACCCGAACCGGGAGCCTGGTCTTCGCGGACACCGCGGCCGGGGGCTCTGAGTCGGTGGCGCTCGAGGGCGGCGTGCTGAGCGCCGGCTGCGATGGAGACCTTGGCCTGATCGCCTCGAAAGACGTCACGGTCAACGCAACCAGCCCCGCCGGGGCGACCATCTCCTACAACGGGTTGACCAACTTTGACGAGGACAGCACTCCGGGACCGATCACGTGCAGTCCCGCGCTGAACTCGACCTTTCCGATCGGGACGACCACCGTGACCTGCCAGATCACTGATAGTGACGACGTCACCAGCACCGTCAGCGCCACGTTCCGGGTGACTGTGAACGACACCGATCTAGCCTTGACCGGCGTGCCGTCCGACATCACTGTCGGCGCGGCCGGACCATCGGGGACCGCCGTCAGCTACACCGCGCCCTCTGCTGTGGATGAGGATGCGAGCACGCCGGCGGTGAGCTGCACCGCAGCGTCCGGTTCGACCTTCCCGATCGGAACCACGACAGTGACATGCGGGGCGTCAGACAGCGATGACACACCCACCTCGGTCACGGCTACGTTTCGGGTGATCGTCGGGGACAGCGACCTTGCCCTGAGCGGCATCCCGGCGAACGTCACCGTCCAGGCAACCATCGCAGGAGGAGCGGCCGTCGGTTACGTCGCGCCAAAGGCGGTGGATGAGGATGCGACCGCGCCTTCAGTGACGTGTGACCATGGCTCCGGGTCGCTGTTTCCGGTGGGGACGACGACGGTCACGTGCCAGACAACCGACGGCGACGACACGCCAAGCACAGTCACGGCGACGTTCCAGGTGACCGTGATCGATGCGGACTTGGGGCTGAGCGGGGTGCCGGCAGACATCACTGTCGACGCGGCCGTACCATCAGGTGCCGCGGTTACCTACGTGCCGCCGACTGGAGTGGATGAGGATGGAAGCGCCATCGCGGTCAGCTGCGATCACACCTCTGGATCGAACTTCCCAATCGGAACCACCACTGTCACGTGCTCGGTGTCGGACAGTGACGACACGCCCAGCACCCGTACCGCATCGTTCCGTGTGACTGTGAACGACACGGATCTTGCTCTGACAGCAGCGCCTGCAGACATCTCAGTCGTCGCGACGGGATCGTCCGGCGCGGCGGTCACCTACACGCTGCCATCCGCGATCGACGAGGACGCGACTTCACCGCCTGTCACGTGTGACCGTGCGTCGGGATCGACCTTCTCCGTTGGAACGACCACCGTGACCTGTCAGGTCGCCGACGCCGACGACACTCCAAGCACGGTCAGCGCTTCATTCCACGTGACTGTGATTCCTGACCTTCAAGTCGCCATCTCGGTGAGCCCGACCAACGCCACCGCGCACAACACCGTGACGACTTCGGCTTCCGTGACGGACATCGGAGCCGTCAACAGAAAGGTGACAGTCACCTATTCGGTCACATTCACCGATGCTTCCGGTGTGACGTCGACGGTCGCCAGCGACAAGGCGGTGGTGACGGTCGCTCCAGGGCAGACGCTGACACGCCAGTTTTCACTCCTGATCAAAAACACCACGGCAACCGGGATATACGTGGTCAACGTCACGGTTACCGACGCGACCGGGTCAGTCGGTCAATCAGCAACGTTCAATGTGACCTGACGGACTTCCAGGGCGCCGTTCCGCTGAAAACCTCGCGACGGTTGAATGGCAGCTCAGTCGTCATCAGCCGTCATCAGGCCGTCCCCGGGCCGCCTTCGCGAAGCGGGCTGCGCGACCTGTGGAACGATCGCGCATTGCGTGCCTTGACACACGCGCTTGGCTATCGGCATCACGACACGGCTGCGTTTAGGACGATGACGAAGGACGAACTGTTTGAGTTGTATCCCGGAGTTACCGGCAGGTCTGGGCCGTCGGCTTGGTCGCGGGCCTGCTCATCACACTCCTGGTATAGCAGTAGGACTTCCCGCCCAAAGCCTTGTGCATGGCCGCGGTTAGAAGCAAGGCGATCGCCCGATGCGATGGGAGTGGTGCGCGAGCGCCGCTCGCATCAGTTGCTGACGCACGTCCACGTTCCTGTCGTGTACCAGACGACCGCGTGGCTGCCCACCGGGCAGGCCGCCGTGTGCTGCTGTAGAGTCGTGGCGTTAGGCGTTAGCGCCTTCACGAGGTAGCCGCTCGTGCTGCCGAGAATAAAGGCCACGAGCAGTGCGGTGATAGCCGCCAATCTGGTAGTAGAGAACGTCGGTCTCCTCAGAGCAACTGTCGTCTGCATTGCGTCTCCTTTTGATTCCGTTTGTCCAATTTGCCTTGGACTGGTCATGCTGCAGATACGCGATCTGGCCCGGAGATAGTTCCGCTGAAATTCAGGGAACTTTTCGCCCGGGTCATCGCGTAGATGGTGCAAACGGATGACATCAACGGCAGGCGCCGACCTCATCACCAGGGCAAAGAACGGTGATCGGCTCGCCTTCGATCAGCTGATCGGGCCACTGGTGGACCAGGGGTTTCGGCTTGCGTACGGGATGCTCCACGACCGCGGGGCGGCCGAGGATGCGGTGCAGGAAGCGGCCGTTCGCTCATGGCGGAAGTTAGGCAATTTGCGCCCGGGGACCGAAATGCGGCCGTGGTTTCTGGCTATCGTCGCGAACCAGTGCCGGAACACAGCGCGAGGGCGTTGGTGGTCGGTGTTGCGACTCGAGCCGACGGTCGGATCAGTATCAGCCGGCTTCGAAGACCAGTTCGTGCGGGGCGCCGATGTGCGTGCCGCGCTTCGCAAGCTGGCGCCGGAGCACCGCGAGGTGCTGGTGCTGCATTACTACCTCGACCTTCCGCTGAACGAGGTGGCCGCGATAGCGGGCATCCCGATCGGCACCGCAAAGTCGCGCATCAACCGTGGCATCACGGCGATGCGCCCCTTTTTTGAACCGATGGAGGCTTTGACGTAATGGACGAATTGATTCGGGATCGGATGCACGAGGCGCTCGAGGTCGAACCGCCGCCGTTCGGCCTGCGTGCGCGCGTGATCGGGTCCATCCCAATGGATGAACGGTCTGCGCAGCCTCCTCGCAGACGATCATTCCAGTGGGTCGGCCAGTGGGCGCCTAGTCTTGTGGCGATTCTTCTTGCGGTAGCGATAATCGCCAGCTTCCTTTACCTGCGCGGCGCGGTCATCATCCCGAGCCACCATGCAGGACCGCGCGCGGCACCAACCGTGCGCGTGATGGCTCCAGATGGTGTGCTGGTCACCTCAGACGGCACCGTATTCTTTTCGGACTACCTGAGCGGGTATGTCTTTCGATTGACGTCGAAGGGCAGCCTGGTGATCATCGCCGGCAGACCGCAGGCGGCCATGCTCAGCGAAGGCAGTGCCGGCGACAATGGGCCGGCCACTGGCGCTTATCTCTTTGGGCCGGCCGGCCTGGCCGCCGATCGCAATGGCAATCTCTTCGTCGCCGACGTAGTCGGGGAACGGATACGAAGGATCGATCAGCGTGGCGTCATAACCACGATCGCCGGAAGTGGACGCGCCGACATGCCTTCACCAAACTTTTCGGGCGATGGAGGACCAGCGACCACAGCCACCCTGAACCATCCGGTTGGGCTCGCCTTCGACAGTGCCGGCTCGTTGTACATCGGGGATTCGGGCAACCATAGAATCCGGCGCATCGACACCAACGGAACGATCACCAGCATCAACCTATCGTCCTGGTCGAAATCGAACGTCTGGAGTCCCCGCGGCCTCGCATTCGACAAGGCCGGCGCGCTGTATGTCGCGGACTACTTCGACTGCCAGATCGTGCGCATAAGCGCAAGCAGCGTCGTCTCGATCGTCGCGGGGACGGGAACATGCGGATACGCCGGCGATGGTGGACCGGCCGCATCAGCCCAGCTTGACGGCCCAAGCGGCATCACGTTCGACTCAGCGGGCGCTCTGTACATCGCCGACACCAACAATCACAGGATCCGGCGCGTTGACGCGCATGGCGTCGTGACGACAGTCGCAGGAACCGGCGCCCGCGGCTATGGCGGAGATGGTGGCCAGGCCACCACGGCCGAGACGGGCTACCCGAATGATGTCGTGGTCTCGCCGTTTGGCCAGTTATACATCGCCGAATCCACCTGCTCGTGCGTAGCTCCGACTTCGGCGGGCCGGCTCCGTATGGTTCGGCTTTCGAGCGGCACAATCACGACCGTGGCTTACAGCGACTCCATTATTACGTGGTAATTCGGAACCTGAAATCGATCAACGCGGGCGCGGGTGGCCGAGGAGGAAGCTCGATGGCGGGGCCGTTCATCTTCATCGCGACTAACAAGCTCAAGACTGGAAAGCTCGAAGCTGAAAGGCGGCGCGTCCCGGGGTTGGTTGACTTCATCGCGGCCAATGAACCGCGCCTCATCGCTTTCAACGAATACGCGAACGACGAGGGAACCGAGGTGGGAGTCGTACAGGTCCATCCCGATGCGGACTCTTTCGAGTTCCACATGGGTGTCGTCCGCGAGCGCGCCGCTAGCGCTTACGATGAGACGCTAGACGCCACAACCAGCGTCCAGGTTTTCGGAGAGCCGACCGAAATCATCTTGGACATGCTGAGGCGGGCAGCCGGAGGGGGAGTTCAGTTCACTGTGAAGCAGCATCACCTAGGCGGGTTTACACGGTTTGATTCGAGATGAGATTCGCTGGGCCATTTCAGGGTGAGCGCGTCTAGCAGGTCGAGATCCCCGGGTGAGTGGCCGCATTCAGTGAGGTAACGAGCCAGCTCGCTACGGTGCTGCGTCCCGTGGTTTACGACATGGGCAAGGATCAGCCAGCGCGGCACAGCGAAGTCCGGGCCTGTGGCCAACGATCCGGACAGAGCGATGTCATCGAGGGACTCCACGTAGCTCCGCAAGCGCTTGTCCTCTTCGAGGCAGAACGCATGGATGGCCGGCAGGTCGTCGAGCACGAATCCGTGGTCCCATACGTAGGTTTCCCCGACCTTGTTCCCGATGCAGAACTCCCGCCAGCTCCAGTCGACGTCGACAAGATGTCTGAAGGTCTGAAAAGCACTGTCGTGATCAAACTTCCCGGTTGCGCGCAACTCCTCGTCCGACAGGCCGGCCGCCACGGTCAGGATGCGGTCATTCGCCCACGCGTGGTACCGAACGAATGCGAGCAGCTCGTCAGAATTCACAAGCTCATCCTACGAATGGGCTGCCGGAACCTGATCAGCGCTCATGGTGTATGGGAGCCATGATCGCTCGCGCTGCGTGCTTGGTGGTCGCCGGGGTCGTGGTGATCGCCTGCACCTCACCATCCGGCGGCGCAAGTCATGCCCTTACCTCCCCAAGCCATTCTGTCGGCACTTACTTAGGCAGTCTCGGGACGGCTGGCTGTAAGCCCGCCGCTGCTGTTCACGGTTGGCAGAGCCAGGGAGGATTTCCAGAGGTCGGCATTGATTCGAGTCGAGGCAGTTTCTGGGCGCTGTTCTTCACGCC
>Ga0099828_10002494_pt1 | contig 12658 bp, 14 predicted proteins | sample CZO8metaG_2_FD_79338 | JGI IMG/M metagenome (GOLD analysis project Ga0099828, IMG submission 79338) | Vadose zone soil microbial communities from the Eel River Critical Zone Observatory, Northern California, USA - CZOApr15con2H1.8 metaG | ecosystem: Environmental > Terrestrial > Soil > Vadose...
ATCCGCGATATCGCCAACAGCGCTTTCGAATTGGGTTATTGCGTCTGACAAGTGAATTACGTAGTGGCTCCGCGTCTGATCCCGGGACGCAAATTCGGCGCAAAACCGCCGCGCAGCGCATCTAAGAAGGCGGCTCGAAGTTGAGGTTCCAACCCCGTGCATGGAGCGACTTCCGGACTCCCGACCGAGGCCCGTTTTACGAAAAGGCCTCGGTTCGAACGTGGCGAGGTGCGTCCCCTTGGTGGACGCTCTGAACTGCCCTGGGTTTTCGATGGAGGCTGCGCCGGAGCTTTGCCCTCCCGCAAGCCATTGACATCACTGACTGTGAGGAGTATCAGTGAGTGCATGGCCGCCGGCGCAGGTGGCTGCATTACTTGCGGGAGAGTTGCTATCTCGGAAAACACTTCGGATTGGTAGGAAGGGTGGTGTAGGGGAGGTTGCGGTCTGGTCACGCAGGAACATTACTGGACGGGGTCATAAGCGTCGGACCCCTGCAAAAGAGGAGGGGAATTGTCATGAAGTGGAAGCTGACCGTGCTTGGGATCCTAGTGACACTCGCGTCTGTAGTGGCTCTGGCTCCGGCAGCTTTTGCCGCTGCTACGCCAAATACCTTTAATCTGATTTCGCCAAACACGGCAACGGCTCCGTCCGGCCCCTTCGCGGGCGACACCATCCGAGTGACTGGCTCGGGCACTTTTGATACCAGCACTGAGGCGATTGTGGCAAGCGGCTCCTTCACCCATACCCACCCGAATGGGGCGATAGTTGCTCGCGGCAGGTGGGTGGCGACTGGATTTACCAGCTTCTTGGGGTTCGGCGGGCCGAACGCGGGCACTCAAGGTGGTCAACTGTGGTTCACCGTTACCCTGTTTCCTGAGGGTGGGTCGCCGCATACCGGCATACCTATGAGCATTACCTGTCTCGTCGGACTCGGCCCAGGTCATGGCTTCGAAGAGGGGACGACGGTTGACGGCTTCACCAACAAGACGGGAGGCCTCACTCTGTTCCACATCGATTGACAGGCGAATCCCTCTGGAGTTGTGAAAAGAACGTGAGGGAGGCCGCGCCCTTCAGTCGGCGATCTGCTCGAAGCCGTAGATCTGAACGAAGTCGGCGAACAGGCCGGTCAGCGACCAGCCGATCATGGCCGACCGATGGAGGCGAAGGCAAAGACGGAGCAGTGGTGGAGCCACTATCGCAGTAGGGATCCGGCCAACCGGCTGAGAATGCGCGCCACTCTCGTAACTGGCAGCAAGCTCGACCCGGACAGATGGTCGAAGGCCGCGAAGCTGCCCAGGAACCAGAGGGTCTCAAGTGCCTCAGCCGCACGCGTGGTCAGACCCCGCTGCGAAGCCAGCCTGGTCACGAACGGGACCAGCCGCTGCTTGCGTGCCGAGTCGTGGGCGGCCAGGACCTGTCGCGCCTCCGCATCGGTCGCGGCCAAGCCGTACAGGTTGCGCATGACGGTCTGATTTGCGGACCAGAAGCGGCAGGCTTCGCGAAAGTAGCCGTCCAGCGATTTTCGCGGATCGGGAGCATCGAGGAAGGCCTGGACGCGAGTTTTGATAGCAGGCCGCTCCTCCAGGTCTGAGATCAACTCATCAAGGAGTCCGCGCTTGGATCCGAATTGGTTGTAGACGGTCTTGCGCGTGACGCCGGCGCGGGCTGCCACCTCTTCCAGTCCGGCGCCGTGGAAACCGGCTTCAGTAAAGGCCGCGCGCGCTGCCGCAAGAATCCGTGTCCGGTTCCGGTCGAGCGAAGCCTGACGCCGTCCGAGACGGTATTGACGAATCGCCATATCGGTACACAATACGTGTAGCGACTTTGGCAGTCAGCGGTTTTGTGGCGTCGGGTGGTTACGACCGGAGTTGGCTGATGAGCGGAAAGGCCTGGCGGAACCTCGGTGCGCTGAGCGGTGTGGCGTTCGGCGTCCTCGAAGTTGTGGGCTTTGGCCTCGGCGCCGCGGGTGCTCCGCGCCTCTCCAGAGAGCAGATAACTGGCGCCTACCTCAACGGGACACCGGCCTGGGCATGGCTGGGGCAGTACCTGGCAATCCTTTCGGCGCTCTTCTTCGTGATCTTTGCGGCCCGCCTGCGAGATGCCCTACGCAATGATCAGGACGGCCTCGATTGGATCTCGACCGCGGCACTCGGCGGCGCATTGGTGTTCGCGGTCGGCGAGCTCGCCGGTGTCGGCGCCTACGGCGCGATCCGGTTGAGATCAGCCCACGGTCTGGACATCGAGGAGGCGGTCGTACTGGCCGACCTGGGCCAGGCTCTCGTCGTGCTGGGTGTGGCCGGTCTCGGCCTGTTTCTCTCTGCGGCTGCCGTGCGCATCCTTCAGACCCGCGCGCTGCCAGTTTGGCTTGGCTGGTCGGCGGCCCTCCTCGGCATCGCGGTGCTTGCGGTCGTCGGCCTGCCCTTCCTCGCGTTCGGCATGGCTGTCGAGCCGCTTGTCTTGCTCTGGATCCTTGCGGTCGCCATCGTGCTGGTGAGGGCGGCCGGCCGCGCCCGAATCGATTAGACGAGGTCGAAGTGTTGGGGATGCGGCGTACGCGGGCAATGAAGGTCTACATCACAGCGGACGTCGTCGTGGTGTTCATCTTGATCTATTTCGCGCTCGCGTTCGCGGGCATCGTGCCCCGTCCGGCGCGGGCTGGAGCCGGCCAACCTGGAGCAGCCCAGATCGCGATCACCGGGCTCGCGGCGATCCTGTCGGCCGCCGGCCTGGTTGCGGCGGCGTTCTGGCATTCTGCTCCGCAGCGAGCCTGGCTGTGGCCAGTGGCGGCGCTCCCGCCGGTCCTGTTCTTCTTGCCCGACGTTGCCCAATTCGCCGGCTTCCTCGTCAAGCCGAGTTCGCTCTGGATGTTCTTATTCGCCGCCCTCATCCTTATCAGCGTCGTTACTCTCGCCGTTACGGCCGTGGTTTCCATGCGGCAGGTGCGCGCCGCCCGGCGTGGCTGAACCGCCTCTCGCGCTCGGCGATATCTGAGCATGGATACCATCTCGTTCCCTCCTGCCGCGATCTGAACTGCGACAGGAGAACCTCCCACACCCGGTCGGGGTGGGGAATTTCAAAACGGCGCTATCTGCGATTTCGCACCGGGTCTAACATCCGGCGAGCAAATTTGCGCAGGAAGCACTGCTGTACAGCGACTGCATTAGCACCTACTCCTGGCCAGAAATTTGACTCGCCCAGGGTTAGGCTGAATTATTGGCCTCAAGTCGTACGAATTCCAGAGGAGGGAGTGATGGGAGAGAACAACGCATGGCGCTGGGGCGCCTATGCGGGAATCGCTTCCGTGGTGCTGGCGATCGTGGGCTACCTGGTTCTTGTCGTTGGAAGCGGAGGCGCGCTTCCTAACACCCCGGACACGTCGAAATTCGCCGACTACATGGCCAGGCACGTGGGCCAGGTCGCGGCGTTTGCGTGGATTGGCAGCTTGGCCTTTGTCGTGTCACTGCCCTTCATTGTCAGCGTCCGCCAGGTAATCCGTGCCGCCAGAGGCGAATGGGAATGGGCTGCAGGCGTTGCCTTCGCGGCAGGCATCTCGTTTGTTGTGCTGGTCCTGGTCCACTTTGCGCTGTTTGCAGCGACCACCATCGATACGACCGTGAACGGTGATCCAGCCGCCCTCAAGGCTCTGTTCCTTGTCGGAGCAGTGATTGGAGGCACAATCGAGTGGCTGGCCGCGGCTCTGTTCATGCTTGCCGTGAGCTACGTGATCCTGAAAAGCGGTGTCCTTCCGCGCTGGACGGCGTGGCTGGGGAATGTCGCCGCCGCGCTTAACCTGGTCTCAAGCCTCAGCATCTTCGGCGATGGCGACACGCGGGGCTTTTTCACGGCGACTGGTTTCGTGGGCTTCATCTTTGGCATCGTGCCATTCCTTGTTTGGGTAGCGGCGATCAGCATTGCGATGCTGGGGGCGCCGGAGGCTCGGCGTCCGCGAGCCGCCTAGCCCGCGCGTTCCGACGAGGGGAGCGCCGGGAGCGCTGATCACAACATGTGGTTTCTAAACGTGCAGATGCACAGCGTCATGTGCTCGCGCAGGGAGTCGAACCATGAACCTTGGAATTAAGAGTCCCCCTGGTGCGGCGCGGTCGCTAGGCGATCGATTAGCACCGAACATCGTCGGAGTCAGTCCCCCCAGCTATCACGGTTTGCCGGACCTTCAATGTGGGCATAGCGTGTCTGATTTCCAACTACGCAATCGACGTCGTTCACGCGGTTGTGCCGCGCATTACTCATGTAGGGCATGAGCGCAATCAAACCCTCGCGCATCGCGCATGCATGAAGTCAGACGCCACAGGTCGAATACAGATGGACCAGTTCAGATGATGGCTGGGGAGGGTGGATTCGAACCACCAACCTTCTGATCCAGAGCAATACGCGATATCGCCAATCGAGCTTTCGAATTGGATTGTCGCGTCTGATAAGCGAATTGCGTAGTGGCTCCGCGTCTGAGCCTGGGATGCAAATTTGGCGTGAAAGCGGCGCGTAGCGCGCCTAATCACGCTCTGTGTAGAGGCTTCTCGACATCACGTTGACCCGATGTGTCTGGCGGCCGTTCGCAGTCATGCGTCTGGGAGAGCACGGCATGGCTGGTGCTTCCTGAACCCCTTCGAACTGAACCCGAAGATGTCGCCGTATGCAAACAGGAAAAGCGTGGCTGCCCACAGCGTGGCAATGTTGAACCTCACATCAATCCGTAGGTCATCGACCATGTGCGCGAATCTCTAAGGTTGTTGAACCTCGAGCGGTCGGGTCTGTAAGGCAGTTCGGATCGGTGGCCGCAATGCGGCAACCACCAGCCAGACGACGGCGGCCAATTCACCCAAGTACCCGATCGTCACGACACTGCTCACCGCTTTGGAAAAAGACGGACCGAGCAAGACGTTCAGACTGCCGACCAGGTATGAAACCCCTGCGATGAGCACCAGGTAACCGACAACTCGCGGGATGAATCCAGACTTGATGATGAGACCTCCGAAGGGCAGGAGCCAAAGGCCGAAGAAGACGGAATTCAGGCTGATGACATCGTCGCCCCATCCGATGAACAGCATCGCCAGCGAGTGCAAGTCGCCGGACGACAACCCGGCGAGCTCGGGGCCGCCGTGAATGAGCCTTAAGGCGGCGACCTGCGTCAGCGCGCCCAAGAACGAGATCGGAATCGAAGCAAGCACCAGGGTCACCATCAGCGAGGCCAGCGACTTGTCGACCGCGCGAAGCAGGCGGTAAAGCTCCCGCGCGAGAAAGACAAAGGAAACCGCGGCCACCAGGTTGACGACGACCGTGAGCCGGAAGAGCGTCTCCGATGCCAGCAGTTTGTGGACGGTCACGACGGCATCGCCCGACACCACCAGCGACTGCGGAACAAAGGAGCCGAAGGTGCCGGTGACGACCAGCACTACGTACAGCACGGCGGCTCGACGGAGCGCGGTGACGTCGATTTGAGTGCTCATGGCTCCATCACCTCCGCCGGTATTGATGTCAGGGTGACAACCTCGTGGCCATGCAGCGCCTCGAGAAACGGTTGAAAATTGCCGCAGACCAGGCATCGCAACGTCGGGCCGTCGACCTCGACATCACTTACGCCCGAGGCTCGCTGGATGGCGCCGACCGGTGGTCGGCTCAGGAAGCGCACCTGCACTCGTCGGACGGGTGATGTCTGCATCATGCCCTGAGCCTAGGCACGGGGCGCCTTACTGAAATCCGTGGAATTACCGAAAGTCGGCAGACGCCTGGAACGAGCCGCCGTACTAACGTTTGTCACCATGGCGAGGCCCCGCCGCCGTGTTGGCAATCTGCCGGCTGAGTCGACCAGTTTCATCGGGCGGCGTCGCGAACTTGCGGAGCTGAAAAGGAAGCTCAGCGAGGTTCGGCAGGTCAGCCTGGTCGGACCAGGTGGTGTCGGCAAGACCCGGCTGGCGATCCGCCTCGCGACCGAACTGAGTAGAGCGTTCCGGGACGGAACCTGGTTCGTTGAGCTGGCGGACGTTCGTGACGCGATGCTGGTCAGTAACGCCGTGATGGCTGCGCTCGACCTCCGTGACCAGGCCGGCGTTGGGCCATTGACACTCGTTCTCTCGTTTCTCCGCGACAAGCAGCTTCTCCTGGTCGCAGACAACTGCGAGCACTTGCTCGAGCCCTGCGCGCAGCTGATTGCCGAATTGCTCCGTCGCGCCCCGGGTGCGAGCGTGATTGCGACCAGTCGCGAGCCGCTATCCCTCGATGGTGAGCATGTGATCCCCGTCTCGCCTCTGGAGTTGCCGGCCGGCGACGGGTCGGCACCGCTTGCCCAGGTGCGAGAGAACGAGGCCGTCCAGTTGTTTGTCGAGCGGGCGGCTGCCGCGTCAGGAAGATTCGAGCTCAGTGCCTCGAACCAAGTGGACGTAGTCGAAATCTGCCGCCGGCTGGATGGTCTGCCACTCGCAATTGAGCTGGCCGCAGTGCGAACTCGAGCCCTTGACGTAGGACAGATCAAAAATCGCCTCAACGACCGATTCGCGTTGCTGACCCGGGGAGGTCACGCGGCACTGCCACGCCATCAAACACTTCGCACCGCGATCGACTGGAGCTACGACTTGCTGAGCGCGATCGAACGGGTGATGCTGCGGAGACTGTCCGTCTTCGCAGGTCGCTTCACGCTCGAGGATGTGGAGTCGATATGCGCGGTTGAAGGCGTGCCAGCGAAGGAGACGCTCGATCTGCTGCCTTCGTTGGTCGATAAGTCCCTCGTCATCAAAGAAGAGGTGACAGGTCAGGCCTGCTACCGGCTCCACGAAACGATGCGGGAGTATGCCGCACTGAAGCTTCGCGAGGCGGACGAGGAAGAGCTTTTGCAAGAACGGTTCACCGACTACTACTGGTCCTGCGGTCAACGCGCCGGCCCCCATGCCCGCTATCGGCTGCCGGGGTGGCTGGAATGGATGGAGTTGGAGATCGACAACATCCGGGCCGTACTGGGTCGATGCATCTCCCAGGGTGACTCCGCGCGTGGAATCGATCTCGTGACTTCGGTGGCCTGGTACTGGATCACGCGCGCGACAACCGAAGGCGTGCAGTGGGTGGACGCGCTGCTGAAATCGGGTCCAGGAAATCCGTTGGGCCAGTTCTGGGCTTACTTTCTCCGCGGCTTCTTGGCTCTGTTGAAGGCAGATCCCGCCGCGGCACCGCCACCTCTCCAGGAAGCCGTTCGCGTCGCTCGGGCGATGGACCACCCAGCGTTGCTCGCACAAGCGCTTTCGCTGGCATCGATCGCGGCCAACCTCGCCGGCGACTCGATCGCGGCGGTGCGCTTGCTCGAAGAGGCTGCGAGCGTTGCGATGAAGGCCGACGATTACGAGGCTCGGATTTCCGTTCTCCAGGCTCGGGCGCTCGGCGGTTTCTTTCACGGCGATATCGACGCAGTGCGGGATGCTGCTTCAGAAGGAGTGACCTTGAGCCGAAAGGTCGGCGACCTCTACGGCCTGGAGATGATGCTCGTGAACTTGGGCAGCTCGGCTTTGCTTTCGACCGATATAGAGCGAGCAAAAGACCTATGCATGGAAGCGTTGAGGATCGCCCGTCGGCTCGACGACCGGGTAGCGGAGTACAGCTTGCTCGATTATTTGGGCTGCGTCGCGGCGGCATCTGGCCAAGGGCACCTGGCGGGGAGACTGTTCGGGGCGGCCGAGACCATCCGATCGCAGGCTGGGGCTAGCGTGTTTCCATTCCTTGCCCCAATCCTCGCGCAGACCGAGGAGTCTGTGGTTGGGGCGATCGGTCGAGCGAAGTTCGAAGCCGAGGTCGGCGCCGGAAAACGCCTGAGCCGGGACGAGGCCATCAGGCTGGCGCTCGGAGAGAGAATCCAGACGAGCGAGACGCAAATCCAAGGTGGAGGGGTGGAAAACCTGGGCAAGCGGGAGGCCGACGTCGCCAGGCTGGTCGCTGAGGGACTCAGCAACAAGCAGATCGGCGCTCGTCTCTTCATCTCGGAACGCACCGTCGACAGCCACGTGCGCACCATCCTGAACAAGCTCGGTTTCAATTCACGGGCCCAGATCGCGAGCTGGGTGGGGGCGTCGGGCAGATCAGGTGCCGTTGCCGAAATCTGATTAGGGATTCGGACAGCGCCGTCGGCGCTTTGGTAATCCGCCAGGCAAGAATCGGCAATTCCACCGATTGCGTGACCTGTGGAGGTATGTAGCCTCATTGCCATGCAGCCTGTGAATCGGTCGGTTCAACGCCTGGCCAGGATCGCCGGCGCCCTCTACCTCGTGAACATAGTCGCCGGCGCTTTCGCGATCGGATATGTCTCCTCGGTCGCACCGACCATCCAGGCCAACGAAGCGCTGTTCCGGGCCGGTATCGCCGCGCACCTGATCGTGACTCTGACCAACCCACCGCTGACCCTGATCTTCTACGAGCTCTTCAAGATCGTGAACCGGAGGCTGGCTCTCCTGGCTGCGTTCTTCTCGCTCGTTGCGACAGGGATCGAGGGCGCCAGCCTCTTCGTGCAGGTCGAGCACCCGGTCTTGCCTGCCTATGACGTCTACGCGGTGTTCTTCGGCTTCGGGCTGATGACGACTGGGTACCTGGTCACCAGGTCGAACTTCCTGCCACGAGCGATCGGCGTCCTTTTGGTGGTCGACGGCATTAGCTACGTCCTCTACAGCTTCGTCGACATCCTCGGCCCCGGTTTTGCGGGCCATCTCGTGCCCTGGATCCAGCTGCCAATTCTGGCCGGCGAAGGATCCCTCACCGTCTGGCTTCTCGTGGCAGGAGTCAACGCAGCGTGGTGGACCGAACGAGCCCGCATCTCATCCACATCACTCGCGCCGGTTACCTCATCGTGAGCGCGACCGTCGGTTCGCCCAGCATCAAGCAGGGCATGGAGGGAGAGCAGAAAATCATGCCCCGCCGGCTGTCGATACAGACGTACGCGCGGATCGGTGGAGTGCTATTCCTGGTGTCGCTCGTGGCCGGTGGATTCGGTGAGGGCTTCGCGCCAGGCCAACTCATTGCCACAGGCGATGCCGCAGCCACGGCGCGACACATCCTCAATTCCGATGCGCTGTTCCGAGTCGGCTTCGCCTGCTATCTGGTTGAGGCTTTGTGTGACGTCGCGCTAACGGTGGTCTTCTACGTGCTGCTCCGACCGGTCAATCTAATCGTCACTTTGGGCATTGTTCTGTTTCGGCTCATGGCCACGGCAACATTTGCGTTTGGTGAGCTGTTCTACTTCGCTCCATCGCTGATCGTTGGCAACGACACATATCTGAAGAGTTTTTCGCCCGACCAGTTGAATACGCTGACCCTACTGTCACTGAACCTTTACGGAGTCGGTGGAGTGATCTCGCTTGTGTTTTATGGAGTGGCTTCAATCGGCATTGGTTATCTGATGTTTCGGTCGGGTTACTTCCCTCGAATCCTGGGCGTACTGTGGGCCATTGGTGGGGCCGGCTTTGTGCTTCGCACCTTCGCCGACGTCCTCGTTCCGAACATTCCGACAGTGATCCTTCAAGTGCCGCAGATTTTGGCCATTCTCATACTCGCCGTCTGGCTTCTTGCAAAGGGCGTCAATGCGGCCACATGGGAGGCAAGAGCACAAGCCCAGGCACCCGTCTTGCTCAGTTAGCGTTGGACGCGGTTGCCTCGTGCGACACCCCTTGCCAATCCAGCAAGAACGCGGCTCCCTACCCCAGCTGCAGCGGCGCCGGCGAAGAACTGAGACGCTTGATGCTGCCCTCCTTGGTCTAGCACCACACCCGCGAGAATCGCGACGATCCCAGATCGTCAGAAGCAGTAGACCCGCCTAGGGCTCGCATGTTGAACTCCTCGGCTGAACGGGGGCTTCTTTAGGAATCTGTGACCCCGGCTGTGACCCGGCGGTCGGAATCTGGGTCGCTCTGGGCAGTCCAAGCACGATTTTGAATTCAAATTTTGGTCGGGTGCTCGGGACACTATTTGAACCAGGCATCCGAACTAGGCGGGAGCGTGCTCTACATTCTCAGGGCCTCTGGCGACCGGCGTTGCCCTTCGCTATTGACCGGCGAGTCCGAGAAACACGACGACAGCCCGTCCCAGTCTGACCAGGTCTTCGTCGGCCAGCCGTCCCATCCTCTGACCGAGCCGTACTCGCGGCACTGTCGTGATCTTGTCGACCATCATGCTGCTTGCTTCGTGCAAACCGTTCACTTCGTCCGGCCTCGTCAGGAGACGAATCAGCGGGGCTTCGGTTGGATCGGTCGTGAACCCACATATGGTCACTGAGTCGGTGGCGTCGAAGCGATCGTCCTGGACAATGACGACCGGCCGTGGTTTTCCCGCGTAGCCGGACCCGCCCGCGGCCGTCCATATCTCGCCGCGCTTCAATCCTCGTCGGCACTCGCGGCATCGATGAACGCCTGGTCGTCAGCCGAACGACGAGAGGCGGCAACAGCCGCTGACTGACGGTGTGCTTCAGCCGCGAATTCCGGTAAACGAACGTCCGGTACCCAGATTTGGATCGGCCTCATCCCCTGAGAACGAAGCCGCGCTCGATGAGACTGAACTCGGCGCCCCACTGGATCCGGCTTTCGGCGCTGCATCACAACAATGTTACATGTAACGCGGCTTGGGCAGTGCGTTAGCCCGCGTTGCCGGGCTCGTAGACGGGGCCTTGATGCACCCAATCGCCAGCATCCACTAGCAGCAACTCTCGGGCCGCCTTCAACTCCACATCCGATGGCAAACCAACGTCTGCCTCCAGTTGTGTGAGCAAGTCGGCCAACGCCTGTCGCTCCGATGGGTCAGTGACCGGGATCGCCGATTCTGGCACGGTGTATAGCCAATGCGTGAGCGCCAGGGCGGCAGCCCGCGTTAGATGGATTGCCACACGATCGGTCATTTCGTCTTTTCCGGTCATTGGGGATGCCCTCCGTTGGGGAAAGACTATCCGTCCAGTCACTATCCGCACGTCGTGATCGAGCGCGCCGCGACGACCGGTAGTCCGTACCAGAGAGATTTCAAGTTACCGGCCCTGGTGCACATTACGTCGGCTCCAGTTGACCACCACGGCCGTATCGGGCCACGGCCGGATACGGTTCAAATAAGGGCAGTTTGGTCGGGGGCCCGGGATTTGAACCCGGGGCCTCACGGTCCCGAACCCCGTCGGTTCGTGTCCTACCGGTCCCTCTGGGGTCCGCCTGAACTCAATCGGCTGGGCCTTTGCGTCCTTCTGTGACCTCCCGTAACCGCCCGTTTCCGGGAAAGCGTGATCCGGCCGTGATCTGGCGAAGGCTCCGAGGCCGTGCCACGGTAGCGACGCTCGATGTTCGCTTGACCGCGTCGACTCGTCGAAACCACAGGATCAGAAATCTCCCCAGAGGCCGGCTTTCCGATAGCCCACAAGCATCGCGATCGCGATAAGAAACTGGACGACTCCGATCACACCCTGCAGCGCCTCGTACCAGGTGGGGCCGCTGGCCGGGATCATCCCGGCGAGCTGCAGGGTGGAGGCTGGAAGGCGCAACACGCCAAATATGAAGGCGATCAGGACCAGCCAGAAAGTCCATCGCCAGCGACGGAAGACCCCGACCACGAGCAAAGCGAGAAGCGCCGAGAGCGCAATTAGAAACGACGCCTCGATCGCGAGGCTTTTCCCGCTGACCTTGCGCAGGGTCTCGGTGTAGACCTCAGGCGAGAGGACCAGAATCGCGACGAGCGCGATCCAGACAACCACAAAAAAGCCGACCACCAGCAGCTGGGTGCGATTGAGGATCGTAGAGAAACTTAACCAGAACGATTTGCGTCGGATGGTCGGAACGTCCCCCACGCGTCTACTACATAGCAGACGTCACGCGTCGGCATCCGATAGCACATCTGATACGCGGATCACGCGATACCCGGGAGTCTGAGCACGGTGCACGAATGCGGGTATCTGTCCACATATCGTACTTCGAACGAGATCTGACCACAATATCTTGTTGGCTGGGGAGGAAGGATTCGAACCTTCAACCTTCTGATCCAGAGTCAGCTGCGCTACCGTTGCGCCACTCCCCAAGTTTGTCACCGCGTCTGATTCCCATTTCCGGTCCCTGTCCAGCGTCTTGCATGGACGCCTGATGACAAGGCTGGGATCAGGGCTGTGATTTTAGCGGGGGGTGGCGACCAGGCCACGAACCGTTCGCCGGGCAACAGCGGGCCGGCCCCATATAAGGGATGCGTTGCCGGTACCCCACCAGCCGGTGGTTGACCGACCTGGCGCCGGCATCATTTCGCGTCCCTAAAAGAAAAGCGGGTTTTGCACAGGCTGTCCACACCCGTGGTCGCCTACCTTGGATCTGTCGCTTACCGCGAAGCCACAGGCAGGCTACGCGCTAGTCGTCTTCCCCGCCCTTTCGGGAACGGCCCCCCGACGGCTCCCGGGTGCTCATGCGGATCGAGAGCGAAGGAGGCCCGCCCAATAGCCCTTCGTAGGCCGACTCGAGCAGGCGCTTGGCCTGGTACATGTTGACAGCCCACCCGACGCCAAATACTCGATCGCTGAACAAGCGATCGGACTCAGGGTTCCAGTAAGCCGTCCTTATTCGTTCCCATGTCGGTGGACGAAAGTCATAGGGCACGACGCCCCCGACCTTGCCGTGCCACGTGCGCTGATCTTCCGGCTTGGACAGCTCGGTCGCGACCGCGGCCA
>Ga0099828_10002497_pt1 | contig 12653 bp, 6 predicted proteins | sample CZO8metaG_2_FD_79338 | JGI IMG/M metagenome (GOLD analysis project Ga0099828, IMG submission 79338) | Vadose zone soil microbial communities from the Eel River Critical Zone Observatory, Northern California, USA - CZOApr15con2H1.8 metaG | ecosystem: Environmental > Terrestrial > Soil > Vadose...
CCTAGTGTGCCAGGAGCTCTAGCGAGCTGGCCTGTGACCTCAAGGCTGGGGTAAATGCTCAAAGAGGATTCGCCATAGACCACTACAAGGTTGTTGCTGGAGTCGAGGCTGACCGAGCCGTAGAACACGAAGATTCCTGGAACACCAAGGTCAAAGTCTTGAAGTCCGCAAGGTGGCGTTGGGCAGCTGAGGCTGACTCCTGTTTGTATCTCGTCGAGGCGTATACATGAGAAGCTATCTGCCGGCGGTGCGCAGTCGTCGTTCAGGGCTGTCCAGAGTAGGTTGTTCTGCCAGACAACACTCTGCATGCGGTTGTCACCGGTGGCTAGATTGCCTGCTGAGTCGGATGGGTGGCTGGGCTGGTCAGCGTTCGGAGGAAACCCTGGAGGGGCTATGGGAACCGTGTTCACGCTAATGGTCACGGTGTTCACTCCGGGCGTGCCGGTGATTGTGTACACGTTGATGCCTGCTTGAGTTGTTGATGTAGTGCAAATTCCGAAGATAACGGCTATCGTAGTCGTCTCGCAATTCTCTGCCATGTAGGCAACTGGTGTTGAGCTGAGATGCTGTGCTGGACGAATGGCGAAGTTACTATTCGGGAGGGGATTGAGAGCAGTGCTTGCACGCTCATTGGTCACTAGGTCGATGAACCGGTTTCCGGCGAGCATCTCTCCCTTGTTCAGGATCCAGTATTGGGCGCCGATGAAAGGCGGAAGTGGGTTGGCGAACGCCGGGTCGAACTGGAAGTCATTTGCGGTGATCAGGAACTTGTCGTCGCTGTACCCGATGTACGGCTGGTCGGGTAGGGTATGAGAGCAAGCCGTATCGCACACGCTTCCCGCGACTGTATGGATTGTGTTCGCCAAGACACGGTAGATGAACCATGTGCCTGTTGGATCGGCTGTTGCAGAGACGGCGAAGTTGACGCGGTTGACGTCGAAGGTGTCGATGATGGAAGCGTACCAGTGGCCCGCGATGGCGTCATAAACGACTTCAGGGTCGCTCATGCCGATGCCCAGTGGGCCGCCCCGAACTGGTAGGAACCAGAAGTCGGAGAGTGAGAAGGTTGCTTTTCTTACGCTTCCACTCGCGCTGTATATTGTACCCGCAAGGTTCACCATCTGTACGACGAACTTGTCGCTCGCGCCGAGGCCTTGGTCAGGTGGGCTACCGGCATGGGTTCGGGTTGGTCCCCGGTGTTCCCGCGATCTGCTTCTGAACGTGGATGAAGTTGTTTGTTGGGTTCGGACTGGTGGTCATTTTCGAGGATCCTCCAGCGCTCATCTTAGCTGTTTGCAACGCCGAAGGGTTGGGAACTAGGAGCGGGAGGGCGACCGTTTGGAGAGTGTTGTCAACCGTCGGTGCGGGTAGCGAGGCCACGTTCACTGTGCCTATTAGCTGTGCGTAGCTGCCTGTTGATGGAGAGGTTGTTCCTCTGCTTCCCGGCACGGCGATTGTCAGTATGATTAGGAGAGCTGGGATAAGTAGTGTACTTGGTCTGAATTTGTTTTTACGAAGTAGAGCCATCATTTCCGACCGTGAAGAAAGCTCCCACGCTTATAGCGAATGTTCCGCACCTGAATATTCTCGAAACCGGATATTTTCGAAAAAGATATTCTCAGATCCTGATATATTGCAAGATGATATGTTATCAAAATCTAATGCAGAGAGGCTTAATGACAATAGATTGCAACTAACGAGAACCTACAAGGTCGCAGACCCATTTTCCCTCATTTCTTTCCAGAATTCGCTACTAATCACAACCTGATTAATGGCAGTCCTCAAGCCCCCGCTCAGGCTTTACACGATGGAGGTGGACCCGACGACTGTTGAGATCATTCGCAACTCTCTAGTCTACGCCAGCGAAGAGATGGGGATAGCACTTCGGAACTCCGCCTACTCGCCGAACATCCGGGAACGAATGGACTACTCAGCCGCCATATTCGACGATGAAGCTAGACTCCTAGCTCAGGCAGAGCACATACCTGTGCATCTCGGCTCACTGCCTTGGGGACTAGTGAAATCTATCGAGTATTGTGACCGAGAAGGCATCGAGCTTGAAGACTCCTCGATGATAGTTGTGAACAATCCATACATCGCCGGGACACACCTAAACGACGTAACCGTCATCCGACCGATCTACCGTTCAAACAGTCTCGTCGCGTACACAGCCAACAAGGCTCATCACGCGGACGTGGGCGGAAAAGTCCCGGGCAGCATTTCAGTAGACGCCAAGACCCTTTTCGAAGAAGGCGTCGTTGTAGATCCGAGATATCTGATCCGGAAAAACAGGTTCGTCATCCGCGCAGTAACGGCTCTCACATCCAAATCTCGGACCCCGAGAGAAAGGATGGGTGATCTCAAAGCCCAGACAGCCGCGAACATCACGGGCGAGAGAAGAGTCCTCGAACTTGTCAAGAAGTATGGCCGGAAAATGTTCCAGCAGGCAGGCGCAGAGTCGCTGAGGAAAACTGAGCAACTGATGAGGTTGAGACTCTCCAGGATACCGTCAGGCACCTATCATGCACAAGACTATCTGGAAGATCCTGAAGGCCAAAATATTCGGCTCAAAGTCACCATCACCGCCTCAAAGGGACACTTGAAAGTAGACTACACAGGAACCGATGGTCAAGTATCGAATCCTCTCAACGCAGTCTACGGCGTAACTCTCTCAGGAGTATACTACGTCATCAGGACCCTGACAGGAGACGACGTCCCGGCAAACCACGGGGCCTTCACACTCATCACAGTCCACGTTCCTGAAGGCACGATCCTCAACCCGACATTCCCGCACCCTGTCGCAGGCGGCAACGTCGAGACGAGCCAGCGCAACGCCGACCTACTCTACCGCGCATTCTCGAAAGCCATCCCGGACAGAGTGCCAGCCGATAGCGGCGGCTCGATGAACAACGTCATGATGGGTGGAACTCACAGCGGACAAAACTGGGCTTTCTACGAAACGATAGGCGTAGGCCTCGGTGCAAGAACCGACGAGGACGGCATAGACGGCATACAAGCAAACATGACCAACACAATGAACACACCAATCGAAGAGATAGAACGATCATACCCATTGCTCGTCAAACAATACGAGCTGAGACCCGACAGCGCCGGACCCGGACGACACCGCGGGGGCTCAGGAATCATACGATCATACCAAGCACTAACTGATGATATCACTGTCACAGTTCTCGCAGATAGAGGAAGAAACAGTCCGCAGGGACTCTTCGGAGGAGGATCCGGCGCACGGACAAAGGTCACCCTTTACAAGAAGGCGAAGGGAAAGACTCGCAAGATCATACTGCTCGTAAAAATCACGGTCCTTCTCAAGAAGGGAAACACTATTGAAATCAAAACCGCAGGGGGAGGAGGGTACGGAAAGCCCGGGAGCAGAGGTAGGTCGAGAATCAGAGACGATATCGAAAACGAGATTATCAGCTATCCATATGCAAGGCGAGCGCATTATCGCATTTCGAGTGGCACTTGAGTAGGTCCAGTATACTTCTGGGCATGTTCCTTCCCATCCAGTAGCACTGACAACGGTAGCATCGATACGAACGCATAGCCCATAGCCACGTATGGAGCTAGAAGAGCGACTATCACAATCGGTGCTCCCACCAGGCCACCGAGGAAGAACTCGAACAAGACTCCGTAGATGCTGAAAATCAGGGTGACGCGAAGTGGGCTTTTCGCGTGAAACACGATGACTATTCCTCCGAGCACTAGCATCTCCAATAACAGGAAGGGAATCGTCGGCGGGATTACAACAGTCCGGCACCAGGAAGGTTGGCAGTCGATCTGCTCCTCAAAGATGAGAAGAGGGACGGCCAATAGCAGATAGAGTGCAAAAAGCGGCAACCTCGGCCTCGATATCACATGGCTCAGGGGCTTTCTGAACCTCAGCATGAGAAGAAAAGGGACTATGAGAAGAGGCACATCGATGAAGATTCCGAACACCATTTTCGGATCCCAATCGCAACTTCTTATTGCAAGACAAAATCTACACTCATGAGAGTGGTGTAACCAGTCCTGAATAGAGAGGACCACTACGCAGCCATGGTCAAGAAGCTTCTACGCTATCGGGATTTAACTTACTCGCGCGACGCTTTGGATTGGCGGCAAGATGTTCGCCTTCTCGTCGAAGGATAATCTGGTATTCAAACTTCCCCAGCAGCGAGTGGATGAGCTCGTTGCTTCTGGAGAAGGGAAACGCTTTGGTCCAGGTCGAGGCCGAGTACAGAAGGAATGGCTTGCCGTGAAACCGACTCGCGAGACGTTGCGTCTAGCTAGGGAAGCTATGAAGGTTGCGGCTTCAAAGCATTGAGTTTTGAGCAGATTAGACCCGTGATAACTATAGAATTGAACGGCGGGCTTATCTACAGCGTAACGAACATATTCTCTACGGATATCCACGTGATCTGATGTCGGACAAGCGGTTTGTCCAACAGTCCGGTATCGACGCCTTCAACGGAAACGAGCTAATAGTCAAAGGCGCACTGGAAAGCCAGGTCGGCCTAATGGCCGGCTACCCCGGATCACCCGTAGCAGAAATCTTCACAATTCTCGAAGAGAACGCGGACATTCTCCGCGAGGTTGGACTCTGGGGCGAAATGACCAACGACGAGTCCCAGGGCGCGGCCGCCCTCAACGGCGCGATGGACGTGGGTGTCAACGCCATCGCCGTAATGAAGAGCGTCGGACTGAATGTAGCGGCCGACCCGATCAACATCATCAATTATAGCGACAAGTACGGCTTGAGCGGAAAGAAGGGCGGAGCAGTCGTCGTCTGCGGTGACGACCCCCACGCCTCAAGCACCCAAGTAGCGGGCGATAGCCGCGCGCTGATGGAGCATCTCAAGATGCCCATCATCGAACCCAGCAACCCCCAAGAGATCAAAGACTGTATCGGAGAAGCCCTCAGACTCTCAGCCTACTCAAACCTAGTCGTAGGCTACCTCATCACCACCTATCTAGCTGAAGGAGGGGGAAACGTGAAGATCTACGAGAACAAATCCCCCGAGATCAGTTTCAAACATCCTATTACAATCGACATTTCGAAGGTAGACATCAAACGAAAAGTCAGCATTCCACCGAACACATGGGATCTTGAGAAAGAGATTATTCGCGACCGCTTTCCAAGAGTCCACGAATATGTCCGGCAAAATCACCTAAACAAAATCCTCTATTCCAATCCTAAGAAACACAACATCGGTTTTGTCGCCGCCGGAATTTCATACAGCTACCTCGAACAGGCCCTCTGGGAACTTGGCTGTGATGAACAATTCCCGATCCTCAAACTAGCAGTAACATTCCCGTTAGACCCCAATGTAGTCGAAGAGTTCTCGAAATTAACGGATAACATAGTCGTCGTCGAAGAGAAAGGCCCCATCATCGAGGATCAGATCAAGACCATTCTGACAGACCTTATCCAGGACGGAAAAATCAACAAGGAACCCAGTGTCTGGGGCAAAATATTCCCGAAGGGCGAGGATGGCTTTCCTGAAGAGAGCGGACTGACACCTTCAATGGTCATCGAAAAACTTGGAGGAATGATTCTCGACCTCGGGGGTTCTTCTGCGAAATACGATGAGAAGAAAATACACAGCGAGCTGGACCTTCTAACCGAGATCAAGGCCTATGGAGTTTTGGTTCCGCCCCGATCACCAGGGTTCTGCGCGGGCTGTCCTCACAGAGAGACTCTAAGCGCTGTTCATTCGATGAGAGACCAGCCTGCTCACAAGGACATCTTTGCGCACGGAGACATTGGTTGCTACTCCATGAGCTTCCTACCGCCATTCGGCGAAATGCACAACCTGACAGCTATGTCGCTAGGCGGAGCGGCAGGCAGCGGGATGGACCCCTTCGTAACCAACAAACAATACGCGCTGATGGGCGATTCGACCTTCTTCTGGAGAGGCATGACAGCCATTTCGAACAGCATCAAAGAAGGCCAGGACATTCTCTACATCATCCTCGAAAACAAGAACACGGCTATGACAGGCCACCAGCCCACTCCAGAGTCAGGCCATAACATCATGGGCGACAAGACTATCGCTCAGGATATCGAAAGCATCGTCCGAGCAATGGGACAGGACCAGATCTACGTTCGGAAGATGCCCCCTTCTAACCGGGAGAAGTACATGAAAGAACTCGACAAGGCCTTCGGCAAGCCTGGCGTCAAAGTGGTCATTGCGGACAAGGAATGCGGCATAACCTTCCACAAGAGAAAACGGGCAGAGAGAAACAAGATCATCGACAAACAAGGATACATCCCACGAGAAACTTTCATCAACATATCCCAGGAAGTTTGCGAAAACTGCCGCGAGTGCACTAAGAACACAGGCTGTCCTGGACTAACGATAATCGACACTGACTATGGAGAGAAGATTGGAATCGACCAGTCGACCTGCGTCTCAGACACCTACTGCACGAAGATCATGGCCTGCCCCTCCTTCGAGAAGGTCGTAGTCACAAGACACAAGCCGCCAAGATCCCGAGTCAAGAAGATACCCTTAGACAATATTCCACCACCGGTCCGACATGAGTTCACGGATACCTGGAGCGCGTTCATCAGCGGAGTCGGAGGCATGGGAGTCGGAGTCCTCTCATCGACCCTGGCAAGAGCCGGAACGAAGGAAGGCTACACTGTCAAGTTCAACGACAAGAAGGGACTCGCCATAAGAAACGGTGCAGTCTCAGCCCACATCAACTACGCCAAAGGTAGCGCGAAAATCAGCACCATTGTCCCCAACGGCAAAGCAGACCTCCTCCTCGGCCTCGACATGCTCGAAGCAGAGCGAAGCCTAGTCTATGCCAGCCGCGCACGAACAACCGCTGTCGTCAACAGTAGCACCATCCCAACCATACCAATGCTCGCCGGAATGATGAACTACCCAACCGACGTAGAAGACAATATTCGGAAGCACACCAACTCCGACGAGTACCTCAGCGGAAGAATCGGCGAAATCTCAGAACTCTATTATGGGAATAAACTCTTCACAAACATCATCATCCTAGGAATGGCCTTCCAGAGAGGCCTCATACCCGTCAGGGAGAAAAACCTCGTCGAGGCAATCATGGAGACGGTCAGCCCTAGCCAGCGCGCAAGAAACACCGAAGCCTTCCAGCTCGGACGAAAATTCGCCGCAGAACCCGAATACTTGGAATTCAAGAACATAGTAGCCGACGACAAGATACTCCAGCTCTTCGGTGCCAAAGAATCCTACATGGAACTCTTGGCCCGGAAGTCGGACACCATAGCTCACTCCTACTGGATGTGGTGGAAAGGCGCGAGTAGCGCGGAAGGATATAGGACCATGGTCGAAGACGTCGCAGCAAAAATGAATCTGGACGAGGAGACAAACCGGAACCTTGCCCGGCGGATCTACGACATGATAATGTGGGGAGGCCTAGACCACGCAAGAAGATACGTAGACCGGGTCCTGGAAGTATTCGCGATTGACCGGCCCGAGAAGAACTATGTAGCTACCAAGGCGACGATACTGAACCTAGCTAAAGTGAGCTTGATCAAAGACGAGATCTACACGCCGCTTCTTCTTACTGACGATGAGAAGCTCGAGAGGGACAAGATCCGCTACAACATCGACGAGGATAACGGGGACAGGATCACCTATGAGCATATCAACCGTCCCGAGTTCGAGGTCTTGGGAAGACAGCTAAGGTTCAACCTACCAGGTTGGCTCGCACACAACTGGCTCATGAACCTCTTCAAACACGCCAAATTCACTCGAGGCATCCTCACCCGCTGGGGATGGCACAAGAAAGAACTCGGATTCCGAGACTGGTACAACGACCAAGTGATAGGATTCTTCCTCAAAACCGCTCCAACAAACTATGAGCTCGCTCTCAGAGCATTACGAGTCATCAACGACCCCTACAGGCCCAACGAGTTCGCGGTCACAGGCTTCAGAGAAGTCATCTATCCGAAGATGGACAAGGCAAGAAAGGATTTCGAGCAACTGATAGGATCAAGTCCGCCGCTTCCAGAGATTCCGGTACTCGCGTCCTAACAGGAACATAGCCAGAACTTCTCTGAATTTTTCAAAGCCCTCGATCGTTCTTCGTTCCACGCGAGTTTGCTCATGGCGGTCGACCGTCGGGGTATCGGTTATATCATGGTCAAGTCCACTAGCTCTAACTGCCCGGGTAGCTCTTGACATTAGAGGACCGCCTCCGTAACCCACTCACCGAGGTTCTTGGCCGAAGACAATACTCGCAGGCTGCTCTCTACCGAGCCGCCCTCCGCGACACGTGATTCTCGTCCGGGTTCGGAATGTATCCCCCAGTCTCCAAACCGAGGAGATGGAGACCCGCAGCCTGGCTCGTCTTCAAGTTCGGATTCGTAGGAGGACTGGGCCTATTCCTCAACGTCTACCTCATGTACGTTCTGACCCAAATCACACTCTTGACAGGTCTTCTCGCAAGCTCTCTCGGAAACTCCTCCTACCTCGTGTACGCAATCATCAGCAGTCAAGGGGCAATCTTGGTCAACTTCCTCATGAACGACGCTCTGGTTTTCAGAGGGAGAGCAAGGGCGACCGGACTTATCCGGAGGTTCGCTTTCTTCAACTCAATCGCCTCAGCGGACCTTCTCCTGAGACTCCCCATATTGTGGGGATTCACAACCTTCCTTTTGGTTCCGCCGCTATTGTCAAACTTTGAAAGTATTCTGTTGACGTTTGCAGGCCGGTTCCTGATCAGCACGAGAAAAATATGGCCCAAATCGAAAATTTAGGGCCAGAAAACATTCTCCTAGTCGCTTCCGAGCTTTCTTACGAAGCGCTCCACCCCTTATGAGTTAGCCAATCTTTTCTGTGAAGGCTTCTACTTGGCCTCTGGAACCAAATCTGATGAAGAAGCCATACTTTTCACTACTTCTTAGAGCGATGCAGTCTCGACCCCGATAATCTCCAGTCATTCTGATCTCATCGATCTTATTCCAATCCGTGTGGTCTTTGATCTCTCGGATCATGTTCTTGAATTCGACTGCGCAGATGTCGCAGCAAAAGAACATCCTCTGCCCCTCCACATCTTCCCAGTAGTCACCCCAGGTAGCCTCGCAAAGTGCGCAGCCTTTCTCAGGAACTCTCAAGCTGTCTGCCCCTCTCAAGCCGAGCCATGAGATAGCGGTCGAACGCATCAATCGACCTCATGAAGGTTGCTTGAACGTCGTCCACGATATCCAACTGTCCAGCATATTTCGCCGCCAGATCTAGAGCCTCCTCAGAATGTCCCACATCCGCCTCATAGCCTTCTCTTAGAAACGCCTTGGTTGCCTCCGTTACCGTCCCAGTCTCGAGTATCGTCGGATCGAAGTAGTGAACCCCCGCTCCCTCCTTCCTGAGATTGCGGTTAGCAATCAACTCCAGCCCATGCATAGCGACCATGGCCTCGACCCAATGGTCTCTCTGGCAAATGCTGTCCCACAATTGGATCGCCTCTTTAGTGTCGGAGAGAGGCGGGGTCGTCAACACCTTGCCTCGTTCGAGGCCCAGACTCTCTCCCATCCTCAACAACAGCTCATAGTGGCTGGGCCGGCCGGGACCCATCCCTCCAAACTCCGTGTTGATATTGTCCAGCTCGTACAAGACTACGTCTGTCGCGTCTGTCCGAGCCATGATGAAAGAGCATGATCGGACCCACTGATTGAGAAAATGCTGATGTTCAACCACATAACCTAACAGCGTCCCTCGACTGGGATGCTGAAGTGCTTCCACAAACGGGTGAGGCCGAGGTCCATAGAACTTCTCGATGAACCGATGCTTAATCCAGCTCTGCAGATTTCCCTCGCTTAAATCGAAAAACTTCCCAAGTAGCTTTGCGAGAGTCTTCGGGTCTGTCTTGGTCTTGGTGACGTTTCGGTTGAGCCACATTACGTGGCCAGCATTGCTCTCCAGAGCCTGCTTGAAGAAGTGTTCTCCGAGACCCTGAAGATTATGGGGGTTGAAGCTCCCCTGGCAACAGGGACATTTCGTCAATCTTCGCAGAGTCCCTCGCTAAACAGGAAAACTGTCAGGGAACCTGCTCCTAAGACTCCTATACTCCTCATCTCTACCATAGTTCACCCGGATTGCAACCAGCTCCGCTTTGACGTCTTCGGAGGACAATCCCCGCGAGCCGCCCACCATTTCCAGAGTTTCTTCAAAGTCGGCATGACAAGCCGCGTAGCAGTTTCCCATTCCTGTAAGCAGCTCTCGTTCTTTCGGTGTCAAGGACTCCTCATATGACTAACGGGATTATCTTGCAGATTAAAGAGACTCTCTGCGACCGACTCGTCGATAATTAGCAAGACTGATAGATGTCTAGCATTTTACTCAGTACCCGTCGTTGCTCTCCTACGCTCTGAAGAGGATCACCCGGTCCTGGAAGCTATTCGCCGCTCTAGCGCTGGGCATGACGCTAGCAGCGACCTTCTTCGGCGGCATCAATGTTGCAGCGGACACAGTCGGAAAACAAGCTCTCGACGCTCAGCTCGCCAACACTCCAGTCGACATGCAGCTACGCGCTTTCTCTGTTGATGGAGGGAGGAGTTTGAACTCATCTGTCCAGAGCCTCATCTCGAATCTTCAAAGGATAGATGGCGTTGCAGCCGCTGAACCTGTGGGAACGTCCAACCTGTTCAATGCTTCTTTGTCCACTACCGTTACTGGAATTCAAGATGCTTCTACACTGTATCAGCATATGACGCTGGTCGCTGGAAGAAAGACGCTTCACGCAAATGAGACGCTGATAAATTCTGACTCCCAACAAGCGCAGAACTTCCCGGTTAATCGAAAGATCACCTACACACTTTACACGAACTCTTCGAGGAAATACAACATAACTCTAACAGTTGTTGGATCGGTTAGTCTTGACACAGTGGCCGTTAACACTCTCGGCATCGGCTATTACTACCAACCATTTCCAGGGAATCCGGGTCCAGTAATAGCTACCCAGCAAGCCAGTATTCTTATCGTCAGTTGGGAACAGACTTTTCTTCCGGTGCTCGCTAAGAACTACAACTCTTTTTCGACTGGTAATGTTTCAAGGTTTTACAGCATCTCGGCACAGGTGAACGTGTACTTAGATCGGAACCGGCTGATAAGCCCCTTTGCAATAGAGAGTAGCATATCCACGATCCAGCAGATCGATGCTCGAATCTCGAACCTTGCTCTTCAGTATGGTTTCTCACCAAGCGATAATCTTCTTGGCCAACTGCAAGCATTCTCGGCGACTATATTCTCGCTTAGACTAACCTTCACCGCGGTCTCTATTCCAGTATTTTTCATGGCATGGTATGTCGGACGGACCGTCTCACAATCATCGTTCAACTTGCGGCGCAAAGAGATCGGGCTGCTATTGACGAGGGGATTCACTAGAGGCCAGCTGGTCCGCCACTTCATCACTGAAGGAGTCATGGTCGGTCTACTCGCAGGACTGGGCGGAATCGCTCTCGCGTACGTTTTGAATCCCCTCTTCCTCCAGGTCCTCGGTAGCAGTTCCGGAGCAACCGCTATCCTAACCAGCGATACGGCGATAATCACAATAATCTTCACGCTAGTCCTCACGCTCTTCGCAATTCTCTCTCCGGCCCGCCAGGCAGCCGCAATGGATCCGGCTCAAGCGCTGAAGGGCTATGTCTACCTCGAAGAGACGCGTCCCATCAGAAAACGCGGCGCAATCCTAGCTCTGACCCTAGGCGCTTACCAGTTAATCACGCTTGCAATCGGAATAAATTACATGAATATTGGCAGATACGTGTACAACGCAAACTTTCTCCTAGTTCTATTCCTCATAATTGCTGCCGTCCTCAGCTTCGCCCTATCTTTCATCGGCCCGTTCCTATTCCTCTACGGAGCAGCACAACTATCGACCGGTTTAGCCGAACGATTTCACAAGAAATTCTCGCGGATCTCCAGATGGATGATCGGGGATGTTGCGGCCCTCGCATCAAGGAGTGTCTTCAGAAACCCTCGAAGGGTTGCAGCCCTCGTGTTCATCGTCGCCCTCATCGTCGGATACTCCATTTGGGTGATAGGCGACCTTGCCAGCCAGCAGGACTACAACTATCGACAGGCAGAGGTCGCGGTAGGCTCTGACATTCGCCTCTCAGGCATAACCTCGATAGCAAACGCGACGCTGATTGCAAACCAGCTTCGGGGCTGGAGTAACATAACAGGAGCGACAGCGGAGTCCGACTTCTCTGGGACAGCTACCGCGGGAGGAATCCAGATCAAAGCCATAGACCCGCTGACGTGGAGACAGGGCGCATACTACGAGTCAAACTGGTTCACAGGGGATGTAAACGCTGTATTCACGACCATGACCGGGAACAATCACACAATGGTCCTTGATCACGGTGTCGCCTCGTACTATTCCTTCTCCATCGGAACCACGATCGTCCTCTACTACGGATCGATAAACGCATCAGTGATCAGCTTTTTCGGTCCAGACTACTCCCAATCATCGGGAGGACCCTTCGGTCGTTCCTTCACACCGGAAGGCTGGTCGTTCGTGCCCATCGGGCTCATAAGACCAAATGCAACTCTATTCAACCCAACCAACATTGTCCTGGTCAAAGCGTCACCAAACGTCTCCCTCACACAACTCGCTCTCTCACTGCGGACCACCTATCCCAGTCTCACAATAACAAC
>Ga0099828_10002501_pt1 | contig 12643 bp, 10 predicted proteins | sample CZO8metaG_2_FD_79338 | JGI IMG/M metagenome (GOLD analysis project Ga0099828, IMG submission 79338) | Vadose zone soil microbial communities from the Eel River Critical Zone Observatory, Northern California, USA - CZOApr15con2H1.8 metaG | ecosystem: Environmental > Terrestrial > Soil > Vadose...
GACCAGGTCACCGACCGGATTCAGGCCGCGCTCAGGGCCGAGGCGGCCCAGGAGGTCCCGGTCAGGGCCGGGCGCCAGCCCGGACGGTCCCGGCAGGACGGCGAGCCGGGGAAGCGCCGCCAGTCCCGGCAGCACGGCGAGCCGGGGAAGCGCCCCCAGTCCCGGCACGCCGCAAGCAGGGACGGCACCGTGCAAGACGGCACCGTGCGCCGCTTGCGCCTGCCTGAGCTGCAGTCCCGGCTCGCCGTGCGGGTCCTTGGCGCCGCGGCGGCCGTGGTCGTGGTCTCCGGCGGCATCTACGGGGTCATCCAGCTCGCGGCGGGCGGTGTTCCGGCGGCGACTTCCGGTGCGGCGGGCAGCATGGCCGGGCCCCTGCGACATGCCGCTGCCCAGCCAGCCGGGCCGTCGCTGACATACGGCCCGGCCGGCCGGCCGGCCGGCTTCACGCCGGTCTCGACTGGCACGGACTTCCAGCTGCAGCAGCTCGCGTCACAGGTCAGCAGCGTGCTGCGGCGCTCGGCGCCGCAGCTGCCCACAGCCAGCATTCCTGCGGCGAACGCCTCGCCAAGTTCATCGCCGAGCAAGCTCCCGGGCAACGGCAGCGCGGGCGCGGAGACATTTCGCGGCATCGCAGTCAGTGCCCTGCAAGGGTGCGTCACCAGGATTGCCGCGGGCGGCAAGGTGCTGCTCGTCGACGTGGCCCGCTACCAGAGCAGGCCGGCGACCGTCATCGTCGTCGCCCGCGGCCCGGGCGACCGGCGGATCTTTGTGGTCGGACCTGCCTGCTCGAGCTCGGACAGCGATGTCATCGCGCAGGCCAGCCTGCCCGGTGCCAGCTGAGCTATGCCCGCCGGCGGGGCGGCTGAGTTCCGGTCGGGCGGGAATCTCCGGGCCCTAGGATCGGTTGACGCCGGTGCAACGAGAGAAGGGCAGTCAGACGTGACCGATGTTCGGGATGTCGTCATCATCGGCTCCGGGCCGGCCGGGTACACCGCTGCCTTGTACGCGGCCCGGGCGCGGCTGAACCCGCTGGTATTCGAGGGTTCGGTCACCTCAGGCGGCGCCTTGATGAACACCACGGATGTCGAGAATTTCCCTGGCTTCCCTGACGGCGTGCTCGGGCCCGACCTCATGGACGCGGTACGCAAGCAGGCTGAGCGATTCGGCGCGGAGCTTGTCCCTGACGACGTCACCGAGGTCGACCTGACAGCAAGCCCGAAGGTGGTGGGGGTCAGCGGCGACACGTTCCTGGCCAAGACCGTGATCATCGCGACCGGCTCCAGCTACCGTGAGCTCGGCATCCCCGGCGAGAAGAGGCTTTCCGGTCATGGGGTGTCCTGGTGCGCCACCTGTGACGGCTTCTTCTTCCGCGACCAGGACATCGCCGTGATCGGTGGTGGTGACTCGGCAATGGAGGAGGCCACCTTCCTGACCCGCTTCGCGCGCTCCGTCACCGTCGTTCACCGCCGCGACACACTGCGCGCGTCGAAGATCATGCAGGATCGCGCGCTGGCGAACCAGAAGATCCGGTTCGCCTGGGACAGCGAGGTCACCGAGGTGGTCGGCGAGGACAGGGTAACCGAGCTGAAGCTGCGCAATGTCAAGACCGGAGCGGAGAGCACGCTCAAGGTCAGCGGCATATTCGTTGCCATCGGTCACGACCCGCGCACCGAGCTCTTCGCCGGGGTGCTGCCCACTGACGCGGGGGGATACCTGCTCGTGGAGCAGCCGTCCACTCGCACGGCCATTGACGGCGTCTTTGCCGCCGGGGACGTGGTGGATCACACCTACCGGCAGGCGGTGACGGCCGCGGGGACCGGCTGCGCGGCAGCCCTTGACGCCGAGCGCTGGCTTGCCGATCAGGAATCCTGAAGCCGCGAAACTCCCGATAATCCACATCGCTTAGCTAGGACGAAAGGAAGTCCGCATCGTGGGTGCAACCAAGAAGGTGACCGACGAGACCTTCGAGCTCGACGTGCTGAAGAGCGAGAAGCCAGTCATCGTCGACTACTGGGCCGAGTGGTGCGGGCCCTGTCGGCAGGTCGCCCCGGTCCTGGAGGAGATCGCGACGGAACACGCCGACAAGATTGACGTGGTCAAGCTGAACGTGGACGAGAACCCGATCATCTCACAGCGATACGGGATCATGAACATCCCGACGCTCAGCGTGTTCTCGGGCGGCGAAGTCGTCAAGGAGATCGTCGGCGCGAGGCCCAAGTCGGCGCTGCTGCGCGAGCTGGCTGAGTTCATCTGAGCCGCGGCTAGCACGGCTGGCTCTCCGGTGCGGGGCCGCACGCGCCCGGGACGGGACGGGATGCGCGACACCGCCGCATCCGCCCATTGCGCGGCACGCCGGCCCATCGCGCAGCACGCCGGCCCATCGGCGGCGGTGCAGGCCAGCCACCCCGGCCTGCGGATCGCCGAGGTCGGGCGACGCCAGTGTCAGCCGGGCCGCAGCACGCCGGCCCGTCGCGCAGCACGGCGGCGTGCCGCTCAGCAGGCCGGGGCGGCTACGCCAGCCGGAGCCGCTCCGGGCTCATCGAGCCGAGCAGGCGCTCGAGGGCAACCTCCACGTCCTCCCGCCACGACAGGGCGGTCTTCAGCTCAAGCCTCAACCGGGGGTAGTGCGCATGCGGTCGCACGGTCTTGAACCCGACCGCCAGCAGGTAGTCAGCGGGAACCACGCAGGAAAGTCCCTGCCACCGCAGGTCACCGAAGGCCTCGATGGCCTTCACCCCCCGGCGGGTGAGATCCTTGGCCATTCCCTGCACCAGCATCCGGCCCAGCCCGCCGCCCGCGAAATCGCCAAGCACGTGGGCCGTCATCAGCAGGACCGCGTCCGCGCTGACCGGGCTGGTGGGGAAGGCGACCGACCGCGGGACATACTGCGGCGGCGCGTAGAGCATGTACCCGGCCGGGATTCCGTCGACGTAGATGATCTTCCCGCAGCTTCCCCACTCCAGCAGGACCGACGAGATCCACGACTCCTTCTCCAGCGCGGAGTCCCCGGTCTCCACCGCCCTGGCGTGATTCAGCGGGTCAAGTTCCCAGAAAACGCAGCGGCGGCATTTCGGCGGCACATCATCGAGATTGTCCAGGGTGATACTGGCAAGACGACGCGACACCTGGCACTCCTGTAGTCGTGACAGCGGTCGTACGGCCAGCGGCCGCAACGGCACAATTCGGCCTCCGGCGTGGCCCGGCCGGGGCCGTCACCGCCTATCGTACTCACGTCGGGCCGGGCTCGCGGCCCGTCGCCGTACGAGCCAGCCGGACGTCGCTGCGGCGAGGGGGGCTGCCGCGAGGGGGGCTGCGACGCGCTTCCGGGTGATCGCTAAGCTCGGCGGATGGCGGCTCACCGAAGAAGCTTCGGCAGTGACAATCACGCCGGCGCCCACGACGCCGTCCTTCGCATGATCAGTGCGGCGAATGCGGGTCACCTGCCCGCATACGGCAGCGACCCGTGGACGGCGCGGGCCACCGCGGAGCTGAGCTCGCTCTTCGGCTCCCGTGGCGGCATCTACTTCGTGTTCAACGGCACGGCCGCTAACATTTTCGGGCTGAGTCTGCTAGTCCGCCCGTTCGAGGCCGTGATCTGCGCGGAGAGTTCTCATCTCAATGTCGATGAGTGCGGCGCCGCGGAGCGGGTGCTCGGCAGCAAGCTGCTGCAGGTTCCGGCACCCGACGGAAAGCTGACGCCCGGCCTGGTGGCCAGCCGACTGGGCGGACGGGGTGATGCGCACCGCGCCCAGCCGCGCGCCGTCGCCATCGCCCAGGTGACGGAACTCGGGACCTGCTACACGATCCGGGAGCTGCGCGACCTCGCCGAGTTCTGCCGGGCCAGCGAGCTGCGACTGTTTCTGGACGGCGCGCGCCTGGCCAACGCGGCCGCGCATCTCGGCTGCCAGTTGGCCGACCTCGCCGCTCATGCCGACGTGCTCAGCTTCGGCGGGACCAAGAACGGCGCGCTCGGCGCCGAGGCGGTGATCGTGATGAACGAGGAGCTCGGCACCGAGGCGCCCTTCCAGCGCAAGCAGCAGATGCAGCTGGCATCGAAAATGCGCTACCTGGCCGCCCAGTTCGTGGCGCTACTCGAGGACGACCTTTGGCGGCGGAGCGCCAGCCACGCCAACGCGATGGCCGTGCGCCTCGCCGGTCAGGTTGGCGGCCTGCCGGGGGTGGAGATACGCCATCCGGTCGATGCGAACGCGGTATTCGCGGCCGTGGCCGCTGACCACATCAGCGCGCTGCAGCGCGACTGGGATTTTGATGTCTGGGACTCCGCCGGGAACGTCGTCCGGTGGATGACGGCATTCGACACGACCGAGGCGGAGGTCGACGCCTTCGCCGCCGCCGTGCGCGCGGTGACCGCCGCAGGCTAGCGGCGGTCACCGGCACGGCGGGCGGCGCATCGCCCCCGGACGGCGGCGGCGTTTCACGTGAAACCGGCGCACCCGGCCCACCCGGCCTGGCGCTTCAGGCGTTGCGGCCGAGCGCGGATGCTGGCGACATCGTCCGGACGATTCGCTCCAGGTCCTCCAGGGAGGCAAATTCGACGACGATCTTCCCCTTGCGCTGGCCGAGCTCGACCTTGACCCGCGTCTCGAACGCGTCCGACAGCCGGTCGGCGAACTCCCGCAGCATCGGTTCGGCCGGGCGCCGGGCGGGCGCCTGCCGGGGCGGCCTGGCAGGCTGCGCACCCAGCGCCACGATCTCCTCGACCGCCCGGACCGACAGCCCTTCAGCCACGATCCGGCGCGCTAGCTGGTCCTGGGCACCGGCATCCGGCACGGCCAGCAGCGCCCGGGCATGACCCGCGCTCAGGACTCCGGCGGCAACCCTCCGCTGGACGTCGGGAGGCAACTGCAGCAGGCGCAGGGTATTCGAGATGTGCGGCCGGGACCGCCCGACCCGCCGGGCAAGCTCGTCGTGGGTCGCACCGAAGTCATCGAGCAGCTGCTGGTAGGCGGCGGCCTCCTCCAGCGGGTTGAGCTGCTCCCTATGCAGATTCTCGATCAGCGCATTCCGGAGCAGATCATCGTCCCGGGTCTTCCGCACGATCGCCGGGATGTGGGCCAGCCCTGCACGCTGGCAGGCGCGCCACCGCCGCTCACCCATCACGATCTCGAAGTGCCCGGGCATGACCGCACGGACGACGACTGGCTGCAGCAGGCCGACCGCGCGTATCGAGTCGGCGAGCTCCTCAAGAGCCTCCTCGTCGAACACCTGGCGAGGCTGGCGGGGGTTTGGCGTGATGGAGCCGGCCGGCAGCTCGTCAAAGTAGGCGCCTGTCCCGCCGAACCCATCCAGGTCCGCGTGCCCCGCGGCCGCCCGATTGCCGGCCGCCGAGTCGCGATCCGCCGGATCCGCCGACGGCGCGGTCGGGATCAGGGCACCAAGCCCCTTGCCCAGTCCCCGCTTCTGCTGCGGCATTGCCTTTGCCTCTCCTCGTTCTCCGCCTAAGGACCAGCGGACTGCGTCAGCGGTGCGCTGCGAGCCGCGCCGGCCGCTGCCGCGGCACCATCCTGCCAGTCGCGGCCCGCCGCAGACGCCATCTGCCGAGGTCCGGCCGGCGCCGACGGCTGACGTCAGCGCGCGACCGGGGCGCCCCGGTAGGCCATCTCACGCGCGGCCTCCAGATAGGCCACCGCGCCGCTTGACCCTGGATCGTAGGTCATCACCGACTGCCCGTAGCTGGGCGCCTCGGAGACCCGCACGCTGCGCGGGATTACGGAATCCAGGACGATGCCGCCGAAATGCTCCCTGACCTCGTCGGCCACCTGGGACGCCAGCCGCGTCCTGGCGTCGTACATCGTCAGCAGGATGGTCGACACCGCGAGTGCCGGGTTCAGGTGACTCCTGACCAGGTTCACGGTTCGCAGCAGTTGCTCGAGCCCTTCGAGCGCGTAGTACTCGCACTGGATAGGGATGAGCACCTCGGGTGCCGCCACCAGTGCGTTCACCGTCAGCAGGCCGAGCGAAGGCGGGCAGTCGATGAGGATATAGTCCAGCTCGGCGACGCTGAAGCCGCCGAGCGCGCGGCTGAGCCGCGACTCCCGCGCCACTAGCGGGACGAGTTCGATCTCCGCTCCGGCCAGGTCAATGGTCGCGGGCGCGCAGTAGAGCTGCGGTATCCCCTCCACCGGACGGACGATGGCGGTCAGCGGCCGGTCGTCGACCAGCACGTTATAAACAGACGGGACCCCGGTGTGGTGATCCACGTCCAGGGCAGTCGAGGCGTTCCCCTGCGGATCAAGATCCACGACGAGGACCCGGCAGCCGTGCAGCGCGAGGCTCACCGCCAGATTCACCGCCGAGGTGGTCTTGCCCACTCCACCTTTCTGGTTGGCTATCGTGATGATCCGGCAGGCGGCCGGCCGCGGCCATACTGGACCTCCTGCCCGCGCGACGAGTGCGGCCTGCGCGGCCCGTTCGATGGGAGTGTCGGCAACTGGCTCCCGTGCCCCGGGAAACACGACATCAGGGCTGCCGTGCTTGCCGCGGCGTCCGCCCGCCGGGACGCCTCCACCGCCCGCCGGGACCCCTCCACCGCCCGCCCGGGTGCCACCGCCGCCCGCCGGGACGCCTCCGCCGCCCGTCCGGGCGCCACCGCCGGCCGCGGGGATGCCTCCACCGCCCGCGGCGGCGCAGCTGCTGGTGAACGCTGGCCCGCCACCGGGGACCTCCCGGTCCTCGCGCGCCAGGTTCTCGGTCATGTCCGTCCCGCCCTCCCGCATTCGCGCGGTTGCTCCTTGATCGCCATGCACGCCGGTTTCACGTGAAACCGGCGGCGAGAGGACCTGCAGCACCACCGGCGCGGGACCGCCATGATCCGGCTCTCGCCCGGGCCGTTCCTGATCCTGCTCTACCGGGACGGGCGGCTGGCCGCCGCCAGGCCTGCGGCCGCGCGGCATTGCCCAGGGCGCGCCATCCTGGCCGGCTGGCCAGCCCAGGCCAGCCCGGCCCGCTCCGCCCGCGGCCGCCTGAGCCGGAACCGGGGCCTGCTCCGGCGCTGATGCCCCGCCAGCCGACCGCGTCGCCGCCGAGTCCGGCCGTCCCGGCAGCGTCGGCCAGCCCAGGCCCGGCACGGACGCCATCATCGCGTTCCTCTCCTCCCGGCGACCCGCCGCCACCCGATCTCCTCTGCACTCTCCCGCGGCGTCAGGCTGCCGCGCCCGGTCAGCCCGAGCCCTGGCGGCCGCGACGGCCACCCGGCATGCCGCGGCGGCGCCCTGGGCCCGCGGCCAGGCGCTGCCCGGCGGGCATCACGGCGGCCTGTCCGGCCGCGCGCCGCCGCACCACCTGGCTTCGCACCCGCCCGGCGGTGAACCGCACTACTGTCGCGGCCGGACTGACCTTACCGCTACCGGCATGGACGACCTCCACGTCCCGTGCGCCCAGCCGCCGCAGCACCGGCATTGCCCGGCTGATCTCGCCGGCCGCCCCTGCCCCCTTGATCGCCAGGACCAGGCCGCCCGGATTCACCAGTCCGATCGCGAGGTCTGCCAGCTTGTACATCGGCGCGACCGCGCGGGCGGTTACCACGTCCGCAGACAGCTGGCCAGCGAGATCCTCGGCCCTGCCCCTTCGCACCTCGGCATTGGCAAGGCCGAGAGTCCGGACGCACTCGTCAAGGAACGCCACTCTCCTGGCCATCGGCTCAAGCAGCGTGACGGCCACGTCCGGGAGCAGCATCGCGAGGACGATTCCGGGCAGTCCGGCACCGGATCCGAGGTCAATGAGCGAGCACGGTGACGGCACGAGTTCCGCGACCGCCGCGCAATTCAGCAGATGCCTGTCCCAGATGCGCGACGCCTCAGCCGGCCCGAGCACGCCACGCTCCACGCCCGGCCCGGCGAGCAGCGCCGCGTAGCGCTCGGCCTGGCCGAGCGCCGACCCGAAGGCCGCAGCCGCCGCGGGCATGATCGCGGCGGGCGGTGCGCCGGGTACCGGGCCGGCCGCTGTCATGGGCGCACCGGTCGGGGCCGACGGGACCTGCGGGTTGTCGGGCGTCGACATCGGCAATGCACCTGCTTCTCCCGGCAGCCAGCCGATCCCTGCGGAGTCCCCGGCGTGCCGCCAGCGGACTGGTCCGCCAGGCCCGCAGCCAGCCGACTGCGTGTCTGGCGCGACCTAGCTCGCCGGCAGGACGACCACGCGGCGCTCCGGCTCCTCGCCCTCGGACTCGCTCCGCAGCCCGGCCGCCGCGACCGCGTCATGCACGACCTTCCGCTCGAACGGGTTCATCGCGGCCAGCTTCTTCGCGACACCTGTCCGCCTGACCTCGTCGGCCGCCGCCTGGCCCGCCTCGGTCAGCTCAGCCCTGCGCCGCTGCCGGTACCCGCCGACATCCAGCATGATCCTGGTGCGCGCCCCGGTCTGCCGGTGCACGGCGAGCCTGGTTAGCTCCTGCAGCGCTTCCAGCACCTCGCCACGGGGACCGACCAGCTCATCGAGCGTCGCCCCGACCACGGAAACCAGGGCCCGGTCACCCTCCACGTCCATGTCGATGTCGCCGTCAAGGTCGGCGACATCGAGCAGTCCTTCCACGTAGTCCGCAGCGATCTCGCCCTCCAGCTCAAGATCGGCCAGGCCCACCCCGCTTGCATCGCCTGGCGCCGGTGCGCGCTCCGCCGCGGTTCCGGTCCCGGCAGCCTCCGGCGCTGGCACCGCCTCGCCCGCTGGCACCGCCTCGCCCGCTGGCACCGCCTCGCCCGCTGGCACCGCCTCGCCCGCTGGCACCGCAGCCGTGTCGCCGACGACCGCTTCCGCCGGATGCCGCCCCGCGGCATCCCCGTACGGCTCGGCAACCGCGTTCTCGCCCTGAGTCACTACCGGGCCCTCCTACTGTCGGGGTCGATATCTCCTGGCGGCATGCTGATCCCGGCTGCTGGCACTACCGCTTGCCCGAGCGCTTGCTGCGCGACTGCCGTTGCCGCTGCTGCCTGACGAGCTTAACCTCGGGCACGTCGGGCTCGGGCTCCGGCTCCGCCCGTCCCCTGCCCAGCCGGCGGAGCATCCCTCCGGCACCACCAGAACCGTCCTCACCTTTGCCATTGCCCGACGGCCGGGCCGCGCCAGCGGGCTTCCCCGGCACCGGCGGCCGCGCCTGCTGACCCGATCCCCTGCCATCTCCGCGGCCCGGCTGCTTACCGGCTGTCCGGCCCGGCTTGTCAGCGCCCGCCGGGCGGGACCTTGGCGGGACCTTGGCCGACCCGCGGGCACGGCCCGGTGAGCCAGATCCCGCTCCGTTGGAATCCGCGGCGGGCCGCGGCCCAGGAGGTGCCCCGGTTCCGCCCGCGGCGGGCGCGCCCGCCGCGAGTGGCTGCGGGTATCGCATGAAGAGCACGTACTGCTGGCCAAGCGTCCATACGTTCGTGGTCACCCAGTAAAGGACGAGCCCGAACGGCCAGTACAGCCCGGACAGCGCGAAGAACGGCATGATGTACGCCATGTACTTCTGCGACTGCCCCATGGGGTTGTCGGGAGTCGCCGCGGGCATCATGCCGCGCTTCATGCTCTGCCGCACGGTCAGGTAGGTGGTGATCATGCTGACCACGACGGTGAGCAGGATGACGATCCTGACGTGCAGCGGCGTGCCCGCGGACAGGAACTTGTCCGCGATGGTGACGCCGAGGATCTTGGCGGTCTGGGCGCTCGCGACCATCTGATGCGTCAGGCCGTACTTGGTGGGCCCGCCCTTCCACTCGGAGATCGCCCTCAGCACGCTGAACAGCGCGAAGAACATTGGCAGCTGAGCAGCAACCGGGAGGCAGCCCATCAGCGGGTTGACGCCCGCCTCCTGGTAGAGCTTCATCATCTCCTGGTTGAGCGTCTGCTTGTCGCCCTTGTACTTCTTGCGCAGCACCGTCATCTGCGGCGCGAGCGCGGTCATCCGGCGGGTCGTGTGCATCTGCTTGATAAACAGCGGCACCATGATCAGCCGCATCAGAACCACAAGGAGCACGATCGTGAATGCCCAGGTCCATCCGCTGCTTACGCCGAAGATTGGGCTCAGCACGCCGTAGATGTGCGTGACCACCCACCCGACCGCGTCATAGAGCGGATTAAGCGGATTCACCAGCTAGCTCCCTTGTGATCTCGTCGACAGTGCCCGCCTGTCGCCCTGCGGCGGCACCACCGGCTTGCGGGCCGGCACCGGATCAAGGCCGCCAGTGTGGAACGGGTGGCAACGGCTCAGCCGCCGCGCCGCGAGCCAGCTGCCGCGCAGTGCGCCATGCACCTGGACCGCCTCAAGCGCGTAGGCGCTGCAGGACGGCGAGAACCGGCATCTCGGCACGAGCATCGGGCTGATGAAGCGCCGGTATCCGGTGATCGCCGCGGCAAGTATCAGGGCGGCAGCCGATGGCCGGTCCCTGCTCTTCCGCTGTGCTGTGGTCATCACCGACGCAGTGCCTCACCCTGCCGCCGCAGCAGTGTGCTCAGTACCAGGTCGAGCTCGGCGGCGAGATCCGCCTGGCGTGCGGTCGACGCCTGGGGATTGGCGCGCACCACAAGCAGGCTACCTCCAGGAAGCGACCCCAGATACCCACGGGCCAAGTGACGGAGCCGCCGGCGGACTCTGTTGCGCACCACAGCGGTGCCCACGGCCCGGCTCACCACGAAGCCCACCCTGGCCGGCTCATCGCGGCCGGGCCGCACCAGCAGGTGGCCGGTCAGCAAGGGCCGGCCGACCCGGCCGCCGCCGCGCACCACCGCGGCGAAGTCCGCCCGCCGCCGCATCCTGGCCGCTGCGGGAAGCATCGCGGATCACCGTGGCGTGGGGTGAACGCGCAGGTCAGACACTGACCCGCGTGCGGCCCTTGCGGCGCCGCGCGGCGAGAACCGCGCGCCCGGCCCTGGTGCGCATGCGCAGCCGGAACCCATGCGTCTTCGCGCGGCGACGGTTGTTCGGCTGGAACGTGCGCTTGCTCACTGGGGCTCCAGGTACGGTGCATATTTGGATGGTGCAGGTCCGGGCCGCCAGGCCCGGCGGTTTCAGCACAGGCGAAACTGACGCCGGGGTGACCGGACCAATGCACGTTACGCGCATGAGCCGGTGCGGGTCAAACGGGCCGCCCTCTTGGCCGCGGCCGCCGGCGGCTCCCGCGCCGCACCGGGCGGCGCAACAACGCTATTTGCGCCGCGCACGCAGGGACCGGGCCCTAGGCTGTGGATAGCGGTCCGGGGAGGCGGGCCGCCGGGGCGAGCGGACCGCCGAGCCATCTGCCGGCGGGCGGCAAAGGAGCGGCCACAGCGCGGAAAACGACGTGCACAACCTGTGGAAAAACCTGTTGATCACATGTGGGGGCTGGCGCGAGATGAGCGGTCGATGAGCGAAGCAGACCTCGCGGAGGTGTGGGCCCGGTCCCTTGACGAACTCGCCGAAATGCACATCGAGCCGGCTCAGCGCGCCTGGCTCCAGCTCACCAGGCCACTCGGGCTCGTCGAGAATACGGCACTCATCGCCACCCCGAATGAGTTCGTCAAGGAGCAGCTCGAGACCAGGCTCCGGTCGCTGATCACGAATGCCCTGTCCAGGGAACTCGGACGCAGCATCCAGCTGGCCGTGACCGTCGACCCGGCCGTGATCTCGGCGATCCCGCTGACCGCCGGCCACGAGCACCCGGCGCCCGCCCCGCAAGCCGGCCCTGGCCTGGCCATGAACCGGATGACCGACATGGACCACGACCGCGGGCCGGCCCGCCGCGGGCAGCCGGATCTGGCCGCGGACGGCCTCGGGCCGATGTCCGGCCTTGGCATCGGCGGCACGCGGGCGCCGGAGCACGAACTGGCCGGCGGGGTGATGGATCCAGTCACCGGCCGGCCCCAGCCGTCAGTTATTCCAGGGCAGACCGCGCCGGGCCACGGTGTGCCTCGACCGGGCCAGGCGCGGCTGAACCCCAAGTACACCTTTGAGACGTTCGTCATCGGGTCGAGCAACCGGTTCGCGCACGCCGCAGCCGTCGCGGTCGCCGAAGCCCCGGCAAAGGCCTACAACCCGCTCTTCGTCTACGGCGACTCAGGGCTGGGCAAGACGCATCTGCTGCACGCCATCGGCCACTACGCGCAGAGCCTCTATCAGGGTGTCCGGGTCCGTTACGTCAGCTCGGAGGAATTCACCAACGACTTCATCAACATGATCAGGGACGGCAAGCAGGACGGCTTCCGGCGCCGCTACCGCGATGTCGACGTGCTGCTCGTTGACGACATCCAGTTCCTTGAGAACAAGGAAGGAACTCAGGAGGAGTTCTTCCACACCTTCAATACGCTGCATAACGCGAGCAAGCAGATCGTTATCTCCAGCGATCGCGCGCCCAAGCGCCTGGTGACCCTGGAGGACCGGCTGCGGAGCCGGTTCGAATGGGGTCTCCTGACTGATGTCCAGCCGCCAGAGCTGGAGACCCGCATCGCTATCCTCCGTAAAAAAGCGGTCCAGGAAGGCCTTAACGCGCCGCCGGAAGCACTCGAGTACATCGCCAGCCGCATCTCCACGAACATCCGCGAGCTGGAAGGGGCGCTGATCCGGGTCACCGCGTTCGCCAGCCTCAACCGCCAGTCCGTCGACCTCCAGCTGGCCGAGATCGTGCTCAAGGACCTGATTCCCGAGGCGCAGGGGCCGGAGATCACGGCATCCACCATC
>Ga0099828_10002502_pt1 | contig 12643 bp, 8 predicted proteins | sample CZO8metaG_2_FD_79338 | JGI IMG/M metagenome (GOLD analysis project Ga0099828, IMG submission 79338) | Vadose zone soil microbial communities from the Eel River Critical Zone Observatory, Northern California, USA - CZOApr15con2H1.8 metaG | ecosystem: Environmental > Terrestrial > Soil > Vadose...
AGAGAGAGATTCCTCTACCTTGTTGCGTTGAGGCAACAGGGCAGTTTGTCTATCTGTAATGCTCTTCTAGTATCTCCCTCACAAGCCTCCCCGAGTCAGTTGAATTGATGGCTTCTTTTTGCCTATCAGGAAACAGGAATACCCATCAATATAGCTATGACAAGAGGGATGTAAATGAGTGTAACGACCTCAACCGAAAAAGACGTATCTTTCGGGATACACAAGTATGCGCGCAACGGCACAAAAAAGCCTTTACCAGAGGGTACACCCACTGAGATCAAAACTGCGCATACACGTACAGGCTCGCTGTTTATTGTGCAGCAGGTATTATCAGTTGCTCCACCTTTGTTGCTGGGCCTGTTCTTCCTTATAAGCTGGTATGTGAGTACAACCTATGGACACGTAAACGGACTCATATTGCCAGTACCTGGCGATGTGCTGGCCAGTTTAAGCGATGGCATAGGCTCTGGCCTGTTCCTCAGTAATGCGCTGGTGACGATCCAGGAAAGCCTGTTTGGTTTTCTCCTGGCACTGATCGTGGCTTTGCCACTTGGCTATGCATTGGCAAAATCTCGTATCATCGCCGCTGCCGTGCAGCCCTACCTGGCGGCAGGTCAGGCTATACCCGCGATCGTGATTGCTCCAGTACTGGTTTTCTGGCTGGGCAATGGCTTCATTCCCATCATGATTGTCTGTACCCTGGTCGTGTTCTTCCCAATGGTAATTACCACTGTGTTGGGTGTGCAGACCATTGACAAGACGCTCACCGATGCGGCGCGTGTCGAGGGCGCTTCTGGCTGGTCATTATTGGCCTTGATTGAATTTCCCCTGGCGTTACCGGCCATTCTTGCTGCCATTCGCACAGGACTCACCCTTTCCATCACGGGCGCGCTGGTCGGTGAATTTGTCGGTGGTGGAGACCGGGGGTTAGGCTCATTGGTACAGATTGCCAGAGAACAATTTAATACACCATTGTTGTTTGCCACACTGGTTGTACTGGCATGTCTCGCCGCGCTCTACTATAGTGCCACCTGGTTACTGGTAAAGCTGGCCGAAGTCATTTATTAGCCTGAAGGTCAGTTCGGTTTTCCAAAACTACAACAAACTTTAAATACACACCGAAAGGCAGTAGAAATAATGCTCAAACGTCATCGTTCATCTTTCGTGTTGCCCTTTTCATCATTGTTGGCCCTGTTGCTGGCCGGTTTGCTCGTCGCCTGCGGGAGTACAACCACGGGAGGGACGGGAAACTCTGCGACGCCAGCAATTCTACAAAAGGTTTCCATCGGTCTGGGATACATACCTGATATTCAATTCGCGCCATTCTACGTGGCACAAAGCAAGGGCTACTACAAGGATGCCGGGCTTGATGTGACCTTTCATCATGGTATTGTGAACGACCTGATTGGTTCAATGGTGCTGGGACACGACAACTTTGTCTTTGCCAGTGGCGATGAGGAGCTGGTGGCACGCAGCAAAGGTCTGAAAGTCGTTGACGTGTCAACGATCTTTCAGAAGTATCCCGTCAGCCTGATTGTTCCCGCAAACTCGCCTATACACACCCTGGCCGATTTGAAAGGCCATACGATTGGTGAGCCGGGGCCTTTTGGCTCGACTTATGTTGGTTTGCTGGCATTGTTGTATCAAGCACACCTGACGCCCAATGATGTGCATATTCAATCCATTGGCTTTACCCAGGTGGCGGCACTGATCGGGCATCACGTCGATGCTGTGGTGGGTTACACCAACAATGAGCCGCTCCAGTTACAAAAGCAGGGTTTTGCTGTGCGTACCTTTAACGTTTCGGATTATCAGCCGCTCATCTCCAATGGAATCATCACTACCGAGGATACCCTACATAGCCAGTCCCAGTTAGTGAAAAACTTTGTGCAGGCGACCTTGAAGGGGCTGACATATGTGATTGCAAACTCGGCTGATGCCGTGCAGATCAGTAAAAGCTATATACCAGGGATGGATGCTGAGCGGGCGATGAGTGTGTTGCAGGCGACTATTCCTCTCTGGCAGAACAGCAATAGGAAGCCAGGCTATAACGATAGTGCCACCTGGCAGTCCATGGAGCAGTTCCTTGTCACGCAGAATATCATTCCCTCTGGGGAAGATTTCTCGCAGGCGTATACGAACCTGGGTAGTTCGTGACAACTCCCCACAGCTAAAGCTGGGGGCTTCTCAGTTCGACCGAACTCCCAACGGAGTCCGTCCCTGCTGGCCGTGCCCCGGCCAGCAAGATATTCCAGGGCAATCGCATCTAAATTTTCAAGCGCCTTTAAGAATGAAGAACTCGGACGAACACGTCAAATTGACCATTACTGAGATCAACCGATGGGTCAGTGTGAGTCTCAGAGAGCACCTGTGAACAAGTGAAGCTCCCCTTTATCTCGCGGAAATCATACCCTTGGCCGTATGCTTTGACGATTGCGGCGGCGTCGGTTGCGGCAGTGTCGCTGGCAATGGTCAGCGGGCATAACGGGTTGCGCCCTCCCCAAAATTTCGCGCCTTTCACGAGAATCATACTCTCACTGTTATCGAAGGCTGACACGTGGGAGAGCGTGTAGGAACCTGGACCCGTATAGGGGTAAACAGTGAGCCTGATATGCAGGACATCGTTCTGGACATCTATGTGTAAATTTTTGCCTCTTTGGGAAGTTATTTCGAGTTGACTCAGACTCTGTAGAAGCGGTGCGGTGAGCATGTACTTTCCACTCAGTCCCCCTGAAGCCGTGAAACTGAGGGTGCTCGTGTCATTCCCCAAAGTGGTGTTGCTGGTGCTATTGCTTCCATTTCCGGGAGTGGCTGTTGTCGAGCCGGTGTTGCTTGCGCCGCATGACGCCAGTATTATGATCAGTCCGAACATTGCTAGCGAAATAAGCCAGTGGTAGCAGAGTCTCCGCATAGTAGGCTCTCCTTTCTAAGACGGGAGCGATGGTTGATGGCATCACTCTTCATGAAGTAAAGAAATCAGGGAGGTAAACTCAATCTGATAACAACACTTCGTATAAACTGTCAGGGCGATTGAAAAGTCATTTTTGCCGCCTTCAACTCTATCACCCCTCATTTAGATGCGATTGCCCTGGTCGTGACCCCTTTTCAGCGATAGTAGCCAACCAGCGTCACTGTGAAACTACCAGTGCCACGATATCGAGCTGTCCGTTCGTGAGCATAATTGAAGACGACTGTGATGCCAATGATGAGCAGGAAAAGCTCCCCTTTACCTCGTGATACTGAGAATTCAAAGAAGTGTCACTGGTGATAGTCAACTGGCATGATGTAGAAAACGTGAGTTCCCAGCTTTTCGTGCCATCACTGCTGGCTAATGCAACTTTCCCCCAGGGCGGGCGGGACTGGGTGAACTTGAAGGTATACGTTCCTGGGCCCTTATAGCCGGTATACTCCAGAGTGAATAGCCAACTCTGACCATGCACTACGAAGGCCAGAGCGCTCTTACTATAGTTACTCCCCGTGGTATTGTCGCTGATGGTGTACGCGCCAGTGAGCCCCCCGGAGGCGGTAAAACTCACGGTGCTGGTGGTGTTAATGCTCCCAGGAGATGGGGTAGTACTCGTCGCATGTGGCGTACCCGTGCTGTTTGCGCCGGTTGTCGAGCTTGTGGTTCCGCTGCCACCACAGGCCGTCAAGAGCAGCATCAGTCCCAGCATTGCTATCCAGATGCGCCAGTAAGAGCGATGTGTACGCATAAGAGGTTCCTCCTGATCGAGACTATTGGTTACGACCAGCGATACTAATCGGCCTGAGCCAGTTTCATCATTGTTCAGCAGCCGTTATATCGGCCTATTAGGCCCGCTAATGAAATCTACAACGCGAGGCTCTCATTTCGTCGGCGGGCCTAATAGGCCCATCAGTGCTGCCACGGCACCCAGGTTCTTGTACCCCCTACAGGACGGCTATCCCGCCCTCGAGGCCGCCTGTGTTGGTGAGCACTGCAATGGATTGGCACCCTAAGACGCCAGCAGGGGACAGGGTACAGGCCTCAACGTCACCATTGAAGCGCGGAGCTACGAGCAGGGTCGAGCCGTCAAACGCAAAGGCTTCAGGTTCCTCACCGCTTACCGCCAGGGGAGTCTCTTCCATGAACGTGATACTTCCCGGGACTCCCGGGGTGCCTGGCTGGACGCTGTAGACCCCTAACGTGCCACTGACCTGCTCCCCTTGAATCAGCAAGCTATCGGCTTTACTGAAGGTCACGGCAGCGCCGTCGCCGCCACTGGGGTCTGAGGCCGGACTCCCTGTCAGGAAAGTGATGGCTCCTGACGTCCTGGTGTACTGTCCGCCTTGCACCTCTGACAGGCCGTTGAACGCCCGGCCGGTGAAGACGTTGGTAACTGTGCCAGAGCGTGTGTTGACGCTCTGGACCGTGATGGAATCCGGGAAGCCGAACTGGCCTGGCACGGAATTCAGCAGGGAGATACCGCCTTTTGAGTTCAGAGAATACGTGTCAATGGTGCCTGCGTTCGAATCATCTGTCACCATGCGGGTTTGACTGACGAGCGCGATCGAGATGTAAAATTGGCTGGTCGAGAGTTGCGTGAAGGTCGTCAGCACACACCCTGCACCCAGTGCGTAGGACTCCAGGGTGGACGTTGTACCCGTCAAGCTCGGGCTGGCCACGTAGACGAGGTTGCCATTAGTGCTGATGTGGACATCTTTGGATTTGATGTTGGCGAGATCCGCCACGTGGCTGACCTGAGCACCTAGCGATCCGTCTGCGTTGATCGGAAAGCTGTCGACAAACCCGTTCCCTGCATCACCGAAAACCAGGCAGGGTCCATGGGTGCGGTTTGCTCCGGTGACAGCGATGCTTTGGTCTCCGAAATAGATACCCTGGGTGCCGTTGCAGCCGGTGTTGGGAAAGTTGCCCACGTGAGTGATAGTATTGCTAAGCTTATACACGTCGATGGAGTCGGGGCACGTGCCGTCATCAACGTAGAGAAAGTGGGTGCCCTTGAATCTGAACACCCATGGGCTGATCCTCACGTGGCTGTTCCTGGCGTGCATCAAGGATGCTCCAAACAGCGACAGGTCGGCAGGAGGGCCTGATGTGGCACGCGCGAGACCAGGCGAGCTGGACAGCGGGATGGCAAGGACAGCCGTGAGCATGACCAGCGCAGTGATGGATAGAACGACGTTTGACCGGGAAAATCTTTTCATCCCTGTTTCTCCTAACAGAAATACAAAACAACACAATCACTAGAGAAAGATTCGAAATGACGGATGAGCTTGAGCATGCTTTTTGTGTTAGGCACTCGCCTTCACTTCATGTCTAGAGTATGCAGTCAATGGAGGGCAAATGAGAACACCATCACACACCATTTACACACCATTTTCCGATCAGCTCAGGCATTCAAAGTCAAGGCGCTAGCAGAGTAGTAGCTGTGGTAAAATAGTTAGGGAGAGCATAAGAAGAGTGCCAAGAGAAAAGGGATCGTGATGACTGAAGCAAAGCCCATCCCCAATCAGACATTACGGGATGAACGCACACGGCATGATTGGTCGCAGCAGGACCTGGCGGATAGAGTGGGCACAACACCCAACAATGTTGGCCGTTGGGAACGTGGTGAGACAGTGCCGGGTCCCTACTTCCGGCAGCAACTGTGCGAGGTGTTCGGGAAAAGCTCCTCCGAACTCGGCTTGATCGAGGAACGACCTGTTGATCCCACACTGCAACAGCAACAACGAGCATCCCTCTTCGAGACATCCTCCTCAGATGCGCCAGATCTGCCAGTATGGAATGTGCCCTATGGGCGCAACAGCTTCTTCACTGGACGGGAGGAGGTGCTGGAGCGGCTGCGAGCTGCCCTGAGGGCGCACACGCACCACATTGCCATCACCCAGCCACAAGCCATTAGCGGACTGGGCGGCATTGGCAAAACCCAACTTGCCATCGAATATGCCTATCGCTACCGCGATGACTACTCTGCCGTGCTCTGGGTACGGGCGGAGTCGGTTGACCTGCTCATATCCGATTTTTTGGCCATCGCCGTATTGCTGGAGCTGCCCGAGCACAACGAGCAAGATCAACGCAAGATTGTCAACGCGGTGCTGCGCTGGTTTGACACGCATCAAGGCTGGTTACTCGTCCTGGATAATGCCGATCACCTCGAGACCTCACGCGCCTTTATCCCCTCCTCGGGGAACGGACAGGTGTTGCTCACGACCCGGGCGTTTTCAACCGGCACCATTGCCGGACGCATTGAGTTGGAAATCATGACAGTGGAGGAAGGGATGCTCTTCTTACTGCGTCGCATCAAGAGCACCTGGATGAGTACTCCGCTCGATAATATCCCGGAGAGCGTGTGGAGCCTGGCTCGCGCCATCGTCGAGGCCATGGATGGCTTGCCGCTGGCGCTAGATCAGGCTGGAGCCTACATTGAGGAAACCAGGTGCAGCTTGCGCGACTATCTCAAGCTGTACCGGGCGCGACGCCAGCGGCTACTGCGTACGCGTGGGCAGGATGCAGCAGGGCATCCAGAACCGGTGGCGACGACCTGGTCACTCTCCCTGGAGAAGATCAAGCAGGCCAATCCTGCCGCTGCTGAGCTGCTGCGCCTCCTGGCCTTGCTGCATCCCGATAGTATCCCGGAGTCTATGATTGTTGCAGCAGCGGCGGAACTCGGTCCGGTCCTTCAGCCAGTGGTGAGGGAGGAGTTCGACTTCAACGAGGCCATTGGGGAACTTCACAAATATTCCTTGATCAAGCGGGACCCTGAGAAGAAGATTCTCGTCATTCACCGGCTGGTGCAAGCTATAATCTGGGATGACATGGATAGCGAGACACAAAGGCAATGGGCAGAACGGACAGTGCGGATCGTCAGCAGGGTGTTTCCAGAGGTGGAGTTTGCAACATGGGACGCCTGCCAGCAGTATCTCCCGCACGGGCAGATCTGCGTCACGCTGTTCGATCAGTGGCAGATGGAGTTCCTTGAAGCAGTGCGGCTGCTGCACCGAATGGGAGAGTATTTACAGGCGCGTGCCCAATATGCTGAAGGTGAGCCGATTTACCAAAAGGCGCTTGCGCTGCACGAGCGTCTTCTGGGGCCAGACCATCCTGAGATAGCGCAAACCCTCAGTGGACTGGCATCACTCTACTATGAGCAGGGCGAGTACGAGCAGGCAGAGCCGTTGTATCAGCGGGCCCTGGCCATTTGCGAACAGGCACAGGGGACCAGACACGTCGAGGTAGCGAACATTCTCAATGAGCTGGCTTTGCTCTATAATGCGCAGGGCAAGTACGAGCAGACCGAGCCACTCTACCGGCGTGCGTTGCACATTTTTGAGCAAGCGCTGGGTCAGGAGCATCCTCATGTTGCCACTTCTCTCAATGGATTAGCTCTACTTTACCGAGATCAGGGGAAGTATGAGCAGGCGGAACCGCTCTACCAGCGCGCGTTGGACATCCGCGAACAAGCGCTGGGTCAAGAACATCCCGATGTCGCAACTACTCTCAACGGACTGGCCCAACTCTACCGAGATCAGGGGAAGTACGCACAGGCCGAGCCGCTCTACCGGCGTGCGTTGGACATACGCGAGCAAGCGCTGGGTCAGGAGCATCCCAATGTTGCCATAGTTCTCAACAATCTGGCCGAACTGTACCAGAGCCAGGGCAAGTATGCACAGGCCGAATCGCTCCTCCGACGTGCGTTACATATCTTTGAGCAGGGGCCGAATTACCTGGTTGCCTACCCCCTCAACAATCTGGCCGAACTGTATCAGAGCCAGGGCAAGTATGCACAGGCCGAACCGCTCTACCAGCGTGTGTTGAGCATCTTTGAGCAGGTGCTGGGACCGCTGCATCCTCTGGTTGCGTACCCCCTCAACGGACTGGCCAACATCTACCGAGAGCAGGGGAAGTACGAGCAGGCGGAACCGCTCTACCAGCATGCACTCACCATTCGGGAACGCCAACGAGGAGAGCAACATCTCGAAACGGCAGAAAGTCTGCATGATTTTGCTCGCTTCCACGAGATGCGAATACAGCCAGAGGAGGCCCTCGCGCTTTACCTGCAGGCTCTGACCATTCGAGAACAGCAATTGGGCCTGCAGCACCCACATACAGTAGACACGCGCAGACGCGCCGCCCAACTCTTACGGGAGAGTGGGCGAACAGAGGAAGCGGTTGCATTGGATGCTGTTTCCGAGCAGAAGGTAATGACCAGCGACCATTCAGGATTATAACACGTATGAACAAGCAAACATGTGACTTTTCACGTTTAGCTATGCTGCCCTTTTTTGCAGGCTCATAGCGACGTGAAAAACAGGCTTCACGTGTGCTTCAAAAGGGGGTAGACGTGTAAGAGTACAGTTTTTAGTTGGTGTAAGAAAATAGCAATCGAGGCTTTTTTCCTTCAATAGGAATCATAGAGTTATGAACCTGGCAGGCTATAGATCGCCAGATTTCTGAAGAAGACATCGGCACCAGTATCCGCTGCCAGGCCGATCGTGCCACTGGGGTACGAGGAACTGATGGCTTCTCCCTGTCTATGGCCGTTGAGGTAGAAGGTGAAGGTATTGCCCTGTACAAGAATGTCGATAGTGATTAAACCATCAAGTTGAACGGAGGACCGGTCTGAGTGTAACAATGTTCTCTTACCTGTTTTGTCGTTGTAGACATTGGCTTCCCAGCGGCCCGAAGGGAATAGTAAGAATGTAAACGTTCCCTGGTGAATAAGCCCCGGCTGGTGGCGGAAGAAAACACCGAAGCCGCCGTGGGAGTTGAGAGCTTCATTGATCTGCACTTGTAATACGTAATCGTTTGGTATGCCGTAGCCATTGGGGAACTTGTCCAGGAATGTACCGGCTAAATATACGAGACTGCCGTCCCTCAACCCGGTCGCGGACGCACCACAGGTGACTCTGGCATTGCTACTTTTACTCCATAATGCGCGCTGCGCGTCACATGCTGGCAGGGAGGTGCCATAGAGCATGGTGCCTGCTGCTATCATGGCGGAGGGTAGCTGCGGCCCAGGTGCCTGCGTTAGGGAATTGTGAGGTGGGGTTGCAGTTTTGCTTGACTGGCTTGATGTTATGGAGCTAGAAGACCCACCTGACAAAGAATGTAAATACGTGGCGGCTCCGCCGATCACCAGCAAAAGTGCAAGTACTGCGCCGAGGATCATCATCCACATAGATTGGCAGCCGCGCTTCTCCGCATGTTGCTGCATGGGCGATGGCGTTGGACTGAAGCCGCGTTCCCATGGAGTGTTACGGTTAGGGTTAGGCACTTGTGGCGATTTCACGGTGAGAGCTTCATGAGTATTTAGCGTAGGTGCTTCGTGCGAAGATACAATGGGGACTTCTAAAATGGTATCGTTGCTCATCAACGTGATGGGCGTGATGCGCTCTGTTCTCTCTTCAGAGTTTGCATTGAGTGACTGAGAAGAGGAAATATCAGAGGCGGCGGCGCGTAACGCTCGTGCAAGTTCGCCCGCACTGTCATAGCGATGTTCGGGTTTTTTGGCGATGGCCTTCATCACTACCGCCTCGACGCTGTGTGGTATGGTCGGATTCAGTTGCGTGAGCGGCGGTGGTTCCTCGATAGTGTGTTTGACGGCGATGGAAACGGCTGTTGGGCCGGTGAAGGGTACCCGTCCGCTGAGCATTTGATATAAAACAATGCCGAGCGAGTAGACATCCGTGCGTTTATCGACCGGATTGCCGGTTGATTGTTCTGGCGAGAAATATTCTGGTGTGCCGATAATGGCACCCGCGCTGGTCAGGCCCGACGAGGCCTCGTGGTCGGCCTCGGTGGTTTCATTGAGTAACTTGGCGAGGCCAAAATCGGCCAGCACGACACGCCCATCGGCATGAAAGAGAATATTGCCTGGTTTGAGGTCTCGATGGATGATGCCCTGTGCATGGGCATAGTCAAGGGCTGCGGCGGCCTGTTCAATGATTGGTACTATTTCGGAGAAGGGGAGCCTGGCGCGTTTCTCCAGTACTTCGCGCAAGGTGCCCCCCGTCACATTGGGCATGACGAGATAGGCCAGTTCCTCTTGTTCACCATATTCGTAGATCGGCATGATATTGATATGGTCGAGGGCGGCGATGGCGTCGGCCTCGCGGCGGAAGCGTGCGAGGAATTCTGCGCGTATGCGCGTCTCCAGAAGCAGGCCGGGCATCAGCACTTTCACGGCCACAGCTCTGCGCGGTCGAGACTGCTGAGCGAGGTAGACTGCGCCCATACCCCCGCGCCCAAGCAGACTTTGCAGCGTACATGTTCCGAGGGAGTGTCCGAGTAACAGGTTGCTTTCAATTACCACGCTCGTCCTCGTCCTCTCAAAAAAATATAGTGTGTTATCAAATATATTGAAATATTTCTGATCCAGATGGCTGTATGTGCATATTCCCATGCCAACGTTTTTGTACCGTTTGTCTATACTATCGTTGGAACTGTTGATATATCACATTTCATTGCTTATCAGAAAAAATGGTACTATGACCACCAAGTTATCTCTATTGTATAAGACGTATAAATACAGCCAAATGTTCCGCAGACGGGATAAGAAGAGGGTAACTGAATGGTCAGAAGTACTTTTTTCAAACTGGATTTGCTGGCGATGCTACTGCCGGTTCATTCTCCTGTCCAAGGCGACGGCGTGCTGTTTCGCGCTTTCCGGTGGCAGGCACATGCCGGGTTGCAGAGGCCAGGCCAAAGACGGGCATATTTCCGTATAGAGCCTCGTAGCGACCAGCCGCAACGAGATAGGTCTCGTGGAAGATGCCAACGCTGCCATCTGTACCGATAGCTTTGCTATATCGATGCCACGCGCTTAGATGTGGATCAGTTTTATCCCGCGCAAACTTTTCCAGGTCATCAAACTTCCTTTCGTGATATGTTTGTATGGATCTATCAATGCTTTTTAGGAATATAATGTCTGAGGTAATCGTTCAGCATCAGGCGGCGATATGGATATTGACAGGGCGGACCGTCTGCGATATCCAGGGTGCCATCTGTCAGGTCAAAGACTATCGAGGCGATGCTTTCGCCTTGCTCGTCAAATGGCAGTTCGGGTGAGTTGTGCAGGCAGATCGAGCCGGGAGCTGTGGCATGATCACTGAGAACTATATGGAGATATTTTTCATCGATCGGTTGAGCCGAGACCAGTAACTGCGCACGCTCACCGCGAACCAGGGTCTCCGGGTCCTCTCGTGCCTTACTGTCGTGGACAAAGAGATCTGCACTGATGCAGTGGTTGGTATGCGCCAGTACCCCATTGGTTGGATAGAGCACCCGTTGACCGAGAGGAGTTGCCTCAACATCTGCCAGCGAGCCAGAGCCATCGGCCAATAGATGATTACATGACGTGCAACGTTCTGCGGCGGCGATGATAGTGATAGCTTCTTCAACCGAACGAGCCTCTTCCAGTACACGACGCAGGATCACATGCATGGGCACAGCGGGCCCCTTGAAGTCGCCATCCGAGGTCAGAAGATTGATGCACATTGCCATGCCTGCCGCATTCACGCCGATCTTGCCAACTATGCCCGCCTCGGTGAGCGTTATCAGATCAATAGCGTTCTCGCCTCGTATGACCCACAACACAATCGCACCGGTCAGGGCAGGATGCCAGTCCCAGTTTTGCGCCAGGCGCATATGTCCATCGCTCGAAACTGCTGGGCTGACACCGACAGCAGTACATTCCGACGTTTGCTTCAACCCATACATTAACTCGGTACGTGCATTAATAGCGACGATCTCGCGCAGGTCACAATTTGCTCCTTCCGAGATACCGCGCATCTCTGCCAGCAGGTGAGGCGCATATGCTGCTATGCTGTGCATGAAGCGTTCAGCCTGGACCAGCACTTCTCCATAAGTCAGTCCGGCACGCTGCCGGAATAACGCCATGTAGGCAGTGACGCTCTGTTTTACCCGCCCTGCCTCGCTTTCGCCCAGCTGTTTTCCACGAGTAAAGGGTTCCCCCTCACTGATCACAATGGGAATGTGCCGATCCACATGTGTCCTCCTTGTATAATTATGTATATTGCGCTCCTACACCTGTCCTTCCTCTAGAAAAGAGGATGGGAGCATCAACAGTCGTTCATGCAAATATAGTATGCGTTTCCTCAGCAACTTTTTTCAAGATGTCGAGTGTTTCATCACACCAGTCAATCAGAGCCTGGGTTCTGTATTGCCCATAACGGACAGTGATAAGCTGGTACAATAGTTCAGGCTTTTCAGAGCAACATACTTGAAGGTACTCAGCGATACCTATGTATTTGTTCAGAAGCTGTATCTGTACGTTGCGAAACTCCTGAACATGCTCAATGTTGGTGGTGACGGGTGTCTGTCGACCAAAGAATAATTTGAGCAGTAGCTCATTGCGTTCTACCATGTACTCGATTGGTTCAGTTAACCAGCGATGCAGTTCTTCTCGACCCCGATCGGTGAGCGTGTAGACGTAGCGTTCAGGTTTCCCCTCTTGCTTTTCAGCGTGACTGGTTGTAAGTCCCTCGCGAGCAAGTTGCTTCAAGATTGGATAAATTTGCCCGTAGCTCTCATGCCAAAAGTTGGCTACGCTCTGTTCAATTGCCTTTTTAATTGCATAACCAGACATGGGACCGGTGCTCAGCATCCCCAATATGGCATACCTGCTCTTATTTTCTTTCGCCA
>Ga0099828_10002504_pt1 | contig 12642 bp, 14 predicted proteins | sample CZO8metaG_2_FD_79338 | JGI IMG/M metagenome (GOLD analysis project Ga0099828, IMG submission 79338) | Vadose zone soil microbial communities from the Eel River Critical Zone Observatory, Northern California, USA - CZOApr15con2H1.8 metaG | ecosystem: Environmental > Terrestrial > Soil > Vadose...
AAAGGCAGCCGCTCGCGGTCGGTATTCGATGTCATTCAGGACGTCCGGCGCGTCGGCGCCAGTATCCCCGGCGCACAGGTCCGCACCAACGTTCCCTCGCCTCTCGTGGGCGGCGGTGGCTCTCCAGTGCAGGTGATCATTCGCGGCCAGGACTTCGGCACGATGCAATCGATCACCAACCAGGTGCTGGACATCGTCCGCAACACGCCCGGCACCACCGAAGTGCGGACCTCGCGCATCCAGCCCGCGCCGGAGTATCGCGCCGTGGTCGATCGCCAGAAGGCTGGCGACCAGGGTGTGACGGCCACGACCATTGCAAACACGCTGCGGGCCGCCGTCCAAGGCGTGCTGGTCTCGGAGCTGCGTCCCGAGGGCCAGGACCAAATCGACGTCTACCTGCAGCTCAAGGGCGCCGAGACGATGACGCCGGACCAGCTGGCGGCCATCCCCATCCTGACCACCAAGGGCACGACGGTGCGCCTGGATCAGGTTGCCAACATCCAGCGCAGCTCCAGCCCATCGTCCATCCAGCGTTATAACCGAGCGCGTGAGATCGAGGTGCAAGGCAACGTATCCGGCCGCGCCGCCGGCGACGTCCTGCGCGAGATTCGGGAAAAGACCAGCGCGCTCGATCTGCCGGTGGGCTACACGGTCGAGATCGGCGGTCAGGGCAGCCAGCTCGATCGCGCCTTTGCTGCACTGTCGCAAGCGCTAGCGCTGTCGATCGTGCTGATGTACATGCCGATGGCGGCGCTGTACGAATCCTTCTTGTTCCCGTTCGCGGTCATGATCTGCCTGCCAGTGGCGCTGGTCGGCGCTTTCCTGGGCCTGCTGGCCCTGGGCGACACGATCAACATCTTCTCGATGATCGGCATGATCATGCTGGTCGGCCTGGTGGCCAAGAACGCCATCCTGCTGGTCGACTACACCAACACCTTGCGCCGCCGCGGCATGTCGCGCCGCGATGCCTTACTCGAGGCCGGGCCAACTCGCTTGCGGCCGATCCTGATGACCACCATGACGCTGGTGTGTGCCATGATCCCGCTGGCCCTCAAGATGGGCGACGGCGCTGAGTCGCGCTCGCCGATGGCCGTGGTTGTGCTTGGCGGAATGATCACGTCCACCATGCTCACGCTGGTGCTGGTGCCGTGCGCCTACACCTATCTGGACGATGTGCAGCTGTTTATCTCGCGGCGTCGCAAGCGAGCGGCAAGACCCGTGCCGGCAGAGCCTGCCCCGGCACTCATGGCGGGCGCCTCGGAGGATAGCCGGCCGGTCGAATAAGGAGTAGGATGGAGGCAATGGAAACGCTGGTTCCGCGCGTGCGGCGCAGCGACCGGTCCGAGGCCCGCGAGCGGGCGCGTGGCCCCCGGCGTTTCCACAGCGCGGCGCCTGCTCATTTCGCCGGTGAGCCTCCCGATGATGGCGACGGCCCCATTTGGCCGTCACCGCGGCGGGCGGGCGCGGATGACACCCAGCTGCAATGGCCGTACTGGTTGGTCCTGATTGTGCCCTGGCTGATGTGGGGCAGTGGTCTACTGCTGGAGCACCTCAAGGTGTGCCTAATCTGCGTGCCGAATGGCATCGCCCTGCTGCCCTGAAGCCGGCCGCTCGCGCGTACTGATCTAGCAACCACGGGCGTTATTCTTGCTGGTACGCTCTACCCAAATTCTGAAGCGCAAGCTGGCGGGCGCCAGCACGAAACGTCTCACCTTGAAGGCGAGGAGGTCATATGACTGAACGCGTTGGCGAGATTCTGTCCTGGTATGCAGGCGAGAACCCTGGCGTTCTCAGCAACCTGGCCCGCATGCTGAACCATGGGCGCATTGGCGGCAGCGGCAAGATGGTCATCTTGCCGGTGGACCAGGGCTTCGAGCACGGCCCGGCACGGTCCTTTGGCCCCAACCCGGCCGGCTACGATCCCCGCTACCATTTCCAGCTGGCGATCGATGCCGGCTGCAACGCCCATGCTGCGCCGCTGGGCTCCCTTGAGGCCGGAGCGGCCGAGTACGCCGGCGAGATCCCGTTGATCCTCAAGCTCAACAACTCCGACTCGCTGTCCAAGATGGAGCCTTGCTCGGCCGTTACTGGCTCGGTGGACGATGCCTTGCGGTTGGGTTGCGTGGCTATCGGGTTCACCATCTATCCCGGCTCGGCCGAGCGCAACACCATGCTCGAGGAGCTGCGCGAGCTGACCGCTGAGGCCAAGGCCAAAGGCCTGGCCGTGGTGGTTTGGAGCTACCCGCGCGGCAGCGGCATCTCTAAGGCCGGCGAGACCGCCATCGACGTGGTGGCCTACGCGGCCCAGATCGCCTGCCAGATGGGCGCCAACATCGTGAAGGTCAAGGCGCCCTCGGAGCACATCGAGCTCGAGGAGGCGCGGAAGGCCTTCGAGCGCAACAACATCCCCATCAGCACGCTCGCCGAGCGCGTCCGCCACGTGGTCCAGTCGTCCTTCAATGGCCGGCGCATCTTGATCTTCTCGGGCGGTGAGGCCAAGACCACTGAGGAAGTTCTGGCCGAGATCCGGGGCCTGGCGCAGGGTGGCGGTTTCGGCTCGATCGTCGGCCGCAACTCTTTCCAGCGGCCAAAGGACGAGGCCATCGGCCTGCTGCACGAGATCATGGACATCTACACGGGCGCCAAGATTCTGGCTGGGGTTAATGCCTGAGTCGCTAATCGAGAAGATCACGTCGCTGGCGAAGCGGCGCGGCTTCATCTTCCCCAGCAGCGAGATCTACGGCGGCATCAACGCTTGCTGGGACTATGGTCCGCTGGGCGTCCGGCTGAAGAACAACCTGAAGGACGCCTGGATGCGGACCATGACCCAACTGCGCGACGACGTCGAGCCGCTAGACGCGGCTATTCTGATGCATCCGCGCGTCTGGGAAGCCTCGGGCCACGTCGAGAACTTCACCGATCCCATGGTGGACTGCCGTGAGTGCCGCCACCGCTTCCGGGCCGACGAGATCCGCGACGGCAAATGCCCCAACTGCCGCAGCGCCAATATCGGCGAGGCGCGCCAGTTCAACCTCATGTTCAAGACCTTCATGGGGCCGGTGGAGGAAGACGCCGCGGTCGTCTACCTGCGGCCGGAGACGGCGCAGGGCATCTACGTCAACTTCGAGAATGTTCGCCAGGCAAGCCGGCGCCGCATCCCGTTCGGCATCGCCCAGATCGGCAAGGCCTTCCGCAATGAGATCTCGCCGGGCAACTTCATCTTCCGCTCGCGGGAGTTCGAGCAGATGGAGATGCAGTATTTCATCAAGCCTGGCCTGGACGAGGACACGTTTGAGTACTGGCGCCACCAGCGTATGCAGTGGTACCTGGACTTGGGTATCAAGGAAGACAAGCTGCGCTTCCGCGAGCATGGCCCCGACGAGCTGGCCCACTATGCGAGCAAGGCGATGGACATCGAGTACGAGTTTCCCTTTGGCTGGAAGGAGCTGGAGGGCATCCATAACCGCGGCGACTGGGATCTGCGCCGGCACCAGCAGTTCAGCGGCAAGGACCTGACCTACTTCGACGACCTGACCAACGAGCGTTTCCTGCCGTGGGTGATCGAGACCTCAGCCGGCGCCGACCGCGCCGCCCTGACTTTCCTGCTCGACGCTTATGATGAGGAGCCCGACAAAGAGGGCATCCGCGTGGTGCTGCGCTTCGGCAAGCGCGTCGCGCCTATCAAGATCGCGTTCCTGCCGCTGTCCAAGAAGGACGATCTCATCACTCTGACCAAGCGCCTCGAGCACGAGATGCGCGCCTGGTTCGTGACCGACTACGACGAGACGGCCAGCATCGGCAAGCGCTACCGCCGCCAGGACGAGGTGGGCACGCCGCTGTGCGTGACGGTCGACTTCCAATCCTTGGAGGACAACGCCGTCACCATCCGCGAGCGCGACGGCATGCAGCAGCAGCGCGTCGGCATTGACCGCCTGCGCGAAGCGCTCCAGGACACGCTAGACCGCTTGCCGTAGGTCCGACCCCCTGTCCCCAGTGGACAAACTCTCCCCCTGGTACCGATTTTGCGTTTGCGCCACCGTCATGAGCATTGCGGCTAGGCCGTTAACTTTTAGCAAGAGAAGGCCGATTCTCACGGCAATAGGAGGTGGCGTTGCATGGGTGAAACAAACGACACCCTGAAGCAGCTTTCGCGCTATGCACGGGTGGCCCGGAACTCCCAGATGCTGCTCGTGATGGAGCCGCCGGAGCCGAGTACCCCAGACGTCGAAGAGGCGCGTGGCGCCATCGCCCAGGAGGCGTTCGACTTCCTGACCGAGGTGCTCGAGGGTGTCGAGTCGCCCTACTTCACGACCTACACCCGTCAGGATGCCCGCTACATCGATCTCGTCGCCGCCGAGAAGGTCCGCCAGTCCGGCTGGGACCGCTTTGGCGTGTTCGATATGGAGCCGAAATTGCGCCTGGTGGACGCTTCCGAGGCCCAGGCCGCGAGCTTTGCCTACCTGGCCGCGAGCTGGATGCGCCAGGTCAAGGCGCCCTTCTATCAGGCGCCTTCACTGCGAACCAGCGTGCCGGCGCCGCGCAACCTGGCGGAGTTCGTCGATACGGTCGGCACGGTAAAGGAAGTGACCGTCAGGGCTACCGACGCTGAGTTCCACCGCTTGGTCCAGCGCGGCGAGTGGCGCGTGGCTTTCGCCTTCTGGGAGGCGAACCGCTGGCTGGCAAGCGCTGTGGGTGGCATGGCGTAAGCTATGGAGCATGACTCCAGACACCACCCCAGGCATCGATCTAACAGCCTACGCTGAGCAGTTCCCGGCAGCTCTTGGCCATGGCCGGGCTCCCGCGCTGGCCACGGTCAGCCGCGACGGCATGCCCGACATTGGGCCCAAAGGCAGCCTGTTCGTGGCGGACAAGGACCACCTGGCCTACCTGGAGCGGACCCATCGCAACCACATTCGCAACCTGAGGGAGAACCCGAACGTAGCGGTGATGTTCTTCGACCGCGACGCCGAGATCCCGATGGCGCGCTTCTTTGGCGTGGCCGAGCTGCTGGAATCGGGCCCAGAGCGCGACCGGCTGCGGGAGCGGGTCATCCCCGATGAGCTCTCGAAAGACCCCGACAACAAGGGCATCATGGTGAAGATCCGGGTGGACCGGATCGCGACCCCCCGGGGCACTTTTACCAGGGTATAAAAAAGGTCGGGGGCTAGTCATCGCGGCTAGCCCCCGACCTATGAGTCCGCCCATATGTGGAGTGCGACACACATGGGCTGACGAAAGAAAAGGTGGGAGTTTCTTTGCTACTCCCGGGATTATCTTCCGCAAATATGGTGCCAGCCGTCCGGCTCGTACCGGCTCAGCAGGCGAGGTTTTCGTAACTCCTCGAGCCAGCTTTCCGCTGCTGCTCGCCACTGTTCATTGTGACTCACAGCCACCGCATTTTCAAGGTCGTGTTTGGCCATAGGTTTGTTACGCAGCGCCCAATACGCCAAGCCGCGGTTGAAGTAGGCCAGCGCCGCCCGCGGCTGGTAGTCCAGCACCAGCGTGCAGTCGCTGATGACCTGTTCGCAGTAGCCCGCCAGGATGGGATCGTCCGGTTGGCATTCGGCCGCTTTGCCCCAGTAGGCCGCGCCTCGCACCAGGTGCGCTTCCCGGAAATGCCGCCGCAGCTCGATGGCTCGGTTGCAGTCGTTGATGGCCTGGTCGCAGCTGCCGAGCGCGTAGTACGCGCTGGCCCGGCCGTAGTACGCCTCAGCGAATTCCTCGTCGGCCAGGATGACCTCGCTGTACGTGTCGATGGCGGCTTCCAGCCGGCCTTCGCGCTGCAGGCGCATGGCCGTCTCGTAGAGGCCCTCGGGGTTGGTGGGCTGCTGGGGAGCGGGTCGTATCGCGCGCGCAACGCTTGCAGCCCAGTCCCTCAAGCTATAAGAGCCTCCGCTTCCGCCCGGGCAGCGGGTTGTAGGTGGCGGCGAACATCTCCAGCTGGTCCTTGTCGATGATGTACTTATTGCCCCAACGGGTGGCGGGCAGCCGTCCCTGGCGGATGAGGCGCTTCACGGTATCGACGTTGATTCTGAGGCGCAGCGCGGCCTCCATGACGTCTACGTATTGATCGAGCAACTACCTGCCCTTAATGATCGTGTTATCACGCTAGTATGCGAACGGACTATACAACCGGCGCAATAACTTGTCAAGCGCTCCTTTGTCCATTGCGGACAAGTCGCTCGATAGAGCCCCTCCGGGCGACGATGACTTCGTCGGCTAGGCCAACGAAGAGGCCGTTGTCCATCACGCCGGGGACGGCGTTGATGGCGGCCTCCAGGGTGGCCGGGTCGGCCATGGGGGCGAAGGCGCAGTCCAGGATCCAGTTGCCGTTGTCCGTCACGAAGGGTTTGGCGGCGTCCTGGCGGAGGGTCGGCTTCGCGCCGAGGTCCGCCAGCCGTTTCTGCGCGAGGGCACAGGCGAAGGGCACGACTTCAACCGGCAGGCTCATGTTCGTGGCCAGAGCCGGGCTGAGCTTCGTGCCGTCCACGACGATGACCAGCCGGCGGGCAGCGCGGGCGATGATCTTCTCCCGCAGCAGCGCGCCGCCATGGCCTTTGATGAGGTTCAGCTGGGGGTCGACCTCGTCGGCGCCGTCCACCGCGAGGTCGAGCTCTTGCCGCTCATCGAACGTCGTCAGCGGGATCCTGAACTGGCGCGCCAGGGCGGCCGTCCGTTCAGACGTCGGGATGCCTGCCACCTCCAGCCCCTGGCCTACACGCCGGCCCAGCTCTTGCAGGAAAAAGTACACCGTCGAGCCACTGCCCAGGCCCAGCGCCATGCCCGAATGCACGTGTTCGGCAGCGGCCACGCCGGCCTGGCGCTTCTCTTCGTCTTGCGCGCTCATCTGCGCCGTACTGTACTCCTGGTCTATGGACTTGCCAACGAGGAGCCTGCGCCGATAGATTTTGTAGGCACTCCGGCATGGTAAGCACACCCGCGGCTCGCAGCATGGCACCCCCGGCTCGCTCGCACGACGCGAGGCCTGGGCGGCTGACGCTCGGGTTGTGGCTGATCATCATCTTTAAGGGCGTCACGGCCCTGCTGCTGTGGGGCGCCTTTGCCCTGCTGCTGGTGGCCGGCCGCGAGGATCCGCGCAACTTTTTCTCCATCCTCGTCTTCAGGACGTTCCGAGGTAACCCGCCGGACCTGGCCATCCACTTCCTGGTAAGCAACACCGAGTTCATCACACACGCCATGGTCATCCGCATCGCTGCCGCCACCGCCGCTTACGCCGGCATCGAGTCGGCCGAAGCGATCGGGCTTCTGCTGAGGAAAGCGTGGGCCGAGTGGCTGGTGATCCTGGTGACGGTCAGCTTCATTCCGCTCGAGATTTTCGAGATCGTCCACCGCCCCAACCCGCTCAAGATCGGCACCCTGATCGCCAACGTGATCATCCTGCGGTACCTGCTCAAGAGGCTGTTTGACAAGCGGGCGCAGCAGCGCCGAGCTATACTCGACCGGTCATGAAAGAGGGCATCCATCCCACGTACGTGGAAGCCAAAGTGGTATGTGGCTGCGGCAACACCTGGACCACCATGTCCACCAAGCCGCAACTGCGGCTGGACATCTGCTCGGCCTGCCACCCGTTCTACACCGGCACGCAGCGCATCGTCGACACGGCCGGCCAGGTAGAGCGCTTCCAGCGGCGTCTGAACCGCAGCAAACAGCCCGCTTGATTTCTTATTCCCTCTCCCTCTGGGAGAGGGCTAGGGTGAGGGTTCCGTCTTTCCTGCTGCTGGCCGGCGAATCGCTGAAGCTGCCGACCTACGGCGGCCAGGCCGTCATCGAGGGCGTGATGATGCGCGGCAAGAAACAGCTCGCCGTGGCCGTCCGCCATCCTAAGGGCCAGATCGTGCTCCATCAGGAGTCACTGCCACGGCGCGTGTACGACAGCCCGGTGTCCAACTTCCCCTTCCTGCGCGGCCTCATCCTGCTGTGGGACATGCTTGTGCTGGGGATGAAGACGCTCATGTTCTCCGCCAACGTCTCGCTGGACGTGGAGGACGAGGAGGAGAGGGTCGAGATCAGCGGCGGCGCCATGTACGCGCTCCTCGGCCTGTCGCTCGCGTTCGGCATCGGCCTGTTCTTCGTCGTGCCGCTGCTGCTGGCCCACTTGGTGGGCCGCTCGCTCCACGGCTCGTTCGAGGCTAGCCTGCTGGAGGGCGTTATCCGCATCGCGCTGTTCATCGGCTACCTCGGCCTGATGGGCCGCCTGCCGGACATCCGCCGCACGTTCATGTACCACGGCGCGGAGCACAAGACGATCAACGCGTTTGAGGCCGGGCTTCCATTGGAGCCGCGCTCGGTGCAGCGCTGCAGCACCATTCATCCGCGCTGTGGCACCACGCTCCTGCTGTTCGTCCTCGTCATCGCCATCTTCGTGTTCGCGGCCATCGGCACGCCGCCGCTGCCGGTGCGCGTGCTGTCGCGGATCGTGTGCGTGCCGCTCATCGCGGCCCTGTGCTACGAGTGGATCCGGTTCGCCGCCAGGCACATCGACCAGCCGCTGATGCGCGGCTTTATGACCCCGGCGATGGCGCTCCAGCGCTTGACGACGCGCGAGCCTACGCTGGAGCAGCTGGAAGTGTCCATCGCCGCTCTCCGCTCAGTGATCTTGGCCGAAGGCCTGGAGACGGAAACAGTTCCTCTCCCACCGCAGTGGGAGAGGCTAGGTGAGGGCGCTCTCCCGGCCAGCTAGCGTCTACTTCTTCTCGAACTGCTTCGTAAACCCGCTGGCAACCAGCGCGTCCAGCGGAGCGTTGTCGATGAAGTCCTCAGGCTTGCGCTGCTTGTTGCCGGGGTTCGGGTCGTCCGTGATGGCTTCCTCGACCGCCTCTCTGGTGATGTACGGCGGCGATGGGAAAGTGCCGCTGAAGCGCGTCCAGACGTCGTCCAGCTGGGCCTGATCGCTGACATCGAAGTGCTTGCGGGTGGCGGCGATGACCTTGTCCTTGTCGTTGTTGGCCAGAAACACGCTTTCGGACAGTGCTCGTAGTAGGCCGTCGACCAACTTAGGATTGTTCTTCACCCACTCGCGCTGGACTCCCACCGTCAGCGAGGCGCCGGGGATTTTCATCTCCTTGCCGTCGCCGATGGCCACGAAGCCCTGCTGTTTGGCCTGAAGATAATAGGGCCAGACCAGCGTGGCTCCGTCTACCTGGTTATTTGACAGCGCCGCCCATTCAGCCGCGGGCGTGCCCGCGTAGATCCACTTGACGTCGGTCTTGGGATTGAGCCCGGCGGATTTGACCATGGTTTCGAAGGCCACCGTGGCGGAGCTGGCGGGGCTGCCAACCGCCAGGGTCTTGCCCTTCAGGTCGGCCAGCGACTTGATATTCGGTTTGACATAGGCTACGAACTGGTTGAAGCCGTTCTGCAGCGCGCCGATGAAGGCCAGCTTCTGCCCGGTTATGTCAGCGCCGACCAGTGCGCCGCCTTCCATGGCTACCTGCACCTCGCCTGTCAGGATGGCCGCCATCGCCGGCGGCGCGCCTTGCATGAGAACCAACTGAATTGGCGCGCCGTACTTGTCGAACAGGCCACTGTCGACGCCCACATAAAACGGCGTGAAGCTGGGGCTGCCGCCCACGACTGCTACCGTAATCGTCCCCGGTTTGGGCGCTGGTATGGGGACCGCGCTCGCCGCCGCGCTGCCGGACGCGGCTGGTTTCGCAGACGCGGCAGCCGATGCCGCTGGCTTGATGAAAGCTGCCGCGCTGGCCGGCACTGCGCTGGACGCTGGCGCGGCCGCCCCGCCGCAGGCACTCAGCAGGAGGCTGATGGCTGCCACAGTCAGTGAAGCCTTTGTCATTCCGAGCGGAGCGAGGAATCCGCGCCCAAGGCCGGATGCCTCCCTTCGTTCGGCATGACAAAAGCGAGGGCGTGAGTGCTTCATGGCCTGCAATAGTAGACCGCCGGTGTTTTCATTTCGCGAGCTGCTTCGTGAAGCCGCTGGCGACGATCGCGTCGAGCGGGCCGTTGTCGATGTAATCCTCGGGCTTGCGCTCCCGGACCGCCGGGTTCGGCTCGTCGTTGATGGCTTCCTGGACGGCCTCTTTGGTGATGTACGGCGGCTCCGGGAATGTCCCGTTGAAGCGCTCCCAGGCATCTTCCAGCTGCCCCTGATCGGTCACCTCCGCGTGCTTGCTGATGGCACCAATGAACTTGGCTTTGTCGTGATTGGCCAGGTAGGTTGCTTCGGTGAATGCTCTCAGGAAGCCATCGGTCAGCTTTGGATCCTTCTTCAGCCACTCGCGCTGGACACCCAAGGTGTTGGAGGCGCCGGCGATCTTCATCTCTTTCCCATCCGCCAGCTTGTTGAAGCCAGCTTGTCGTGCCATCAACGAATACGGCCAGGCGTTGATGCCACCATCTACCTGGCCGTTCGACAGGGCGGTCCACTGGGCGGCGGGAGTGCCCAGGTAGACCCATTTGACGTCACTTTTGGGGTCCATGCCCGCCGATTTGAGAATGATCTCGAACGCCACAGTGGCTGCGCTGCCCGGCGAGGCAGCGGCCACCGTTTTACCTTTCAGCTCCTGGAGCGACTTGATACTCGGTTTGACATAAACGGCGAATTGATTGAAGGCGTTCTGCTGCGCGGCGACAAAGGCCAGCTTCGTGCCAGGGGGATCGAAGCCGATCATCGCGCCTCCATCGATAGCGACCTGCACGTCGCCCTTGAGGAGCGCGGCCATAGCCACGGGGGCTGTCGTAGTGAACAGTTGGACCGGTGCGCCGTTCTTGTCGAAGAGCCCGTTGTCGGTGGCAATCCAGATTGGGGTCTGGCTCGGGCTGGTGCCGACAACCGCGACCGTAATCGTCCCGGACCTGGGCGCCGGTACAGCCGGTGCCGACTCGCTGGCCGCCGGCTTAGCCCCGGCACTGGTCGGCGTTGCCGGCTTGGCGCTGGCCGTGCCCGATGCCACGGCGGCGCTTGCGCCGGGGCTGCCTGACGCGGCAGGCTTGGCCGCCGCGCTGGATGGCGCGGCGGCGGGCGCGCTCGAAGCGGGCGGATTGGCCGTGCCGCCGCAGGCGCTCAACACAAGACACATGCCGGCAAAAGCCGCGAGGCGAGAAACTTTCATGGCGCACAATACTAAACCGCCTGCCCGCCACGCTGCGCTACCCTTCTAGTCGGTTTCCACCATGTTCGACAAACTCGAGGCCACCGAGGCGCGTTATGACGAGCTCAATGAGCTCATGGCCAGCGCCAGCCCAGATGAGCTGGCCAGCTATGGCCGTGAGCTGGCGTCCATCGACGAAGTGGTCAGCCTCTACCGCCAGTACAAGGCCACGCGCAAAGAGCTGGAGGACACCGAAGCGATGCTCCACGGCGAGCAGGACGAGGAGCTGCGGGAGCTGGCCAAAGATGAGCTGGAGACGCTTCGCGAGCGGCTGGAAGCCCTGGAGCAAACCCTCAAAGTAGCGCTCGTGCCCAAGGACCCGAACGACGAGAGGAACGTGATCGTCGAGATTCGCGCCGGGGCCGGTGGCGATGAAGCCTCGATCTTCGCGGCCGATCTGTATCGGATGTACACCCGCTACGCCGAAAACCGGCGCTGGCACGTGGAGCTGGTGAGCGCCAGTGAAAACGGCGTGCACGGTTTCAAGGAGGTCATCTTCGAGATTCGCGGCCGAGGCGCCTACAGCCGCCTTAAATATGAAGGGGGCGTTCACCGCGTGCAGCGCGTGCCCGTCACCGAATCCGGCGGCCGCATCCACACTTCAACGGCCACCGTGGCCGTGATGCCCGAGGCCGAGGAAGTCGACGTGCACGTCCGCGACGAGGACCTCCGCGTGGACGTCTATCGCTCCACCGGCCACGGTGGCCAGAGCGTCAACACCACCGACTCGGCCGTGCGCATCACGCATTTGCCGACCGGCCTGGTGGTGACCTGCCAGGACGAGAAGAGCCAGCTCAAGAACAAGAACAAGGCCATGATGGTCCTGCGCAGCCGGCTGCTGGAGATGGAGCAAGCCAAGCACGACGCTGAGATGGGCGCCCTGCGCCGCAGCATGGTCCAAACGGGCGACCGCAGCGAGAAGATTCGCACCTACAACTTTCCCCAGGACCGCGTCACCGATCACCGCATCAACGTCTCCGTCCACAATCTGCCCAGCTTTATGGAGGGCAACATCGACGGGCTGATCGACCAGCTGAGCGTTGCCGACGAAGCCGAAAAGCTCAGCCGCGTTGCCGCCTAAGCTTGTTCCTCTCCCACCGCAGTGGGAGAGGCTAGGTGAGGGCGCCACATCCATCAAGGCCGCGGTCGATGAGGCCACGCGCCGCCTCAGCTGGACGGTCACGGACACCCCGCGCCTGGATGCCGAAGTCCTTATGGGCTTCGTCCTGGGCTGGCCGCGCGCGCGGCTGTTCGCTCACTGGGACGAGGCTTTGAGCGCTGAGCAGGCGCAGGCTTACACGGAGCTGATCGAGCGCCGCGGGGCTGGCGAGCCGGTGGCCTATATCCGCAATCTCAAGGAGTTCCTCGGTCTGGAGTTCTATGTCGATCGGCGCGTACTGATCCCCCGGCCGGAGACCGAGCTGCTCGTCGCTCGCGCTGTGGCCTGGCTGCGCGAGCATCCAAACGCCCACGTGGTCGACGTCGGCACCGGCTCCGGCGCTGTCGCCGTGGG
>Ga0099828_10002511_pt1 | contig 12625 bp, 9 predicted proteins | sample CZO8metaG_2_FD_79338 | JGI IMG/M metagenome (GOLD analysis project Ga0099828, IMG submission 79338) | Vadose zone soil microbial communities from the Eel River Critical Zone Observatory, Northern California, USA - CZOApr15con2H1.8 metaG | ecosystem: Environmental > Terrestrial > Soil > Vadose...
CATTTGCGCGAAGCCGCTTGACGCCGGCGCGTGCCGGGATTACACTCTAAGGTGTCTTTTCGTAGCGCGTGCCCGCTGACTGGTTTCTGAGCGCTTGCGAAGAGTTGGGCTGTTTCCCTGGAGCCTTCGGAGCGGAGGAAACCAGCTATGGCGTTAGCGGCAATCACCCTACCGAACGGAGCCCGCATTTCTCTGTTTCGCTCAATGCCCTTTTTCGCTATCCACTTGGCTTGTCTCGCCGCATTCTTGGTGGGGTTCCGCTGGTCCTATTTAGTGGTTTGCCTGGTGGTGTGCTACGTGCGGATGTTCTTTGTCACCGCTGGCTACCACCGCTATTTTTCCCATCGTTCGTTCAAGACCAGCCGCGCTTTTCAGTTCGTGATGGCTTTTTGCGCCACCACTTCCACGCAGAAGGGAATCCTGTGGTGGGCGGCGAATCACCGCCACCACCATCGCTACTCCGATATGGAGGAAGACCTCCACTCACCGACGCTGTTCGGCTTCTGGTGGTCGCACGTGGGCTGGATTCTGTCGGACCGGTACAACGACACCCGCGTGGAATTGATCCGCGACTTCTACAAGTACCCTGAGCTACGCTGGCTGAACCGCTACCACCTGGTGCCACCGATTGCGCTTGGCCTCACGCTCTTCCTGATCGGGGGATGGGGAATGCTGGTGTGGGGCTTCTGCATCAGCACCGTATTGCTGTGGCACACTTCTTTCACCATCAACTCGCTCTCGCACCTGTTCGGCTGGCGGCGCTACCAGACCTCCGACACCAGTCGCAACAACCCCTTGCTCGCCCTGCTGACCATGGGCGAGGGCTGGCACAATAACCACCACCAGTACATGGCCTCGGCGCGCCAGGGGTTCTTCTGGTGGGAAGTGGACCTGACCTACTACGCGCTGCGCGTGCTCGCCTGGTTCCGGATTGTGTGGGATCTGCGGGAGCCGCCAGCGGCTCTGCTCACCCCCTCCGCTGCGCGCTAGCGCAGCATCCGGGGAGTTACGCAGCTTCGATTAAACGCTTCTCGAAACTAACCGAACTGCTCGACCGCGCCGACGATGTGCCGCGCCGAGATGCCGAAGGCGTCGAGCAGCTCTTCGGGCTTGCCCGAATGCGGCACGCCGGTGACGGTCAGCCGACAGGCCGCCTGCAGTGCAGTGCCGCCCGTGGTCAACGCGCCCAGCACAGCTTCGCCCAGGCCTCCTTCCGGATAATGGTCTTCGACGGTGACCACGCGCCCGCGGGTGGCGCGAACCTGCTCGCCGAGTGCCGCTGCATCAATTGGCTTCACACAGTAGAGGTCAATCACGCGGATGGCGATGCCGTTGGCCTTCAGTTGCTCGTAGGCTTTCAACGCTTCGTGCAGAGTGATGCCGGCGGCGATAACAGCGGCGCGGTCGCTGGAGCTTTGGCGCAGCACCTTGAATCCCGGCACAGGAAATTCCTCATTGTTGGCGTAAAGAACCGGCGTCTTCGGGCGCGAAGTGCGCAGGTAGCAGATGCCCGGCAGGCGCGCCGCCGCCTCAGTCAGCCGCTCCGCCGCCACGGCGTCGGAGGGATACAGCACTGTGGCGCCAGGGATGGCGCGGAGTATCGCCAAATCTTCCAGGCCCATCTGCGAGGGCCCGTCCTCGCCGATCGAGACGCCGCAGTGCGAACCGCAAAGGTTGACGCTGCTGCGGCTGATCGCCGCCATGCGGATCTGATCGTAGGCGCGCGAGAGAAAGCAGGCAAAGGTGGTGACAAACGGCACCTGCTCCTGCGCCGCCAGCCCCACGCCCACGCCGACCAGGTTTTGTTCGGCGATGTAACCCTGGAAGAGGCGGTCGGGGTAGGCCTTCTGGAGGGTTTCCGCGAACGTCGAGTTCTTCACGTCCCCGTCGAGCGCCAAGACCTTGGGGTTGACCGCAGCAAGCTTTCTGAGTGCCGTCCCATAGGCCTCGCGCGTGGCCACCATCTGGCCGGGCTTGTAGTCGGGCGGGACCGGGGCGGGGAAGTCCGGCGGAACCGGCAACGAGGAGCGCGCGTAGGAGCGGCCGTCGTCCTTGGGTATCTCTGGGATGGGTCCCATTTCCGCGAGCGCCTTTTCCAACTCGTCCTTCGAGAGCGCTTTTCCGTGCCAGCCTTCTTTATCGGCCAGGAAACTGACGCCGTGGCCTTTTTCAGTACGCGCGATGATGGCTTGCGGGCACCCGCGGGTGGAGCGGGCGCGGTTGAGCGCGGCCAGCACGGCGGTGAGATCGTGCCCGTCAATTACTTCGGTGTGCCAGCCCTGCGCTTCGAACTTGTGGCGATAGACTTCGGTGTCGTGGCGATACATCGTGCGCTCGCTCTGGCCGAGCGCGTTGACGTCCACCATCGCGGTCAGGTTGTCGAGCTGGTAGTGTGCCGCAAACGCCGCCGCTTCCCAGACGTTTCCTTCGGCCATTTCGCCGTCGCCGAGCAGCACGTACGCGCGCCCGCCAACCTTCCCCAGCTTGGCGCCGAGCGCCAGGCCCGCGCCCACCGACAGCCCTTGGCCGAGCGAGCCCGTGGCCGCGTCCACCCCGGGGATGCGCGGTGTGGGATGGCCTTCGAGCTCGCTGGAGAACTGCCGCAGAGTCATCAGACGCGAGACCGGGAAGACGCCCGCTTCGGCCAGCGCAGCATAGAGAATCGGCGCGGCGTGGCCCTTGGAGAGCACAAAGCGATCGCCAGCCAGGGAGTTGGGGTGGGCAGGGTCGAACTTCATCGCGTGGAAAAACGTTGCCGCCACCAATTCCGCCGCCGAAAGGCACGAGGTGGGGTGGCCCGAGCCGGCCGCAGTGGTCGCGCGCATCGAATGGATGCGCAACCGGCGGGCTTTTTCGCGGATTTCATCCACGGTGGCGGATCGCACGGCTCCCTTTGTGGCGGTCTGGGCTGAACCCTGAGGCGTGGCGGTCATCGCAACTCCTTCTTATGCCGATGCGAGCTGACATGACCCATTGTACTGAATCCTTCGCGCCTCTGTTAAGCAATGAATTGGCCGTTATCGTTTCTGCGCGCCGTGCGGAGCCCCGCGTGGACCTCCCCTGCTGGAGTAGTCGCTGCCCACTTCTCCAACGTCAGAGTCGAGCAGTTCGCCCAGCGCGGTTCGCCAGTGGTTGGTTCCCAAGGGGCAGCAACTGCCTCCAGCGCCCGCCCATCCGGGGGCAACCAAATTGGACGTTGCGCGGGAGACCCGATTGCGGGAAACTAGAAATCCGCGCCGAAAGCCTGCGCCATAATCCCTAAGGACCCGGCCCTGGGCGAGACCCCGAAGGCCGCAAGGAATCGAGGCTTGAGACGATGAGTGAGCATATCGGAGAACTTCTTCCCCCTGTCCGGCTGATGCTGACCCCCGGCCCGTCTTGCATGGACCCGCGGGTCTATCGGGCAATGGCCACGACGCTGGTGGGCCACCTGGACCCGTGGTTTATGGGAATGATGATGGGAGATGTCCAGGTGCTGCTGCGGCGCGTGTTCCAGACGGAAAACCGCGTAACATTCCCCATCTCCGCCTCCGGCTCCGGCGGTATCGAGGCGGCAGTCCTGAACCCGCTCGAGGAGGGTGACGAAGCCATCGTCGGCGTGAACGGCATCTTTTCCGAGCGCATGGCCGTCATTGCTGAGCGCACTCCCGCGCGGGTGACTCGCGTTGAAGCGCCCTACGGCCGGCCCGTGGACCCGGACGACATCCGCCGCGCCGGCAAAGGCAAGAAGGTGAAATTCGTCGGCTTGGCACACGGCGAGACCTCCACCTCGGTGGCACATCGGCTGGAGGATTTCCGCAAAGTGGCCGACGAGCTGGGAGCCTTGCTCGTCGTTGACGCTGTAGCCACGCTGGCCGGCGTGCCGCTGGACGTGGACCGGCAGCGCATCGACATTTGCTTCAGTGGCTCACAGAAAGCCATCAGCGCCGCCCCGGGCATGGCGCCCATCACCCTCAATGCGCGCGTCGAAGAGGTGCTGCGCGCGCGCAAGACGAAGGTGCAGAGCTGGTACTTTGACCTGACCACAACGATGAACTACTGGGGCAAGGAGCGCACGTATCATCACACCCCGCCGATTTCGCTGATCTATGGGATGCGCGAAGCGCTGCGCCTCGTGTTGGAGGAAGGGCTTGAGGCGCGCTGGGAGCGCCACCGGCAGAATCAGCAGGCCCTGATCGCCGGCCTGGAAGCGATGGGCATTGGGCTGTTCGTTGCCAACCCCGCCGATCGGCTGGTTACCGTCACCGGGGTGCGCGTGCCCGAAGGCGTTGATGATCTGAAAGCGCGCCGTCAGTTGCTTGACGAGTTCAACATCGAAATCGCCGGCGGCTTCGGGCCGCTCAAGGGCAAGCTCTGGCGTATTGGTCTGATGGGCTATTCGAGCCAGCGCGGCAATGTGCTGTTGCTCCTCGCCGCCTTGGAAAAGGTGCTGCTCGACCAAGCATTCCGCGCGCCCGCGGGTGCTGGCGTCGGCGCCGCCGTGCGCGCTTACGCGCAGGCGGAGTCAGTGGCAGTCGGCAACCGAAAGTAGCAGGGCAGGCCCGCGTGCCTGCCCAAAGAGGCGACCGCAGAGGGTCGCCCAGCAAGAACATAGACTTGTCCACAGGTATTCCCAACGTCGGCGCAATGAGCGATTTTGTCGGCGCGTTCGACGTGTCTTCGAAGCTGACCGAGCAGAGCTACCGCTGCCGCTTCTCGCACTTGTGGAACGGCATTGCTACCCGCCATAGCGACACCATCGATTGCAAGTTCTTCGTGGATGGCCGCGGCGTGGTTGTGGGTCTGGCGCATCCGGCGTTCGTGGAGTTCCGCGCGCGTGCTGGCCGCGACCTCACCGACCGCGAGGCCAGCTTGCTGGCTGCCGCGTATCTCCGCGAGCGGCTGGAGCAGGAAGATGAACGCACGCTCTACGACGTTTCCGCCGCCGATGTTCTCCGCCTAATTGAGAAGCTGGGAATCCGCTGAACAGGCGGTCAGGCTCCCGTCGGCTGCTTTCCGCGCTTGCATGGCGATACGGAGTATTCCTACGTGGAGATCCTGCGCTCCGGCGCCTTGTTGCGCCTCGCGAGGCTTCGCTGAGAATGATAATTCTCGGCGGGCGGGCTATGCGTCGGAGAGCGATTCGTCGAAGCCGGAAGGCTCTTCCAGCTCATCAGCTTCGAGGATGGCGCCGCAGTCCAGGCATTCGACGTATTCGGCGTCCTGATCTTTGGCAATGAGTTGCCTGTGGGCGTGCTTGCAGGTGGCCGGATCGCTCATGGGTCGAGCACTCGCGCGTGGGGTGGATTATAGCACCCCCGGCGGCTGGTCCAAGCAAATGTGCCCCGGGCCTCTGGCCGGCAAAATCGCCGCCAAGATGGTAGTGTGGGGTCACGGCGCTAGTCGTCGGCTTCGGCGCGGTACACATCCAGGTGCGGGTGGTGCAGGCCATCGCGCCGGATGAAGTAGATGACCAGCAAGAAGCTGAGTGCGCCCACGAGCATCACGCCGACCGCCACTTTCAGTCCCACTAGCAGGTCCGAGAGGTCGTCAATCTTGCCAACCACAAACGGGCCGCCCACGCCCCCTAGCAGTTGCGTGACGAACATGTAGACGCCCACGGAGGTAGCATGCGCGCGACGCGGCATCAGGTCGTGGATCACTGCGGTGACTGGACCGTGGTACCAGGACATGAAGTAGGCGGCGATAAATAGTGCCAGCACCAGCGAGCTTTTTTCCTCTGTCGCCAGCGCCCAGATGACAAATGGCGCCGCCGCCACAAACGCCAGCGTGACCGTCAGGATGCGCCCGTAGGCATAGCGTTTCTGAAGCCAATCGGCGGCATACCCGCCCGTCAGTACGCCCAGCACCGACGCCAGCAGCACCGTGATTCCCAGCGAAACGCCCGCTTCGCGCGGGCTGAAGTCTTTCCAGCGGCCCACGAAGTCGGGACCCCAAACGATAAAGGCCAGGCTGGCGAACGTCACCAGCACTCCGCTCAAAATGAGCGCCACGTAAGCGGGCACGCGCAAGAGACGCTTGATCGGTACCACTTCCGATCTCGGGCCGCGCGGCGGCTCCTTCAAGTGCAGGGCACTGAGGCCGAGGAACAACCCCGGAGCGGCAACCAAAAAGAATGCAGACCTCCAACCCCAAGCCTGTCCGATTACGCCCCCAAGTGCCAGGCCCGTCGTTGCCCCGGTCAGCATCCCTGCGGCAAACACAGCCTGTGCCCGGGCGCGAGCCTCGGCCGAAAACGCGCCGGAGATCATCGACTGAGCCGCCGGGGCATAGGCTGCCTCGCCAACGCCCACCAGAGCCCGCGCCAACAGCAGCAGGGCAAAGGTATGCGCCAACCCGGTCAGGAAGGTGGCCAGACTCCAGAACACGACGCCGGAGGCGATGATCCGCGTCCGGCTCATGCGGTCCGCCAGCATGCCAAATGGTATAGTGGCCACGGCGAGAACGACTTGCAGCACCCCTTGCAGCAAAGCCAACTGGGCGCTCGTCAGGGAAAACTGCTCGCGCAGCAGCGGAACCAGCGGCGGCACCAACAGCCGGTCCGCGAAGTTGACAAAATTGATCAGAGCGAGTATGGCCAGTAAGCGCAGTTGATAGCGGTTGAGCAAGTGGGGCTCGGCTTTCACCGGGCGGGCCCGATCCAGCGGACTGGGCGCACGCCAGGCAGCAAGCGAGCCGCATTATATAACGAAGGGCGAGACCTCCCGGATGGTGGAAGCAGCCTCAGGCGGGCGTCTGGGTACTGTGCTCTTCTACGGCGTGGTGTTGCTGCTGGCCTACCTCGTCTTCCGCATCTTCGAACCTTTCCTGGTTCCACTGGGCTGGGCCTGCGTGTTGGTGGTGGTGTTCCATCCCTGGCATGCGCGGCTCGAAAAGCGTTGGGGCCGGGCGTCGGCGGCGGCAGTGAGCACCCTAGGCGTCACGCTGATCCTGATTGTGCCCACGTTGCTCTTGATGACCCTGTTCGTGCGCGACGGAGTGGAAGCGGCGCGGAGCCTCCAGCGGGCAGTGGCCGGCGGGCAGTATCCCTCGATCAACCGCGCCTGGGAGTGGGTTGTTCAGCGTGCGCCGGGGGGCGGTCCCGAGGACCTTTCCACGCTGGTGCGGCAGAGCGCCGAGCGCATGGCGCAATTCCTTGCCACAGAGCTGGGCACACTGCTGCGCAACGCCGCGGCCTTCCTGTTCGAGCTGTTCGTCACACTGTTTGCGCTGTTCTACCTGTTCCGCGACGCGGGCTCGATTCTGGCGGGGATCCGCCGTGTGCTGCCCTTCGAAGAGCCGCACCGCGAAAAGATGATCGCCGAGGCCCGGGACCTGATCTTCGCCAGCGTCACCACGAGCTTGATCATCGCGGCGGTGCAGGGCCTGCTGGGCGGAACTGCCTTCGCCTTGGTGCATCTGAGAGCGCCGGTTTTCTGGGGCGTGGTGATCGCCTTCTTTTCGTTGCTGCCGGTGGTGGGCGCTTGGCCCGTCTGGTTGCCCGCGACGATCTGGCTGTTCGCCACCGGCCACCCCGGGCGCGGGCTCGTGGTCGTGGCCCTCTGCGCAGGGGTTGGGACCACGGTGGACAATTTCCTGCGGCCGCTGCTGATCGGCGGGCGAGCGCGGCTGAGCGGGCTGCTGGTCTTCATCAGCGTGCTTGGAGGGATCAGTGTGTTTGGGATGCTCGGCGTGGTGCTGGGACCGATCGTGGTGGCCACCGTCGCCGGCATCTTGGACGTTTATACCCTGCGCGAAAGAGCCGCATGATTCACGCGCTGGAAACTCTCGGCCCGACGGGGTTGGGGTGGGCAAGCGGGCTGTGCTAGAGTAGCCCGCTCGGAAACAAACCATGGTTATTAAAGCCGCGGGATCGCCCACCGAACTTCCTCCGGAGAAGCTCCGCTGGCATTGTGATCCCTCGCGGATCCCGTTTGAGACGACTGCTCAGGCGGAGCCGCTCGAGGGCGTGATCGGCCAGGACCGCGCTATCCGCGCGCTGAAAATGGGTGTCGAGCTGGCCGCGCCGGGCTACAACGTGTTTGTCTGCGGGCTCGCGGGCACCAGCCGCGGCGGGATGATCGTGCGCATGATCGAGGAGATCCAGCCCAGCAAGAAGCCTTTTTCCGACCGTTGCTACGTCAACAACTTCAAAAACCTCGACCGGCCGCGCTTGCTCACCGTGCCGCCCGGCCAGGCGAACGCCTTCAAAAAGGACATGCTTTCGGGGATCGAGTTTCTGCGCCGGCGTATCCCGCAGGTATTTGAAGGCGAGCCCTTCCAGCGCCAGAAGGGCCGCATCGTGGACCGCTTCACCACGCGCGAGAAAGAGCTGATGGACGACTTCACCCATCGCATCGCGCGCGAGCAGTTTGCCCTGGGCCACATGCAGGTGGGCGCGGTGGCCCTGCCGGAGATTTTCCCTGTGCTGGAAGGCCAGATGGTGCCCATCGAAGACATTCCCAAGCTCGTCCACGAAGGCAAGCTCGAGACCGGCGCCGCCGAGGATCTCGAGCGCAAGTACGAACAGTTTCGACAAGAGTTCACCGTCGTTTACCGCAAGACCCTGACGCTCTCGCGCGAGCTCGCCAGCGAGCTCAGCTACCTCGAACAGGAAGCGGCTTCGGTGCTGGTGGATGGCTTCATCGAAGAGCTGAAGGAGAAGTACACCGGCCCGCACGTGAGCGAGTATCTGGAGGAGGTCCGCCACCACATCCTGGATAACCTCGAGCCATTCAAAGAGCGCGAAGGAGAGGAGGAACCCGGCCAGGGTGGGCCCTCCCCGGACGGCGGTTCGCGTGGCGCGTCGTCGGAGCGCGATCCCTTCCGCGTGTACGGGGTCAACGTCCTGCTGGCGCACAGCGAGGACGACACCTCGCCGGTCATCTTCGAGACCACGCCCACCTACGCCAACCTGTTCGGCACCATTCAACGCAGCTATGACGCTCGCGGTGGCTGGACCTCCGACTTCATGGACCTCCGCGCGGGCTCGGTGCTGCGCGCCGACGGCGGCTTCCTGATCATGTATGCGCTTGACGCTCTCACCGAGCCCGGCGTGTGGCGCACCCTGAAGCGCACGCTGAACCACGGCAAGCTGGAAATCCAGCCGATGGATTTGTTTTTCCCGTTCGGCACCTCGGCGCTGAAGCCCGAGCCGATCGATATCAATGTCAAAATCATCCTGATCGGCGACCGCGAGATGTACGAGCTGCTCTACCAGTATGAGGAGGACTTCCGAAAGATCTTCAAGGTGCGCGCCGAGTTCGACGAAGAGATGCAGATGAACGACGAAGTCATCCTGCAGTACGGCGGCCGCCTGCGCAAACTCTGCGAGGACGAGGGGCTATGCCCGTTCGATCGCTCTGCGGTCGCCGCGATGATCGAATACGGCGTGCGCAAAGCCGGCCGGCGCAGCAAGGTGACCGCGCGCTTCACCGACCTGGCCGACCTGGCGCGCGAGGCCTGCTACGTGGCGCGCGAGGCGGGCGATTCACCGGTGAGCGTCGCGCACGTCCGCCGGGCCATCGAGGCCAAGGTCGAGCGGCACAACCTGATCGAAACCAAGATCCGCGAGATGATCGAAGAGGGCACGCTGCTGATTGATACCACGGGCTCGCGCGCCGGCCAGGTGAACGGCTTGAGCGTGCTCGAAATCGGCGGCTACGTTTTCGGAAAACCCGTGCGCATCACCGCGTCGGCTGCGCTCGGCAAGGCCGGCCTGATCAACGTCGAGCGCGAGGCCAACCTGAGCGGCCGCCTCCACGACAAGGGCATGCAGATCATTGCCGGCTACCTGCGCGCGAAGTTCGCGCAGGATAAGCCGCTCTCGCTCGCCGCCAGCATCTGCTTCGAGCAATCCTACTCCGGCGTCGACGGCGACAGCGCCAGCTCAACCGAAATCTATGCCCTGCTTTCCGCTCTTTCCGGGCTGCCGATCCGGCAGGACATCGCCGTCACCGGCTCGGTGAGCCAGCAGGGAGACATCCAGCCCATCGGCGGCGTCAACCAGAAGATCGAGGGCTTCTACGATGTCTGCCGCGTCAAGGGCATCACCGGCCGGCAGGGCGTGGTCATCCCGGTGGAAAACGTCGAAGACTTGATGCTGCGCGACGACGTGTTGGAGGCGGTCGCTGCCGGGAAATTCCACATCCTGCCTGTGGGCACCGTCGAGGAGGGCTTCGAAATCCTCACCGGGGTAAAGGCCGGCTGCCGCGGCCCCGATGGGAAGCTCGAAACGGACACCGCCTTTGCCCTAGTGGATCAGCGCCTCCGCGAAATGGCCCTGACCCTGAAAGAATACGAGTAGCGGAGTCTGGCCACCTCCCCCTCCCCTGCCTTTCTGTTTCGGCTGCTTGCTACGGTGCCGGCGCGAGATAGCCCTGCCGCGCGCTGATCCGGTAGGCCGGCTTGCCGTTCTTGGTCAGCAGGCGCTGGCCGTCCGTGTCGCGAAGCTGCACTTCAATTCTGTGGAAGCGCGTGTCGCGGACCGGCGGGGCGAAGCCGAGGCTGTACTGATGGCGCAGCAGGATAGCGATTTGGCGGTAGATGGCGGGAAAGTCCCGTGCATTCCGCGGGAAATAGGCGTAGCCGCCGCTGGCCTGCGCGATGGCCTCCAGCGCGCGATCGGCTTGCGCAAAGCTCAGCGCGGTTCCTTCCTCGGGCGCAGCCGGCCGGGGCTTTTTCTTCTTGCCCGGCTCGCGCAGCTCGCCGCCCAGCGCCACCGGCAGGACCACTACCTCGTTTGCGCGCAGCTTTTCCTCGAGCGCCTTCCAATGGCCGGCGCCGGAAGTGTCCAGGCCCGTGCTCAGCAGCACAATGGCTTTTTTGCCGGGGAGCGGCGCGAGCCAGTCGAGTGCATCGCCGAGGCTGTCGAACAGATTGAGCTGTGCCATGCCGAGGTTGTAGCGCAATCCGCCGAGCGCTTGCGCGAGCGCGCTTTTATCCTCGGTGAAGTTCAGCATCAGACGCGCCGACTGGTCGAACGTGCCCAGGGCGACCCGGTCATCGGGTGCGAGGCCTTCGAGCAGCGCGTAGGCCGCCAGCAGGTGCTCGCGAAGGATCAGATAGACCGCCGGGCCAGTCTCGACCAGCACCAGCACCTGCGCGGGAGCTTCCACCGGAGCGAAGTGCGTGACGGGTTGTTCGATGCCTTCATCCAGCACACGGAAGTTCTCGCGCTTCAGGTCGCTGACGAAGTTCCCCTGCGCGTCGGCCACGGTGACCTCGAGGTTGACCAGATCCACGCGCACGGCGATCCGAGGCGGCTGCGATTGGGGTTCCTGGAAGAGCGCCGGCGATGGCAAGGAAAAGCTCAGCAAGACCATAGCAACGAGAAACGCGCGACGAGGAAGAGTGCGTTCCGGCGCGCTACTCGATATACGCATCGACGTACACGCCGTCGCGGTTCTTCCATGTCCCGCTCGTCATGGCGTGCAGGTAGCGGCGAAAAACAGCCGGCAAGGCGGCTTTCAGCGCATCCACTGCGGCGCCGGGAGAGGAGGAAGCGGAGGGCTCTGCTTTCTTCATCCCTCCTTGGAAGCCTTCGACCACCTTGTCCCAGGGAACGCGGGCGAGATCGAGGTAACCCAGGCTGCTCAGTTTCTCGGGAAGCCGTGCCCGGCCGCGGCGGAAGCCGGGGTCGGCCCCGAGTGAAGCCCCAGCCGCACCCTTCGATCCCGACCGCGCGACAGCGCCTCGCAGGGTTTCCTCTTGCGAAGACACGATGAGCATTCGCGGGGTCACGGCCAGATAGTAGCCCTCGCTCGCCCGCCTTCCCGGCTGGCCGGCCTCCGTGGAAGAGATGGTCAGATAGGTCGTGTCGCCCTCCTGGTTTTCGCTGGCAATCCTCTTCGCAAAGACTGTGCGGAGCAGGCGCAGCGCCCGCGGCGGGTCCTGAATGGTTGCGGCGTAAAGCAGCGGCGGCGGGACAGGCTCATACGCAATGATCATCGAAGCGACCTCGCCGCGCAGTAATTCGAGCGCGTCGGGAAGCTGCATGTTGATCTGGTTGGCCAGCAAGGCCTCGACCAGCTCCATGTTCGTGCGTTGCTTTGGCGTCAAGGCGGCCTCCAGCGCGCCTCGAACGACGTGGTACATCGCAACCAGGTTGGTTTTTCCCGCGCTGTAGTAGACCGTGCCGGCTGGCGCCAGGGGCAGCGTCGTAAACGTCGGTGTGCTCTCCTCCACCAGGTCAAAAACGCTGCCCGGGGAAGTGTCGCCCAGCGCGGCCAGGCGCAAGCGGGTGGCTTCAGCCGGGAAGCTGAGGTTCCCGACGATCGCGTGGAATCTTTCCAGGTGAAGGGCGCCAATGAATGCGCGCACATTGAAGGCTTCTGCTGCGGGGACGGGAATCTTGCTGAGGTCGGGAATGCGCCCGAAGAATTCCAGCGGAGCGCGTTCGGCCAGCCAGCGTCGCGCGACCTGGTAGTGGGCGACCCCTTCAAGCGAAGTCGCTGGCGGTTGGGGCGACCGCAATCGGGTGATCAGGTCTTCCATCAAGGCTTGCTTGTCGGCGCGGACGGCGTAATGACCGACCATGGCGCGGTAATAGGTTTCCTTTGGCCCGACTACTTTATCCACGGTCGTGGGGCCAAACGCGTAGCTGGTAATGGTGGGCCGGTCTTTGGCCGCCGCCACCATGGTCTCC
>Ga0099828_10002520_pt1 | contig 12614 bp, 14 predicted proteins | sample CZO8metaG_2_FD_79338 | JGI IMG/M metagenome (GOLD analysis project Ga0099828, IMG submission 79338) | Vadose zone soil microbial communities from the Eel River Critical Zone Observatory, Northern California, USA - CZOApr15con2H1.8 metaG | ecosystem: Environmental > Terrestrial > Soil > Vadose...
CCGACGATCGAGTATTTCAAGGGAGTGGCTGACCTCTCCGGCATTCCATACCAGACCTTGATCAACCTCTACCTGCGGGACTGTGCGCAGAAGGGACGCAAGCTGTCGATGGATTGGCGCGCGTCCGCGTAGCGGCTGAGCGGTCGGGGACATAGGTAACAGGTTAGTCCGGAGACATGGGTAACACTTTCTCCGGATCAATGGAGGAGGCGAGGCGCGGCGCTCGACAAGGGTACTTCGCGTGGGCTGCTGATGAGCACGGGCTGAAACTCGCTCGAGTACAGGACGGACGGGAACGTGCACGGCCACGTGCATGGGCACGGGGAGGCTGAGCGCCGGCCGCGCCCGCGCGATGCGAGGAGATTACAAAGGAAACCCGGCGGCGACGCGCAGGTACTTGGCCAGCAGCTCGCCGGCCAGGATCAGGAAGAGCTGAACGTACAGGATGCCGGTGGCCGACTGCGTGGAGCGGATCTCGACGGTCTTCCAGATGAACCACAACAGCGACACCGGACCGGCGAGGCCGAAGAGCAGCCGCATCCAGACGAAGACGCCGTCCGGGCTCCACAGCCCGTGCGCCACCGCCCGCGCGTCGGCAAAGCCGGCGTGAACGGGCCCGGCGAGCGCGAGGCCGACGATCGCCGCCCGCAGCGCCAGCGCCGCGGCCAGGAGCGCGGTGAGCCGCCGCAGGGCCGTGATGGGCAGATCGAGGACGACGAGATACCAGTGGCCGAGGACCATCGCCGAAGTCGCCGCCCCCAGGAGCAGGATCGAAGTGAGATCGGCGAGGACGGAAAGGAGCGGCTCCTCGGGCGACGCCGAGAGCACGACCGTCGCGATCCCGGCCGCCAGGGACACGGCGAGCGGGACGGACCGGATCGCGGGCCAGGAAAAATGCCACGCACGGTTGTAGACGACGGCCCCGACGAGGCCCACCGCGCCGGCGACGACCAGCGCGCGGTAGGCACCTCCTCCCGGCGCGTCTGCGCCGCCCGCGAGGCCGTATCGCCGCAACAGAAGGGCCAGGCCCGCGGTCATCGTGAAGGCCGCCGAGGCGGAGCAGAACTTGAAGTAGCTTCGCCCCGCCCGCTCGGGAACGAAAGGAAGCATGGCCAGGAGACCGAGGCCGAGGTGGGTGAGGAACAGGAAGAAGACGAGCGTCACAGCGGCTCGATCGTGGTCTCGATGGCGCGGCGCTCGGGCGAGTCAGAGGCGAAGGGATCGGCCGGCGTCCCGTTTCGTGGACAGGCGCGCGCCTCGAGATGCGCGGCGACGTCGTCTCGGAAGGCCGCGAGGAGACCGGGCACGGCGGCGGCGGCGGTGCGGCAGTGGGCGCAGTAACCATGAACCGACATGAAGCCGGCGGTCTCGGCCAGCGCGTCGAGATCGGCCGGCCGCGCCGCGCCCGCCTCGATCGACCTCAGCGCCTGGGCGAGTCGGGCCGTGCCGACCGTGCAGGGCGGGCATTGCCCACACGCTTCGCGCTCGAAGAAGGCCGCCAGCGATGCGCCTACCGACAGGGGGCAGACCGAGGCCCCGACGACCAGCACCGCCGCGGTGCCGAGGGCCGAGCCCGCCTGCCGCAGCGCGTCCGGGTGAAGCGGCGCGTCGAGCAGATCGGAGACGAGCGGCGGGGCCGAGGGGCCGGCGGGGAAGATCATCCCCACGCCGTCGGGTGTTCCTCCTCCCTGCTCCTCCACGATGCGGCGCAGTGGCGTTCCGAGCGCGACCTCATACACGCCCGGCTGGTGCACGTGGCCCCAGAGCGAGACCAGCGTCGATTCGGTGGAGCGGAAGTCCTCGGGATCGGCGATGGCGGAGGGGACGCGGGAAAGCGTCTCGACGTTCTGGACCAGGGTCGGCCGGCCACGGAAGCCTACGGCCGCAGGGAACGGCGGCTTCGGCCGAGGCCACGCCCGGCGTCCCTCGAGCACCTCGAGGATGGCCGTCTCCTCGCCCGCGATGTAGCTGTCGTCGCCTCGACCGATCCTGACGCTCACGCCGTGGAGCGGCTCCTCGACGACGGCGCGCTCCAGGGCGGCGGCCGGGGCGGCAAAGGAGCCCTTCAGATAGACGATCGCCTCGCGCGCGCCGACGGCCTTCGCGGCGAGAACGAGCCCCCGGATCACCTCGCGGGGCCGGGTCAGCATCACCCAGCGGTCCTTGACCGAGCCCGGCTCGCCTTCGGCGCCGTTGCCGATGACGAGGGGCTCGCCTCCTTCGACCCGCACCGCCTGCCACTTTCGCGCCGCCGGGAACCAACCCCCGCCCCGGCCGCGGAGGCCCGAGGCCTGCAGCCTGCGGATCAGCTCCGTGCCGCCCGTTCGCTCCGGGTCCTCGATGGCCGTGCTCAGGTTGCCTCCGCCGAAGCCGCAATTATAGTATTGCTTACGCGATTTGCCCGGGCTTCACTTCGCCTCGGATTTCCTGTACGATCGTTGTCTAGGGGAGGGCTCGGCTGATGATCAACCTCACCGCTGCCGCGGCGGAGAAGGTCAAGGGGATCCTGGAGCAGGAGAAGACGAACATCCCGCAGGGCGGCCTGCGGATCTACGTCCAGGGCGGCGGCTGCTCGGGCTTCTCGTACGGGATGGTTCTGGACGAGGCCGCCGACGGGGACGAGGTCGTCGAGGTCGCCGGGGTGAGGGTCATCGTCGATCCGATGAGCCTGCGCTACCTGGAAGGCGCGGAGGTCGATTACAAGGAAGACCTGATGGGCGGCGGCTTCGCGATCAAGAACCCCAACGCGACGTCCACCTGCGGCTGCGGCCATTCGTTCAACGCCGGCGGCGAAGGGGCGGGCGAAGGGGCGGGCGGAGGCGGGGGACACCACCACTGATCCGATCTCCCGGGGCGGCCAGGCCGGCCGCTCCCGGCGGGGACCCGCGATCCGGCGCCGCCCCTCGCTGACCCACAGCGCCTTTCCGAGGGCCTTCATGAAAGCTTCGAACGCCGCGCTCGCCTCCGACAAGGCGGGCAGGCTGGAGACCGTCCGCGTCGTCACCGAGACCCTGCGGCTGGTCACCGACAAGCGGTGCGAGCTGTACAACCTCACCGAAAGGGTCGCCGAGGTCCTCAAGCGCCACGACATAAGGGAAGGGATGGTGCTGCTCTCCTCGCTCCACACCACCCTCGCTCTTTTCGTCAACGAGTGGCAGGCCGCGCTCCTGCACGACGTGAAGGCGATGCTCGAGAAGGTCGTGAGCCCCCGGGACGACTGGCGCCACAACGATCCCGACCACTCCGACTGCGACCGCCACAACGCGCACTCGCACCTGCAGGCCACGCTTCTCGGCCACGCCCTGTCCTTCTCCGTGAGCAAGGGCAAGCTGGTGCTCGGCCAGTTCCAGGCCATCATCGCGGCGGAGCTCGACGGGCCCCGCAACCGCGACCTGGCCATCCAGATCATCGGCCGCTAGCATTCGGGGGAGGGCCTCCTCGCGATGGACGGCCCTCCGAGCGTGACGTGACGTCCATACCCTCGACGATCCCGCTCTTCCCCCTCCCGGATGTCGTACTGTTCCCGCACATGCCCCTGCCGCTGCACGTCTTCGAGCCGCGCTACCGCAAGATGACCGCGGACGTTATGGCCAGCCACAAGATCATCGGAATGACGCTGCTCAAGCCGGGCTGGGAGCAGGACTACTACGGGCGCCCGCCGGTTTATCCGGTCGGGTGCGCGGGTGTCGTGGAGGAATGCCGGCGCCTCGAGGACGGACGCTTCAACATCCGGCTGAAGGGCGTGAGCCGCTTCCGCATCGTGTCCGAGCAGGGCGGAGAGCCGTACCGTCTCGCGACGGTGGAGAGCCTGACCGACGGGGTCGGCGAGGCAACCGCGCTCGAGTCCGGGCGGCGCAAGGTGCTCGCCGCCATCGGCCGCGCCGCCGATGGACCTTCCTTCCTGGTCACCCAGCCCGAGCTGCCCCCGGAGCTGTTCGTGAACGCCGTCTGCCAGGCGCTCTCGCTGAGCCCGGTCGAGAAGCAGTCACTCCTCGACTGCGACACCCTCGGCCGGCGCTGTGCGCGCCTGCTCGAGATCCTCGACTTCCGGCTCCTCGAGCAGACCTACGGCCCCGGCCGCAGCGACAAGCTTCACTGAGCGCGGAGCCTCCGCATCAGCGGCAGCGCGGCGCCGTACAGCGCCCCGATCAGGATCGGCGCGGCCGCCGCCCACCCCAGCACGGCGTGGCACGCCGTCAGTCCGAAGCGGGCGACGAAGGCCGCCGGATCCGCGCGCAGCGTGGCGCCCAGGACCCGCGGGTCGAAGGGCACCGGCGGCGAGTCCACGAGCGCCTCCCCGACGCGCACGTAGACGAGGATCAGCGGTAGCTGAAAGGGGTACATCAGGTAGTTCGCGAGCTGGATCGCCGGGTGGTTCAACCCCAGCAGCAGCGCCGCCGCGAAGCAGAGCAGGGTGCTCGTGCCCACGATCGGGAACACTCCGAGGGCCGCGCCCAGGGCCAGGCTGATCGCCACCCGCTCCGGCGTGCTCCCGTGACGGAGCATCAACACCAGCGGCCCCGCCACGCGCCGCCGCAGCCAGCCTCGTTCCTCCACGGGCCCCAGTATCCCCGACTTTTCCGCCCGCTCCTGCGTCCAACCACCACAGAGGGGCGTGGTGCCCGCGGGAGGAGATGCGCATGGCGCGTTCAGTGTGCTGGAGGACGGGAGCATCGGTGCTGGCGGCGGCCCTGCTGGGTCCGCCGGCCGTGGCGCGGGCGCAGGACGACGGCCGCGAGCCGCTCATCCGGGCCTTCCGCATGGCCGGCGGGTCTCACCTAGGCGTCAACCTGTCCGACCTGCACCGCGACGACCGGACGCGGCTCAAGCTCCCCGACGAGCGCGGGGCCCTCGTCAAGGACGTCCAGCCCGACACGCCGGCCGCCAAGGCCGGGCTCAAGGCCGACGACGTGATCGTCCGCTTCGACGGCGAAACGGTGCGCAGCGCCGCCCAGCTCTCGCGCCTCGTCCGGGAGACGCCCGCCGGCCGCCCGGTCGCGATCGAAGTGAGCCGCGGCGGCGCGGTCCAGCGCCTCACCGCGACCCTCGAGGAAGGCCATGGCTTCAACCACCTTCTGGGGGACGTCGGCGACATGCACGTCGACATGCCGCCGATCCCTCCCGTCCCCCCGATTCCGCCGGTACCGCCGATCGAGCCGTTCATGCGCGAAGGGATGGACCGGCTGCACCAGAACTTCTTCATCGAGAGGCCGGGCCGCCTCGGCATCACCTATCAGGAGCTGTCGGGGCAGCTCGCCCGTTACTTCAAGGTGGCCGATGGCTCGTTGCTGGTGAGCGACGTGAACGCGGACTCTCCGGCGGGGAAGGCCGGGCTCAAGGCGGGCGACATCATCGTCCAGGTGAACGGTCATCCGGTGTCGCACGGGCAGGACCTGCGCGAGCAGGTGGCGAAAGCGGAGCCGGGCTCGCAGCTCACGCTCGGCGTGCAGCGTGACGGCAAGCCTGTCGACTTGAAGGTGACGCTGGCCGCCCGCGACCGGTCCCGCGCCAGGCGCGAAGGGATCTAAGGAAATTCGGGGGGGTGCGAACCGGAGTCAGCACCCCCCCGCGCGCATTCGCGCTCCCCCCCACGTCGCTCGCGGCGAAGTGAATCCGCCGCTCGCTTCTACGTGTCCTCGGTTCTTTCGTTGGCCACGCGGGTGCGCTCGCGGCGCTCGGGACGGTCGGGCGGGACGAGATCCTCTTCGAGCTCGAGCACCATCAGCGTCCCCCCCACCGTGAGGGCGGGCGCGACCAGGAAATTCGCCAGCGGCACGAACAGGAAGACGAGTCCGACGAGGCCGAAGCCGAGGCTCTCGGGGCGGTACTGACGGTGCCAGGCGCGGCGCTGGCCGAAGTCCATTCCACGGCGCGCCAGCGGCATGTCGGTCTGCTGGAACGCGACGGAGTGCGCGCCCCAGAGCAGGCCGAGGGGCGGTCCGAGCAGCGGGATGAGGCTCAGCAGGAGCACGACCGGAGCCGCGAAGAGGAAGTAGAGAGCGCCCCGGAAGGCCTGGGCCATCTCCCACTTCAGCCCTCCCTCATGTTCCACGACGTGCACCCGCACGTAGGCCTCCACGCGTCGCGACAGCCTCTCCAGGATCGGCGCGGAGATGAGCATCGCCACCGCCAGCCCCGCGATCGCGCCCGCGAGGAGGGTCCCCAGGTACAGCGCCAGGCTCAGCAGGATTCCGATGCCGGCGGCGACCTTCCCGCGGCCGGGAAGCAGGTGGGTCTCGAGCCACGGGATGGCGAACGCACCGAGGGCGATGCCGGACAGGATACACACCACGGCGAGCAGCATCGGCAGAGCGGCCAGCGGCCAGAAGGAGGGCCGCCGCAGCAGGAACCAGAAGCCGGAGAGCAGGTGCCACGCCCCGGCCGCCATGCGCCGGACGAAGCCCGGGCGGCGGCGCGGCAGCTCGGCCGGAGGGAGAACGGCGGTACCGTCCTCTTCGAACGGGAGCTCGGGCACGCATTCAGACTAGCAGCTTTTTCCGCCCTGTTCGGCGGTTGACAGGGCGTCGCCGGCGCGTGACAGAATGGCCGGGCCATGAAGGACGTGCTGGCGGTCATCCTCGGCGGGGGGCGCGGCACGCGACTTCACCCCCTCACGCTGCACCGGTCGAAGCCCGCCGTCCCCATTGCCGGCAAGTACCGGCTCATCGACATCCCGATCAGCAACTGCCTGAACTCGGACCTGCGGCGCATCTTCGTCCTCACGCAGTACAACTCCGAGAGCCTGAACAAGCACATCGGCATGACCTACAAGTTCGACCTGTTCTCCTCCGCGTTCGTGTCGGTGCTCGCCGCGGAGCAGACGGAGGAGAGCGGGGACTGGTTCCAGGGCACCGCCGACGCCGTGCGGCAGAACAAGCGCCACTTCGGCAACCACAACTTCCGTGACGTGCTGATCCTCGCCGGGGACCAGCTCTACCTGATGGACTTCGCGAGGATGCTCGAGACGCACCGCCGCCACGTGGCCGACGTGACGGTGGCGGTGACCCCGGTCGCGGACGAGCAGGCGACGGGATTCGGCATCCTCAAGATGAACGGCCTGGGGCGGATCACCCACTTCGAGGAGAAGCCCTCCGCCGAGCGCCTGCCGCAGCTCGTCTCGGACATCCCGACCCTGGGCTCGGGCCTCATCGCTTCGATGGGGATCTACCTGTTCAAGCGCGAGGCCCTGGAGGCGGCCCTCAAGGACCCGGCCCTCGTCGACTTCGGGCGCCACGTGATCCCCGACGCGCTCGCCCGCTCACGGGTGCAGGCCCACGTCCACCGCGGGTACTGGGAAGACGTGGGGACGATCAGCTCCTACTACCGCGCGAACCTCGCGCTCTGCCAGCCCGTCCCCCCCTTCGATTTCTACGAGGCGTCGCGGCCCGTGTACACCCATCCCCGCTTCCTGCCCGCGAGCAAGGTGGAGAGCTGCGTGGTGACGAACAGCCTGCTCTCGGAGGGATGCATCGTGGTGGGGGCCAACATCGAGCGCTCGGTGATCGGCATCCGCAGCCGCATCGGCCGGGGGTCGCAGGTGCGCGAGAGCCTCATCCTGGGCGCCGACTACTACGAGACGCTCGACGAGCTCGACCGCAGCGCGGGCCGCGGCGTGCCGCCGATCGGCGTGGGCGAGGACTCGGTGATCGCGGGCGCGATCCTCGACAAGAACGCCCGCATCGGGCGGGGCGTGCGCATCCTCAACGAGGCCGGCGTCCAGGAGAAGGACGGGGAGGGGTATTACATCCGCGAGGGCATCGTGCTCGTCCCTAAGAACGGCGTGATCGCGGACGGGACCGTGATCTGACCCGTAGGAATCGCCGATGCCGGCGTCACTTCTTCCCGCCACGGGCGTCCTCGATCTTGCGGTCCCGGTCGGAGATGATGCGCTCGCGATCGCGGCGGTACTCCTGCTCCAGCGCTTCGCGCGCCTCCGGCTCCAGGACCCCGCGCATCTTTGAAGCGTGAAGGATCTCCCTTTCCGCCAGGCGCGCGTCGGCCATCTGGCGCGCTTCCGCAATGGCCTTGCGCTGCGCCGCCGTCGGCGCGTGCTCCTCCGGCACGCCTTCGTCGCGATCCTTCTTGCGCAGGCGCTCCATCGCCAGCTCGTAGGCGCTCTTCGGTGCGTCGTCTTTTGGCATGACTCTCGGGAACCCCCGCTCGCTTCGGGCGAGCGAAATCTCGCTTCGCTCGCACCTTTGATCTAGCTTATACCTCGCGCCGGCCGATCGCTCATCCGGCCCCTCGTTCACGTCGGCGGAGCTGAGCTCTTCCCGGGACGAGTTCCGCGTTCGGCAGGACGCCCGTGCCCGTAGAAGAGCATGCCTTCATACGCGTTGTGGGCTCGACACAGAAGCCGAATATTCTCCATCGTGCCCTCGCCCCGTGCACCATGCGGGTGGATGTGATCAAACTCGATGAAGGCCCTCTCGTTGCATCGTCTCCCGCTCTTGCTGACGAAAGCGCACGTGCCGTGGTCACGCGCCCAGACCGGCTGGCGGCGGCGTGGCGGCCGATGGCGCTGGTAGCGCCCTGGGTGCCGGTAGCTTACGGACAAGGGACAGGACTTCAGGCCTGGGGAAGTACCGGACCAGCAGCTCCTCGACCTCCCGCTTGCTCTTGCCCGGTGCGGCCGCGAGCAGCTCCTGGTGGTTCTCGGCCGTGAGGTGGGAGGACAGCAGGCGCACCGTCGCCAGGGCTGAGAGCACCCTCACCGAGCATTGGCAGGACGACCGGGAACCTCCTCGCCGCCCGTGCCGCCTCGATGCGGCTGTAGGCGGCCGGCTCGGAGAGGTGAAGGACGGTGCAGCAATAGGTGAAGAGGGACGAGAAGCCCGCGGCCAGGTACAGGCGGCGGGCGTCGAGCTCGGCCAGGTGAGCGAGCAGACAGGCCATGGCTTCGCGCTCGCACCGGGCGAGCGAGTTCACCGCCGCCACCAGATCGTCGTCGGAGAGTTGGGATGGAAAGCCGAAGTCGGTCTTCATGGCCCACCAATACCATATCAATGTGCGTGAAGAGGACCATTTCGAGTTCCAATCTACTGACATTCTAAGATTTATCTGCTAAAAATGTATGAGAGTCCCCCTTGGATGCGCGTTGCAGGTTTGTCGCGGATCAGGGCGGTCCCGTTTCATCGCGGCGGGTGTCGCCGGGGCTGGTCGACGTGTCAGCGGCGGTGCAGTACTCGTCCCGGGAAGAGTGGCCCACCGCCGCTTCGCGGCGACCAGAAGGAACCAAAACGCGCCGCGTCAGGTACTTACTGGCACGAGCGGGCTCGCGACCTTTTTCTTTCCAGTTCGCTACCGCCGCCGTAACGCCGCGGCCCGCCCGCGCGGAGGCGGGCCAGGAGCACCACCGCGAGCGGGATCAGGCTGGTGTTCACGATGTCTTTGAGGCTGTCCGCCCAGAGCAGACGGCCGTGCGCGCGCAGATTGCCGAGGTCCCGGCGGCCAGCCGCGGGGAAGCGCACGGGCCGCGTGCTCAGTAGGCCAGCAGCTCGCGCAGCGCGGGGACGACGCGCGCCCGCGGCGAATAGATCTCCTCCAGCGCCTTGCTGAACGGCACCGGGGTGTCGAGCGCGCCGAGGCGCGCCACGGGCGCGTCCAGCCACTCGAAGGCCTCGCGGCCAATGACGGCGGCCAGCTCGCCTCCGAAACCGCCGGTGGTGGCCGCCTCGTGGAGCACGAGGGCGCGGCCGGTCTTCCTCACGGACGAAAGCACGGCCTCGCGGTCCCACGGTAGCAGCGACCGCAGGTCGACGACCTCCACCTCCCGCCCCTCGGCGGCGAGCTTCTCCGCGGCCTCGAGTGCCCATCCTACGCCCACCCCGTAGGTGACGACGGTCGCGTGGAGGCCTTCGCGGGCCAGGCGCGCGCGGCCGATGGGCACGGAGTAGGGGCCGGCGGGAACCTTTCCCCGCGCCGAACGGTAGAGGAGCTTGTGCTCGAGGTAGAGGACCGGGTTCCCATCCTCGAGAGCGGCGATCAGCAGCCCCTTGGCGTCGTAGGGCGAGGCCGGCGCCACCACCTTGAGGCCGGCCACGCTCGTGAACCACGACTCGACGTTCTGCGAGTGGAAGGGCCCCGCCCCCACGCCCCCCCCGACGGGCACGCGCACGACCACCGGCACCGCGGCCCCCCAGCGGTAGTACGTCTTGGCCAGGTTGTTCACGATCTGGTTGAAGCCGCACGTGATGAAGTCGCCGAACTGCATCTCGACCATCGGGACGAAGCCGTCGAGGGCCAGGCCCAGTGCCGCGCCCAAGGCGCCGGACTCGATGATCGGCGTGTTGCGGACCCGCTCGCGGCCGAACTCGGCCACGAACCCCTCGGTCACCTTGAACACGCCGCCGTACTCGGCGATGTCCTGCCCCATGAGCACGACGCGCGGGTTGCGGCGCATCGATTCCCGGAGGCCTTCGCTGATGGCGTCGACGTAGCGCGTGTCGCGGGCGGCGGCCACCGCCTCCGCGGAGGGCGCGACCGGCCGCGCGTTCGCGGGCGCATAGACGTCGCGCAGCTCGCTCTCGGCGGTGGAAACGGGATCGGGGGCCGCCAGCGCCTCGTCGACGAGCGCGTCGATGTACGGCTTCATCTCGGCCCGCAGCGCGTCGCGCTCGGCGGGGGACAGAACGCCGCGCGCGAGGAGGAGCTGCTCGAAGCGCAGCACGGGATCCTTCTTCGCCCACTCGTCGAAGAGCTCTTTCGGCACGTAGGCGGTGCCCGAGGCCTCCTCGTGGCCCCGCATGCGGAAGGTCTTGAACTCGAGCAGCGTCGGCCCCTCTCCACGCCGCGCTCTCCCGGCGGCCTCGCTCACCGCGCGGTAGACGGCCAGCAGGTCGTTGCCGTCCACGGCCTGCCCCGGCATCCCGTAGCCGGGGCCACGGTCGGCGAGCTCCCGGCACGCGTACTGCTCCACGACCGGCGTCGAAAGCCCGTACTGGTTGTTCTCGATCACGAACAGCACCGGCAGCTTCCAGACCGCGGCCAGGTTGGCGGCTTCGTGGAAGTCCCCCTCGCTGGTGGCGCCGTCCCCGGTGAACGCGGCCGCCACGTGCGGCTCGCGCTTGAGCTGGGCGGCGAGGGCGAGGCCGTCGGCGACCGGGAGCATGGCGCCGAGGTGGCTGATCATCCCTACGATGCGCTTTTCCAGCAGGCCGAAATGGAACGTGCGGTCGCGGCCCTTCGTGAATCCGCCATCCTTTCCGAAGAGCTGGCGGAAGAGACGGCCGAGGTCGACTCCCCGGGCGGTGAAGACGCCGAGGTTGCGGTGCATGGGAAGGATCCAGTCGTCCGCGTCCAGCGCGGCGGCGACCCCGACCGCGATCGCCTCCTGCCCCATCCCGGAGAACCACTTCGACAGCCGCCCCTGCCGGAGCAGCAGGAGCGCCTTTTCCTCCACGAGCCTGGGCAGCAACAGCGCCCGGTAGAGCTGCTTCAGGCGCTCGGCGGAAAGGCCGGCCACGTCCGTCGAGGCGGCCGGCGGGGCGCCGGCAACGTCGCTCATGTCACCGATTTCATCAGTACCTACGGGGGAAGGCAAACAGTCACCGCCGCGACTTCGTCTTGGTCGTGGTGTAGACCACGCGCTGCACCATCGGGTCGCTCCCCGACGTGACGGTGGAAGGGTAGATCGTCACGCGGCGCCCGATCGCGATCCCGGTGGGCAGCTGCGACTGCTCGTTGATGATGTACGTCGCATGGCTCCCGTCCGCTCGGGTGATCGTGATCGACTTGCTCGGCTCGTACGACTGCACGGTCCCGGAGACGGTCGTGGTGGTCTCGGTCGTGCGCTCTCCCGTCGGACTGGTCCGGGTCTCCTCGGTCGTGCGCCTCATGCGGCCGCTCGGGGTGACGCTGGTCGTGGTGACGCGTCCTTGAGTGCGGTCCTTGAGTTATGATCCCGCCCTGCCCACCCGCGTCCGCGTGCTCGTCTGGCTGCTGGTGGCGAGTAGCCTCGCGGCCGCCGCCCTGGTCTGCCGGCACCGCGCGGGGAAGACAGGCTTGACGCTCACCGTGCGGTCGGGCGCAGACCCGGTCGATCACGCCCGGTCCCGCCGGGTGTCCACGGTCGACGCGCGCGATCTGTGGGCCGACGCCGGACATGCCCCGGTGCGCGCGCAGTGGGACGGGTTCTGGCGCGTCCCGGACGCGGGATCCTTCGCCCTGGAGGCCCGCAGCGACAGGGCCGTCACGGTGAGGCTCGATGGACGGGAGGTCCTGGCCCGACGCCCGGGGGCACGGTCGCGCGGCGTGGCCACCATCGTCGTCCTCGGGCCCGGCTTTCATCCGCTCAGCGTGACTTACGAAGCGCACACCCCCGGCGACCTCCGTTTCGTGTGGTCGCCCGCGGGGGAGTCGCCCCGCGACTTCGACCCCGGCTCCTTCTTCACTACTCTCCCCTCGACGCGGCAGGAAGCGCTGGGCCGGGCGGCCCTGGTGCTCGGGCGCCTCGCCGTCGCGGCATGGGTCGGTCCGGCCCTGGTCCTGGTCTTCCGCGCGCGGCCGGAGGCCGGGACGCGCGCGCGGCTGCGGGCGGTGCTGCGCATCGCGCTGCCGGCACTCGTCGTGCTCTACGCCGCCGCGCTGCGCTTCGAGGCGCTCGTGGGACGGTA
>Ga0099828_10002525_pt1 | contig 12604 bp, 9 predicted proteins | sample CZO8metaG_2_FD_79338 | JGI IMG/M metagenome (GOLD analysis project Ga0099828, IMG submission 79338) | Vadose zone soil microbial communities from the Eel River Critical Zone Observatory, Northern California, USA - CZOApr15con2H1.8 metaG | ecosystem: Environmental > Terrestrial > Soil > Vadose...
GCGGGAGCGGCCATGATCGAGGTGATGATGTAGGTCGCGGAGGTCGGCAGCCCGGTGCCGAGCACGAGCGCGGCGACCATCGTGAGGACGAGCGTGAGGAGCAGGCTGCCCCCGGCCAGGCCGACGATCCCGGTGGCGAGCTTGAGCCCGAGCCCGGTCGTGCTCACCACGCCGACCACGATGCCCACGGTCGCGCAGGCGAGCGCCACCGGCATCGCGGCCTGGGCGCTGTCGGACAGGATCGCCAGGCTCCGGGCCAACCCGATCCGGGTGTCCCGCCGCACCCACGACAGCGCGCACGCCGCGACCAGCCCCCAGAAGCCGGCGAACAGCGGCGAGCGGCCGTCGACCAGGAAGTACACGAGCATGGCCGGTCCCCCCAGCAGGTGCAGGTCGCGCCGCAGGACGGCGCCCAGCCGCGGCAGCGCGCTGCGGTCCAGCACCGGGAGCCCCCGGCGCCCGGCCTCGAAGTGGACCATCACCCCCACCGCCACGAAGTAGAGGACGCCGGGGATCGCCGCCGCCACCGCGATCGAGGCGTACGACACCTGCAGCGTCTCGGCCATGATGAAGGCGGCCGCGCCCATGACGGGCGGGATGAGCTGGCCGCCCATGGACGCGCACGCCTCGACCCCGGCGGCGAACTCCGGTCGGTACCCGGCGCGCTTCATCAGCGGGATGGTGAAGGCTCCCGTGGTGACCGCGTTGGCGATCGCGCTGCCGTTCACCGTCCCGAACAGCCCACTCGCGATCACCGCGACCTTCCCCGCGCCGCCCTGGCTGCCGCCGGCCACCGCGAGGGCGCCGTCGGTGAAGAAGCGCAGCAGGCCCCCGTGGGACATCACGCTGCCGAAGACCACGAACAGGAAGATGAACGTGGCCGAGACCAGCGTGGGGATCCCGAAGATCCCCTGCGTTGTCAGGGTCTGCTGGTCCACTAGCTTGAGGAACGTCTCGCCGCCGTGGCCGACGAAGCCGGGCAGCCAGGGACCGGCGAACGCGTAGGCCACGAAGGCGAGAGCCAGGACGACGAGCGCGGGGCCGATGTGGCGTCGCGAAGCCTCCAGCAGCAGCGCGGTGAAGAGCACGCCGACGACCACGTCCAGGCGCTCGGGATCGTCCACCATGGCCATCCGGCTTGCCAGCCGCTCGTTGTGCCAGACGAAATGCGCGGCGCAGAGCAAGGCCAGCAGCGCCAGGGCGCCGTCGAGCCAGCGCCGGGACCGCCGCGCCGCGAGCCGGGCTGCGGCCTCGGGCGAGTCGGGGGTCGGCTCGGTCAGGAACCCGAGCGCGACGGCGAAGGCCACGTGCACCGGGAGCTGGATCAGCAGGTCGTAGAGGCCGGCGTAGGCGGTGTAGAGCTGGAAGGCTGACCAGGCGATCGCCAGCAAGACACGCGGCGAGCGCAGGTCAGGCATGGTGGATGATCTCGCCGCCGACCATCGTGAGCCGCGCCGTCTGCCCGACCAGGTCCTCGAGCGGCGCCGCCAGCGGGTCGTGCTCGAGCACGGCGAGGTCGGCCGCCCACCCTGGTGCCAGGCGGCCGCGGTCGCGCTCGGCGAACGTCACCCAGGCGCCGCCGACGGTCAGCGCGGCGAGCGCCTGCGCGCGCGTGAGCCGCTCGCGCTCGCCCACGACCATGCCCGTGCGCATATCGCGGCGGGCTACCACCGCCGCGAAGGCGACCCACGGGTCGGCCGGCTTGTTGTCGGTGGCGATCCCGAACGGGATGCGGTGGCGGGCCAGGCTCCGGTGGGGCAGGAGCTGGTCGGCGTCGCCGCCGAGCTTGGCCACCTCGTCGCCGGCCGAGCGGTAGAGATAGGAGATGGGGTTGGTCGTGGCGACGGCGCCGAGCCGGCGGATCCGCGCGAGCTGCTCGGGCGTGGCCGCGTTGAGATGGACGAGGACCCAGCGCAGGTCGCGGATGGGATGGCGCCGCGCCACTTCCTCCCACACGTCGAGGACCTCCGGCAGACAGCGCGTCACCAGCGTGTTGACGCGCAGCCCGTGGCGCGCCGCCAGCTCGGCCTGCTCGAGATAGGCGGCGGGGTCGTTGGCGCTCTCCACGAACCCCGCCCACCCCGTGTACGGCTGGGACGCGTGCAGGATGCGGGCGACGCCGGCGTCGCCGCCGTAGTGCAGGCAGATGCCGCCCACGCGCAGGCGATCGTCGCCGAGCCCGCGCCCGCCGGCCCACGCCGCCAGTCCCGGGATGGCGCGGGCGGCCTCGGCCGCGCCCCACGTCGGGCTGACGGCCAGCGTGCAGCGCAGCCGCACCTCGCCCCGCGCGTGGCTGTCCCGGTAGACGGCCAGCACCTCGGGCGCGATCCCGTGGCCCTCGTACACCGCGGTGACCCCGCGGGCCGCATAGCGACGCTGCGAGGCGCGGAGCGCGCGCCGGCGGTCGTCGGGTGTGAAGCGCGGCGCCGCGCGCATCATGGTGAACTCGAGCACCTGGATGAGGTTATGCTCGACGAATACGCCGGTGGGCTGGCCGGCGGCGTCCTTCACGATCTCCACGCCCGGCGGCGGCGACGTTTCACGGGTGATTCCGGCGAGCGCGAGGGCGCGGCTGTTCGCGACCGAGTAGACCGGCGGGCGGTTCCAGTAGCCCCAGATGCCGCGAATGTAGACGGGATGGTCGGGCGCGGCGGCGTCGAGATCCGCGCGCGTCGGCCAGCGCCGGTCGGCCAGGCAGTCGGGCACGCCCTGGTAGAACGGCGGGGCGCCGACCGGCATCGTGACGATCCACTCACCCGGCTTCCGGTGGGCCGCGTGCGTCCGGATGAGCCGCTTAATATCGGCGATCGAGCGGCAGCGCGCCAGCGAGGGGTAGATGAGCTTGAGCCCCTCGCGGTCGAGGTGGGCGTGGGCGTCGACGAGCCCGGGGATCACGGTCGCCCCCCGCAGGTCGATCACGGGCGTGTGGCGGTCGCGCCGGCGCTCGACTTCTTGGCGCCCGCCCGTCGCCGCGACGCGCCCGCCGGCGACGGCGAGCGCGGCGACGACGGGGCGCCGCGGGTCGAGGGTCAGGATGCGGCCGTTGACGAGGACGAGGTCGTCGGCTATTTCATCCACCCCTTCTCGCGGTACGCCCGCTCGGAGCCCGGATGCAGGGGGATGCCGACCTTGTCGGGCTGCCACGCCGTCCGCGGCTCGAAGTCGGCCAGCCCGCCGTGGCCGCGCACGAGCGCGTCCTTGTTCTCCACGACCGTCTTCGTCACCGTGTAGGCGATGGGCTCCGGCAGGTCCTTGTTGGTGATCAGCACCGTCGGGAAGCCGACCGTGCTCACCGGCTTCGACTGGTTCTTGAAGGTGTCGGGCGGCATGGTGGCCGCCGCGTAGCCGAGGGGCAGCAGCGCCTTGGCGGTGTCCGCGTCGAGGCCGAGGAACTCCACGTCCACCGAGGACACGATCTCGCTCACCGACGGGTGCTTGGGGGTCACCACCGCGAACAGGATGTCGGCGCGGCCGTCCTTGAAGGCGTCGATGATGACGTTGTAGCCGACGTGCTGGGTGGAGCCGCCGAACCCCTTGATGTCGGCGTAGCCGAGGCCGACCGCGCGCAGGAGCTGGCGCCCGGCGAACTCGCCCAGCGCGCCCACGGGCTGCGTGTAGACCCGCACCGGGAGCTTCCGCTCGCGGATCTCGCGCACCGAGGTGATCCCGAGCTTCTTCGTCGCCATCGCGACGAGATAGTAGGTGTCGAAGCCGCCGACGAGGGCGCGGATGTTCTCGAGCTTCTCGGTGTAGGCCTCCTTGCCCTCGAAGGCCCAGCGGTTGGTCACCGTGAAGGCCAGGCCGAGCGGCGTCTCGTTCTTGGCCACCAGCCGCGGGTTGCCGACGCCGCCGGCGCGTGGCTTGACGTCGATGTTCGAGCCGGGCGGCAGGGTCTTGCGCAGCAGCTCGGCCATGGTGGCGCCGTAGACGTACCAGGCGCTGCCGGTGTCCAGGGTGGCGAAGGCGAGATTGACCGGCGCCGGCGCCTGGGCCGCCACCGCCGACACCCCGACCGCCACGACGAGCATGACCGCGAGCAGCACTCTCATTCCGTCTCTCCTTTGCTCGGTTCGCCTCTCACGAGGGCAGTGCCATCGCGGTGATCCTGCCAGATCGCCAGGGGCCGGGTCAAACGGGGTACTGCGTGCGCGGCGCGGCGCCGCGCCAATGGTTAGAGGAAGCGCGTCGGCCGGTACGGGCTCAGGCGCGGGTCGGGCGCGCCGTCGAGGAGCTCGGCGGCGGCGATGCGGCCCCAGAGCGGGCCGAGCGTGACGCCGCTGTGCGAGGCGACCACGTAGAAGCCGTCGAGTCCGGGGATGGCGCCGACCATCGGCCGCTCGTCGCGCGGCATCGGGCGCACCCCGATGCGCGTTGCCTCGACCCGGGCTCCCGCCAGCGCCGGCAGGTGCGCGGCCACCGCCGCGAGTGAGCGCTCGGGCGGCCAGGATGGGGCGGTCTCGGCCCAGACTTGGTCGTGCGCGCCCTCGGCGAGCACGATGCGCCCGCCGCCGTCCGGGCGGAAGTGGCAGCCGGGCGCGTGGATCGGCCGGCGGAGGGTGGTGGCCACCGGAGCGGTGTAGATCAGCCGGCCGGGCACGCGGTCGATCGGGATGGCCACGCCGGCCAGGCGGGCGACCGCGTCCATCGCCACGCCCGCGCAGTCCACCACCACCTGGGCCTCGAAGCGGTCGCCGCCCTCGGTGCTCACGCCCTGCACCCGAGCGCCCGAGCGGATCACGCCCGTCACGCGCCGGCCGGGGAGGATCCGGGCCCCGCGGCGCGCGGCCTCCGCGAGCAGCGCGCCGATGAAGGGGACCGCTTCCACGTAGCCCTCGCCCGGCGTCCACACCACGTGCTCCACGCCGGGCGCGATGTGGAGGTCCGGCTCGAGCTCCCGAGCCTCCCGCGGCGAGATCCGCTCGACCGCGTAGCCCCAGCCCGCGAGGCGTTCCACCTCCTGCCCGAGACGGGCGAGACCGGCCGGCCCCTCCTCCCAGGCCAGCGCGCCGTCCTGGTGGAGCCAGCCGCCGCCCCCCAGCTCCTTCGCGAGCACCGCGTGCTCCTCCATGCTGGCGACGTTGAGGTCGTGGTAGTCGCGCGGCGTCTTGTTGAAGGAGTTCGTCCAGGCGAAGCTCGCCCCGGACGTGCCGGCGCCGGGCGCGCCCGCGTCGAGCACGGTGACGGTGGCCCCGCGCTCGGCCAAGCGATAGGCCACGTTGGCGCCGACGCACCCCGCTCCGACGACGACGACGTCGGCGCCCTTCTGAGACATGTGACGGTCCTCCTGATCAGCAGTTGGCGTATTTCGAGCTGACGAGCGGCGAGACGCGGCCGTCGGCGGCCCACGTCTTGCGCCGAAGCCCGTAGAGATCACGCCCATACACGTGGACCTCCACGGTGTCGCGCGTGGTCGGGTTGTGCATGGCGTGCACTTCGTCGGTGGGCGGCACCAGGCGCGACACCGCGCCGGCCCCGTGCCGGGTCACGCTCTCGACGGCCAGCGTGGCGTTGCCGCCCGCGTTCTCGATCACGTGATAACGGGTCTCCTCGATCTCGTTGTCGATGACGCCGATCACGCCCCACGTCTCGTGATTGTGGGCGGCCGCCCGGTCGCCGGGCCGCCACACCACCGCGGTGACGTTGAAGCGCGGGGCGCGGTGCAGCATGAAGCGCCCGCGCTCGCCGTCCGGGGCGCGCCCGCGAAACTGGGCGGGAATCGCATCGGGATTCTTCACCAGCCGGCCGAGGAGCGGCGCGATCTGGGCGGTGATGGCCTCGGGCGTGGTCTCCCGCGCGGTGATCCGGTCGAGGTCCGCCACGAACTGCGGGAGCGTATAGCTCTCGGACACCGGCTTTGGCATCGTTTGGGGGCCTCCGGTCAGGGGGCGACGGGCGTGTCGCTCCGGCCGCCCCACTCGGTCCACGAGCCGTCGTACACCGCCGCGTCGCGCCGGCCCAGCCGGTACATCGCGAGCGCCAGCACCGCCGCGCTGACTCCAGAGCCGCAGGTCGCGACCACCGGGCGCGCCAGGTCGAGGCCCGCGCCCTGGAAGGCGCCGCGCACATCCGCCTCCGGGCGCAGCACGTCGTCGTCGGAGAACAGGTCCGTATACGGCAGGCTCAGGCTCCCGGGAATGTGGCCGCCCCGGAGACCGGGACGGATCTCGGGCTCGGTGGCGGCGAAGCGCCCCCGCGAGCGCGCGTCGATGATCTGGGCATCGCGCCGCTCCAGCGTGGCGAGCATGCGGTCGAGATCGGCCACCAGCTCCTTGTGCAGCGTGGCCGCGAAGGGCCGCGGGGCCGGGGACGGCCGGCCCGACTCGACCGGCCGGCCCTCTTTCTTCCACTTGGCCGAGCCGCCGTCGAGCACCGCCACCCGGTCGTGGCCGAACACGCGGAAGGTCCACCACACGCGCGCGGAGGCGATCAGCCCGCGGCCGCCGTAGGCCACCACGCGGTCGCCGGTCCCGATGCCGAGCGCGCCCACCGCGTCCGCGAAGGCCCGGGCCTCCGGCAGCATGTGCGGCAGCGGGCTCGCGTGATCCGAGATGGCCTCGAGGTCGAAGAAGACCGCGCCGGGCAGGTGCGCCTGCTCGAACTCGGCGCGCGCGTCGCGCTTCAGATGCGGGAGATAGAAGGTGGCGTCCACCACCTTGAGGTCGGGCTCGCCCAGATGGGCGGCCAGCCACTCGCTGCTCACCAGGGGATCCTGCGCGAACGACGTCATCGACTCCCTCCCGGATTCGCGGGGCGCGGGGGCAGGAGCTCGTGCGGGCTCACCCCGCGCTGGTCGAGCGCTTCCTCCCAGCGGAGGTAGGCCTCCATCGCGGCGCGCCCGCGCTCGTAGGGCTTCTGCACGACGTCGTCCGCCTCGTCGAGCATGGTGCCGGGCCCCGTCTCCACCGGGAGCCCGGCCGCCTTCCAGGCCGCGAGCCCGCCATCCAGCACCCGGGCGGCGGCATAGCCCATGCGTCTGAGTGTCGCCGCGGCCAGGGTGGACTGTACCCCGTCGGCGCAGGTGACGAGCACGGCGCCGCCCGTGTCGGGCGCGGCGCCGCCGATGAGGAGCTCGAGCCGGCCGCGCCCGATCCACCGGGCGCCGGGCACGTGCCCGCGCTGGTAGACGTCGCTCGGGTCCACGCTCACCACCAGCGCGTCTCCGACGGGCCCGGGCTCCACCTGCTCGACCACGCGGCGGGCCGCCTCGAAGCCGAACGGCGTGGCGACCGGCTCCCCGGTCTCGAGCGGGTGGCCCGAGCGCTGCCACGCGGGCACGCCGCCCTCCAGCACCGCCACGTGGGGGAAGCCCATGCGCTTGAGCCACCCCGCGGTCATGATCGAGCGGCCGAAGCCGTCGCAGATCAGGACCAGCCAGCCCGCGCGCACCGCCATGTGGTCGTCGGTGGCCTGCACCGCCTGGCCTCCCGGCACCCAGATCGAGCCGGGCACGTGGCCGGCGTCGTACTCCTCCCGGGTCCGTACGTCGAACAGGGTGACGTTCTCGCGGTCGCGCCGGCTCCAGCGCTCCGCGACCGCGTCCGCGGAGACGAGCGGGGTGCCGTCCTCCGCGGCCACCCGGGTGGCGATCTCGACGGCGCGCGCGCGGCTCTTCTCGGAGGGCGCGGGCGGCCAGCGGCTCGCCCCGCGCTCGAGCTCGAGGCCGTCGAGCTGCCAGCCCATCGTGCCGTTCTTCACCGCCACGATGGGATTGGGCAGCCCCATGCGGCGGAGCGACTCGGCGCCCAGGTAGGAGCGGGTCCGGCCGCCGCAGTGCACGACGATGGTCTGGTCCGGGCGCTCGACCAGCTCGCCGATGCGGAGCACGAGCTCCCCGCCGGGCATGCTCCACGCGCCGGGCAGGCAGCCGCGCGCATACTCCTCCGGGGTGCGCGTGTCCACGATGATCATGTCGCGGCCCTCCGCCATGTGCGCGGAGAGCTCGAGGCACGTGATTTCGGGCGTCTTGAAGTCGTACAGCACGCGCTCGCCGAAGACCTTGCTCGGCACGTTGAGGCCCTGGACCACCGGATGGCCGGCGCGCCGCCAGGCCGCGAGCCCGCCGGTCAGGACGAAGACATCCGAGTAGCCCATCTCGGCCAGCGTGGGCGCGGCGAGCGCGGAGAGGCTCCCGTCGTCGTCGTAGAGGACGATCAGGGTCGCGGGTGCGGTCACCAGCGCGGGCAGGCGCAGCTCGAGGAGCCGGCGGGGCAGCGGGGTTGCGCGGTAGATGTGGCCGCGCTCGAAGGCGGCGCGCTCGCGCACGTCCAGCAGGGCGTGCGGGGAGGGCTGCTCGAGGATCGTGGCGAGCTGCTCGGGAGAGATCGCGGCGGCCGTCATATCTCTCGGACGCTAGCCGGGGCGCCTGCCGTCTGTCAAGCGGTGACCGCCGCCATGGCCTCGATCGCGGCGTCCACCTGCTTGCGCGAGACGTCGAGGTGGGTGACCGCGCGCAGGCGGCTCTCGCCCATCACGCTGAGCCGCACGTTCGCGGGGCTGGCGAGGAGCCGGTCGGCCAGGGCCTGGGCGGTGAGGCCGGTGCCCGCCACGTCGAAGATCACGATATTGGTCTCGACGTGGGCGGGGTCGAGCGCGATCCCGCGCAGGCCCGCGATGCCGCGCGCGAAGGCCTTGGCGTTGTCGTGGTCCTCCGCGAGCCGGCTCACGTGGTGGCGGAGCGCGTAGACGCCGCCCGCCGCGATGATGCCGGCCTGCCGCATGGCGCCGCCCAGCGCCTGCTTGTAACGCCACGCCTCCTCGATGAAGGCGCGCGAGCCGGCCAGGCACGCGCCCACCGGCGCGCCGAGCCCCTTGCTGAAGTCGATCCAGAGCGAGTCGACCTGGGCGGCGTAGGCGCGCGCGGGAGTGCCCGAGGCCACCACCGCGTTGAGCAGCCGCGCCCCGTCCATGTGGGCCGCGAGCCCGAGGCCGCGGGCGGCCCGGCTCACGTCCTCCACCTGGGCGAGCGACCACACCCGGCCGCCGCCCAGGTTGCTGGTGTTCTCCACCGAGACCAGGCGCGTCGGGGGCGCGTAGCGCGAGCGGGGGTGCGTCGCAGCGCGCACCTGGGCGCCGGTGAAGACCCCGCGCTCGCCGTCGAGCGGGGCCATGAGCACACCCGAGAGCAGCCCGGGGCCGCCGCTCTCGAAATGGATCAGGTGCGAGGTGCGGTCGGCCAGCACCTCGTCGCCGGGCCGCGTGTGCACCTTGACCGCGATCTCGTTGCACATGGTGCCGGAGGGGAGGAAGACCGCCGCCTCCTTGCCGAGGAGATCGGCGACCATCTCCTGGAGCAGGTTCACGGTCGGGTCCTCGCCCTTCTGCTCGTCGCCCACCTCCGCCTCGCACATGAAGCGGCGCATGTCGGGGGTGGGCTTGGTCAGGGTGTCGCTGAAGAGATCGATCACGATGGAGCCTCCGTTGGTCTTGTCATCCGTGAGCCACGCGCTCGGGGCGGTTGCGGGCCCTCCACCCCGGTGCGATTCTACATCCGGAATGCGCATCCTCGTGGTCGAAGACGAGCGGAAGGTTGCGGCCTTCGTCCGGCAGGGACTCGTGGAGGAAGGCCACGTGGTCGAGGTGGCGCCCGACGGCGAGGCCGCGCTGGACGCGGTGGCGGAAGGCCCGCCGTACGATCTCATCGTCCTCGACGTGATGCTGCCCCGGCGCGACGGGTTGAGCGTGCTCAAGGCCCTCCGGGCGAGCCGGATGCAGGCCCCCGTGCTGCTCTTGACCGCCCGGGACGGCGTGGCCGACAAGGTCGCCGGGCTCGACGCGGGCGCCGACGACTACCTGGCCAAGCCCTTCGCCTTCGAGGAGCTGCTCGCGCGCGTGCGGGCGCTGCTGCGGCGCGGACGGGGCGGCGCCGAACCCGTGCTCCGGCTGGCGGACCTCTCCATGGATCCCGCCACGCGAGTCGTCACGCGGGGCAGGCGCCGCGTCACGCTCACCGCGCGCGAGTACGCGCTGCTCGAGTACTTCCTGCGCAATACCGGCCGCGTGCTCACGCGGCCCATGATCACCCAGCACGTCTGGGGCATGGACTTCGACCCCGAAAGCAATATCGTGGACGTGTACGTGGGCTACCTGCGCCGCAAGATCGACGCGGTCGGTGAGCCCCGGCTGGTGCAGACGGTGCGCGGTGCGGGCTACTCGCTGAGCGCCGAGCGGTGAGCGCGCTGTCCATCCGTACCCGGCTCACGCTCTGGTATAGCGGGCTCCTGCTCGTGATCCTGGCGGCGATCGGCGCGCTGTCCTACTCCTGGCTGCGCCGCACCGTGCACCAGGACCTCGACGCCTCCCTGCTCACGGTCGCGCGGGCCATCCGGGACACCGGCGCGCCCGACCGGCCCGAGCGCGAGGTCGAGGCGCTGCTTCGCGAGATGCTCGGGCCCGAGCTCTACGACAAGTTCTTCCGCCTGCTGGACCCCGAGGGGCGGCCGCACCCGTTCGGGAGCCGGCCGCGCGGCGACGCCCTGCCGCTGTCGGCGGCGGCCCGGGCACGCGCCGCGCGCGGCGAGAGCACGCTCGAGACCGTGCCCGGCCCCGGCGCGGAGCCGCTCCGCGTGTTCACGATGCCGATCGTCCGCAACGGGCGCGTGGTGGACATCGTCCAGGTGGGCACGTCGGTGCGCCGCGCCGAGGCGGTGCTCGATCGCTACCTGCATACCTTGCTCGTGCTGATCCCGCTCGGCGTCGGGCTCGCCGCGCTCGGCGGGGCCGTCATCGCGCGCGCCGCGCTCCGCCCGGTGGACGAGATGACCCGGACCGCCCGGCGCATCACCGCGGAGGACCTGAGCCGCCGGGTAGAGCGGCCGGGCACCGGCGACGAGATGGAGCGGCTGGCCCTGACCCTGAACGGGATGCTCGCGCGCCTCGAGGCGGCCTTCACCCAGACGCGTCGGTTCGCGGCCGACGCGGCCCACGAGCTGCGGACGCCGCTGGCCGCGCTCCGCGGCGGGATCGAGGTGGCCCTGCGGGCCGAGCGCACGCCCGAGGAGTACCGGCGCGTGCTCGCCTCGAGCCTCGAGGAGGTGGAGCGCCTGATCCGGCTGGCCGAGGACCTGCTCCTGCTCTCTCGATCGAGCGCGGGCCCGGACGTGACGCGCGCGCCGGTGGACCTGGAGCCGCTGCTCCTCGACGTGTTCGACGTGGGCGCTCGGCTGGGCCAGGGCGCGGGGGTGAGCGTGCGGACCGACGCCATGGCATCCGCGACCGTCCGGGGCGACGCGACCGCGCTGCGCCGGGCCCTGCTGAACCTGATCGAGAACGCGATCAAGTACACGCCGCCGGGTGGCAAGGTCGAGCTCGGCCTGACCACCGGGGACGGCCTGGCGGTGATCACGGTGTCCGACACCGGCATCGGCCTGGATCCGGCCGACGCGGACCGGATCTTCGAGCCCTTCGTGCGGCTCGACGCGGCCCGCGCCCGCGACACGGGCGGCGCGGGGCTCGGGCTGGCCATCGCCCGCTCCATCGCGGTCGCGCACGGGGGCACCCTCACGGTGGAGAGCCGGCCCGGCGCGGGCAGCCGGTTCGTCCTGCGCCTGCCGCTCGCTCCCGCCGCCTAAGCGAATTCTCATCTCCTCCTCATCCGGCTCTCATCCGGCCGGGCTACGGTTCCAGCAGGCCGTTCAGATCAGCCAAACCTTCAATCCTTCGAGGAGGGGACACGTCCATGAACCGATTCGTCACCAGAACTCGCGCCGCCTGGATGGGGGTCGTGGCGGCCACCATCGTCGGGCTCGTGGCGCTCGCGCCGCACCTGGGCCACACGACGACGTCCGCCCCGCTGTGGAGCGACCGGCCGGCGCCGGCCGCGGCCGCCGCGACGGTGCCGCAGCCGAACTGGGTCGAGCTGACCCGGGCGCTGAAGCCGGCGGTCGTCAACATCAGCACCAAGCGGGTGGAAGAGCGCGTCCAGCTCCAGAACCCATTCGGCAACCAGAGCCCGTTCGGGGACAACGAGCAGCTCCAGCAGTTCTTCAAGCGGTTCGGGGAGCAGCAGCCGCCCCGTCGCACCGTGCGCAGCATGGGCTCGGGCTTCATCATCAACCCGGCCGGCTACATCGTGACCAACAACCACGTGGTGGAAGGCGCCACCGACATCCGCGTCAAGATCGACGACGGCCGCGAGATGACCGCCAAGGTGGTCGGGCGAGATCCCAAGACCGATCTGGCACTGCTCAAGGTCGAGGCGACCGGCCTGCCCGTGATCCCGCTGGGTGATTCGACCCAGCTCCAGGTCGGCGAGCCGGTGATGGCCATCGGCAACCCGTTCGGCCTCGAGCGGACCGTGACCACCGGCATCGTCAGCGCCACCGGCCGCGTCATCGGCCAGGGGCCGTACGACGACTTCATCCAGACCGACGCCTCGATCAATCCCGGCAACAGCGGCGGGCCCCTCATCAACACGCGCGGCCAGGCCGTCGGCATCAACGCCGCCATCTTCAGCCAGACCGGCGGCTCGGTCGGCATCGGCTTCGCCATTCCGGTCAACCAGGCCAAGGCGGTCGTGACCCAGCTCGTCGCGTCCGGCAAGGTGACGCGGGGCTGGCTCGGCGTCACCATCCAGCCGCTCACCGCGGAGCTCGCGAAGGGCTTCAAC
>Ga0099828_10002526_pt1 | contig 12602 bp, 10 predicted proteins | sample CZO8metaG_2_FD_79338 | JGI IMG/M metagenome (GOLD analysis project Ga0099828, IMG submission 79338) | Vadose zone soil microbial communities from the Eel River Critical Zone Observatory, Northern California, USA - CZOApr15con2H1.8 metaG | ecosystem: Environmental > Terrestrial > Soil > Vadose...
CTTGCAATTTATCCTGCCGCCGCCGGAGGGCGATACTTCTCGACTAAGGATAGTCAGCAACGCCTACGGACACGAGGATGGGCGAAGACTTTAGGGACGACGACGGGGTTGTGCGTCCTCGCCAGTTTCATCAATCCGTACGGCTACCATCTGCATGTTCACGTGTATCGATACTTATCAAATCGTTTTCTGATGGATCACATTGACGAATTTCTTTCGCCGAACTTCCACGGCTTTCCTCAAAAGTGCTTTGCGCTGCTCCTGTTAATTACGCTGATTGCTCTCGCGACAGCGCGCCAACGGCCACGGTTAAGCCAGCTGCTTGTGATCCTATTCGCGACCTGGGCAGGTCTGTACGCCGCGCGTAATATTCCGATTTCATCGATTCTGCTGTGCCTCATTGCGGCGCCAATGCTGTCGCAGGCGTTTGCCGAGGGTGCAGCCGGTAGCGACACTTCGTCGAGATTCCGTACATATCTTTCGCGCCTGCGATCTTTTTCGGAACGTATGGGAAGCATAGAAGCTCGCGCGAGCGGGCATTTCTGGCCAGCCGCCGTAGTGGTGCTCGGAGTGGGAATTGCTTTGCACCAAGGCCGCCTTGGTTCGCTTCAAATCATGGATGCTCACTTCGATATGAAACGTTTTCCGATACAGGCAGCCGACGTTATGGCCGAGAAGCAGGTGCGCGAGCCGGTGTTCAGCCTCGATTTATGGGGCGGGTACCTGATCTATCGTTTATATCCGCAATTAAAGGTCGTGGTTGACGACCGCCATGATTTATACGGCGAATCATTCTTAAAGGATTACTTGAAGACGGTACGTGCTGAACCTGGGTGGGACAAGCTGCTCAGAGAAAGTCATGTGAACTGGATTCTAGTACCGGTGAGTTCATCACTGACAAGTATTCTGAAAATGACTCCCGAATGGAAGATCATTCACCAGGATGACACAGCGATTCTTTTCGGGCGAGATGCAGGAGTCCACTGACGTGAGGCTTCGCGATGCTGCCGAAAACGGAAAGGGCTTCCTGATTATCGCAAGCTATCGGGTGTCGATGTTGAACCCCAGAATCGCATTGACCTCGACCGGTTGATCGCTGCGCAATACCGGCCGAAACTTCCAACTCGGTAATGCCGCCAGGACTTTGGTCGTCATATCTGGACCTCCCGCCTCGAGCACCCGGATATTTTTAATTAATCCAGAGCGGTCGAGCACACAGGCGATCACAAGTCTTGAGCGGCCAAGCCCAGCGGGCAGATCGGCACGCATGGGCTCAGGTGCAGTGAGAGCTTGCGAGTAGGAATGGGTCGCTGAACTGGGATCGGCAAATTGCATGACAGCAGTACCGGCGGAAGTCTCAATGTAGATACTGTAGTTATCGCCCTTCAGCTTGTCATAGAAATTAAAAGCGCCGCCGGCCCGCGAACTCGCAATCACGGTGATGCCTAATCCATGTTTCGAGGCCGCAGAAGAGCGTCCCGGTACAGTCGCATCGGTTCCATTTTCGCCGAAGCTCGGTAATGTAATTGTGCTGCCGCCGTGGACAGAAACTCCCGGTATGGGCGGTGATCCTTTGGTACCGCTACCTGCACCGCCGGGGCCTGGATAAGGCGATAACCCGGCACGGGCGGTTGAATCTGAGCCGCGCCCAACGCCGTCTTTTCCGGCACCCGGCCCTTCGCCTTGAAGGCCGCTTCCGGCGCCGTTTCCGCGACCGATGCCAGCGCCGCCACCGGACCCGCCCAATCCCGATTTATCTTCCCCGCCAGGTGACATGGCGAGAGAGCCTGCTCCGCCCTTTCCCGGCACTCCCACCTTCGCTCCCGGCTTACTGGAAACGACGATTCCATTTCCACCTCCGCTTCCCCCTCCGGCGCTAGGCGGCGCAACCGCTGAGCCGATATCCCTTGCCGCACCCGCTCCATTACCTTTGGTGCCAAGGCCGCGGCCGGAGGCCGAAGCGCCGTCGCCAATGGCGGGGGGAGGCGGGACGATATTCGTGCTACCCAGAATTCCTCCGATAGATTGCTTGTCGAGTGAGCGCGAGCCACCTTGCACGGGAGGAGCAATTACGCTTGTGCTTCCCAGCAGCTCACCTACTGCTTGCTTGTCCAATGACCGGGTGCCCGCCTGGGTTGGAGGCGGTACGACCTGGGCATTGACATCAGCGCCTGCGCCGCCAACTGCGCCCAGCTCACGAGTTACGTGGCTGGGGGGTGGCGCGATTATGCTGGGCGCAGGGAGCGAGAGCCTGGCAGTCACGGTCGATTCACGCTCGGGTGCGGAGACCGGAGGCGGGATTATATCCTGGGCGCTAACCACGGGAACATACAGCGCTGCCATGTCGCGATGGGTATCGCTGGGCGCTGGCGCAATGACGGCGGTATTGAGCTGTGGCGCCATGCGCATGTTGTTTCGTGAAATTTCAGGAGACGGCGCGATGATCCCGGAGTTCAGTACCGGAGTAGCGCGCATTTTGTCGTGAGGAACGTCGGGTGCCGGAGGTACGACGGTCATTTGCGGCAACGACGAAGTCGGCAGAGAACTCCTCAGGCCCTCAGCCGGCGCGGGTCCGGGGATGTTCCTGAACGCGAGCAGATTCGCTACGGGGGAATCGGAGCGAGGCAGATTGAGCTTGGGCGCATCCACTACTTTCTCGGCGGGAGAATTGCCGCGCGCCACGCGAATTGTTTGCGTGCGATGGTAAGCCTCATGTCCGCCAGCGCGTCCGCTGCGGCCGGCTTGGGCGCCACCAGAGTCTTCGGTTCGGGGTAACTCTTCGCCTGAAAAATAGATGACTTCATATTTAGGCGGCGGAGGGGGAACATATGGCCGCAAGCTCGCCAGTTTTCCCGGCAGGACGATGACCGCCAAAAGCAACAAGGCCTCGATGACCCAGGATACGAGAATACCGGGATAAGGAACCAGGCCGGTGCGCGCTTCGCCCGCCAGTCTTGCCGGAGAACGGCCAAGAGCGGGCCGAATAGCGGAGACAAACTCCTCCCACGGTGACGACCATTCAATCAGCAGTTTGGGCGCGTCATTCATGCGTACTTCGCTGTTCCGGTGTTCTCCACGGCAATTTCAATTTCATCCCCTAATATGGTCCCAGTCGCCTTGACGGTATTTCCTGGCAACTCCAGCACCGAGGTAGCGTGCATACGGACCGGAGCGATGCGCCAGGGTCTTATATTTTCCTCCAGGTGTACAACAATCCTGTTCGCGTCGAGATAAACCGCATCAATTGCGAAACGCATGGCCAGCGTGTGCACGCCGTGGCAGGGAACGATCCAGAGCCCGCAACCTTTTTGAAACGCCTGAGGATCAGTCGCGATGAGGCCACAAAGCCTTGTCCAATGCGTTTGTGCTACTTCCAACTGGGTTGCCAGATATTGAGAACGCGTACGGTTGAAAGCGTACTTATTAGGAACTGCGACCGACATATAACACTACTCCTTGATCTCCCAACTTCGGTCTTCGACACATCTGCACCCCGGCCCCCTTAGCGCCCGCTCTCGGGCAGAAGCATGCGAACGAGTTGAATTACCGCCGGTCCGATGGTCACGAAGAGGATGGGTACCAGGACGAATACGACCAGGGGAGGGACCATCTTAATAGTGGTTTTTGCGGCCTGCTCCTCGGCGCGCTGGCGGCGCTCGGTGCGCAATGAATCGGAGTGCACACGCAGTGCCTGCGCTACGCTGGTACCAAATCTATCGGTCTGTACCAACGTCGCTACCAGGGAGCGAACATCGTCAACTCCGGTGCGAACCACCAAATTTCGCAATGCCTCAGCACGAGGCTTTCCGGCGCGCATCTCCAGTGTCAGCAGATGAAATTCATCGCTCAAGTCGGGGTGCGAAGGACGCAAGTCGTCGCCGACGCGCATCATGGCCTGATCCAGTGCAAGACCGGCTTCCACGCAGATGACGGTGAGGTCGAGAGCATCGGGCAGTGCCAGGCGGATGCGAAGTTGCCGATCTTTGATCATGCGTTTCAATATGAAACGCGGGATAAAAAAACCTAGGGCAGGAATTCCCACCAGCAGCATCGGGGAGTTGAGGCCGGCTCCCGACAGCACAACCGCCGCCAGCCCCACCAAACCCAGTAGCATCCGGATGCCGGAATAAATTGTCAGGTGGCGCGCATCACGATAGCCTGCCTGGACCAGCCAGGCACGCGTTCTTGACATCTCGCTGGCCGACAACGGTAAAGCCTTGCTGAGGGGGTTGAGGGCCTGCTCGAAGCGCTCTTTGATCGCCGGCTTCTCCTCGACGTCGGGCCGCTGCCACCCCAAAGCTCTCAAACGCGAGCCGAGGACGGACGTGGGAGCCATGGCCGCAGCTCCAAAAGCGAATACGGCCAGCGTCACCGTTACGAAAATCAGTATCGCAAGTACGAATGTCATGGTCTGCTCTGAAATTCAGTTAACCTTATCGCGTTTACGGCTGACAGCGTTACACCTGAATGCGAACAATTCTTCGAATTACAAAGTATCCAATCGTCTGCAAAGTAATGCCGAGCACGAGCAGAATGTGTCCGAAGGGATCTACAAATAGAGGCCGGATGAATCCGGGGTTCAACACCAACATGGTGGCGACAATCAGAGGCGACAGTCCCATTAACAGCATCATTGTAAGACGGCCCTGCGCAGTGTAGACCCGGACCTGTCGCATAATTTTGAAACGCTCACGGATCACAAAGGAAAGATTGTCCAAAATCTCAGCCAGATTTCCGCCAGTTTCGCGCTGCAACATGACCGCGGTCACGAAGAATTTGACGTCCACCAGGGGCATGCGATCTACCAGGTTGAGGAGCGCATCACGTACCGGAAGCCCGAATTTTTGTTCTTCGAAGAGCTTGCGAAACTCGCCAGCGACTGGTTCTGAGACCTCGTCCGCGATCATTTCCAAGGCAGTGGTGAACGCGTGCCCGGCACGCACCGCGCGGGCCAGCGTATCAATGGCCTCGGGAAAGAGTTCTTCAAATTTTTCAAAACGCTTTGTCCGCCGGTATGACGCATAAGCGTAGGGAAGGAAAAAACCGAAGAGCATCCCCACCCAACCGAGAATAGGGCCCAGGTTTGAATCACGATTAAAGATCAGGAGCAGGAGACCAAGAACTACTCCGCTAGCCCCGCAAAACAACAGGAAATTTCCTGCGCGCACATCGATGTCGCCTTGGGAGAGGAGTTTCTGAAGCTGCGAGACGCGTCCCGAACGGCGCAGGATACTGTCGAGCGCCGGAATCTCGCTCAACATTTCATCGCGCAGAAGTGCAAGTTCTTCGCTGGGCTGGCGCTCGGCCGCTTTTTGGACAGAGGTCAGGCGATCACGCATCAAGCGTGCCCGCGCGTTGCGTTCATCAAGCAGGGAGCCGATGGCAAAAGCTCCCATCGCGACGACCACGAAAGCCATTACGGCAATCAGTCCCAGCATTTTTATTCTCCTGGCTGTGCCAGGGTTATACCTCCATCGTGGATTCAAACAGTGCCGGTCGAAGACGGCACCCGGCTACCGCCAGGCGATCGGCAAATTTCGGACGAATCCCGGTGGCACGGAACATCCCTCGCACTTTGCCGCTTTCATCAATGCCCTGGCGCTCGAAGACGAAAATATCCTGCATGCTGACGACATCGCCTTCCATGCCCGTAATTTCTGAGATGGTGATAACTTTGCGGGATCCATCCGCCATGCGGGCAATCTGAACCACAGCATGAACCGCGGAAGCGATTTGGTGACGCACCGCTCGTTCGGGGATGTTCAGATTGGCCATTGAAACCATATTTTCCACCCGGGCCAGGGCGTCGCGCTGCGAATTGGCGTGGACCGTCGTCAACGAGCCTTCGTGGCCGGTGTTCATAGCTTGCAGCATGTCAAATGCTTCTTCGCCACGCACCTCGCCCACCACGATGCGGTCAGGCCGCATACGAAGACTGTTGATCACGAGTTGGCGCTGCCGCACGGCGCCCTTTCCTTCGATGTTGGGTGGCCGGGTTTCGAGCCGGACCACGTGCTCCTGTTTCATTTGCAGTTCGGCCGCATCTTCAATAGTGACAATACGCTCTGAGTTCGGAATGTAACCTGAGAGCACGTTCAGCAGAGTTGTTTTACCGGCGCCAGTTCCTCCTGAGATGAGCAGATTCAGCCGTCCTTTGACCATGGTGGAGAGTAGCTCCAACATTGGTTCAGTCAGGGTTTTGTTTTCGATCATGTTGCGCGCGGTAATCGGGTCGCGGCCAAAGCGCCGTATAGAAAGACAGGGGCCATCAATCGCCAGCGGGGGAATAATCGCATTGACGCGGGAGCCGTCAGCCAGTCGGGCATCCACCATGGGCGAGGATTCATCGACTCGTCGGCCTACGCGAGAGACGATGCGATTGATGATCTGCATCAGATGCGCATCATCCTTGAACGACAATCCCGTGGGTTCCAATTTGCCGGCGCGCTCAATATAGACGCGATCGAAGCGGTTCACCAGAATATCGGAAATGCTGGGATCTTTGAGAAGTGGCTCTAGCGGCCCAAGGCCAAAAATTTCGTCTAGGATTTCACGCGACAACCGTTCGCGCTCGGCAAAGCTTAGGGGAACGGCCTCGCTGTTAACGGAGTTGCGTATCAGGATGAGGACTTCTTCGCGCGCGGCATCGCCCGCTGTGCGTCCCAATTTTTCGAGATCCAGACGGTCCAGGATCTTACGATGCAGGTCAGCCTTTACCTGCTGATATTCGGTTCGCTCAAAAGTCTGTAAGTTTGCCATCTTTTCCTAGTTTCCTAAACCGTCTTGAATAGCGACCAGGCCGACCGTTTGACGTCATCATCATTCTGGGTCAGGGCAGAAGCCAAACCGGTAAACGAGCGCGCGATGTCGGTGTGGTTCTGCTGCATCAGGGGTATGCCGCGATCGATCGCCGCGGATACCGCGAAGTATTGATTGGGAATCTTCCACAACAAACTTGCGCCAGCAGCCGCCTCAGCATCCGCCTCGCTGAAACCGGGGATCTTGCGGAATCTATTGAGGACCAGCCGAACCCGCTCACGGGACCCGGTGTCCGCTAGGTACTGCAATACGCGCGCGGCACTCCACAATGAAGCCACGTCAGTGTGCGCGACCAGCAGTACCGTTTCTGAAAGGTTGCACACCAACCGGGTAGCTCCATCCAAACGTGTGGACGCGTCTACGACCACGTAGCGGAAATGGCTCACCATCATGTCGAACAACCTGGCGAATTCCGCAGTGGAAGCTTCCAACGCCGCAGGTGTATTCGCTCCGGCGAGCACCTGCAAGCCGCCGGCATGACGCGTCATGAAGCTTTCAAGCAGGGAACTGTCCAGCCGGTGCAGGTTCCGAATTGCATCGGCGACACTGAACGCGGGTTTAAGATTCAGGTGCAGAGTGGCGTGGCCGAGCGAAGCAATGTCCACAAGCCCGACATTACTATGTGCCGATTGCAGTGCCAGAGCCAGGTTGACGGCAATCGTCGTCGCTCCGCTTCCGCCTTTTGCATTTACAACTGTAAAGACCTTGCCTCGCGCTTCGTCTCGCCGTACTTTGCGTTGAGCCGCACTGAGCCGTACGAAGGCTTCCAGCAAGTCAGTGGTCGTAGTCGGCCGTTCAATGAATTCACGGGCTCCGGCCCGCATCGCGTTTACGATCACTTGCGGCTGAGTCATGCTGCCGATGGCAAATACCGCACACTGGGGTAGGTCCTGATGTAGAACCTCAATGGCATGCAGAGCCGGGGTGGGATTGTCAGAGGGAATGTCCACTAAGGCCACGCCCGGACTGGCACTCTGAATTCTGCGCACGACCGGGTCCGTCCCCGCCATTGGAAAACTGGCGCAGCTGTGAACCGTGCGTGCTACGCTGGTGCCGTCCACTAATACCTGGAGGACGGCACGTTGCTCGCTATCTGTGGCGATTATGACGACCGAAAGTTCAGACATGGCCCTACTGCGTAACCCCAAATCTTTCTCAAAGGCATGATCCGCTTGGAACGCCGGCGCCAGCGTGGGTCGTCCACCCGGCGCGATTTTGCCCCAACTCGTTATTTGTTTCCGGACGGCTTCCTACCATCAAATTTATCTTTGTCCAGCAGCGGCAGCGGATTTTGAGGCGCCGCTGGCGGTTGCCCGCTAGCTGAGACCCGCCGTACCGTACATAAAACCATTAATTCCGCATTGCTCTTCTGAGTGCTCTTGCTCTTAAAGAAGTTACCCAGAATGGGGATATCGCCCAGGCCGGGCACCTTGTTCACAATATTAGTCACGCGATTGTCCATCAATCCGGCAATCACAAAACTCTGGCCATCTTGCAGTTCGAATTCGGTATCAGCGCGACGCGTACTCAGGGCCGGAACCGTGAAGCCGGAAATCGTCAGCGCGTTGGCGAAATCGAGGGTGCTGACTTCCGGTACAACCCGCAGGTGGATATTCCCGCTGGGCATAATTACGGGGGTAAATTTCAGTCGAACGCCGAATTCCTTGAACTGAATACTGACCGCCGTAAAGCCGGCTCCCGGTTGCACGATAGGAAACGGGAATTCGCCGCCCGCCAGGAAACTGGCCTCTTTGCCATTGACCGCGATCAAGTTCGGTTCCGCAAGGATCTGTAAGAGATTCTTCGTCTCTAACGCTTTGACAATCGCCCCCAAATGAATGTCAGGGCGGAACAGAAAGACATTCAAAAGATCGTTTACGGTGAAGGTGCTTGGGAATGGGCCGGTTGCTGGGCCAGTTGACTGAGTAATCGTTCCGATCTTCGTACCGCCAAATTGTCCGGTTGTAACACTGCCTAAAGTATTGCCCGCACCGGTGCTGAACAGATCTACACCCAACTGAGTCAAGGCCGAGCGATCCACCTCTGCGAACTTGACTTCGAGAAGCACTTCCTGTGCGCCTACTGGGCCAAACGTCAGGACATTCACCACATTTTTCGAGAAAGCATCGGCAATCATGCCGGCCTTCTTGGCAACGTCTTCCGTCGAAACATGTCCCGAAAGAACAATTGCCGAGCGGGAGGGAGTCACAACGATCTGTTCGTCGGGAAATACTCGTTTTTCTTGTTCCGCGGCTGCGCTTACATCAACGTCCACTCGCAGATCGAAACTACGGGAGCGTTCCAGTTCGTCCCAGATCAGCAGCGAAACCTCGCCGGGAGAACGGCCATGCACCAGGATCTGAGTTGGAGTAAGCACTAGCGCATCAGCCACGCCCGGATCGGTAACAGAAACCCGTTTCAGGCGCTCCGTCGTATTGATCAAGAGCGACTTGCCCACCATAACGCGCAAAGGTGCGGATCCTTGCGCCTCACCTTGGGGAGGCAGTGAAGTCGCAGCTGTACCGGTAGTGGATTGAGTCGAAGCCGACGATTGTCCCGGGGTCTGCTGCCCGGGGGCTTGCGGAACTGAAGGTTGTGCAGCCGGGGGTGGGTTTTGAACGGCGCCTTGTGCCGCCGACTGGGCCATTGCGCTCGCCATAAAAATGAGGCTTGCCACTGCCCCCCAAAACTTTCGGGGAAGGTTCATCTGTAATTTTCTCTCCCAAGCAAGAAGCAACCGGTACCCGCAGAACGGTATCCGTCTGACGTGTTCAGAATTTATCCTCTTCCTTCTTGTTCCCGCGAATCACTTCTATAGTGTAAAAACCTGGCACTGGCGTTACAGGAACCGCGGTCTTTCTTATTTTTGGCCTGACTACGGGCGCGCTCAGGTTGCGGTAAAGGGAATCCGTCTTCACCGACCCGAGGGACTCCTGCCGGGTATCTAGAGGATTCCGCAGGGACAACTGGATCCGACCTTCAGTGCTGGCGAGCGTAAGCTTTTGCGCATCGTCGGGGGAAACCAGCAATGTGATTACCGGCGCCATTTGAGCTTCGCCGGCTGCATTGCGCTCCAGTCGTTGCCCAGCGGCAATAACGCCTACGTTCTCTAGAACGGTAGTGGTTTGTTGCTGACCACTGCCGGGATTACCGGTCAGTAACACATCTACTCGCGTGCCCGGTTGAACGAAACCAGCGACTCCCACCACTTCATTCACGCGCACTGAAACCGCCCGCATGCCGGGTGGAATTAGACCTGGCAGTCCGGACCCTGCGTTTTCCGCCGCGAGTTTGTTAGACAGCAGAAACTCGCCTTTTCCAATCTGCTGGATGACCCCTCGTCCCAGGATCTGCTGTTTTCTCGAATAGTACCCCGGGGGTGCATCGCTGGCAGGGAAACGAGCCACCTTAATGTCCTTATCTTCGATCTTGGCTCCCACGGCAATGTCATTCGCGGCCACTACTACATCCACGCCGGGCTCTTTGTTAGCGTTAGTTCCAGCTTGCAGCGTATGGTAGACCATGTAGCTGACCCAGGCTCCCAGCACCAATGCCACCACTCCAATAAACAACAGTCGAGTACGATTCATCGCTACTCCTCAAACCCGCAAATCCTCAGCAAGTTCGGCGCGCACAGGAACGCTCGCAATTCCGTCTCGAGGTCTGGCTACTTGTCCCTGTTGTGACCATCGCCGGCTGGGAAAGTCAAAACTAAAAGGGGCGACAAGAGTGGCAAGATTGCCTTTCACCAAGACGCTTGCCACCATGACGCCGTTATCTTACGCCTGTCACCACCAGTTCGCGGCGTTCTGGCATTTCTGCTTTTGAATCGCTCGCTACTGTTGAATCGAACTGGCGACCGAGGAGAAAACGTTATTGGCGTTCGTCCCGATCAGTCGAATCGTACCAACCACGATCACCAGGATCACTGCCAGCATTACCGCGTACTCGGCGATGTCCTGTCCTTCCTCGTCGCACCACAGTCGTTGTAAAAAATTATTCATACCCAACTCCTCCTACCGACTCCTCGAGCCAGACCCGCAAGCAGACAGCTTGATTCTGTGCAATTAGGGGCGCACTCTCAATTCTTCGTGGAGACCCCTCTAATTTCTTAGCAAAATCAACAAGTTGCGCGAGAAAGCGGTTCCTATCTGAAACTGCTGCGTTCATCATAACCCGAGACATTCCCTCGGGTGACAATTTCTTGCACACTATCGACCTATCACTACGGATTGGATTCTCGATAGTTTCTCAAATTAAGGCCGCTTTGGGGCAAGAGTTTTTTGAGTTTTTTTTTGGACGGCACTTTCCTCGCCGACATAAGATCGAGTTCGGCCCTGGGGGATACACCATTGGCATGGGATTATGCGGACTTTTCTTGTGCAGGCGACTTGGTAGAAAGAATTTCAAATACCAGCAGGCCGGCCCCGATCACAATAGCGCTATCGGCAACATTGAAGGCTGGCCACTGATACTGCCCAATATAGAAAAGAAGAAAGTCAACCACATGGCCACTGACCAGGCGATCCCAAAGATTGCCGACCGCGCCGCCTAGAATCAGCGCCAGTCCGATGCCTGTTGTACTCATGGAATGACTGTTCTTCCACAGCAAAGCGGAAATGATGACCAGCGCGACCACTGAGAACAAAACCAGCATTGCGATTTTCCATTGTGAACGCGAATCCGCAAAAAGGCCGAAAGCAGCGCCCCGGTTTTCCACATGAGTAATGCGGAAAAACCCGGGAATGATCTGGATGCTTTCGTGGAGCGAAATGCTGCGCTCTACCGACCATTTTGCCAGACGGTCGAGAAATACAACGAAGACAGCAATTAGAAGATGGTACCTACGCATGACGTGCTGAGTGCCTATCCATTGGATTGTGCGAAATCGTTGCCCGCTGCGATCTCTTTTAGCACGGCGCTGCAGCGTTCACACACGCCGGGATAGGACGAGTCCTCACCAACGTGAATTGAATAATTCCAGCAGCGCTCGCACTTCTTTCCTGCGGCCTTATTGACCTGGACGGTAATCCCCCCCGTACCATTGGTTGAACCAGCCTGCTGAAGCTTCACCCCTGACACAATAAAGAGATAGCGCAACTGGTCGTTGTAGCGGGCGAGTACAGAATACACCGGTTCCGCAGCGGCAATCGTAATCTCAGCGTCCAGCCCGCCGCCGATGAGCTTATCTGCGCGGGCTTCTTCCAGGGCTTTCAGTACCTCTTCTCGTACCGCCCGAAGCGTGCTCCAGTCATTGGCGGACTGCTTTAAATCGCCTGTCGGCAGCTCCCCACCAAGAATATCGTGGGCGGAAGGGAAGCGCGCTACATGAACGCTCTGCGGCCGATCGGTGAGCTGAGGCAAATATTGCCATACTTCTTCGCAGGTGAAGCTGATGATGGGCGCGAGCAGCCGGACCAGCGCTTCGCCGATTCTCCAGATCGCGGTTTGGGCCGCACGGCGGGCCCGCGAGCGGGGTGCCGAAGTATAAAGACGATCTTTCAAAATATCGAAGTAGAACGCGCTCAGTTCGACGATGCAGAAGTGGTTTATCGCCTGGTAAATCTTATGGAAGGCGAATTCCTCGTACCAACGCGTCAGCTGTTCGGCAATTTCGGCGGTCTGGCGCAGCATGTATTGATCAACCGCCTCCATCTGATCGAACGGAATTGCGTCCTGTTGCGGATCAAAATCGTACAGATTGCCCAGGATGTAGCGGAATAGCGAGTTGCGGATCTTCTTGTAATTTTCGGCCACGCGCTGCATCAGTTGTTCTGATCCGA
>Ga0099828_10002532_pt1 | contig 12594 bp, 11 predicted proteins | sample CZO8metaG_2_FD_79338 | JGI IMG/M metagenome (GOLD analysis project Ga0099828, IMG submission 79338) | Vadose zone soil microbial communities from the Eel River Critical Zone Observatory, Northern California, USA - CZOApr15con2H1.8 metaG | ecosystem: Environmental > Terrestrial > Soil > Vadose...
AAAACAGCAGGAGAACAATGACCAGATAAATCAGTGATTGGTACAGGTGCAGCAGGAAAAACTCCGGTTCGAAGTGGCTCAACAGCAGGAAACAAATCAGCAGCGCACTGGCCAAGGTGGCGATTCCTCGGTGAGCCGTCATCGCGTCCTTCCTGGGCCCATACGATAGCCCCTTCGACGGTAGGACGGCAAGCTGTGAACCTAACTCAAGCGAAGCCGGACCAGTTTCAAAGAAGGTTGGTAGGGGCGGTGGGGATCGAAACGACAAGCACTTAAATAAGGCTTGTGCCCTCAACGCGTTGCAGCCACCTGCCCCAGCCAACCGGAACAAACGGAACAAGATGGCTGACCTCCTGGTCGAAGTAAAACAATCTAATGCGTTGAATCGGCGTCGGATAACTGTGCAACTTCCTCCCTTACTCGGGCTACTCAGTGGGCTGCGATGTCTGACACTGGGCAACGAAACATCTTCATCGAAAATACGGAGGCCCGGACTCCCATTTCCGAGTCTAGGCTTCTGTGTTTTCTCTCTCTTAGAACCGATTGTCTTGGGCGTGGGGTTCGACTCCCCGCCTCCACCAACTTATTGCAGCCAAATGACTTACGGCTGCATAGGTCAGCAAAACGCGTCCAGGTCAGCAATTGAATTCCGCTGATGTGTTCTGGTGTGGGATTCGAGTTCATTCTGTGGAGGTTACACCAAGTCAGCAATCCATGCCACGATTCAAATTGCTCACCACACAGTTAATTGGCCCCAATTCCTGGTTCCAAACGATTCTGATAATCTCCACACGCGCAGTCACCGCCACACATTCAAGAGCTTTTCTGGTGGAAATTCTGCAAAGGAGATACGAGCCACAACATGGAAACCTGGGATCGCGAGGAGCCTTACGCTGAAGTTTGGGAACAGCCGTTAGTGAAGATAGCACTAAGATATGGGATCTCCGCTGTTGCGCTTGGAAAGGTCTGTGGCAAACTTCAGATTCCCCTGCCGGGCCGCGGATATTGGACCAAGAAAGAGTTTGGCAAAACGGTTGAGCGCCTCCCGCTGCCTCAGGCGAAAGACTTACCAATCGTCCGTCGGTTCAAGTTTCCTACTTCAGAGCAATCGCCGAGTTCGCTTCCTGCCGCTCCCGAAGAGGCACCGACTGACCCAGAGTTTCTACGAATCATCGACCTCGAATCTCGCAACATCGTCATAGACCCCGATGCCCGCCGACACAAACTGGTGACCGCAACGGAGAAGGCGATGAAACGGGCTCAGCCCGACGAGAAAGGTATTCTCCACTCCCGTTACGACGAGCCTTGTCTCGAACTTCGTGTTTCCAAGGGAGCCCTGGAGCGGGCACTATCATTAGTCAACGCGGTGATTCTCTACCTCGAAGCCGACGGATCCCCGTTACTGTGCAGCAAGGAAAGCACGGAACACGAGCTAAGATATTCGGCTATCGGATCCCGTTCGCTATTGTTGAGAAGATCCGTGAGAAAGGACGACGACAAGTACAGGAATATTTACGGACTAGAACAATCATTGAATATGAGCCCAAAGGAGACCTCGAGTTTCGCATTGGCGACTATACATGTGGCCGAGAGTGCCGCGATGGGAAGACGCAACGATTGGAAGATCAACTGTCGACCTGCGTGGGAGCATTCTTGCGTGAGGGGCGTGCAAGCCTCATCTCGGCCAAACTGGGGGTGCAACGTAATCTGGAGCGTCAGGCAAAGGAACGAGAGAGGGCACAATTAGCCCGACAAATTGCCGAGGAAGAGAATAAAGTACAAGATCTGGAAACCTGGGTCTCGAATTGGGCACGCGCTCGCCAGATGCGCGATTTCATCGCCGCGCTGGAAAAAGTTTGGGCACAGCAGGGGCACGATCTCTCACCCGGAGCACAAAAAGGACAGCGATCTAGCTCCGGCTTTTGAGCCATCAACGCTTCTACTTCCGATCGTGGAGGCATCTGTATCTCGGATGGCCAGCCTCTTGGGGGTTCGCTGGCCCGCCACTTGGGTCGATATTCCCATGCATCCGGGAATGATCTGGGTCCCCCGTATGAGTGGTACTCCTCCGAGTCGAACTCGCAAGAACGCGATTAGCTCGGCTCCGAAGGGAGGATTCCGGGGGTCTGGCGCTATACAGAATAGAATACCATTCAACAGAAATATACGGATGACCATAGACGGCCGGAACTTCTTGACAACGTTCCTGCGCGGTCTGGGTAATAGTCGCAAACCACTGACGGATCCCAATCCGGGTCCGATAAGGTGCCAGAAGCCTTCCCCCATATCCCGCCACCGATCAACCACCCCGACGCGAGCGTCAGAAGTAGTCTCGACACGCGTGTTTTGGATGAAGGTGATGAGGGTAGCGCGTTCCTTTGCCACTTCGACGGAGGCCGGGGAAAATGACGAAGAGACCATTATGAAGTCACGCTTGGCACCGCGGCTCGTGCACCATACAGCCACCAGCGTTGTCAGACCTACAACGTACAACAAGAACTGATGGACGCGACTCATCATCAGGAGCCTCCTTCTTGACTCCGAAAACGGCGACCATTGAACGCCTGCTTCATGCTCCAACGGGGTATTTTGCAACTCAGGCGAGCAAATTGGCCCGCCCGACGGTGGGTTCTTGGCTCTTAGCTTTTCGCAAGGCATAACCATTACTTCGCCAAGATGTGGGACCAAAAATCATGAGGCGGTGAGTAATCCAGGCTGATTGGGGCCAACCAGCGTCACTTTTCCCGTGCTGGCTAACAATGCCGATTTGCGGGGTGTTAATGGCATTAGATCTTAGGAACGGAAGCCTGTGGATAATTATTTAAATATTAGTTGACGCGGAGGGAACGAACCTGTACCAACATAATATATTTTTGGTCGGGCTGACTTTTCATATTCGACTTCGCCGAAAGCGTGGTCAATGCGCATATCAGCGACCAGGGAAGCCCGCAGTCGGAACAGACCCCGACCGAACCGAAGGGACCCCTCGAGGAGACCAACGGTGATCGAGAAGAGACGGAGGGTGAATAAGGATAATCTTGGGGTCATAGAAGCGCGATTCTATAATCAGATGTGCCGTGGGAGGACCTCGATTAGAAGCAAATCTGTATGGAAACACCGAATGTACTCAAGGGTTGATCCTTGAGAGACATACGAGAGCCAATGAGGTTCTTGCGCACCACAGTCGAGAAAACCCGGCCGGATAGACTTTTTTGGTGCGGGCAGGGGTATGGTTCCCAAATAGGAATTTAGCCTTACAGACTGATATCTCAAAATTTACTTAGCGAAGATCGTGACGGATCACCGGCTTACCTACGCTATCTGACATCGCCATTTCCTGATCAGGCCTGAGCCGCGGAGTTCCGGGACTTCTCGTTTCACGCGGGGACGGCGCATCGGGTAAGACGGACTTAGCGGACAGCACGTGTGCTATGAACGGTGCAACACAGTCAGTGAATTACAGGGTCTTTTGGTTCGACCTGAGACAGCAGGGCGCGGAAGATGATCTGTGTTCTATCCTCCCCGAGAGTTACTGTACACGCCGGCTGAGACATGCAGACGACCTCCATGTGGAGATGAAGCGGTCACCTGCGGAGCTGATGTGCTTCGACTATGATTATCCCGACCTCAGCGGGCTCAAGGCTTTGCAGGAAGCAAAGCTGCATTATCCTTCCACTCCGATCATCATGCTGACCGAGCAGCACTCTGAAGCCTTGGCCGTCTGGGCGTTGAGGACTCGGGTGTGGGATTACCTGGTCAAGCCGTTGCCGGTCCAGCAGCTCTGCAACAGCATCGCCTCGATCCTCCGCCGCCAAGAGCCTGAACGGGCGGATCAGCCGCCGACGCCTCCGTGGACGCATGCTTTGCCTACGCCTTTCCTGCCTGAGTTGCGCGTGGGAGCCGCGCACAGACATACTGCCACGCGGGCCATCTTTTACGTCGAAAATAATTATCCGGCAAAAATCCCCTTGCAGACTATGGCCAAACTCTGCGGGCTGGGAACCTTCCAGTTCAGCCGGACCTTCAAGCGGGAAAATGGAATTCCCTTCCGCGAATTCCTTTTGCAATATCGCATCAGCCGGGCGGCCGACTTGTTCAAGAATCCGCGGGCGTCGGTGACAGACGTAGCTTTTACCGTTGGATTCAATGACCTATCCTACTTTGCCCGCATGTTCCGCCGCTATACCGGAAGCTTGCCTTCAGAGTTTCGCATGAACCAACAACCGGCTTCGTCCAATGGAAAGAAAGACGCATAGGGTTGTCGGCAGTCTTCCTTCTGCAAAATACTCCTAATAACCTGCAAGAAAATCCTAGCCGGCCGGCGCAAGAAGAGTATTCATATTCTCTTAGTCGATTTCCCATCATTGGTTCGGCGAGTGCTTGCGTTCTGAGCATCAGAAAGGGGAAGCAGCATGCCCGTAACACCCACTTACCCAGGCGTATATATCGAGGAAATTCCGAGCGGGGTACATACCATCACCGGAGTTGCCACCTCGATCGGTGCGTTCATCGATTATTTCACCCGTGGCCCTCTCAATACCGCGGTGGAAGTCCTCAACATGGGGGATTTCGGGCGGGAGTTCGGAGGTCTCGATACCCTGAGCGAAGCCAGCTATGGTATTCAGCAGTTTTTCCTGAACGGCGGAAGCCAGGCTTGGGTGATTCGCGTGGGTCAAGAAACCGGGGGCACGGAATACACCGCCAACACGGCTTTGACCGATGAAGCAAACAACCCCATGCTCGACGTGCGCGCCGGTCAACTCATCAGGGGGCTCTCTGTCGATAACCCGGGTGAATGGGGAAACAACCTTTGGATCGATGTTGACTACAACACTTCTGATCCGGCCGATCCGAGCCTGTTCAACCTCTTCATCAGCGAGATTGTGGCGCAAGGCGGCCGCTTCACCGTGGTTACCACGGAAAGCTTCCGCAATCTCACCATGCAAGTGGGCGCCAGCAATAACGCGATTGAAATCGTGAACGAGGGTTCCAGTCTGGTTCAGTTAAACCTTCATTCCGGCTTTACGGTGAACGCCAGCGCGCCTTTCCAGCGTCCACCCATCACAGGCGCAGCCGGTACTATTGCTGTACCGCTGCCTGTCGTGCCCGCGAGCGGCAGCTTGTTTGACCTACGTGTTGATCCTGGAGGCGTGGCTGGCGGCGCGTGGAAGACAGCCACCCTGACTTACCCCGGTGTCCTTGATTTCCCGGGCTTGGTACCTTTCTTGCAAAGCGCCATTCGCGCCGCCGATCCTGCTGATCCCCGGCTCACGGGCGCTAGCGTGCAAGTGTTTGGCCATGGCACCCTCGCGGCACCATATTTTTACCGGATACTCCTGGGCAAGAGCGCCCCGAATTTCAATCCTGGAGATACTCTGGAATTTCAAAATCACTTGCTGGATACAACCGCTGCCACACTTGGTCTTAACGCACATGCGCTTTCGCAGTTCTATCAGCTTACGCATGGGTTGAATCCCGGGCTGCCAGGCGCAACTGAAATCATGGGCTTGCGCGCACCCAAGACCGGCCTGTACGCGCTGGAAGATGTGGATCTTTTCAACATCCTCTGCATTCCGCGGGCTGCTCAACTGGGCGACACCCTGGGGGCTGTATATTCCGCAGCCGAAACGTATTGTGACGAGAGAAGAGCGTTTCTGATCGTTGACATGCCGCCGGCCGTCGTGACGCTGCAAGGAGCCAAAGACTGGCTTGACCAGCATTCGACTCTGCGCGACGCGAACGCGGCGCTCTATACTCCTCATCCTCGGATTCCCGATCCTTTGAACAATTTCCGGTTGCGCAGCGTAGGAGCGAGCGGGACCATTGCCGGTCTCTATGCGCGTACCGATAGCAATCGCGGAGTGTGGAAGGCGCCCGCAGGCGTCGAAGCCACGCTGCACAACGTACAAGAGCTCGATTTCAACATGAGCGATCCGGGAAACGGGTTGTTGAATCCGCTGGGCTTGAACTGCCTGCGCACCTTCCCTGTCTACGGCGAAGTCTGCTGGGGGGCAAGGACACTTGAAGGTGCGGACCAGCTTGCTTCTGAGTGGAAGTACATTCCGGTGCGCCGGCTTGCCCTGTTCCTGGAAGAATCTCTCTTCCGCGGAACCAAGTGGGTGGTGTTCGAGCCGAATGATGAGCCCCTGTGGGCGCAGATACGGCTTAACGTCGGTGCTTTCATGCACAACCTATTCCGGCAAGGTGCTTTCCAAGGGCAGACTCCGCGGGCAGCCTACTTCGTGAAGTGCGACAAAGAAACGACCACGCAGAACGACATCGATCTAGGTATCGTCAATATTGTCGTCGGCTTTGCACCACTGAAGCCTGCGGAGTTCATCATCCTGAAGATCCAGCAGATTGCCGGACAAATCGAGACCTAAGGTCAGGGCAAGGAGAAAGCTATGGCGCAATTCACCGTGAATGCTAGTCGTTTCGATCCCTACAAGAACTTCAAGTTCCGCGTGAAGTGGGACGGTCGCTACGTGGCGGGCGTGAGCAAAGTCGGCTCATTGAAACGAACCACCGACCCGGTCGAGCACCGCGAAGGCGGCGATCCCAGCACCAATCGTCGGTCGCCGGGCAGGACCAAGTACGAAGCCATTACCTTGGAGCGCGGCGTTACCCACGATCTGGAGTTTGAACAGTGGGCCAACAAAGTGTGGAACTTTGGCGCCGGTCTTGGGGCGGAGGTGTCGCTGGCAGATTTTCGCAAAGACATCATCATCGATCTCTTTAACGAAGCCGGCCAGAAGGTGCTCTCGTACAAGGTCTATCGCTGCTGGGTTTCCGAGTATCAAGCCCTTCCTGACCTGGATGCGAACGCGAATGCCATCGCGATTCAGCACCTCAAACTCGAAAACGAAGGCTGGGAGCGCGATCTGGATACGGTTGAACCGAAGGAGCCAAGCTTCACCGTTCCTCCCGCTTAAGAGCGGGTCCGCTGCAAGCGTGGGTAGTCACGGCGGCTGATTGAGATAGCTGTGGATCGCCCGGAGCGAAGGGAATACTCGTTATGCAGACTCCAGTCGCCGCAAATCTGCCCGGTGGGTTTTGGAACGAAGGCGTTCGCTATCGCCAAGCCGAACTTCGTCCGCTCAATGGACACGACGAGTCTCTCCTGGTTGAAGTCCGCAAGTCAGCGCCGCCCGCGCAGCTTGCGACTTTCTTGCTCTCCCGTTGTGTCAGCCGCTTGGGCAACCTCTCCCCAGTGCGTGCGGAGCACATGCGCGACCTGGCCGTGGGTGATCGCGAAGCTCTGCTTTTGCAGCTTCGCGGGGCGACCCTGGGGGAGCGTATGCAGTGCGTTGTGCAATGCCCGGCCGCGGAATGCGGAGAAAAGATGGACCTCGAGCTCAGAGTCTCGGATCTGCTGGTGCCGGCTTACGAGCAGTGGCAACAAGAGTACGAGTCGGTTGTGGACAGCAAAGAAGGTCCATATCGCGTTCAATTTCGACTACCTACGGGAAGGGATGTGGAGGCCGCGGTGCCCTTGGCGCACCAGGACGTGGAAGCTGCAGAAGAGTTCGTGCTGCGCCGTTGCATCACGCGACTATCTCAGGAATGCCCAGCCGACAACAGCGCATCGCTTTCCGGGCCACTGCCAAAGGAGATCAAGCAGACCCTTGCTGGTTTGATGGAAAAGCTGGACCCCCAAGCTGAGTTGATGTTCTCGCTTGTGTGTCCCTCGTGCCGCGCTAATTTTCAGATCTGCTTCGACCCCGCGAGCTATTTGCTGCACGAAATCATGGCGGAGAAAGAGCAATTGTACCGGCAGGTTCACCTGCTGGGATTTCACTACCACTGGAGCGAACCGGACATCATGGCAATGACCCCGTCCAAGCGGAAACTCTATCTCCGCCTGCTGGCCGAGGAACTGGCAGCCAGGAGGAGAAATTGAGCAGCTTTGTTGCCAACCTGGTAAGGCGGGCAGTGGGACTGCCCGGTGTCGCGATCAAGCCGTCAGCTTCTCGAGAGGCTGGGCCGGTTGCCCCGGGGGCCGATGTCACAAGCCTCTCTACGGACCATTCCACAATTTCGCTTGATGGCGGCCTGGAAAGCGTGTCGACGGAGTTAACTTGCCCGGACCGCAGTGCGCGTCCTTCCCTCCCCGACGGGATGCAGCTTGCAGCCTCAGTGCCGGCAAGGCACGAAAAAGCGGATCGCGATGGGTCGAACTCAACCGGTGATGCAATGGTTGGAAGCAACCAGACTGCAACAGAGGCGATTGCCCCTGCTTTGGGGACTGCCCGTCCCGTGAGCAGAGAGGGCCGAGACCTAGCGAGTCGGATGGCCCCACGACCAAAACGGGGGGAAGATGTTATCAGCGAACGTGAGCAGTCTTTGCCGTCTGTCCGCAAGCCTGAAGTGCTCTCGAAACAGACGGCTGAGGCATCCGATCACCCTCCACAGCCGACGCTCGTTGCGGCCCGAGGGGCTGAAGCCATTCTGCCTTTGACGAAGCCTGGGAGCCGCGTAGCTTCGAGCGCAAAGCCCGTTTACAAAAATATTCCGCCGGCCGGCATCGATGCCGCAGAGCCTGAGGCGCACTCAGCGTACGCCGAGCCCGGCCTCATGGAGATTCCAACACCGCCGCTGGACGACGAACTGAACTATGACCTTCGGCGCCCAGACAGGGGCATGGTCCTTCCCAGAATCGCGGAGACATCCGCCCAGAGTATTGCCGTGATTGCGGCCCAAGCCGCAGGAGAACACTCCTCAGTATCGGGCATTCACGTGCGCATTGGCCAGGTGGAAGTCCAAGTGAACCGAGCCCAACAACCGCGACCGCCGGTCCGGCTCACTTCGGGGAGGCCCCGCGGAGGCTTCCAGAAATTCTTTCGGACACGAAATTATTTGAGGTAACACGAGTTGCAGTTTAGCAAACCATGAGCGATTACAGAGCTATTGCCGGAGTGAGCGGTACGCTGCAGACATTGCTGGTGGACTTCATGACGACGCCCCCCGATGTTACTCTCGCGCCTCCGGATGTTCCTGTCGACGGCAAGACCGGAAAGAGAATCAACCTCTACCTTTACCTGGTCGCCGAGAATGCGCACCTAAAAAATCAAGAGATTCCCGGTGAAGGTTATCCGGGTGACTACGGGCACCCTCCGCTAAGCCTCAACCTGCACTACTTGCTCACGGCTTACGGCGAAAAGGAGACAGCCGAAGACTCGGATCTCTTTGCCCAGCAACTCCTGGGTGATGCGATGCGTGTGATGCATGATTTCGCCATCATCACGCCTGACATGGGTATTCTCGATCCGAGTCTGGTGGGAGAGTTCGAACGCATAAAGATCACGCTGCACCCAAGCAGCGTGGAGGAACTGGCCAAGATATGGACGGCGCTTCCCAAAGCGAATTTCCGGCGTTCCGCGGCGTACGAAGTTTCTGTTGTGCAGATCGAGAGCGCGTTGCCACGGCGCCGCCCGCTGCCCGTGAAGAAACGCCGCCTGCGTATGTCCATCCAGCGGCGGCCCCAGATCACCAGCATATACCGCACGCCTTCGGTTCCCGACGATCCTGTGGGTGATGCGCAAGCGGCAGTTACGCAATCCCTAACCATCGAAGGGTCAGCATTGCGGGGTAAGAAAACGTGGGTGAAACTGGGCGGCCTGGAACCCATCGGCGTGACGCCCCTCTCTGGCACCAAGATCCAAATCGCCGTTCCGGATGATCAGTATCCCATCGATCCAGACCACATTGCGCCACGTCCGATTCCCGCCGCCGATCAACTCCAGCCGGGACCGCAGCTCGTGCAGGTAATAACCGAATGGGATGGAGAACGTGTCGAGGGTGGCTTGGATAACGGCAAATCAGTGTCCGACCAGACCCAGCTTAACTCAAACCAAGGGGTGTTCATGCTGGTTCCATCGGTCACCGCGATCAACCCTCTCAGTGGGAAATCCACGGCGATTCTTGCCGTGACCGGCACCCGGCTTTATCACCAGCCTCTGAAGAGCTACGTACTGCTGGGAGACGTGAGCATTCAGATTCGGGTTCCGGCCGGGGGCGATCCCTGGGCTCCTCCAACTCCCACGCAGGTCCAGGTTCCACTGACCGCGTTAGCAACGGCGACTCCCCAGCTTTCAGTCGGACCGCATCCCGTTCGCGTACTGATCAATGGTGCGCTCAGCCTGGATGAAAAATCGTTTGGAGTCCTATGAGCACGGCTCAAGCACAAAACGGTCCGAGCCTTAACGGCGATTGGCTGGTGGCGAACCGCGAGTATGTGGAGGCGGAGCTTCACCGCCTGCGCCTGCTTCTCCGCCGCCGCGTGCTCTGGTTGCGTCGGGTATGGAACCATGATCCGCTGCAAAGCTACCAGGGGCTGGTGATCACTGAGAGCCAGGCCGCGAGCTTGCTCGCCGGCGAGGATGTGCGTGCGGAGCGCGGCTTTTATGAAACCAACCCTGAAGCCGTCCACGTCACTGAGGAACTCCGCGCTCATCTTCACGAAATCGAAAGTCGTCGCCAAGCTACCATCAAATGCGGCGAGGCGCCGGCGCTGGATATTCTGACTCAACTTTTTCGCTTAAGCCGATTTGACCGCGAAGTGCTGTTGTTTTGCCTGGCACCAGAGGTGGATCCTTCGTTTGAGAGACTCTACGCTTACGTGCAGGACGACGCTACCCGCAAGTACCCGACTGCGCAGCTGGCGCTTCAGCTCTTAGGCGCGCAGTTGTCTCGTGATGGCGCACCCGCATGGCAGACAGGGTATGACACTTTCATTCCCAGCTTTCCGCTAAGAAGGTATCGGCTGATCCACGTTGAGCCGGTGCCGGGCGCCTCGCAGGCCGCTGAGGGGCTGCGTGTGGACCGCCGCGTTGTCAGCTATCTCCTCGGAATCAACCGCTTTGATGAGCAGGTTGCTGCGGTATTGCGTCCCATGGAGAGTGCGGAGCTTTTGACCGAAGAGCAAGCAGACGTCATTCGCCATTTTGAGTCGTTCCTGCGGTCTTGGAATGAGAACGACAGGATGCCCGCTTTGAACTTGATCGCCGGACCAGGCACCGGGCGTCAAGCTGTGGCACGCAGGCTATGCAATCAGTTGGGGATCGCTTTGTCTGCGATCGATCTTTCGCTGATGCCGCCTCCGAGCCGTGAGCGCCAGGAGTTGCAGCGCGCTCTGGAGCGCGAAGCGCTACTTATACCTACTGCATATTACCTCGATGCGACTGAACTTAATTCGCATAACCGTAACGACGGATCACTGGTCAACGAGCTGATCGAAAAAGTGAGTGTCTTTTGGATCGTGGCCAGCCGCGAGCCATGGCAAAGCAATCGCACTTTGACCTCCGTTGTGGTGCCCAAGCCAAGTGCAGTCGCGCAAGTTTCCATGTGGAAGGCTTCCGTGCCGGCGGATGCTGTCACGGCGGATCTACTGGAAGAGGCCTTGCCGCAATTGGCCCAGCAGTTTGATTTTGGACCTCAGCAAATACAGCAGGCGGCCTCGGCAGCAATAGGTTTCGCGAGAGTCCGTGACGGCGGCAAAGGCGAAATTACCGTGCAGGATTTGTGGAATGGAGCCAAGCAAATGGCGGCACGTTCTTTACAGCAGATGGCGCAGCAAATTCCACCGAACTACACCTTTGCCGATCTTGTGTTGCCAGCCGATGTCATGGAGCAACTCCACGAGATTGCAAGCCAGGTCGCGCATCGGGCTCAGGTCTACGAAGAGTGGGGATGGGGAGTGAAGCTGAGCCGCGGGCGCGGCGTCGCAGCGCTCTTTTCTGGTCCCAGCGGTACCGGCAAGACCATGGCCGCGGAGGTGCTGGCCAATTATCTCGAATTGGACCTCTACCGTATCGACCTTGCACAAGTCATCAGCAAGTACATAGGCGAAACGGAGAAGAACCTGCGCAAGGTCTTTGACGCAGCTGAGCAGAGCGGCGCCATCCTGTTCTTCGACGAAGCGGATGCCCTCTTCGGCAAACGCAGTGAAGTGCGGGACAGCCATGATCGATACGCCAACATCGTGGTGAACTATCTGCTGCAACGGATGGAAGACTATCGCGGTCTTGCCATCCTGGCTACCAATATGAAGTCCCTGCTTGACCAGGCTTTCTTGCGCAGGCTGCGCTTCCTGGTGAATTTCCCGTTTCCTGATGCCGAACAGCGGATGCGCATCTGGCAGCAGGTCTTTCCGCCGCAAGCCCCCAAAGACAATCTGGACTTCGGCTTTCTCGCGCGCCTGGAGATTGCCGGCGGCAACATCAGGAATATTGCGCTGAACGCAGCTTTTCTGGCGGCGCGGGAGAAGACGCCGATTCGCACCGATCATGTCTTGCATGCCGCGCGACGAGAGTATTCGAAGATCGACAAACTGGTACGCGAGGCAGAATTCGGGCGCTATTTCCAGGTGGTGACACGATGAGCAAAGTCTTTCTTGAGATTGACCGCCTGGTGCTGCGAGGGGGCGGGCTTTCCACATCGGGGCCGGCGTTTTCCCGTCTGCTGGAGCGTGAAATCGCGCGGATTCTTGCCGAACAAACAGTGCTTAAAGGAATCCAATCGGCGGAAGCGACGCACACGGCGGCGAGCATCAACGTGGCTAGACACACTCACGACGCGGGGATTGCGCGCTCCGTT
>Ga0099828_10002536_pt1 | contig 12587 bp, 13 predicted proteins | sample CZO8metaG_2_FD_79338 | JGI IMG/M metagenome (GOLD analysis project Ga0099828, IMG submission 79338) | Vadose zone soil microbial communities from the Eel River Critical Zone Observatory, Northern California, USA - CZOApr15con2H1.8 metaG | ecosystem: Environmental > Terrestrial > Soil > Vadose...
CTCCAAGAACGGATCGCCCACCTGCACATTCGGACGCTTCGCCTCCGAAGCCTCGCTGAACTCTTCGCTAGCCATGGTCGCGCCGTGAATGCCGTCGCGCCCGGTTTTCGCGCCGACGTAAATCACGGGATTGCCTTCCCCCGCTGCGCGCGCATAGAAGATTTCATTCTTCCGAACCAGGCCGAGCGCAAACGCATTCACCAGAGGATTGCCCGAGTAACACGGCTCAAATTTCGTCTCCCCACCCAGGTTCGGTACGCCAAAGCAGTTGCCGTAAGAAGCAACGCCGCTGACGACGCCCTCGAGAATGGAATGATTCTTGTGTATCTCGGCCTGCATGGGAATCGCTTGTGTGGGGACAGCCGCCCTCGGCTGTCCAGCCGGGCGAAGCCCGGCAGCTGGCGGTGCCGAAGCGGCCGAGGGCGCCCGCTCCCCATTTGTCCGATTCGTAATCGGCCCAAACCTCAACGAATCCATTACCGCCACCGGCCGCGCGCCCATAGTAAAAATATCCCGCAGGATCCCCCCCACCCCCGTGGTCGCCCCCTGAAACGGCTCAATGAACGAAGGATGGTTGTGCGACTCGATCTTGAACGCACATGCCCACCCGTCTCCAATGTCGATGATCCCGGCATTCTCTCCCGGCCCCTGTACCACCAGCTTGCTTCGCGTCGGCAGACGCCTAAGATGCACGCGCGACGACTTGTAAGAGCAGTGCTCGCTCCACATCACGCTGAAGATTCCGAGTTCGGTAAGAGTCGGCTCGCGTCCCCCGAGAAGCTGCTTGATTTTTTCGTATTCGTCCGGAGTCAGCCCGTGTTGCCGGAGAGTGTCCGGGGCGAAGGCAGCAGTCAAGGAGGTGGACATGGAGGGTAAGGTCTATTGTCGCATTTTGGGGAAGCTAGTCGCCAGTAGGCTGTGCAGGCAAATTTTCGCTGCTAAGATTTCGTTTCATGGCTGCACAGCCGAAACCCGACCAACCGCAGCTCCCGGTCGCCTTGGACCCTGAATTCTTCGCCCGCAATCCGCGATTCGTCGCCCGCGATCTTTTGGGCAAAGTGCTGGTGCGCCGGTCAGACGACCAACTTCTGACCGCCCGTATCGTCGAAGTGGAAGCCTACCTGGGCCAGAACGATCCCGCCGCCCACGCGGCCGCTGGCCGCACCCCGCGCAACTCCGTCCTGTTCGGTCCCCCCGGGCACGCCTACGTCTATTTCATTTATGGCAATCACTATTGCCTGAACGTCTCCTGCGAGCGCGAGGGCAAGGCAGGGTGCGTCTTGTTCCGGGCTCTTGAGCCGCTCATTGGCCTGGCACACATGGCCCAAGCCCGAGGAATCGCCGTCCGCCGCCCTCGCGACCTTCCGCGTCTAGCCAGCGGTCCCGGCCGTCTGGCAGAAGCCTTCGGCATAACCCGCGTTCGCGACAACGGCTGCGACCTGACTGCCTCAGACTCCAGCTTGTGGATCGGCCGAGACGGCTTTCGACCATCCGGCATTTGCGTAACCCCTCGCATCGGCATCACCAAAGCCGCGGAAGTCCCGTTGCGCTATATCCTCGCGGGGAATGCCTTCGTCTCTGGCAGGAAGACTCTACTCAACCTTGCACAGAACGAGCCTGCAAAAACAACGACAAAGAAATGACAATTACCGTCTCCTCAGCTTGACCAGCGGGTGTAGACTGTCCACCGGGCCGGAGGCGCCAAAAGCCGCTTCAGCTAAGGTTTCCGCCGACCCCGGCAGGCTCAGACATCGATCCCCTGAGATTTTCGGCATCGGCTTGACAAGAAAGTTCATCTGGTCCCGGTAGGTAGGCTGCTTGTCGCACTCGGCTTCATCTCGCGCCCTGGCCATCGCCTTCACAATTCTGTTCTGCACCACTGCCATAGCCGCACGAGCCGAGGGAACGCCTGCCACCCGCACGCAAGCCACCGTCCCGTCCAGTATCGTGATCGGCTTCGTAGGCGGATTCGTGCGCCACGACAATCCTCATCACGGCCCCGTGCAGCTCGCGCAGCGCATCCAGCGCGGCTTCCCTAAAGACACCTACGTGGAAGTTTTAGAGAACCGTCACCGAAAGAATGCCTTCAAGGCCATCGTGCATCTGCTCGACGTCAACCGGGATGGCGTCCTTTCGGAAGATGAGAGGACCCGCGCCCACATCGTGCTCTTCGGCCATAGCTGGGGCGCAGCGGCCGCCGTGCTGCTGGCGCGCGACTTACAGCGAGCTGGCATTCCAGTTTTATTGACCGTGCAGGTAGATAGTGTCGCCAAATTCTGGCAACAGGATTCCGCGATTCCCGCCAATGTCGCTGAGGCGGTGAACTTCTATCAGACGCACGGGTTGATTCACGGCCGCACGCGGATTACTGCCGCTGATCCTTCGCGGACTCAAATCCTGGGCAACTACCTGGTCGATTACAGAAAGGCTCCGATCCAGTGTCCCGCTGGAGCATCATGGTTCGATCATTTGACGCCCTCGCATGCCCAAAGCGAATGCGACCCGCACATTTGGTCTCAGATTGAAGACTTGGTACGACAACACCTGGCTCCTCAGCCCAGTGCCGCCGCCGTCCATCTCCAACCCTAACCTTCACGCAAAACAAGGTTGTCGATAAGCCTGGTCGGCCCCACGTACGCGGCGACCGCTACCAAGCCCCCTTTGGACACGTCTTCCACTGGATCAAGGCTTTCGGCATCGACGATCTCGAAGTAATCGAGGCGGACCGCAGGTTCGCGTCCAAACTCCTCGCGCGCGGCAGCGATTAGTTTCGCCGCCTTTCGCTCGCCCTCGTCCACCAGCTTTTTCACGTGCATCAGCGAACGATGCAGAACCAGGGCCTGCTTCCGCTGTTGCGGATCGAGATACGTATTCCGCGAACTCATGGCCAGCCCATCCGACTCGCGCACAATCGGACAAACCGCAATTTCCACCGGCAGCTTCAAATCGCGCACCATGCGCCGGATGATCGCCACCTGCGCCGCATCCTTCTGCCCGAAGAACGCGACATCCGGCTCGACCACGTGAAACAGCTTCGACACGACTGTGGTGACACCCCGAAAGTGCCCCGGCCGGGAAGCTCCGTCCAGCTTGCCACTGAGTTCCTCCACCGTCACCCAGGTGACCGCGCCCGCCGGATACATTTCCTCCACCGACGGCGCAAAGAGAACATCGACGCCTTCTTTCTCCAGCAGCTCCCGGTCCCGATCGAACGATCGCGGATACTCTGCCAGGTCTTCATTCGGCCCAAACTGCGTCGGATTTACAAAGATCGACGCCACGACTACGTCGCATGCAGCCTTTGCCGCACGGACCAACGACAGATGCCCTTCATGTAACGCCCCCATGGTCGGAACGAAGCCCAGCCGCTTGCCATCGTGCCGTGCAGCACGAGAAGCACTCCTCATTTCGTCGATGGTAGTGCAGATCTTCAAGACTCTCGCTGCGTCGGCGACTCACAGGAACTCATGCCGGCGGCACCCACTCGATCGCGATGTGCGCTCCTTGCAAGATGCCACCCACGATGCCTTTGTTACGCCGGATTGCCACCGAGTCCTGCTCCAATGCTCTGACACCGTTCTCCGTCGCAGCAACCACGCGGCCATAAGGCCACGCCGAGACCGGCAACCGTGCCAGCCGATCCAGCACTTCTTCCGGCTTCAGCACGATTTCCGCATTGTCGGCAGGATCCAGCAATCCCACTCCGTCCGTTCGAATGACGAGATATGGGTTTCGCCAATTCCTCATGTCCTGAATACGCTCGTATTTGGCCCGGTCGGCCACAGGAATGGCCTGCAGCAACGTCGCCGCATCGGGAGCAGGCGCGGCGACCTGCTTCGAAGTACACGCGCAGAGGCAAAGAGTGGCGAGCAGAATAGAAATCAGCTGGGGCCGGGATCTCACAGGTATGTCGAACTCACCTCACCACCGCAGGCACATCGTTCTTCGCCGCCCAGACCAGCGCGATCACCCACCCGATCACCGACCAGCCCAGGAAAAGATTCAGCAGCAGGATCGCCGTCGTATCCCGCTTATTGCGGGCGAAAGCAATGATCGTCGGCAGAAAGTACATCAGGAAACCAAAACCGAAAAACGGGAAGAAGAAAATCGACAGAAGGTGCATAACCCTTCCTCCTTAAGTCATAGCCTAGCACTAGGGGAAGCTACGAATCTTCCCTCTCCTTGGTTCCCGAGAAGCTAAAGCACCTACCGTCGCATCCCCCGCTTGCGCTCGAGCACCGTCTCCAGCCCGGCCCTGGTTTCTTTGGGAAGATGATAAGACTCCTCATCCGACGGATACTGATGCGACTTCACGTCCGCCCGAAACGACTGCACCGCGTGCGTTATCAGGGCGGCCGCATCGGCATAGCGACGCACGAACTTCGCCGGCTGCCCAAACGTCAGGTTCACGATATCGTGGAACACCAGCACCTGCCCATCGCAGTCCGGGCCCGCGCCAATTCCAATCGTCGGAGCTTCGACTTCGGCCGTGATCAGCGCTGCCACCTCCCGCGGAACGCCTTCCACAAAGAGACAGGCCACGCCTGCGCGGTCCAGCGCCACCGCATCGCGCATCAGTTGTTCAACGCCGCTGAGATTCTTCCCCTGCACCTTGTATCCGCCCATCACGTTGACGGACTGCGGCGTCAGCCCAATGTGCCCGGCCACAGGAATCTCCGCGTCGATGATGCGGCGGATCAGGTCAGCCCTCTTCTCGCCGCCCTCGATCTTCACCACCTCCGCCCCACCCTCCTTCACAAAGCGCGTGGCGTTACGGACGGCATCCTTGGCGTCAACCTGATAAGACCCGTAAGGCATATCCGCCACCAGCAGCGCATTCTTCACGCCGCGGCGGACGGCCTTCACGTGGTGCAACATCTCGTCCATGGTGACCGAGAGCGTGTTCTCGTAGCCCAGCATAGTCTGCGCTAGCGAGTCGCCCACAAGCACCATCTCAATACCCGCCTCGTCGACAATACGCGCGGTCGCGTAATCGTAGGCAGTCAGGCAGCTGATCGGTTCGTGTCGGAGTTTTTGTTCCCGCAGAGACGCGGTCGTAGCCTTTTGGCGAGATTCGTCGAGAAGACGCCCGCTAATCGGGGTCAAACTCATGATGTCCTCCAGTGCCCCTCCGGCTCAGCCGGATAGAGTCTGTACACATCTTTGAATGCTACTCAATGCATTCTAGCTGCAAAGCTGCATTGTTACCAGCAAGGAAAGTGTCTGATTCTCATAGACTTGCGCGACCGGCGTCACCTCGCCGCCTTCTCCGCCACCAGTTTCTGCCGTGCCGTCTTCAGCTCCGGACGTTCATCGCCGACCGCAATTTCGGTAAGCTTCTGAAAGTAGTTCGCAGCCGCACTCGCATCCCCTGACGCTTCAGCCGCCCTCCCCGCCCCATAAAGCGCATTGAAGCGGTTGGGAGCAGTCTTGAGCACGGCCGCATACTCCGCCAGCGACTCCTTCGGGTGATGTTGCAGCAGCAGCTCTGCCAGCATCTCCCGCGCCGGAGTAACCGCCCCTGGGGTGACCGAAGCTTTGTCCATGCCCTCTTCAAGCTCCGCAGCTGACCGCATCAATTGCAACGCATCGGCAGACTTGCCGTTCTGTTGCGCGATCCAGGCCGCCACTTCGCGCCGCTCCACTTCTATCTGGTTGGACCAGTAGGAATTATCCTGCTTCGCAGCGGCATCGCGAAGTGCCGCGAGTTTTGCCTCGGCCTGACCAGCCCGCTCCAAATTCTTCGAGCGCGCGCTGCCGATTCCAATCGCTGTCCAGGAGATTGCTTCCGCCCAGGGCGCCCCGCCCTCTTGCGGACGAATTCTGCTCGCTTGTTCCCAACTTCCCAGTTCGATCGCGTAGCGGGCGGGGATGGCAGCCAGCGCGTAATCTCCAGTGGCCGTCAAGCCACCAACGGGTGGCAGCGAGGTCATTTCCTCGAGCACCGCCTTAGCTTTATTCACGCGCCCGCTTTGCAGATATGCGTACTCCATGTAATCCATGGCATGCAGCCGCTGATCGCGCGCCTCGCCGTTCTTCGACGTGGCCTCCGCCGCAGCCGCCAGTTCCGCTGACTTGATATTCGAACTTATGGACTCGTCCCAGGAGCCCACGCGCGTAAACAGATGCGAAGGCATGTGATTGGCATGGGCCGACGCGGGAGCGATCTTGGCGTAAATGCGGGCCGCGCCCAGTCCTTGTTCAGCCAGCACCGGATTGTCATAGCAGTGGATGATGTAGTGAGCGATGCCCGGATGATGCGGCTGCGTGGCAAAAATCGGTTCCAGTATCTCTCCGCACTTTCGCTGGTTGGCAAACGCCTTGTCCGTCTTCGGCGCAGTAATGGCGAGAGTCAATGCGTGAAAAATCGCAGCTTCCTCGTCTTGCGGATACACCGCCTGCAGCGCGCCCATTTTCTGCTCAAAAGCCTGGGCGTGCACGCCGATGCCTTTGCCATCCTCACGGTAAATTTCCGCCAGAGCCTCGATGTAGGCATTCTCGCGAGCCGTCGTCTTCGTGTTGCTCGCCGCGACCTGCTTCGCCTTCTCAAGCGCGGCTCGTCCTGCCGCCAAGTCGCCGTTGCCCCACATTCCGTGGTAATGCGACATTGCGATGCCCCATTGCGCCATCGCGCACTGTGGATCCTGACTGGCGATCTCGGAGAAAGCCTGCCGCGCCTGTTCGTACTGGAAGGAGTGCAGCAGCGCCACTGCTCGATTGAAACTGCCTGCGAGATCAGCCCGGCACGAAGTCACGAAATGAACCGAACCGACCTCTTCCTCTGTGAGCGCATGGTGATGTTCTTCCTGACCGAGTGCGAGCGGAGCGAAGAACAAGACCGAGGTAAGAATTGCAATTAAGGAGCGCATAGAGCCTCCGTGATAGGAAGGAATTGTACAACCGTTACTGGGGCCAGCGCCGCCCCCCGAAGCAGTACTTCACTGCCGTCGCTACTCCCCAGCGCGAATGGGTCTGGAGACTTTCGCCAGACGAAGAAAAACAAGAGTCGCCAGAGCGGTGAACAGGACGGCCTGTGCGACGTGGATCCAGAACCACGTGTCCGCACCACCATCCCACACCATCCGCCGGGTCACGTCGTGCGGCCACACCAGCGTAAAGAACGACACATCTCCGATGATGTGAACCGGGATTGCCGGAACGGTTGACTGGGTGAAGTACGCCGTGACGCCAAACACAATACCAACGAGAAAGTACACAAAAAGCTTGGGCCAGAAGAAACCCTGAGTCAGGTGTGCCAAGGCAAAAAAGACCGACGAAATCGAGACCGCCACCGGTCCAGCAAACTCACGCTCCAGAATCACCTGACAGTAGCCCCGGAAAGCCGCTTCCTCTGTGATCGGAGAAACCAGCGACGCCATCATGATCACCAGCGCCGTGGTCATCACCGGATACTGGGACATGTCGGGCAACACATTCGGCGACATCTTCACCAACTGGAACAGCACAATCCAATACCCGGCCAGCGCCACAATCGACACCAGCCCTGCCAGCAGGCTCCAGGCCAACCTTGGGCCCGGCACTCGCTTGGCTCGCAGACAGCGGCGTCGCGCCTCCGAGGTGCTTCGAGGCCACCAACTCCCGCCCAGATACTTCCACATCAGCCAGAGGACCACCGCCATGACAGGGACGGCCCAGGGAATTGCAGGATGGGTCTTGAGATTCGTGACGAGGAGTGCACCCCAGACGCCTTGGCCGAACCCCAAAATGAAAAAGGCCAGGATCGCAGACCAGCCTGCCACCAGGAGCTTGCCGGGAAAGGAACGCGTACTCCGCATACTCCCCCTCGATCGCCAATGACTAACGGCCGTCTAGGCGCTCGCCGCTTCCTGCCCGCCCAGCGGCAGGAAGTACTGTGTCCCCTTGATCGGCGCCGATACCTTTCGCAGCAACTCCTGCAGATCTTCGTTGCGATCCACGAAGTCGATATCCGAAGTATTGACGATCAGCAAGTCCGACGACGTGTAGTGAAAAAAGAAGTGTTCGTAGGCCTTCACCACTTCGTCCAGATACTCGTCGCTGACCGCGCGCTCACCTGGCACATTCTTTTTCTTCAGCCGCTTCTTCAGCACTTCAGGCGTAGCCTGCAAATAGATGACTAAGTCCGGCGTAGGCAGCTGTTCGCGGAAATAGTTGTAGTAGCGATTGTAGGTATCGAGCTCCTGGTCGGTAAGATTCAGGCAGGCAAAAAGTTTGTCTTTCTCAAAAATGTAGTCGGCAATGACCGTCTTCTGCGACCGCGGCCCCAGATCGAGCGCCTGCAATTGCTCGAACCTGCGCACCAGAAACTCAAACTGCGCCTGAAAGGCGGCCCCGCGCGCTCCTTCGTAAAAAGCATCCAGAAAAGGATTCGATTCCGGCTCCATCACCCGCTGCGCATTCAGCCGCTCCGCCAGAATGCGCGCCAGTGTGCTCTTGCCGACTCGGATTGGACCTTCTACCGCGATGTAGCGGGGCAGTTCAAAAAGATTAGCCATGGGCTCGGTGGGGTTCGACTTCGCAGGATATCCCGGATGCCCCCCAGTGGCAATTGAGGGAAGAGTTAACAGCTGAGTTTAGAATGCAGAAGTCAAAGTGCAGAAGTAGCCTGACCATTTTTGCCCAGGATTCTTACTACTGCATTCTGGCTTCTGATTTCTGCCTTCCGTTTACAATCCCTGCATGCTAGGCCTTGCCTTGACCAGCACCATCGCCACGGCCGCCGCGGTCGCCGCCGGATATGAATCAATGGCTCCCACCGGCCAGTGGTACGGTCGAACTTTCACCGGCCTGCCGCGCGGAGCCAGGCAGATCGCACTCACCTACGATGACGGCCCCAACGACCCGCACACTCTGCGCTTGCTCGAGGTCCTGGCCAGGCACCAAGTTCATGTCACTTTTTTCCTGATCGGACGCTTCGTGCAGCAGCGTCCCGACATCGTTCGCGACATCGCCAAAGCCGGCCACGCCATCGGCAACCACACCTTCACGCACCCGCTGCTGATCTTCAAGAGCACCTCTGAAATTCGTCGTGAATTATCGGACTGCAACGCCGCTCTGCGCGACGCTACCGGCCAACACTCCACTCTCTTCCGCCCTCCCTTTGGGGGACGCCGCCCCGCGGTCCTCCGCATCGCCCGCGAGCTCAGCCTTGAACCGATCATGTGGAATGTTACGGGCTACGACTGGAATGCTCCGCCCACACCGCAAATCGAACAGAGAGTCGAAAAACAGATTCGAGGCGGCGACGTGATCCTGCTTCACGACGGAGGTCACAAAGAAATGGGAGCGGACCGTGCGCAAACCGTGCGGGCCACCGATAGACTGCTCACCAGATACAAGGCCGAAGGACACGAGTTCGTAACTGTTCCAACTATGATGCGGAGCGCACAGGCACGCACAGTACCGGAAACTGCATGATCTACGCCCGCACATTTCGGGGAACAAACTCCTACTCCGCGGTGTCCTCCATTTCGTCTCCATCTTCCATCATCCGATCGGACGCAAACCATGCGTAAGCTGACTCCCCCGCATGTCCCCCTGGCGATTCTGGCTGCAGCTATTCTCCCGTGGTCCGGCGCACAAGCTCAGATCACCACCTCGCAATACGACAACGCCCGTACCGGCGCCTACCTTGGAGAAAAAACACTCACGCCGCAGAACGTCAACAGCAAACAGTTCGGCAAGATTTTTACTTTCAGGGTGGACGGCGACGTGTACGCCCAGCCCTTGTACGTCCCGGGCGTCGAGATTCCCGGAAAAGGCACCCACAACGTCATTTACATCGCCACGGAAAACGACACCGTCTACGCCTTCGATGCCGAAGGCAATCCCACGACGCCGCTGTGGCAGGTCAGCTTCGCCCGTGCTAAAGGCATCGCTCCCGTCCCAGCCGATGCCGTGAACTGCCCATTCATCATTCCCGTCGTTGGCATCACCTCGACTCCGGTCATCGATCCCAAGACCGGAACTCTTTACGTGCTGGCCCGCACGCGCGAGTCGGCAGGCTACCTCCATGGCACCGACTACCATCAACGCCTGCACGCACTGGCGATCACTACCGGAGCAGAAAAGTTTGGCGGCCCGGTTGAGATTAAAGCCTCAGTCCCCGGCTCCGGAGAAGGCAGCGCCGGAGGATCGGTCGCTTTCGATCCGCTGCGTGAAAATCCTCGTGCCGCATTGCTCCTCGCGAACGGCGCAGTCTACTTGACCTGGGCGTCCTCTTGCGACGTTGGCCCTTATCACGGTTGGATCATCGCCTATGACGCCCAAACCCTGAAACAGAAGGTAGTCTTCAACACCTCACCCGATGCCGGGGAGTCCGGAATCTGGGCGGGCGACACCGGTCCCGCTGCCGACGCAGACGGCAACGTCTTCGTGGCCACCGGCAACGGAAAATTTGACGCCGTCCCTAAAGGCCGCGATTACGGCGACAGCGTTTTGAAACTGAGTCTCCGCCCTGACGGTCTAGCCCTCCGCGACTACTTCACTCCCGAGAATCAGGAACAACTCAACGCCTCGGATTCCGACCTGGGCTCCGGAGGCCCCGTTCTTCTTCCCGATCAGCCCGGCCCGCACCCGCACCTGCTGTTGATCGGCGGCAAGGGCGCGACCCTCTATCTTCTAGATCGCGACTATCTCGGCAAGTACCAGAAGGTGACCCACACCGATCCGATACAAACCATCCCCGCAGCGTCCGATATTCTCAGCGCCGCAGCCTACTGGAACAAGCATGTTTATTTTCTGGGCAGCCACGATGTGCTGCGCGACTTCACCGTCGATCATGCCCGCCTCATGCTCAGGAAAGCGGCCAGTGGACCAAAATTCACCGACCCAGGCGCCACGCCCACAATCTCGGCGAACGGCACAAAGAATGGAATTGTTTGGGTCATCGCAACCAAGACGTGGAATGGAACCGAGCGGAACGCGGTGCTCCACGCTTATGACGCCGTAAATGTGGAAAAGGAGTTGTACAACACGGAAGAGAACAGTGCGCGCGACCGGGCAGGAAAAGCGTTACGGTTTACCATCCCCACCGTCGCCAATGGCCGGGTCTACATCGGTACGAAAAGCGAGGTGGACGTGTACGGGCTCTTGCCGGCGGGTAAGTAGTAGTCCTATTTCGATGGAGAGACCTCGCCGTCTCGCTAGCGAGTTTTATCCCTTCCCCGCGGCAAACGCCTGCTTAGCCGCCGCAATCGTCTGCTCCACATCCTGCTCGGTGTGCGCCGCGCCCACGAACGCCGCTTCGTATTGCGAAGGCGGCAAATAAACCCCACTGTCCAGCATGGAGCGAAAGAACTTCCCAAAAGCCTCCGTGTTCGACTTCGACGCCGAATCCCAATCCGTCACCGGCCCTTCAGTAAAGAACCACGTAAACATCGACCCCACGCGGTTGTGGCAAAGTTCGACTCCCGCATCCTTCGCCACCGCCGCGACGCCTTCAACAAGTTTTTTGCTCAACGCTTCCAACCGCGGATAGATTTCCTGCTTACGATCGCGCAATTGCTTCACCGTCGCGATTCCCGCAGCCATGGCCAGCGGATTCCCCGACAGCGTCCCCGCCTGATACATCGGCCCCAGAGGCGCCACCAGGTCCATGATCTCGTTCGGCCCCCCATAAGCCCCTACCGGCAACCCGCCGCCAATAATCTTACCCATCGTCGTCAGATCCGGACGAATGTTGTAAAGTTCCTGCGCCCCTCCAAAAGCCAGACGGAATCCCGTCATCACTTCATCGAAAATCAGCACCGATCGCTCGCGCTCCGTAATCAAGCGCAGCGCCACCAGATAATCATCTGCTGCCGGAACGCAGCCCATGTTCCCCACCACCGGCTCCACAATCACGCATGCAATCTGGTGCTTGAACTTGTGAAACGCGTGCTCCACCGCCTGCACGTCGTTGAAAGGCAATGCCACAGTGAATTGAATAAATTCTTCCGGAACCCCTGCTGATCCTGGAATCCCCAAGGTCGCCACGCCAGAGCCCGCCTTCACCAGCAACGCATCCGCGTGCCCGTGATAGCAGCCCTCAAACTTCACAATGTATTTGCGTTTCGTATAGGCCCGCGCCAGACGGATCGCCGACATGGTCGCTTCCGTCCCCGAACTGACGAAGCGTACCTTCTGCATGTGCGGAAACGCCGACAACACAAGCTCCGCCAGGTCCGCTTCAGAAGGTGTGGAGGCCCCAAAGCTCGTACCATTACAAGCCGCACCCACGATGGCATCCAGAACACTCGGCTCCGCATGGCCAAGAATCAGCGGCCCCCACGATCCGATGTAGTCGATAAAGTCGTTCTCGTCCGCGTCCCAGATGTGCGAACCCTTGCCGCGCACAATGAAGGGCGGATCGCCGCCCACCGCACGAAACGCCCGCACCGGAGAGTTCACGCCCCCGGGAATCATGCTCTCGGCGCGTTGCTGCAGACGGCGCGACTGCTCGACTTTGCGGGACATCGTGGACGGCATCGAGTTCCCCCGTAGAGGAAATTCTCTGGAGAGTGGTGCTGCTGCTTAACTCTTCTCGTCCGGCGTGATCCTGAACGCAGCCGTCATTAAGGCAGAGCGAAGGATCTTGCGTGTACCAC
>Ga0099828_10002545_pt1 | contig 12568 bp, 9 predicted proteins | sample CZO8metaG_2_FD_79338 | JGI IMG/M metagenome (GOLD analysis project Ga0099828, IMG submission 79338) | Vadose zone soil microbial communities from the Eel River Critical Zone Observatory, Northern California, USA - CZOApr15con2H1.8 metaG | ecosystem: Environmental > Terrestrial > Soil > Vadose...
AGGGAGCTATCGCCGATCTCCAACTGAACGCGCTCAGGCGACACCTCCAGCGCATCCGCCGCGATCTGGGTCAGCGCTGTCCAGGCGCCAGTCCCGATATCGGTGGCGTCGATGCGCACACGATAGCGCCCCGCAGCATCGACCTGCACGAGGGCAGTCGCGGGAAACTGGTGGGCCGGATAAGTCGAGGCGGCGACGCCGGTGCCGATGAGCCAGCGGCCAGCACGTCGCAGGCGCGGCCTCGGGTCGCGCGGCTGCCAGCCGAAGCGCTGGGCCCCTTCCCGCAGGCAGGCGACCAGGTTGCGGCTACTGAAGGGACGTCCGCTCTCGGGATCGACCGCCGGTTCGTTGCGGATGCGCAACTCGATCGGATCGAGGTTACACGCGATGGCGAGCTCGTCCATCGCCGACTCGAGCGCGAACATGCCAGGGCACTCACCTGGTGCGCGCATCAACGTTGGCGCTGGGACGTCGAGCCGTGCCAGCCGGTGCGTGGTGCGGCGGTTCGGGGCCGCGTACATCACCCGCGTCGCGACGGCGGTCTGCTCAGCGAACTCCTGGATGGTCGCGGTCTGCTCGACGACATCGTGGGCGATCGCGGTGAGCCGACCATCACGCTCGGCCCCCACTCGCAGGCGCTGGATGGTCGGCGTGCGATAGCCGACCAGCGCGAACATCTGCTGGCGGGTGAGAGCGAGCTTGACGGGCCGTCTGGTCGCCTGGGCTGCCATCACGGTGAGGATCACATGCGGGTGCGTGATCAGCTTGGAGCCGAAGCCACCGCCGACATAGCGTGCAATGACCCGCACGCGCTCGGGCGACAGCCTAAATGCCAAGGCCACAACATCCCGGATCATGTGCGAGCCCTGGTTGGCATCGTGGAGCGTGACCTCCTCGTCGCCCCAGATGGCGATGGTCGCGTGCGGTTCGAGCGGATTGTTGTGCTCGGCGGGCGTGGTATAGGTGTGATCGAGCGAGATGGCAGCCGAGGCCAGGGCCGTCTCAACATCGCCCTGGGCGGTCTCGGTCTCGTAGCCGCCGTTGATCTTCTCTGGCGTGTACAGATCGCGGCGGTCGGCACGCAGTTCCACATCATGTGGCTGCTCCTGGTAGCGGACCATGATCAGGCTCGCGGCCTGCCGTGCCACCTCCAAGGTCTCCGCGACGACGGCGGCGATGATCTGCCCGCGATAGGCGACCGCATCGGACTGCAAGACCGCCAAATACTGGCTGATCGAGGCAAGCCCAAAAGGGAGCCCGTTATCAAGCGGAGCGAGCCGTGGGGCGTTCTCGTGCGAAAGCACGGTGATGACACCGGGCAGCGCATGCGCGGCGCTCGTGTCGATCGACACGATCCGGCCCCTGGCAATGGTGCTCTGCACCGGGAAGACGTACGTGACGTTGTCAACCGGGTATTCATAGGCATATTTGGCCGCGCCGGTGACCTTCTGCATGCCGTCGAGACGGTTGAGAGGCGCGCCGATGGCGCATGTGTTCAGTTGCATCTTCATGGTCGCTCTTCCTCCTCTGTTGTCAGGTCAATCAGCGTCCGCACCAGGACGCTGCGGGCGAGCGGGACCTTGAATGCGTTGCCGGGTAGGGGCTGCACATCGGACAGCTCAGCCTCAGCAGCCCGCCTAAACACCTCCTGGGTGGCCGGTGCGCCGCGCAGCACCGCCTCGGCTCGCGCAGCCCGCCACGGCATAGGCGCAACACCCCCGAGCGCGATGCGCACATCGGGCACCACTCCTTCGTCTTTAACTGGGGCGGCGACCACCGAGACGAGCGCGAAGGCGTAGGAGGCGCGGTCGCGCACCTTGCGATAGTGCGAGCGTGTGGCGAACGCAAGCGCTGGCAGATCAACAGCCGTGATCAACTCGCCGTGTTCGAGCACGCTGTCCCGCTGCGGCTCCTCACCCGGCAGGCGATAGAACTCCACCAGCGGGATCGTCCGTTCCCCCTGCGGCCCCAGCACGCGCACAAGAGCATCAAGGGCCACCAGCGCAACGGCCATGTCCGAGGGATGGGTGGCAATGCAGGCCGGTGAGGTCCCTAGGATCGCCAGTTCGCGGTGATAGCCCTCCCGCGCGGGGCAGCCGCTGCCCGGCACCCGCTTGTTGCAGGGCTTGGTGAGGTCCTGGAAGTAGACGCAGCGCGTGCGCTGTAGCAAGTTCCCGCCCGTGGTGGCGAGGTTGCGCAGCTGGCCCGAGGCGCCTGCGAGCAGCGCCTGGGCGAGCAAGGGATAGCGGGCGCGAATGGTGCGATCAGCCGCCAGATCGCTGTTGCGCACCAGGGCGCCGATACGGACGCCTCCGTCGGGGAGTGGCTCGATACAGTCATAGGGCAGGTGGGTGATATCGACCAGCAGATCGGGTTGCCGCACCCCCAGCTTCAGATGGTCGACGAGGTTGGTCCCTCCAGCGAGGAAAACCCCACCCGGCGTCTGGGCCAGGAGCGCGACGGCGCTCTCTGCGTCGCTGGCGCGTTCGTAGCGAAACGGATTCATGGCTGTGTCTCCTTCCCCACGTGCTGCATCCGCAGCAGCTCGTGTGCAGGCTTCGCGACCTGCCTGATCGCTGGGACAATATTGGCATAGGCGGCGCAGCGACAGAGGTTGCCGCTCATGCGCTCGCGGATCTCATCGTCGTCAAGGGTAACGTGGTCAACAGTCAGATCAGTGCTCACGGCGCTGGGCCAACCAGCCTCGGCCTCACGCAGCATGCCGACCGCCGAGCAGATCTGGCCCGGGGTGCAGTAGCCGCACTGGAACGCGTCGTGCTCGATGAACGACTGCTGGAGAGGGTGCAGGTGGTCGCCATCGGTCGCCAACCCCTCGATGGTGATGATCTGGGCCTCCTGATGGGCGACGGCGAGGGCCAGGCAGCTCGTGACGCGTCGGCCATTGAGTAAGATGGTGCAGGCTCCGCACTGCCCATGGTCGCAGCCCTTCTTGGACCCTGTAAGTCCGAGCCGCTCGCGTAGCACATCCAGCAGCGTCGTTCGAGTATCAATGGACAGCCGATGGGTCTCCCGGTTCACTTGCAGGGTGATTTCAAGGTCCATAATGTGTGTCTCCTTTGGCCTTGTTATTCCAATTCCTACCTACTTGGGGGCGAAAAACGCTTCAATGGCAGCCATGACCGCCTCTTGACCCTTGTTGATCTCGTCGTACCAACGACGGATGACCGCCTTGTTCTCTTCTGTGGACATTTGAGTATCTCCTTGTGATAGTCGCCTGCGGCGACGGCATACGTCAAGAACTCTGCGGCTGTCGCCATCCTCTTATTGCCGTCAACACGAAGGCGCGGATGGATTACAATCCCTCAAGCGGGGGCGAGATCGAGCTGTGTGAGAGCCGTTCCTCACGCCAAAGCCCAGTTCATCCACCTCGCCCTCCCTGTTCCCTAAACATGCTCTCCACTTGCCCATCTGTTGTGCTATGATTAGAGAGATAAAACATCAAAGGAAGTGCCTGGAAGCACGTGAGAGATCCCCAGGCACGCCTCGCGTTACACTGGACTTGTATGGAGCACATCCAACAAGACTCAGTATACTAGGAGAAGCCGGGGGAATCAGGACCCAACGGTCCCATTTCATGTCCCATGTGTGTACCCACCGGCAGTCCCTTGAAAGGAGCCTGCTCATGAATGGGTCCTTACGTGGGCAGCCAGATTATGTCTTCGGCCACAGGATGTTGACCCTGCGCACCAGCATCGGGCTCTCGCAGGAAGGTCTGGCGGCGGCGTTAGGCATCACACGCAAAACCATTGGTCGATGGGAGGCCGGGGAGAGGTATCCCAAAGCCGAGCACCTGCAAGCCCTGCTGGCCTTGGCCCTGCAGCACGGCGTGTTTGCAGCCGGAGAGGAGGAAGAGGCGATCCGAGCCTTCTGGCGTGCGGCGCATCAGAAGGTGCTGCTCGATGAGACGTGGCTGCACAAGTTGCTGAACCCGCCTGCTCCTCCTCGGAGGCCCTCGCGAGGAGAACAGACCCGTGCTGCAGATCCGCTCAGTGCTCCACCATGTGAGAGCGAGCCGCGGGTGGATTGGGACGAGGCCCTCGATGTGCCCAGTTTCTATGGGCGAAAGGCTGAACTAGCCTTGCTCAGCCGCTGGATCGGCGAGGAACGTTGTCGGGTGGTCAGTGTACTGGGCATGGGTGGCATTGGCAAGTCGGCGCTGGCCATCACCGTGATGCAGCAGGTGGCCAGGCAGTTCGAGGTGGTGATCTGGCGTTCCCTGCGTGATAGGCCCACCTGTGCCACGCTGGTGCAGAGCTGCTTACAGGTGCTTGATCCCCAAGGGCAGCCACCTGTTGCGGACGCCCTGGAAGACCGTCTCCGTCTGCTGATGGAGCAGCTGCGCACACGGCGGGTCCTCTTGGTGCTGGATAACTGGGAGACCCTCCTTGAGGAAGGGACGGACACGGGTCGTCTGCATGCAGGCGCGGAAGGCTATGCCCGACTCCTACACCAGGTGGGGGCAACCAGGCACCAGAGTTGCTTGTTGCTCACGAGCCGGGAGAAACCGGCGGACCTCGTGCCGCTGGAAGGCAACCGCTCGCCGGTACGGACCTTGCGTCTGGCCGGGTTGGAAGGCCCTGCTGGCGCTCAGGTCCTCTCCGAGAAAGAGGTCGTAGGTTCCCCGCAGGACCTGGGACGCCTGGTCGAGCTGTACCAGGGCAATCCACTGGCCTTAAAGATCGTGGCGCAGACCATTGTGGAACTCTTCGGGGGTGAGATTGTCCCGTTTCTGGAGCAGGGCGAGGTCATCTTTGGTGGCGTGCGTCAGTTACTTGACGAGCAATTCGAGCGGCTCTCGCAGCTCGAAGAGCATGTGCTCTCCTGGCTCGCCATTCTGCGTGAGCCGGTGCATCTGAGCGAGTTACACCCCCGGTTGGTGGCTCCCAAGTCCATGGGGGAGTTGCTGGAAGCCGTGGATGGCCTGCTGCGGCGCAGTCTGATCGAAAGTGGGCACCGGGCGGGAAGCTTCACGCTACAGTCGGTGGTGCTGGAGTATGCAACCGCCCGGCTCATCGCGCAAGCAAGTTGTGAAATCGAGCAGGGCAGACTCGCCAACCTCCTCGAATATGGGTTGTGCCAGGCTCAAGCAAAGGAATACATGCGAGAGACCCAGGAGCGTCTGCTCGTGGTTCCTCTGCTTACCAGACTGCGGAGCACGTACCGGAGACAAGCTGACTTAGAGGCGCGCTTGCTCTCTTTGCTCGACGACTTGCGCAGTTGGGACCATCTTGCCCAAGGGTATGGACCTGCCAATCTGGTAGCGCTGCTGCAGGTGATACGGGGACATCTGCATGGCCTGGATTTGTCACGACTTTCCCTTCACGGGGCGTTTTTGCATGGGGTCCAGATGCAAGATGCGGATCTTTCCGGAGCGAGGCTGCAGGACTGCGTCTTCACTGAGCCCTTTGATGCCATCGCGGCGGTCGCCACAAGCAAGAGCGGACAGTACTGGGCCGCTGCCACTTGGCGGGGAGAAGTGCGGGTGTGGGCAGAGGCAGGCCAGACCCTCCAGCAGATTTGGCAGGCCCACATTGCCAGTGGGCCTGGTCTTGTTTTCAGCCCAGATGGACGCAGGCTGGCCACTGGGGGATGGGATAACACGGTCAAGCTCTGGGACATAGAGAGTGGCACCCTGCTCTGGACGAGTTGGCAGACCAACAGCGTCCGACACTTGGCCTTTGGTCCTGATGGGTGCCTCCTCGCAGGTGGTGGGGGTGATGCCACCATTCGGATCTGGGACGCGACATCCGGTACACTCCACCAGACGCTCACCGGCCAGAGCGACCATGTGCACGCGCTGGCTTGGAATCCGGATAGATACACCTTGGCCAGTAGCTACTCTGATGGGAGCATTTGGGTGTGGGAGCCGCAGAAGGGGGAGCGTGGTACCCATGTGCAGACGCTCGCGGACGGGATGACAGGGCTGGCCTTCTCCCCCGATGGCACACAGCTTGCCAGTGCGAGCCCAGATGGCACGATCAAGCTGTGGGATACGGAATCCTTTGACTGTCTCCAGACATTCTCAGGGCATACGGATCAGGTACTACGCGTGGTCTGGAGTCCGGATGGACACACTCTGGCCAGTGTTGGCCTTGACAAAACGATCAGGCTCTGGGACGTCAAAGAGAGCAGATCACGGGTGATTCTGCATGGGCACAGCGCCGCCATCTACGCCATTGCTTTCACTCCCGACAGTCGCACCCTGCTCAGTGGCAGCAACGATGGCACCATCCGGGTGTGGAATGTGGACCGTGGACAGTGTCTTCGTATCATAGGAGGCTTTGTGGCTTCCCTCTTCGATATCGATTGGAGCCCGGATGGCACACAGCTAGCCAGTGGTGGTGCCGATACCATGGTGACGATCTGGGATACAGCTAGCACAACGTCATCTGGCATCTTGCGTGGCCATCGTTGGATCGTGCGAGGGGTGGCGTGGAGTCCGGATGGGCGGCTCCTGGCCAGCGGAGGGTTGGACAATAGCATCAGACTGTGGGACACGGTCACGGGCGTTTGTCTCCAGGTGTTACGGGACCCTGACGCGGTTGATACCATCTTCCAGGGCGTGGCGTGGAGTCCGGATGGAACGTGGGTGGTCGGGGGGGGTGATGATGGCCACGTCTATGTGTGGGACGCCTCGGATGGTACACTGTTGCGGCGGCTGGTAGGATACCATGGGGCAGTCATGAGCGTGGCCTGGAGCCCCGATGGAATGCGGCTAGCCTCTGCTGGCGGTGGTAGAGAGGGTGGAGAACTCTTCGTGTGGGATGCACAGAGCGGGGAGCAAGTGCAAGCCCTGGCGGAGCATCCTGGGGTGGCCTTTGCGCTGGCCTGGAGTCCAAGTGGGGAGCAGCTCATCAGTGGAGGCAGTGACGGGATGCTACGCTGGTGGGAGGTCCAAAGCGGACACTGTGTGCAGGTGCGAGAGGCGCACCAGGGGGCGGTACAAGCACTGAAAGTGAGCCCCGATGGGAGCAGACTGGCCAGTTGCGGCGATGATGGAGCGATTGTCCTCTGGGATCTGCACACAGGCGAGCCTCTGCAAACGTTGCGACGAGATCGTCCCTACGAACGACTCAATATTACAGGCATCAGGTCTTTCCGAGGCGCAAAAGGCATCGCTGCTAGCCCTCGGGGCGTTCGAGGAAACCAGCGTTGGGGAGAAATGCATGCTCGTGTCGAATACATGAAGAGAACAATCAGGGTTTTCACGCCACCCCTCGTTCCTGCACAGCGAGACGAAGCAGACCAGTTCTTGGCCTCCGAGCGCCGCAAAGAGCGAGGAGTGAGCCTTCAATATCTCCATATTCTTGAATGACTAAGGCCGCTTGTTGTCCTGTTTGCTTGAACAACTCTAACACCTTTAAGATGCTGGTTCTTTCGATCACATATATGTATGCCGTTCGTTTACTTGGGATAAGATAGCTCATCTCCATGCACTCTGGAACATGTCCCGTGCTGAAAAGGACGCCTGCTCAACGGTGCGAGGAACTCCAAAGCCTCGGCCTGAGGGATGTCGAGGTCGTTGAGCTGCAACCAGGGCACCTAATCAGGGAGAGAAGCACAGTACCTCTCGCGGTCAATCAGCAAGGCCGATCAGCGTCTGCGCTCCGCCGTGCTGATCAGCATGATGCGCTGTCCCCCCTGCTTAAAGCGTGTCCTCCTTGCGCACGAAAAGCACGGCGTTGAAGCTTCGCGTGGCTTTTCGCAAAGGTGATTCATCTTGCCCCTCTCAAGTTGCGCCCTCCCACAGCACGTGTGCCAGTTTGAGCTGTACTGGCTACTTCGAATATCCGTTCGAAAACAAGCAGGCAAAAAGCTGCTTGTTGAACCTTTCCCTTGAAGTGGAGAAGGAAGTGTAGATCGGAGTAACGGACATTAGCGGATTTTATTGGAACGGATATTTCAAATAGCCAGTACAACCCTCTTCCCCTAACACCATGTGGTACCATACCGACGTGAGCATGAAAAGGTGTGAGACCATGAGGAGAAATGATGAACCGTTCTGATCGTCTGCATACGATGGCTGCGACTTTCCAAGATATCTCTCGGGGGAAGAGCCCTGGATCGCTCTGGGCAATTTTATGAACGAGTGGTTTGATTACGCCAAGGACCTGCGTGCGGAACTGGTCGCGACTCCACTCTCGTTGCCCGAGGAGGCCAAACAGCAGCAGCATCGTTGGGCGGCGTTTTGCGCCGCCTCGGTAGAATATCTCTGCGCACGTTCTTCGGTTCCTTGCCCCACCTAGAGCGCTGTTCATAAAGAATGATCCATTTCTGAGACGACTGGAGAATAGCCACAATGACGAAACCACCCGAGAGCATCTTGAGCCGTAATGAGAGTCAAGGCCTGGCCAATCGCCTCCTGGAGCGCTTCGCGCGTGCGAGCGCCGACCCGTCGCAAATGGGTCTTCAGTTTGGAGAACGCCTCTTCAATGGGGGAGAAATCGGGCGAGTAGGCAGGCAGGAACAAGAGGCGGCAGCCTCTGGCTTCAATAGCCTGTCTCACCCGCGGGCCCAAGTGAATACTCAGGTTATCCAGGATCACGATTTGTCCGGCATGCAAGCTGGGAGCCAGGACTTGCTCAATGTAGACCTCAAAAGCAGCGGCATCGGCGGCTCCATCCAGCAGCAACGCTTCTCCCATGCCAGAGAGCGACAACGAAGCGATCAGGGTCATCGTGCTTCCATAGTTGCGTGGCACTTTGCCCACCGCGCGTTGTCCTTTGGGAGCATAGGCATACAGCGGGGTCATCGCAATGTGGGAGCCAGTCTCATCCACAAAGACCAACTCCTGGCTGAGCAACTGGTGAGCTTGTTCGCACCAGGCCGCGCGGGCCGCTTCATTCTGCTCGCTTGCCCTCAGCGTCTTTTTTTTCGCGTCCAGCCCAAAGCAGCCCGGGCACGACTGATGCTGGCAGGACTGACCTGGATGCCATGGGCAGCCTGGAATAGGCGGCAATGCTCTTCTCGTGTGGCATCGGGATGGGCTTCTAACTGCGCTCGCAAGTGGGCCTGCAACACGGCGCCTTTGGTGGCAGGCCGACCAGGAATCGCTTTTGGCAAGACGTGACCGCTCTCTCGTCGTTGTTTGAGATAGCGTTTGATCGTTGCCACTGAGACGGCAAAGGTCGTGGCCACCTCGGCCTGACTCTGTCCGGCATCGATGGCACGCAGCACTCGTTGCCGCACATCTTGGGAATAGGCTTTCATGCCTCCAGTTTATCACAGATCAATCCTTATGAACAGCGCTCTAGTGCCGCGTCAGGCAACGTTTGCCCTGTTGACGATGCGGCGGAGTTGTTCGTCGTAGGCGTGGTTGTTGCGCCAGATGATGTAGCGGCGGATCATGCTGGCCTGCTCTTTGTGGCTGGCGTGGTCGGTGCCGTCGAGGGCGAAGTAGCGCAGTGCGGTGAACTGGGCCTCGATCCGGTTTAACCAGGACGCATTGGCCGGCGTGTAGGCGATCTCGACGTTGCTGGCGGCTGCCCAGGCGCCGACCCGGCCGTCTTTGGCGGTGGTCAGGTGCGGGCTGAAGTTGTCGCAGATGATCGCGATGCGGATCTCGGGCGGGTAGAGGGAGCGCAGGTAGCGGCAGAATTCCAGGAACCGGGTCCGGGTCTTGCGGGGCTTGACGTGCCCGTAGAGCCGGTCCTCGCCCAGGTCGTAGGCGGCCAGCAGATGCCGCACACCCTCGGTGCGGGTATAGGTCGCGCGCATCCGGGGCCGCGGCAGGCGGACCGGGTCCTTGCTCTTGCCGCTGACCGCGGCCCACTGCCGGCCGGGCCGGGGCTGCAGGTTCAGCGGCCCGAACTCGTCCACGCAGAAGATCACCTCCGGGTCGCCGGGCTCTGGCACCACTTCCCGGTCAGCGATCGCGTACAGGTGCTCGACACGGGCCTTCTTCACTGCGTAGTCCGGGTCCTTCGAGGCCTTGCGGAGCAGGGCCCGCAGGCCCTCGTGGCTGATGTCGTCGACCACCCCCTCAGCGACCAGGAACTCCGCCAGCTTCGACAGGCTCCAGGTGGAAAACGGCAGGTCATGCTCCGCCGGGCGGGACCGGGCGATCTTCTTGACCTCCCGCCGCTGGGCAAGAGAGAACTTCGGCGGCCGGCCGCCCCTGTACTTCGGGTACAGCGAGCTGAACCCGTCGGCGTTGAAGTTGCGGATCACATCGCGGACCCGGTCCTCGCTGGTGAAGGCGACCTTCGCGATCGCCGCGGCGTCCATGCCCTGCGCGGACAGCAGCACCATCTGCGCCCGCCGCCACGTCACCACCGACCCGCTGCCCCGCCGCACGATCCGCACCAGCCGACGGCCCTCATCATCATCAATCTCACGCACCCGCAGGCGATCTGCCACCGGCCCAGTCTGCCGGAAAGCCGCCCGCCGGAACGGCAGGGCAAACGTGATCTGCTATGGCACTAGCGGCCAGGACGACGGTCAAATGACGGTCAGGCGATCTTGAAGTCCAGTCCGCCGACCGTACAACCCATCCTGACCTGGTTTTTTGTGTGGAGCTATGGGGATTCGAACCCCAGACCTCTTGCATGCCATGCAACGGCATGAGCAAATCACGGTCCATGGGTTGCTGGATGAGTTGGACGCCGTACGCTGCTCGGCGTTCTCATGGCGTTGACTTTGCGATTGTGGCGACCGGGAGGGGCAGCAATGAACCTCGAACCTGAGCTGATCCCAGAGCCTTTGTGGAACGTCTCGGCAGCGAGCCTGCTCGGACGCAAGTCTAAGGCCTGGCGCGACATCCGTTCGGCCGCCCTCGCAGCTGCCGATGACACGTGCAGCGCCTGCGGGGAGGTCGCGCCGGGCGGCAAGTACATGGTGTGCGACGTTGTGGTCCTACAACGAGACAGATGGCGTGGCCACGCTGACTGCTGTCCGGATCCTGTGCCCGGCGTGCGACCACGCCCGTCACTTCGCACGGGCCGGACAACTTGGGCAGGCAGCCGCGGCGCTCAGTACGCTCGCGCGAGTCAACGGCATCAGCGAGGCAGGAGCGCGCGCGCTCCAAGCGAAGGCTGGCGAAGTGTGGGAGCGCCGCTCACGCCTAGCGTGGACTGTGCGCGTCAGCGAGTCGCTACTGGAGCAATACCCCGTGCTTGCTGCCCTTGATGGCCAGCATGGGGTTCCCGGCGAAGGCCGCACCAAAGTCGCACTCGCCGACCAGCAGGCGCGTGCCCGCACCACCCAGCTGCCATAGCTCACGCAGCTCCGCATCACCGCGCCCGCGACCGGGTGCCCGCCACGCTCGGCAGGTGGCGGCCCGCCCGGGGTTCACATCGACCGGGCTTCTCCATCGTCGACGTGCCGATGGCGCCTATCTAGTGGCACATGGTGGCGCGCCAGGTGACGTCAGAACTCAGTGACAAACCAGTGACAAATGATCAAGGCCTGACCGCCGCGACCGACGACCGGCCCCTGACCTGCTGCTACTGAAGTAGCCCCGCCCGGATTTGAAACGGCGCTACCGCCTTGAGAGAGTCGCATCGCGCCATGTAACGATCTTCGACCAGCGGCCGCCAAGCGTGCCGGGACGGTTGCACAGAACCTGTTGGCAGTCCCGTTGAGTGCCAGACTCACCCGCCGTCGGCCGACTCGTGCGGCCTGATCTCGCGGACGAACCACGGACAAATGATCAAAGGCCCGACCGCCGTTCCCGGCGATCAGGCCTCTGACCTGGTACTTCCTGGTAGCGGGGGCGGGATTTGAACCCGCGACCTCTGGGTTATGAGGACAGCTTGCGTTCTGCCTTTCGCTCTCCGGTGACGCGTTCTGCACCGGCGAGATGCGCCGACAGGAACTGTCCGGCTCTGTCCAGCGCCGCGGCCGCTTCGTCAAGGATCGGGTAATAGGCCTGGAAGACGTGGGGCACCCGAGGGGTGATGTCGAGCGTGACCTCGACGTCGGCGGTGGCGGTTTGTCGCGCGAGGCGGAGGGCGTCGTCGAGGAGAACCTCGTGAGTTCCGGCCTGGATGATCAGAGGCGGCAGGTCGGACAGGTCGGCGAATACGGGGCTGATGAGGCCAAGAGCGGCGTCTTGTCCCGACGTATAGTCGGTGACTCGGGATTGGAGGTTTTCCCGGCTGAGCAGCGGGTCGACCTCGCGCCTGGTTTCCATGGTCGTCCCGGCCAGGGTGAGATCGGCATACGGTGACATGACGAAGGCCGCGGCTGGCAGGGGCAGCCCGTGATCGCGGGCGTTGACCAGGGTGGCGATGGCGAGGCCGCCGCCGGCGGACTCTCCCGCGAAGGCGATGTCCGAAGGGGCGATGCCGTTGTGCAGGAGGGCTTCATAGGCCGCAAGAGCGTCGTCAACCGCTGCCGGATACGGGTGCTCGGGGGCGAGCCGGTAGTCGACGGAGATGACCCTGGCCTGCGTCCGCCGGCCGACCTGCGAGGCCAGGTCAGCGGCGAGGAAGGCGTCCCCCATCACATACACGCCGCCGTGGAAGTAGAGAACAACCAAGCGAGATTCGATTCCGTCGACTGTGACCTCGGCGGTTGGGACATCGCCCAATGTGGCTGCGGTCAC
>Ga0099828_10002555_pt1 | contig 12545 bp, 11 predicted proteins | sample CZO8metaG_2_FD_79338 | JGI IMG/M metagenome (GOLD analysis project Ga0099828, IMG submission 79338) | Vadose zone soil microbial communities from the Eel River Critical Zone Observatory, Northern California, USA - CZOApr15con2H1.8 metaG | ecosystem: Environmental > Terrestrial > Soil > Vadose...
AACGCGCTGCTCGTCGACCGGGGCCTCACCTTTAGCCGCGCCTTCGTCACCGATTCGGTGTGCACCCCGTCACGGGCCTCGATCTTCACCGGGCTCTACGCCCACAATCACGGCGCCCGCGACAACGTGCCGCCGCTCGGCGGCTTCAAGAAGTTCCGGGAGGAGGGGCGGGAGACCGCGACCTTCGCCACCCGGCTGCAGGCCGCGGGCTACCGCACCGCTCTCGTCGGCAAGTACCTGAACGGGTACCCGGGTTCGGAGCGGCGGTACGTGCCCCCGGGCTGGGACGAATGGTTCGGCGTCTTCTACCCGGAGCCGTACTACGACTACATGGCGAACCACGACGGTCAGCTCGAGCGACGCGGGGAACAGCCCGAGGAGTATCAGACCGACGTCCTGGCCGCCCGGGCGGTGGACTTCGTCGCTCAGGCTCCCGCCGGGGACCGGCGGCCCTTCCTTCTATACCTCGCGCCCCACGCCCCCCATCAGCCGGCGCGCCCCGCGCCGCGGCACGACTCGGCCTTCGCCGGCCTGCGCGCACCGCGGCCACCGTCCTTCGACGAGGAGGACGTGAGCGCGAAGCCGGGATGGGTCCGGGCGCAGCCCCGCCTCTCTCCCGAAGTCGTGGACCGCATCGACGATCTCTACCGCCGGCGATTGCAGACGCTTCTCGCCGTCGACCAGATGGTCGAGCGGCTCCTGCAGGCCATCGCCGCCCGAGGCGAGCTGGACGCAACGTACGTTTTCCTGACCTCCGACAACGGGTTCCAGCTCGGGGCGCACCGCCTGGATCACGGGAAAGGGGACGCTTACGAGGAGTCCATCCGTGTCCCCCTGGTCGTACGCGGTCCCGGCGTACCTTCCGGTGTGCGGGAGCAGCCGGTGCTGAACATCGACTTCGCGCCGACCCTGGCCGAGCTGGCGGGCGCGAGGACGCCGGAGGGCGTCGACGGCCGGTCCTTCGTTCCTCTTCTCCATGCCCAGCCACTGCGGCGCGGGCGGTGGCGAACCGACTTTCTCGTCGAGCACTGGACCGCGGAGGAGGGCGGGATCCCTCCCTACTCCGCGTTGAGGTCGGAAGACTATCTCTACGTCGAGTACCCTGACGTCGAGCGGGAGCTGTACGACCTGCGCCGCGATCCCTTCGAGTTGCACAACGACTACGCCGCCGCCGCTCCCTCGCTCGTCGATCGCCTCTCGCGCCGGCTGGGCGCTCTCAAGGCGTGCGCGGGTCCGACCTGTCGTGACGAATGAGCGCGGCCGATTGCTTTCCGCCCTCGACCACGCCGAAGCAGCGGCATCCGGGAATGTACCGACCGGCCCGGCTAAGATGCTGGAGCGGCAGGGTTCGGAGGCCTCGATGGCGCGCTTCAAGCTCACGCTCGAATACGCGGGCACCCGCTATCGCGGCTGGCAGGTCCAGGCGAACGCCCGCACCGTTCAGGGCGAGATCCAGCGCGTGGTGCGGGAGATCTCGGGCCGGACGGATTTCCGGGTCTACGGCTCGGGGCGCACGGATTCGGGCGTGCACGCGCTCGGCCAGGTCGCCCACCTCGACCTGGAGACGCGCCTCTCGGCCGAGGGACTGCGCTTCCAGCTCAACGACGTGCTGCCGGGCGACATCAACGTGTTGGCGGCGGAGAAGGTCACGCGCCAGTTCCACGCGCGGCACGGCGCGGTGGGCCGCAGCTACCTGTACCAGGTGAGCCGGCGGCGCACCGCTTTCGTCAAGCCGTTCGTGTGGTGGGTGCGTGACCCTCTCGACGTGGCCCGGATGCGTCAGGCGGCGGCGGGATTCGTTGGCCTGCATGACTTCCGCTTCCTCAGCGACGACGATCCGGAGGAGAAGTCCACGCGGGTGAGGCTGGAGGCGGTCGACATCGCCGAGGAGGGGGCGCTCGTGCTGTTCCGCGTGCGGGGGTCGCACTTCCTCTGGAAGATGGTTCGCCGGCTGGTGGGCGTCCTGGTCGAGGTCGGCCGCGGCGCGTTGTCTCCACGGGACGTCCCTCTGCTCCTGGCCGGAGCCACCGGCCACCCGGCGGAGCTGACCGCGCCGCCCTCGGGCCTGTTTCTCGAGGCCGTGCTCTACCCGGGCGACCGTTTCGACCGCCCTCTGCGCTCCGCGGTGGCCGTGGATCGGGGGCAGGGTGAGGGAAGAAGGGTCATAATAGGCCCTCGGAACTCTTGAGCCGAGGACCCTCCGGTGCCCACTCGGTTCGGCGATTTCGTCTTCGACGAGGACACCCGCGAGCTGCTGCGCGGCGGGGAAGCGGTACCCCTTCCGCCCAAGGCCTTCGAGCTGCTGCGCCAGCTCCTGCGCCGCCGCCCCCACGCCATCGCCAAGGGAGAGCTCCAGGCGCTCCTCTGGCCGGACACGAACGTCACCGAGGCCAGCCTCGCCAGCGCCGCCAGCGACCTGCGCGCGGCCCTGAACGATCGCCGCCGGCGGCCGCAGTTCATCCGGACCGTCCACGGCTTCGGATACGCCTTTTGCGGGGAGGCGCAGGCCGTGGGCGGAGAAGCCCCGCCGGCGTCGGCGCCGGGTCTGGAGGCCGTGCCGAGCTCGGTCTACCGCCTCATCTGGAAGCGCCGGGAGATCCAGCTGTCGAGGGGGGAGAACCTCCTGGGGCGCGACCGGCAATCGGTGGCCTGGTTCGACTCTCCCAGCGTGTCCCGCCGGCACGCGCGCATCTTCGTCGAGGGTGACCAGGCGATCCTCGAGGATCTGGGGAGCCGGAACGGGACCTGGATCGGCGGGAAGAAGGTCACCGGTCCCGTCCGGCTCTCCGACCTCGACGAGGTGAAGCTCGGCTCGGTGGTCATGGTGTTCCGCATCCTCGAGGAATCGGAGACGGAATCGGGCTCCTGATCCCTTCGACGCGGTCAGTCGGCCACGGGCAGCGTGAACGAGAACGTCGTTCCTTCGCCCAGCTTGCTCTCGAGCCAGATCCGGCCGCCGTGCGCTTCGACCAGGCCCTTGGCGATCTTGAGCCCGATCCCGGCGCCCAGCCGCGCGGTGCCCCGCGCCTGCCAATACGGCTCGAAGACGCGCGGGAGGTCCGCCTCGGGAATGCCCGGCCCCTGGTCGGTGACCGAGATCCGCACCTCACGCCCTTCCCGGCAGGCGGCGAGGGTGATGCGGCCGCCGCGGGGCGTGAACTTGATGGCGTTGCCGATCAGGTTGCCCAGTACCTGGCAGATGCGGTCCGGGTCGGCGCACACCGCGATGGGCGGGGCGGGCAGGTCGCAAGAGACTTCCAGCTGCTTGGCCCCGGCCTGGATGTGCAGCGCCTCGCACGCTTCCCGCAGGAGCGTCGCCAGCTCCACGCTCCGCGCGTCGACGCGCAGCGTGCGGCCGGCATCGAGTCGCCCCATCTCCTGGAGATCCTTGATGAGGCGCTCCATCCGGTCCGCCGCGCGCTTGATGATCTCGATGACGTGCGTCCGGTCCTCCTGGCCCTGCGAAGAATCCTCGAGAAGCGTGGTGCCGAGCGCGATCGTGCTGAGCGGCGTCCGAAGGTCGTGGGACACGATCGCCAGGAGCTCTCCGCTCAGTCGGGGTGAGAGCCCCAGCGCCCGCATTGCCGTCGCTTGTTGCGCCATGATCGCCTCCACGTCTCCGCCGGCCTCGCGACCGGTTCGAAGTCATTGACGGACTCCGTCTTCCCCGCGTTCCGAGCCAGGCCCAGCTTCCAGAAAACGATCAGCAGACCGCCAGAATCGTGGTAGTTTCTGCGTCCTAATGAAGCTACTCGGCGTCGGGATCAGCGGCATCGGGTGGTGCGCCGCCGAGCACATCAAGGCCTTCCGGCGCAACCCGCACGCGCGGATCGTGCTGCTGCACGGGCGCGACGAGGAGCGGGCGCGCAAGAAGCTGGCCGGCTACGGCGCGGACGTGTCCGGCGCGCGCTTCACCAAGCGCTACGAGGACCTCCTGGAGTCGGACGACGTCGACATCGTGTCCATCACCACCCCCAATCACCTCCACGCCGAGCAGGCCGTCGCCGCCGCTCGCGCCGGCAAGCACCTCGTCGTCGAAAAGCCCACCGCCTTGAACGTGCGCGACCTGGCGCGCATCCGTGACGCGGTGCGCCGGGCCCGGGTGCGCACCATCGTCTCCTTCGAGCTGCACTACAACCCCTACCTCCGCTTCGTCCACTGGCTGCGCGCATCGGGCCGCCTGGGCCGCATCCGCTTCGCGCGGGTCCAGTATCTTTCGCGGGTCACCGACTGGTACGCGGGATGGGAGTGGGTGCGGAAGCGCAAGAGCGGCGGGAGCCATCTCCTGGCCGCCGGCTGCCACGCGGTGGACGCGCTGCGCTGGTGCTCGGGGCTGGAGGCGGAGGAGGTGAGCGCCTACCACACGCGCTTCACCAGGGGCTACGAATGGCCGACGACGATCGAGGTCAACGTCAGGCTGGAGAAGGGGGCGCTCGGCCACGTGACCAGCTCCACCGACTTCATGTTGCCGTACACGTTCGGCGTGGAGCTGATGGGGGACCGGGCCACCGTCCGCGACACACTGATTTGCTGGAAGGACGAGCCCGTGGATCTGGAAGAGCTGAGAGCGGCCAGCCCATTTCCGGACGTGAAGCTGAGCGAGGGGCGCTACGGCAGCGAGAGCCCGGCCATCCGCATCGAGGCGAGGATGCCGGACTCCGCCGACGTGAGCCACCATCCCTTCCAGGGCGAGATGGACGAGCTCGTGGAGGCGGTTCGCAAGGGCCGGGAGACCCACCTCAGCGTCTTCGACGCCCAGAAGACGATGGAGCTGTGCCTGGCCGCCGATCTCTCCGCGGCGAAAGGAGGGCGCCCGGTGCGCCTTCCCCTCATCCGCAAGGCGAGGACGCGATGAAACGGCGGGAAGCCCTGCAGATCGGAGCCGCCGCGGCGATTGCTCCCGCGCGGAGCCTGGCCGAGGAGCAGGCCACGGTCCCGGCGCCGGCGGGACGCCGCCCGGTGAAGCTGGCGGTGTCGACCTACTCGTATTGGCACTTCAAGGCCGAGAAGTACCCGATCGAGAAGGTCATCGAGCACGCGGCCTCGCTCGGCTTCGACGGGGTCGAGATCCTGCATCGGCAGATGGCGGACGAGTCGCCCGCCTACGTCAACGGATTGAAGAAGGCCGCCTTCCGCAACGACCTCGATCTGGTCATGCTCTCGATCCACCAGGACTTCGTCGACCCGGACCCGGCGGCGCGCCAGAAGGACGTCGACCACACCAGGAGGTGCATCGACCTCGCGAGCGCGTTCGGCATCCCCTGCATCCGGCTCAACTCCGGACGGTGGAACACCATCGCCTCCTTCGACGACCTCATGAAGGTGAAGGGCGATGAGCCGCCCCTGCCCGGACACACCGAGGACGAGGCGTTCAAGTGGTGCATCGAATCGATCGAGGCCTGCCTGCCCGCGGCGGAAAAGGCGGGAGTGATGCTCGCGCTCGAGAACCACTGGGGCCTGACCACGCGTCCCGAGAACCTGCTCCGGATCTACAACGCGGTCCGCTCGCCGTGGCTCGGGATCAACCTGGACACCGGCAACTTCCCCGACGATCCCTACGCGGGGATCGAGAGGCTGGCCCCGCACGCGGTCATCGTCCAGGCGAAGACCTATTACGGCGGAGGCGAGTGGTACACGCTCGACCTCGATTACCAGTGCATCGCCGGCATCCTCCGGAGCGCGGGCTTCCACGGCTACGTGTCGCTGGAGATGGAAGGCAAGGAGCCGGCGGCGACCGCCGTGCCGAAGAGCCTCGACGTGCTGCGGGCGGCATTCGGCGGCTGACCCTCCGCTCCCGCCCGCGACGGCGGTAGACTGGAACGTTCAGGAGAGGGATCCATGACCACGCGAGCCGTGAGCCGCCGGGCCGCTCTTCGGAGAATCGGCGCCGGCGCGGGCGCCCTGACTCTTCTGCCCTTCCTTTCGGACGAGGGCCTGGCCGCGTTCGTCCAGATCCAGGGGACGAGAGCCGCGCCCTCCCTGAAGGTCCTCTCGGCGTCCCAGTACGCCACGCTGGAGGCGCTGGTGGAGGCGATCATTCCCGCCGACGAGCGCTCCCCGGGCGCGAAAGAGGCGCGGGTGGCGGATTACTTCGACCTGTTGCTGAGCGAGGCCCCGCCGGCGCCGAGACGGCAGTGGCTCGACGGTCTGGCGGCTCTCGACGCGGAGTCGACCACGCGATTCGGATCGCCGTTCGTCCGGCTCGACGCCGGCCAGGTCGAGTCACTGCTGGGTGACATCAGCCGCTACGAGGTGGCGAAGGCCAGGCCGGACGAGGCCTCGCGCGCGGTGACCCGCAACGAGCAGCCGACGGAGAAGCCCGTCCTGGTGGAGGGGCTCTTCGGCGACCTCAGCCGCCTCGACCCCGCCCGAAAGACGCCGCCGCTGGAGGCGTTCTTCGCCGACACGAAGCGGGCGACGATCCACGGCTACTACACCTCGGAGATCGGCATCCACAGGGAGCTTCACTACAAGGGCAACCAGATCCTGGCCGAGTTCGTGGGTTGCCAGACCCAGGACGGAAAAGATTGCCCGCACTGCGGGCAGAAGGCCTGAGCGATGCCCATGGCCGCCGATCCCACCCTCGACCTCGACCTCGCCGCCGTCACCGACGAGTCACGCAGGCTCTCCGCGTCCATCAAGCCCGGCACCGGGAAGTGGGACGTGATCGTGGTGGGCAGCGGGGCCGCGGGCGGCATGGCCGCGTTCCAGCTCGCGACCGCCGGCATCAAGGTCCTGATGCTGGAAGCGGGCCGCATGCTCGACCATCGCCGCGAGTACCGGACGATGGAGTGGCCGTACCAGTCGCCCCGACGCTTCCGCATGCCGCTCGACCATCGCCCGATCGCGGTAGCCGAGTACAGCTTCCTCGACCGGCCCTACGGCAACAACCCGGCCTACGACCGGTTCAAGAAGGTGACCTCGTACGCCGGGAACACCTTCACGCGGAACTGGGTCGTGAACGAGAAGGAGCACCCGACGACCGGGACGCCGTACTCCTGGGTACGGGCGCGCGTGCTGGGGGGCAAGACGAACTTCTGGGGCCGGGGTGCGCTGCGCTACGGGCCGCTGCAGTTCAAGGCGGCCAGCCACGACGGCTACGACGTCGACTGGCCGATCTCGTACGAAGACGTCTCGCCGTACTACGACAAGGTCGACGTGCTGCTCGGCTGCTCGGGGACGAAGGAAGGCCTCGTGCAGGTGCCGGACGGCATCTTCCAGCGGCCGATCAAGCTCAACTGCGTCGAGGTCGCCTTCCAGCGCACGCTGGCGAAGATGGGGCGCCACTACATCCCCGGCCGCGCGGGGGTGACGACCGACGGCCTCCTCAACAGCAAGTACCGGACCAGGTGCATGGGACGGGGGCGGTGCGGGCGCGGCTGCGACATCAGCGCCGCGTTCCACTCGCCGACGGCCCTCGTCTACCCGGCGCGCGACACCGGGAACCTGACGATCCGTCCGTACTCGGTCGTATCCGAGGTGCTCCTCGACGGAGCCACCGGCCGGGCGGCGGGCGTGCGCGTGATCGACGCGAACACCCGCGAGGTGATGGACTTCAAGGCGCGGGTGGTCGTGCTCGGCGCGGGCACCCTCGACTCGACGCGCATCCTCTTCAACTCGAAGTCGGCCGGGAACGCGAACGGGCTGGGGAACTCGTCGGGCCTGCTGGGGTGCCACCTGAGCGAGCACCTCATGGGCCCGCGGGGCAGCGGCTTCATCCCCGCGCGCATCGGCACCGAGCCCACGCTGGACGACGGCCGCCCCGTGTCGCCGTACGTCGCCCGGTTCCGCAACGTGACCGACCGCCATCCCGACTTCATCCGCGGCTACCACTTCCAGGGCGGCGGCGGCGCCTACGAGTATCCGTCGATGGCCCACGACCTGCCGGGCTTCGGCAAGGCGTTCAAGTCGTCGGTGCGCAAGTACTACCCGGCGCTGCTCAGCATCGGCGGCTTCGGCGAGGTCCTGCCGCGCAAAGAGAACCGCGTGATGCTGGATCCCGAAACGAAGGACGCGTGGGGGATCCCGGTGCTGCGCTTCGACTACCGCTTCGGCGACAACGACCTGAAGATGGCGAAGGACATGGCCGACTCCGCCGAGGAGATGCTGAAGGCGGCGGGGGCGGAGAACATCAAGATCGACCGCGAGCCGCTGCCCCCCGGGTGGTCCATCCACGAGATCGGCACCGCGCGGATGGGCGACGACCCGAAGTCGTCGGTCACGGACAAGTTCTGCCGCCTGCACGATGTCCCCAACGTGTATCTGGCCGATGCCGCGCCGTTCGTCTCCGGGGGCACCCAGAACACGACGTGGTCGATCCTGGCCCTCTGCTGGCGCACGATGGATTACTTGAAGGAGCGGATGCGCGCGGGGGACGTTTGACGCCGTAATCGTCCTCCGGCGAGGACGGCGGCCCGCCGCCCCCGCCGGGTAAGCCCTCGTTCCTTCAAGCCTTTCCACACGGCTCCGGCGTGGCACCCTTCCTGCTTTCTCGCGTGGCGAAGCCGCCGGGGGCGGCGGCGAGTACAAGGAGGACCGCATGTCACGCCGAGCGATCGCCGTCCTGAGCCTGGGGCTGCTGGCCGCTCTTCCCGCCACCGCCGGGGCCTCGAGCCTCCAGCTGCGCATCGGCGGCTTCCTGCCCCGCGCCGACAGCAACCTCTTCCGCGACGACTCCGCGCTCTACACGGTGAACAAGAAAGACTGGGCAGGCGTTGACGGGGGGGCCGAGTTCACCTTCACTCCGGCCGATCACGTCGAGCTGGGCCTTCACGTCGACGGCTACGGCCGCCGGGTGGACACGAGCTATCGCGACTACACACGGCCGAGCGGCGGCGAGATCCTGCAGAGCCTGAAGCTCACCCTCGTGCCCATCGGCGCCACCCTGCGCTTTCTTCCCGCTGATCGCTCCGCCACGGTATCTCCGTACGTGGGGATCGGGCCCGATCTCGTCTATTACAAATACGAGGAGTTCGGCGACTTCATCGATTTCGGTGATCCCGAGCTGTCCATCTCCGCGGACGACTTCGTCTCCGAGGGCGCGCGCCCGGGCTTCCACGTGACGGGGGGGCTGCGGGTGCGTGTGGGCCACGACTTCAGCATCCTCGGCGAAGGCCGTTACCAGTGGGCGAAGGCCACGCTGGGGGGCGACTTCCGTGCGCAGCCGGGGCAGGACGCGCTGCGGCTCGACATGTCGGGCTTCAGCGCCGTCGTCGGGCTGAGCATCCGCTTCTAACGCCCGTCGGGAGCGTGCTACGATCTGTCGCTCGCGCGAAGTGAATCCGCGCGACGCCCATCGCTCTTGGCCTCGCGCACGCCGGCTTCGTACTCCGTCGACCTCGGCCTGATCCTTCTCGTCGCTCTCGTCGTCGCCGGCCTGATCTTCGGCGGCTCCTCGCTGCGGCCGTACGATTCCCCCGAGCTCGACCCGCGGCCGGAGCTGCTGCCCCTCTACCTGCTGCTCTCACTGGCGCGGCTGGGCGTGACGCTGGCGATCTCCGTACTGCTGGCCATCCCCACCGGCTACCTGGCGGCCAGGTCGGCCTTCGCGCGCCGGTTGATCCTTCCGACGCTCGACATCTTCCAGTCGGTGCCGATCGTCGGGTTCTTCCCCGTGGCGGTCTGGGGCTTCGTGCGCCTGTTCGGGGGCTCGGCGTTCGGCGTCGAGCTGGCCGCGGTGTTCCTGATCTTCACGTCGATGTTCTGGAACCTGGCCTTCGGCGTCTACGAGAGCCTCATCACCGTCCCCGAGGAGCTGCGGATGGCGGCGGACCAGTTCGGCCTGCGCGGTTCGCTGCGCTGGAGCCACTTGATCCTGCCGGTCGTGGTGCCGAGCCTGCTCTACAACTCGCTCGTGTCCTGGGCCAACGGGTGGTTCTTCCTCATCGCGAGCGAGATCATCGCGGTCGGCCCCGCGCGATACACCCTGCCCGGCCTGGGAAGCTATCTCGCCCAGGCCGTGACGGCGGGGCGCAACGACCTGACCATGCTGGCCCTGGCGGCGCTGCTCGCGACGACGGTCGGGATGCACCTGCTGCTGTGGGGCCCCCTCTCGATCTGGGCGGAGCGCTTTCATCTCGAGGAGACGGGCGACCGTCCGCGCCGGCCGCGGATCGCCCGGATCCTGGGGCGCAGCCGCCTCGTCCGCTCGGCCGCCGTGGGCGTGGTGACTCCCGCCGCGCAGCAGGCGCTGCGCGTCTCCGGCCGCGCGCTCGACTTCCTCGGACGCCATGCGGCCGGGAGCGCGGCCGTGCTGTTCGGCCTCGTGCTGCCGCTCCTGCTCGGTTACGGGGGACTGCGCCTCTACGGCCTCTTCACCTCGCGCCCGCTCGCGCCCGAGCTGAAGGGCATCCCCGTGGATCTCCTCTTCAGCTTCCTCCGTGTGGCGATGGGCGTTCTCGTCTCGGCCGCCGTTTCGATCCCGCTCGCGAACTGGATCGTCCGCCGCGTGAAGTGGCGGAGCGTGGCGCTGGCCATCATCCAGATCCTCGCCAGCATCCCGGCGACCGCGTTCTTCCCGGTGGTCGTGATCCTGCTGACCTGGGGGCTCGGCATGAACGCGGGGGCGGTGCTCCTCGCCCTGACGACGATGTTCTGGTACGTGCTGTTCAACGTGGTCGGCGCGGCCTCCGCGATTCCCAAGGAGGTGCAGGAGGCCGCCTTCGCGTTCGGCCTCCGCGGCCGCCGCTATCTACGCCGCGCGTTCCTGCCCGCGGTCCTGCCGAGCCTCGTGACGGGCTGCATCACCGCCTGGGGGGCGGGCTGGAACGCGCTCATCCTCTGCGAGTACCTGGAGGCGGGGCGCCGGGTCTACCAGGTCCGCGGAATCGGGGCCACGCTCGACCGCGCCACGTACCGCAGCGGCGACATGCAGGTGGTGGCGGCGAGCCTGGCGTCGATGGTGCTCCTCATCATCCTCGTGAACCGCTTCTTCTGGGACCCGCTCTATCAGCGCGTGGCCGAGCGCTATAAGATGGAGGCTTGACCACGATTCCCGCGGCGACTCCAGTTGCGTCCGAAGCCCCGAACGTCCTCGTGCGCCTCGAAGGCGTGGAGCAATTCTACGGCGAGAAGATCCGGATCCTCGGCCCCATCGACCTCGAAGTACGGGAAGGCGAGTTCCTCTCCCTCGTCGGGCCCTCCGGCTGCGGCAAGAGCACGATCCTGCGCATCGTGACGGGAGTGCTCCGGCCCTCCGTGGGCACCGTCCGGGTCGGGGGCCGCCCGCTGAAGGGCGTGAACACGCGCACGGCGATGGTGTTCCAGTCCTTCGCCCTCTTCCCGTGGCTCACGGTGATCGAGAACGTGGGGGTGGGGCTGGAGGCCCGCGGCCTGCCGCCTCGCGAGCGGCTCAAGAAGGCGGACAAATACATCGGCCTCGTCGGCCTCTCCGGGTACGAGCGCGCCTTCCCGCGGGAGCTGTCGCGGGGCATGAAGCAGCTCGTGGGCCTCGCCCGGGCGCTCGCCCTGGAGCCGGAGTTGCTGTGCATGGACGAGCCGTTCTCCGCCCTCGACGTGCTGACGGCCCGCACCATCCGCGACCTGGTCCTCGACCTGTGGGCATCCCCCGAGGTGATGACCAAGAGCATCCTCCTCGTCACCCACAGCATCGAGGAGGCCGTCGCGATGTCCGACCGCGTGGTGGTGCTGAAGGCGAACCCCGGGCGGATCGCCGACGAGGTGGACCTACGCGGCCTGCCCCGGCCGCGGCGGCCGGACCTGCCGCAGGTGCGGGAGACGGTCGACCGGATGTACGCTCTTCTCGCCTGAGGTGACCGGGATGGCCGACGCGATGCAGCCCCTCCCTCACGCCCCCATCGGGATGATCCTCGGACTGCTCGAGCATCTCAAGGATGTCCCGGGAGGCCGCGAGGATCTCTACAAGCTGGGCGGCCCGATGGGATACGAGCTCGACGACCTCCTTCCCGTGACGGAGGCCGCCAAGCGCCTCGGCCTGGTGCGGATCGTGGCGGGCGACATCGAGCTGACTCCCGAAGGCAGGGTCCTGGCCGGGGCCGAGGAGCCGGAGCGGAAGGAGCGGATGAGCCGCTACCTGCGGAAGCTCTCCCTGATCGCCGACATCCGCCGCGCGGTGGAGCGCTCGAAGAAGGGACGCGCTCCGCGCAACCGCTTCCTGGAGCGCCTGCGCGAGAGCTTCTCGGAGGCGGAAGCCGAGCGCCAGCTCTCGACGGCCCTCGACTGGGCCCGCTACGGCGAGGTCTTCGACTTCGATCCGGACGCCGAAGAATTCGTCCTGCCTCCATCCTGACGCGGTCCCGTCCTCATGGAGAAGATCGTCCTCTGGATCCAGAACGTACTGCTGCCGACGCTCGGCCCGGCGGGGCTCTTCGTCGTCGCCTTCTTCGACTCGTCCTTCCTGAGCCTGCCCGAGATCAACGACATCCTCGTGGTGACCTCGTGCTCGCTCAACCCCCGCTCGGCCTGGATCCCGATCACGCTGGCCACGCTGGGCTCGCTGGCGGGTTGCAGCGTGTTGTGGGAGATCGGACGGCGCGGCGGCGAGCCGCTCCTCGAGCGGCGCTTCG
>Ga0099828_10002559_pt1 | contig 12538 bp, 18 predicted proteins | sample CZO8metaG_2_FD_79338 | JGI IMG/M metagenome (GOLD analysis project Ga0099828, IMG submission 79338) | Vadose zone soil microbial communities from the Eel River Critical Zone Observatory, Northern California, USA - CZOApr15con2H1.8 metaG | ecosystem: Environmental > Terrestrial > Soil > Vadose...
CACGATCGCGAAGCACTGGTCGATGCGGTGCTGGACTTCGTTGTACTGCGCATCGAACGTCCGGCCCCGCCCCCGCCGCCCCAGCCCGCGCTGACAGACGGCATACCAGGAGCCGTACTTCGTGACCGCCCCTTCGACAGCGTGTGGGGTCGGATACTCTTCGGCGAACTGCATCCGGTTCCGCAACTCGGCCGGGGAACGCGCTAATGCATTAGCGAGTTGCCGCAGCCGCCGGTACGGCAACCGCCCCGTGTTGCCGCGCTCTTCCAGCAGCGCACGGCCGAACTCCTGCCGCGCGAAGAGCGCATCGAGATCATTGCGCGTGATCCGCGCCTCCAGGGGCCGGTAGATCGTGTCCAGTGTGTGCCGCGTCAAACTGTCAGTCCGCCAGGAGGATGCGCACGCCTCTTGCGCAGAGCCAGTTGGCCAGCTCGCGCGCCTGCTCACCTTCTTTCGACTCAACCTGTTCTTCGGGCCGCAACACCTCCAGTTCCCGCGCCAGCGCTTCGATATCGACTCGGCAGCGCTCCACGCGTCCCGACGACCCCCGGTCGAACAGGTAGTATTCCCCAAGAGCTAGCTCTTCCCACCGGCCTCGACTCCTCCGTAGCGGCACTCGGCGTCTGATTCGCATCGCGACCGCTCGCCGTGTGACCACCTTCTCTGATCCGTCCATCGTTCCACCTCCCTGTGAGATTCGTGAGTGAGAAGATGGCGCCCCGGCGATGCTGCACCGGAGCGCCCTTCGTGTTACAGCTCCTTCAAAAACTTGACGGCCCGCACATCACCGTCAGCGGCGAGCTGCCGGATTTCCTCCAATACCGTCTCGGGCGGGATCGCGTCCCGCAGCTCTGGCACCTTCGTAGTCATCGTCCCATCCTCGTGTGAGATTCGTGAGTAAGAAGGAGGCGCCCGGGCCGAATCTCTTACCCGAGCGCCGCCTGGTGGTATTACTTCGCCTGCCGACTCATGTCCTCGGGTCGTTCAGGTAGTCCGACACCTGTTCCAACGACCAGTTGAACGGCGACAAGACGGCGTCGTTGTGCGCCATGACGGCCCCGCCGGTGCTCGGATCGAACAAGTTGTACAAGCCGTGGTCCGGGGCCTCCGGATCCCGACTTCTCGACCGCCGGAGTACGTAGCCACAGTCCTTCGCCTGTCGGCGTACCTCACGCTCCCTAGCGTGATGCTCGGCGTATCCCGGCTCCTGCTCGCGCGTCGGCTCCCTCTGCGTCGTGGTCATCTACTCCTCCTTCTGGTTGGACTGCTGTACGCGCTTCGCTTCCCACTTCTCGATGTCCATCAGCCGGAACCGCACTGACCTACCGATCTTCAGCACCGGGATCATCCGCCTCTTCACCATCTCATAGATCACGTAGCGCGACTTGCCCCAGCGCTCCGCCAGATCGTCGGCCGTCAGATGTTTCGTTCCCACGTCAGTCCCCATCGCCCACCCCCTAGAAACGAAAAAACTCGACCGGTCAGCCTCAGCTACGTGGCTGGCAAGTCGAGTCCCGATCCCAAACCTTCGGGCCGTGCAGTTGTCCTGCGTTCAAGTAAATCGAATCGCTCTTCGTTAGCAAGTGCTTCACGTCATATAAGTACCTGCTGGCACTGTTACCGAGCCTGTGAGTTTGCGACAGTTGGTGGGAGCCACACTGAAGAAATCTCTGAAGAAATCGGCCTCTGAGCGGGGCACTCAGAGGCCTAACTCGTTATGGGCCGACTCGGAATCGAACCGAGAACCTACTGATTAAGAGTCAGTTGCTCTGCCAATTGAGCTATCGGCCCCAGGGCCGCGGAAGATCGTCAGCGCGAAGATCTTACGCAAGGGTTTCGAGATCGCAGACACAGCTAGGAGTCGATCGCTGCGGGCAAAAATGCGGGCACTTTCCGTCCATCCGCGTCCATCTCAACTTCCAGTTCTCCGATGTCGGCGTGTGCTTGTCCCACGATCTTGCGCAACCGTATTCCTGCGACCAGCCAGGTGAGCCGCAACGGTCGCGGCGTCTTCATCGAGAAATGCCTCCGGAGCATGCTTCATGTAACGCAGGGTCATTGTAGCGGTGGCGTGAACCGAGAAGTTTCTGCATTCGCACGATCGGCACCCCAGCCTGCGCGGCATGCACGGCGAACGTGTGCCGGGCGTCATGCGGCCGCGCGCCAGAGATGTTAGCTGCTGCGCAGGTCGCGTCCCACACGTGCCGGATGACGCCATATCGTTGGAAGTCGCCTGCGAAAACGAGATTGTTGGGCCCGGGTCCGAGACGTGCTAGGTGCTGCGCGAGTGCTCGTTGAAGGGGCTCGGCGATTGGTAGGTCGCGCACCGCTTCCTTAGTCTTGAGACGCCGGTCCGCCTCGTGGATAGAGATGCGCCTTGCCGACACCGATACATCAGCGCCACGTAGTCCCTGCGCCTCTCCCAACCGTGCTCCGGTATAGAACAGTGTCGCGAAGAAGGGCCACCAATCATGCGGACAAGCACCTTGGAACGCCGCCAACTCCTCAGCAGACAGCCAGCGTTCACGCCCACTCGACTCTCGCTCACGCGGTAGTGGCGGCCGCTCGACGGTGACTCCTTCGACGTCTCTCAACCAAGTCAGGAAAGCGCCTAAGGCAGCGAAATCGCGGTTCAAGGTCGCCGCGCTGACTGACACACCCAGGACTTCCTTTCGCCGCTTCCCGCCGGTCGCTCGTGCGCGCAAGCGACGGTAATCGAGGACAAAGCCGCGACTCAGGTCGGTTAACCGGGCATCGCGCCCGTGCTCCAATACCGAGAAGAACCCGTTCCAGCTTCCCTCGTACTGCCTGCATGTCTTCTCAGAGTACTTTCGTCGGGTGCGAGGACTGACGCCTGCGGGAGACGCGACCCAAGCCAACCAGCGCTCGACCAACTCGCCCAAGCGTGGGCTCACGGCCTTGGCCTTCAGATGTTCGAGCGCGCCTGGGTCGCAGAGAAAAGCATCGTGGACGTCGGCTAGCCGCAGCCGATGTTGGGCGAGCAGACCCAGAAGATCGCGCCGCCCCGCATCGCGGAGGGCGGCGAGCGTCCGGCTCATGGCGGTGGCGCGCGGCTTGCTGGTCGTACCGCAAGCGAGGCGCAGCCGCGGGTAGCCCCGCCAACGCACGTCGACCTCATAGGTGGCGTGACCACGGCGACGATAAGGCCTCACGGCGGGACCCTCCTTCTCTCCAGCCAGCGCTCGACCTCAGTGCAGCGCCATCGCAGGCAGCGAGATGACAATCGCACGGCAGGTATGCCGAGCTCGTAGACGCGCTTTGGGGACACGCTGAGGATGGCCGCGACGTCGACTGCACGAAGCAGCCGCTCTCCGGAACTCAAGGGTGTGGTCAAGCACACGCCCTCGGGTGGCGCCCAACGTGTCCCTCGAACTCTTCGCCCACTGACCTCTGAACCTGCCGCTGCGGCCTCCAGTCCGTCGCCCGGTACCGCATACACAATTTGCTGAGCGCGCGCTTTCACCGCCATTCGCGATCCTCCTTTGCCTTCAGGTACGAGCCCGGCGCCGGGCCCCGTCTCGGAGCGGAAACTCGGCCAGCCACAGGTAGAGTATGGCAACGGAAATCAGGGTCCCACCGAACGCTACGCGGTCGTGAAACATGAAGCGGACGATGCGACAATCGGCGAGGACACACAGTTGGCGCGCGCTGAGCCCGAGGTAGGCGACGTCATGGGGAAGGAACTCTCGACGTGCGGCCAGAAAGATGGCGAAGATACCCGACAGGAGGAGGGCGACGGCGGTCAACTTGAGAAGAGGCACTCCATCGTCAATGAGCGCCTGCAGCAGACCCTGATCCGAACGAGGGCGTTGCTCGACGCGCGCAGGGGCAGGCGACCGAGGTCCGCTCAAGAGCGAGATGAGTAGTCCAGCGCCTGCGACACGACGTACGCTGGACGGTTTTCACGGTTCACGATCGGACTTGAAGCGCAAAGCACCGAGATCTGCTCCATGAGAGTCGTCGCGAATCTTGGGTGTACGATAACGGGTCTCGATTGGCTTCGGCGACCAGAGCGCGACCCGCAGTGATGCGCACCGCCGCACTCTCTTGGTTGCCGAGAACCCGAGATTGGCTTCCGGACCACTTACATCAGTGATAGCCTGGTGGGCAAAAATGCGGGCTGTTTCAGCGGGACGCGCACCGACGTGGGCGGACACGACGCGGCCGGAAGTGGTCTTGGAAGCTGACGTTGCGAGATCGGGGCGGACTCGGACGGAACTCGGCGGACACGCACCGAGCTCGTTAGGAGTCAGCTGCACCAAGCGACGCTGCGGCACGCCTCGCAACAATGCTGGTCGGACCTCTCTTGGTGCTATCCTCCGCGCTGCGGCTCCGCCTGGCGGTGGACGTCGGGGATAATATTCGCTAATAGCACGACTCCACCTACGACCCTCGAGGAGCCCCCGATGCGCTGGCCGAGCATGAGGAGCATGAACCCTTTGCGCTGCCACCTGGCCTTGCTCGCTTGCGGGCTGTCCTTGACCACCAACGGGGCTAACAGAGACATCGCGCAGCGCGCTACCGCACTGCTCGCTCGGAGCTCCTCGGACACTGGTGCTCGCACGTTCCCGGTCGCCGTCGTCCAAGAGCTAGCCGCACTGCGCGCCAGCACGACACCCGCGGCGTGGCGGCGAGCACATCCCACCGACAGACTCGTGCGCTTTGAGCGTCGCCTCGTGCTCGAGAACGACGATCGCTGGTGCGCGATGGCGATCGAACGGACGATCCTCGCTGACAGCACGCCCGTCATCCGCTACGCTTACTTCTATCCTCCCGCGGCACCGCCGTCTCTCTCGCTTCCCCTCGCCGAGGATTCGCGGCTGATCGACGATCAATGTCGTCTGGGTGCGATCTGGGTGGAAACCCCCGCAAGGGATTCGCTGGCCGGTCGCGCACTGGCGGCGCAGACGCGGGAAGCCCTAACCCAGGTGCTCGGGCCCATACACCCGGCGCCGAATGCTTTGGACACCCGGCTTCTGGCGGACACGAGCCGGCGTGCAGCCATCTTCCGGTTTCTGGACCCCGATGTCATGCGCCTCGGCCTCCACTTCTTCGGGTCGGCCCATTGGCACGTGGCTGGACGGTGGCAGTCCGACTCCACCGTGGCAGTGAGCGCGTATGACAAGGGCCTCTCTCACCGCGCTGCCCGAGTGCTGGCCTGCGCGTTTCTGCCATTTGCCGGAGTGGGCTCATTCAGTCCAGTAGTCGCCGAGGAAAGGGCCGCGGACAAGAAGGTGTCGGCGCTCGCCGCCGAAGCGGCACAGCTCTCCGGCCTCGACCGAAGCCGCGTCGACCGACTGCTTGCGGTCCTTGCGGCCGCGGAGGGTGCGTACACCAGCGCCCCTCCTGACAGCGCCCGTGCGCGGGCGCGAGGGGTCGACACCCTGCTGAGCTCAGGGTTAGGTGATTGGATCACGGCAAGTCGTGGACTCGACGCGCCCCATCGCGCGGCGGCCTTGCTCGCAGCCGACCAGGTGCTGGGCAGTCGGCCACTCGTATTCGTCCTCGCACAAGAGAGCGGCGGCGCGGCTCGCCGAGCCCTAAGCCCGCTCGGTGCACGGTTCGTCCATGACGAGCTCGGCGGCGGCGAGAACTATGCGCACACGTGGCTCGACGAAGCGCGGCGGCTGGACTCCGCGGGCCGGACCGGACAGCTCGCGACGCTGGCACTGCTGCGCCTGGGCTTCAATATGACCGGCATGTGTGGCGGCGGTGAGGAGCCGTCCCGACGGGTTAGCTCGGTGGGAGAGCAGTTGCTTCGATCGGTCCTTGATTCAGGGATGACTGCCGAGGTGCACTTGTTGGTAGCGAACGGGTACGCGGATGTCGTCGCGCTCGCCGCCGGTGCGGGCAGGAATTACGCGGACTCGGCGGTGTACGCGACGGCCGCACCGGAGGCCCGGCGCCGGGCAATCCACCACTACCGGCAGGGGATTGCGCTCGACCCTCGCTCACCGGACGCCCAGGCCGAGTGGCTGGAAGCCTGGCGCTTGCTTGCAGGGCTCCCGCCGACCACGACGCATTTCTTCTGCGTGTACGATTGAGTGGCGTCATCGTTCCCTCGGAAGCCCGTTCCTTTCACCAGTGCCCGGTGGCTCGGCTATGGCCCTCTGGCCGCAGCGGCTGCAGGTATGGGCGTCGTGTGCGACGGAGCCGACTGAGAGACCGGGCTTCCTACACGGGCTCGAATTCGGCCTGACCGGAATCGCGATCCGGAGGTCTGTGGTGCCATCGGTGGTGCCAACGGCGGCGTTGCTGGCCAGCGATGGCCGGCGCTCGGGGCGTTGAAAATGCCACGACCAGCGTTGACCACCACCGGTCGTCTTCGAGCCACAGTCCAGCGCTCTAACCGACTGAGCTACAGCCACCATCTGTCACTACAACAACTCATTGACCACCCCCACGTGTGTGACATTCGGGTCGCCTATCGTCTCTCTTGAAGCCCGACGCCGGACCAAGGCTCGACCTCAATTCAGAGGCTCGCACTTCACTATGCTCCGAAACGTGATCGGCGGTCTGGTGTTCGTGGCGGTGACAGGGTTACCGACACCGAGCCCGCCTACTGCTCAGATCCCGGCAGACACCGCAGTGGCCCACGCCGTCTACTGGGGCGAACCGCTCGCGGACCTGCTCCGGAGCATTGGTGCGCTCGTGCAGGAAGGGTTCGGTGCTCCCGAGATCGAGCGCATCTCCCGGGAGGCGTTGCAACTTTCACCCTACCCATCCACCACCTCCCCGCCGCGGCACGTAGTCGTATTCGCGCACCGGGTTCGCTTTCAGAATCGTCTGACTCGTCTCGACATTCGCGTTACAGCAATAGAGTTCGGCCACGTCGACGTCCGTTTCCAAACCGCAGATACTGCCCTCATAGCTGCTGTTCATGACTTGATCTGGAAGGCACACCTCGCGTCACTCTTGCCTATCGAACGGGTACGATTGACGGCGCACGAACAGATCTTGGCCGGGAGACCCCCGACGCTCGTCCTTACTCTGGAGACTGTGCGTCAGTACTCGTGCCTCGGTTTCGGCATCGACCACGCGTTCACGCAGCGCGCGGACACCCTGCGTCTGACGTTTTTCGGCGTGTCCGCACCCATGGGGCTGTGCCCGACGGCGTTTGGTCCTGCGTCCACGTCGCGCGAACTCCACATTCCCCCTGGGCGCTACGCCCTGGTCATCGACTATCGCGCAGCGTCCGACTCGATGGCGTTGGAGGTCACGGATTCTTCCACGAAACCGACCAGCGAACGCGCGACCTTTGTCGAAGCTGACGAGCGGCTACGATGGCGCTATCCCCAACGTACCTTTGCCCTGTTCTGCGGGAGTATCGAGGTCGCCCGCTCAGTCTGCGAGGATGTCCGGCGCTGGCTCCTGGGCCGAGCAGGAATCGCCCAGCTCTACCTCTCGCCTGAGGGGCTTAACCCATATCGGCCGGAACCGGGCAAGAACTCCGACGAGCAGGCGGCGTTTTTCCGCTACGCGAACCAGAAAGCGTTGGGCCCGGTCCGGCGCTGCTTCGCTGAGATCGAGGGTCAAATCCGCCAGGCGGTCGGCGTCTTCCTAACCCTCCGAACGTGGACCGGCGAGCAGATCACCGCATGGTCAGGGAGGTCGTATGACCAAGCGCACATCGCGGTGCCTCGGCGGGTGACCGCCGGTCCGACTTGCACTGGCGCGCCGTGACGACCGCAGAGCCTAGCCCCGCCCTTGACCACAGTTGGAGGGTCTTGTAAGTCTGCGAGCGACTGGGGCGCCTATCACTTGCACGCGCATCAGGGGTCGCGCGACGACACCTCTTTCCCCAAGGACCGGCCACGCAGCTTCCATCCGCGTTTGCAAGCCTCGCCCTCTCGATCGCGTGGAGCGTGGCCTTCCTCTACTTCCGCCCGGAGCGGTGCGACGCGCAAGTCGCGCGCATCGAGCTTTACTCGATCGAGACGAAGACGCTGATTGATGAACAGATCCTGACCGGCGCTCACGACGGCAAGTCCGTGACGATCGCCGGCGAGTTGCGGATTCCGCGCCTCGGTACCGAGCGCTTGCCGGCAATCGTGATCGTGCACGGGTCCGGGGGTATCGGCGCCAACTACGACCGTTGGTCCCAAGAGCTGAACAGCCTCGGTATCGCAACGTTCCTCATCGACGGCTTCACCGCGCGCGGCATCGCGTCGACGGTTGAGGATCAAGAACAGCTCGGCCGCCTGACCATGATCTACGATGTGTACCGTGCGCTCGCCGTCCTGGCCGCACACCCACGAATCGACCCGACGCGGATTGCCATTCTCGGCGGCTCACGCGGGGGGCAAATCGCGCTTTATGCCAGCCTGAGGAGGTTCCAGCGCGCGTACGGGCCGCCCGGGGTCGAGTTTGCTGCCTACGTTCCGCTATACGCTCCTTGCAACACCAGCTATATCGACGATACCGACGTGAGCGACAAGCCGATTCGTCTGTTTCACGGGGACGCCGACGACTATGTCCCCGTGACACCCTGTCGGGTGTATGTCGAGCGCCTGCGGGCCGTCGGCAAGGATGTGCAGCTCACTGAGTATCCAGACGCCCACCACGTGTTCGATAATCCCCTGTTCCCCACGACACCAACGGTGTGGCCGCGAGCGCAGACCACGCGCCGCTGTACCCTGAAGGAAGAGCCCAGGGGTCTCGTCATCAACGCCGGGACTGGGCAGCCGTTCACCTATGCGGATCCCTGTGTCGAGCGCGGGGTCCACGTTGCCTACAACCCGGCTGCCTCCGCGGCGGCTCTTCGAGCTGTCAAAGAGTTCCTGCGGGCGACGTTCAAACTCAACTGAGCCGCTAGAGGCGCGGCCGCGATGTTCGACCGTGAACCGCTCTTGTCACAACGGCTGCAACAGCGCGGGCGTCGCTGGCCGGCGGTGGCTGGCGAGGTTGTTGCGCAACAGAGGTCAAATGGCGTGCGTGACCGTGGGTGAGCACCGACCCCGCCAGCCTCCGAAGGTCGTGGAGAACGGGTTGGTCGGTCCCACCACAAATCCCACTACTTTCGGTCCGTCATCGGGTGGGTTCATTCCGTCTTGTTCCGGTCTGCCGGCTTGGATGTGCTCGTTTTCCGTGATCTTCCGTCAACGTCCGCTTCCGGGGACTCCCTCTTAATCAGAAGAGCTCCCGGGGAGGTCGAGTCTACGGCGTGAATGAGCTCACAGCCGTCGGCCGGACCCTTCGCTACCTTTGCGCAAGATTTGAGGTCGGTTTACAGAATTAGGCCGACCGGCCTAAATATGGGTCGCGTGGCGTCTCCACAGTTCCAGTGACATATGCCCGGCTACAACTTCACCAATGAGGTCCGGCGCGCTCTGCAGCGAGCACGTGAAGAGGCGGCGGCGTTTCGGCACGGCCAAGTCGCCCCTGAACACTTGCTTCTCGGCCTGGTGCGCCACCCCGGAACCATCTGTAGCGCCGTATTCAAAGATCTCGATGTCGATCCGGACGCCCTCTTCCGACAAATGGCGTCCGCGACCATAAGCCCGGTAGTAGGTGAGGCCGCCGGTCCTGACCTTCCCTATACCGATAGCGCCAAAAAAGTGCTTGAGCTCGCTATGGTCGAGGCACGTGATCTCAACCACGACTACGTCGGTACAGAGCATGTGCTTCTAGGCCTGCTTCGGGAGGAACCGTCGTCGGCGGCCGCCGTGCTGGCTCGTGCCGGCCTCTACGTCCCGAACACGCGCGACGCCGTGAAGCGTCTGGCTCCCGGGCGCCCTCGACGAGCCTGAGATGCCCTAGCGCGCCGCGCACTCCTTGTCGCCTTCGCTGCTCTGGTAATGGCCGTCATAGCGCTGGTCCTAGCGGTTCGCCCGCACACGTGATTGCAGTTTGAACGGTTCAGGCGATAGGTAAGAGTTTGGTATCAGTAGGGCTCGGAGGACTTAGAATGGCCACTATGACTCGATTCGTCGCCACCCTCGTCAGTCTGTTGCTGAGCCTCGCGCTACTCGAGGCTCAATCGCCGGACGTCCCTCCGGCTCTGGTCGGCGTGGTGAGTGACACCGCAGGTCGGCCGATCGTTGCCCTACGCACAGATTGGGGGCTACACGCGGGGCGCTCGCGAGGCCGTCGTGTACTGGTGGCACCTGATTCGCGCGACCGGCACGGGTTTCCGCCCTGACAGCATTCGCGCATTGGTTGCCGCGCTCTGGTGATTCTTGGAGCGCCCTGTGTTGCAATTGCCCGGTCCGCCAGGCACGTGTCGTGGAAGGATGAATGCTCGTTGAATAGAGTCCTTGCCCAAAGGGCCTTCATTGCGCTGATTTGGCTTGCGATGCTCGGCTGTTCAAGACCGTCTGATGGTGCCCATCCGGACTTTGATCAGGCGCAGCCGCACACAACGGGTCAGCAGATGGCCGGGCAACAGCCGCGCGTCCCCGCCCTACCGCCGGACTCGGTCCCTCGAGCCCTTTGGGACAAGCTCCACGCGCCTGAGAACATGATCCGCTCGTCCCCTGAGTGGGGTGTGCCTTTCCCCCGGAATCTCATCGTGCTCGCATTCAAGGAAGACGCAACCCAGAGCGAGAGACAGCAGGCGGTCGACGCGGTCGGGGGTGAGGTGATCGGCGGAGAGCATGTCGATCGAGGTGGATACTACTACGTGCGCATACGGAGTGATGGCACAGGAGAGGCCCTGTTTCGTGCAATCACAAAACTGAAAACCTTTCCGAAGGTCGACCTCGCTTCACCGGAGCCTCTGCCAGTTGGCCCGAGTGCCGCTCGCCCATGAGGTGGCGCGCCACGGCGCGACTCAGACCCTCAGTGTCCTACTCGGCGAGCCGCTATCGCGAAGACCTAGTTATGGCCCTGTTTGCGGCGTTGGGCTTGACGTTCATCGCCGCGATTCCCTTGGGCCTCCTCGGTATTGTCAACCTCGTTGATCTCTTCAAGCGTCGGCCTCTTGAAGTTCCCTGGATGACGTACTTCGCAGTATTGCTCGTCGTGCCCGCCTCGTATTTCGTTGCAGCGATCTTTGCCGGTACCGCTGCGTTCTTGCTACGGCCACTCCGGAGTCACGTGCTCGGATGGATGGTCACCGGGGCCACGCTCGCCGCTATCATCTACGGGTCGGTAGGCCTCGCCTTGGGGGTATTTTGGAACCCGGTCGGCGCTCTCTTCCTAGAGCATTCCACCAAAGCAGAGGCGTGGGCGCTGATCCCTCCCATGATGGCGATTCTTTCGCCGGTTGGAGCCATAGTCGGGGCGTACATGTGGTGGCGTGATCGGCAGGGGAAGCCCCTTTGGTAGGCGCCCTGTAAGGGGCGCGATACAGCGCCACACCGTGGTGCCAATGGTGGTGCCAACGGGGGCGTTGCTGGCCGGTGCTGACTGGCGCTCGACTCCGCTAACTCGTTGGAATGACAACAGCCAGCGCGAACTGACGCTGGCCGTGTGCGCTTACGAATCGAGAGCTCTACCACTGAGCTACGGTGGCGCGTCAAGCGTCCCGCTTCAGCCGGCCAAAGAGCACGTCCCACGCCTCCCGGCGTGAACCCGGGCCCCAGACGACGTCGAACGTGGTTCTCGATGTGCTTGGACGCTTGAGTGCCTCGACGAACGTCTCGGCCACGTCCGCACGGGCGATCCTGTACCTCGGAGCCAGGGGGTGAGCTTCTTGACTCACTTCGACCGCGCGCCCACCGCCGGGGCTGTTGAGCAGGAAGCCTGCGCGGATGATCGTATAGTCAACGCCGCTCGCGCGGAGCTCTTCCTCGACCCGCCGCCGCCAACGCAGCGTGTTTCCCTTGACAAGGTTCAGGAGCGCGCCGGTGAGTGAACCTCTCGTGACTCCAATGGACGTCATGTAGAGGAACCGGCCGCTGAAGCCCTCCTCACGAGCGGCCGCCAGGGTCTGCAGTACACCCTCGTACTCCGTGGCGATGATCAGCTTCTCGCGCGCGGGGCCGACGGCAACTCCGGCCGTGAAGATGACGTGAGTGACACCCTGCACGGCACGCGCGAGGGTCTCGGGCCTGGTGAGGGCGCCCGGGATGACCTCCACAGTAGAACCCAGGCGCGCCGACGCCTGAGCCGGATTCCGGGCCAGGACGCGAACGCGGTAGCCGTCTCGGAGGAGCAACTGAACGATGCGGAGTCCGGTGCCCCGCGTGCCCCCGACTACCAACACCTGCTGGCCTTGGCCCATATCGTCGCTACTCCTGCACGGGTGCCGAACCGGCGGCGACAGGCCAGAGCATGTTCCGAGGTTCGACCTGCGGCAGCCAGCGCGCGGCCACCGTGACGCCCACTCGCTCTTGGGCGTGTTGGATATTATCTAGCGAGTGAGCCCTCAGCGGAAGTGAATCCGCCCGCTTTCCGGCACGGACGGCACACCCACTTCCCGAGAGGCGTCACGCATCACTACGTCGTCGCGCGTGATCCGCAGCGCTGCGTGCTGGAGCTGGTGAAATCGCGGACAACTCGCCGCCCCCGTCGGCCCTAACGATCTGTGCCACAACTGCGCGACGCTGGTGCTCGGGGTGGGCGAGAACGTCAA
>Ga0099828_10002560_pt1 | contig 12537 bp, 8 predicted proteins | sample CZO8metaG_2_FD_79338 | JGI IMG/M metagenome (GOLD analysis project Ga0099828, IMG submission 79338) | Vadose zone soil microbial communities from the Eel River Critical Zone Observatory, Northern California, USA - CZOApr15con2H1.8 metaG | ecosystem: Environmental > Terrestrial > Soil > Vadose...
TGACCTGGCTGTCGAAGTAGATGCTCCTGATGAACTGGACGATGTGGAACATGTCCTGCGTGAGCGGCATGCCGATCAGCGCCGGGTTCCACACACCGTACGGGTTGCCGTGCTCGTCGGGCACGTTGTTCGGGTTGAACGGGTTGGTGGGGAATCCAGGCGTGGTTGGCCCCTGGGCGATGGCACGCAGGACCGTGGGCCCCTGCTGGCTCCCGCGCACGAAGTGAAGCTGGTCGTCGACGACGAACAGGTCCTTGGGCGGGGCGTTCTGAGCGTGCGCTGCGGGCTCGAACATCTCCTCCTTGTCGACCTTGAAGAACCTGCCGAACACGTCGTTCATGGCGATGAAGGCGGCCGCGGTCCCGCCGGACGAGCCGAGGAACTTGCGTCGGCTGACGCCCAGCTTCTTCGCCGCCGTATCAGCGAGCTCCTTGATCCTCGCTTCGACCCTCTTCTGGCGTTCGCTCTGCGGGGGCGGCATGTACTCGCCGTTCGAGACCACCCGGGTCGGCACGGGCGACGGGAAATCCTCCGCCTCCGGGTCGTACGCTCGAGCACATTTCGCGAGTTGCTCATCGCCCAGCAGCGTGTGATCGGGGAGCCACTCGCCGCCGGTCTCCTTCCAACGTGGCACGTCACTCATCGGGACCTCCTGCTCGGTTCTGCTTTCGCCATTTGCGCAATGCGAGAGCTGCAACGCCGCTCACGACAGGGGGCGCGGGCGCGACGACATGGCAAACAAGCTCGCGATGTCTATCGGCGCGACGTCATGTCCGCGACCTTGCCCGGCCCCCTATCCCCGCAGCTCGTCACGTGTCAAGCCTTCGACTTTTCCACTACGTCTGGCGTCGGAGTGCACGTCGAGCATGCGTGGTAGAGCCGTTAGAGGCGGGTCCGGATCCATCCCATGCGAACGTTGTCCGGCCGTCCACCGGCCTCCGCGTACATGGCCTTCATCTTCGCCATGTTGTCCTGGGCGAAGGGATTGAGCGCGCAGCTGTCGCCGCAGGGCACCCAACCCGCGGGGAACTCCATAATCCGCTTCGTCTCGTCGTCGAACAGGGACTGGTAGTTCGCGGGGACGGGCTTGTAGAGCCCGTTGGGCGAGGGCTCGGCCGCCGGCGGGACCCCGTAGAGCTTCGCCGCGTTCTGCCCGAGGATCTTCCGCTTCGCCGCCTGCGTCAGCTCGGGATACTTCCACTGCTTGCGCATCGCGTCCGGGATCTCGAACCGCCAGAGCGCGTCGATCTGCCACTGCGGCGCTCCGTAGTGGACGGAGTCCGAGCCGAACAGGATCCGGTCCTCGCCCATGATCTTCATGAACTGGCCGAACAGGTGGGCCGTCACCGTCGGGAAGGTGACGACGCTCGAGGCGAAGGTGGTCCCGATCTCGGCAAATACGTTCTCGAAGGGCGCCGCGAGGTATGCGAATTCCGTGCTCCAGAGGATGTCCGGGACCCCCCCGTTCAGTCCGATGTCGACGTCGAACTCGCCGGGGCCATTGCGCAGCAGCCCGGAGTGAATGTCATTGAGCGCGTTGAGGACCCAGAAGCCGGGCCGGATGCACGCGTGGTAGATGACGAAGTTGAAATCCGGGTAGTCGGTGGCCGCCTTCGGGATGTCCATCGGGTGGCCGAGCTCCGGCTGGCGCCCGGCCGTGGTCGACAGCCCCTTGTGGACGCAGAGGGTGCGGAAGCCGGGGTACGCCTTCATCTTCTCCTTGGTCGCCGCCTTCCTGATCAAGTTGTAAGTGGGATAGGCGACGGCCTCGTCGTCCAGCCGCCAGCGGCGCATGTCGCTGTTCGGGTCGGTGTCGACCTTGGCCGCGGTGGCGATGGTATACCCCTTCCAGGTGTCGGGCTTGAGCTCCTCGATCTGGTACTGGATGAAGTCGAGGTTGCCGATGCCCATGTAGAGTTGCCCGTGCCCGAGCGCCCGCCGGGAGCCGGCGACCCGGTTGATGAAGTTCCGCGCCGCCATCGTCTGCCCGGCGGTCAGGCCCTCGAAGGCCTCGGACTCGGTGACGTTCTTGGGCGGACGCGACCCGGCCTCGCCGGGGATCGCGGCGCTGTTGTTGTTGGTGAGGAGCCCCACGGTGACCTGGCTATCGAGGTAGACCCACTTGATGAAGTTTGGCAGGTGCCAGCTCGACCGCCAGTTCGGGTCGCTGACCATCGCCGGGTTCCAGGGAGTGTTCTTCCCGCCCAGCTCGTCGAGGAGATCGCCCGGGTTGTTGTTCGTGTGCCGCCCGGCGGCAATGTCCCGCAGGGCGCTACCACGGCCGCCCTGGCTCGACCGGATGATGTGGAGCTGGTCGTCGAGGACGAAGAGGTTCTTCGGGGTGGTGTTGGCGGCGAACGCCGCGGGCTCGAACATCTCCTCCTTGTTCACCTTGAAGAACTTCCCGAAGACGTCGTTCATGGCGATGAAAGACGCGGCCATCCCGCCGCTCGAGCCGAGGAACTGGCGGCGGCTGACCCCGAGCTTCTTCGCCGCCGCGTCGGCGAGCTCCTTGAGCCTTGCCTCGACGCGCTTCTGCTGATCGGTCTGCAGCTCCGGCATGTACTCGCCGTTCGACACCATCTGCGTCGGAATCGGCGAGCGCAGCTCGTCTACCTCGTCCGCTGGCGCGACCTTGGTGAGCTGCTCTTCGCTGAACCAGGTATCCTCTTCCCGCGAGCCCGGCACCGTCTTGGCCATGTGTGACCCTCCCTGCGAGACGAGCGGCCGTGACCATCTGCCGCACGCAGCGGGCTACGACCTTAGCGATTCGCAAGTCAATGCGCGGCAGGTCAGATCTACGATCCAACATTTCACAACCCGCAGCTTGTGATCGCCTGACGGGGACTCTGCGTCGTAAAACCATGGCCATGCGCCGCCTGATCTCCTGCGCTGCTGCCGCCGTCTGTGCCTGCGCGCACGCGAACGAGGTGCCGGATGGCGCCCCGGTCTTCCTCGAGCTCGAGAGCGCGCACTACGTGCTGTTCACCGACCTGGGCGAGGCGGACGCGCGGGAAACCATCGGGCGGCTCGAGAACGTACGCGGCGCGCTCATCCAGGGCTCCTGGCACGGCGACCTTTCGCCGAGCGAGAAGCTGCGCGTCATCGAGCTCGCCTCGTCGACCGAGCTGCACGAGTTTGCCAGCTCCGCGATGACGGCCTTCTATCAGCCCATCGATCTTTTCGGCGAACCGATGCTCGTCATGAGCACGGACCAGGGCCCCGCCGAGAACGTCGTCCTCAAGCACGAGCTCGCGCACGCGCTGCACGGGTCATTCCTGCCCAGGAGCCCCCGGTGGCTCTTCGAGGGGCTCGCTTGCTACCTGGAGACGCTGCGGTACGACGCGGCGGCGGACCGCTACGTCGTCGGCGAGCCGAACGCCGATCGGCTCCACTTCCTCCAGCTCCATCCGGAGACGGATTTCAGGCGCGCGCTGTCGACCTCCACCCGGGAAGCGGTGTTGCTCGGCGGCCAGGAAGGTTACGCCTTCCAGAGCGCGGCGTGGCTGATCGTCTTCTACCTGGCGAACGAGCGCGGGACCGGGCTCGACGGGTACATCCACCGGCTCGCGCTCGGGCAGGAGGCGCAAGCGGCGTTCACCGCCGCATCTGGCGGACTCTCCCTCGACGCGCTCGCGGGAGAGGTCGAGCGCTACCAGACGAGGATGCGCCACGACGGAGAGAGCGCGACGCCCAGGCTCCAGTACCGGATCAGAGAGGTGCGGCTGCCCCCCTGGAACGGCGAGGTGCATGCGCGCAGGGTGCCCGCTGCCGACGTCGAGGGACTGCGCAGCGAGCTGTTCTTCCTCTCGCCCGGCATCCCGCGGGACCGGGCGCACCTGGGCAAGGCGCGCGACGCGGCGGAAGCGGCGCTGCGGCTCGATCCCACCCAGCCGCTCGCGCTCGCCGTGGAGATGGCCCTGCCGGAGGGCTCCGGCGCGCCGCCGTCGCTCGAGCGGATCCGCGCGGCGGCGAACCAGCGCCGGGACGATTACCGCCTGCACATGCTCCTGGCGCTTGCCGTCGGATCAGGTCGCCCCGACGAGCGCCGCGCCGCGCTGGCCCGGGCGGCCGAGCTCGCTCCCCAGAACGCGATCGTGCTCAGCGTGCTCGCCTCCCACGACGTGACGCACGGCCGCGCGCTGCAGGCGATCCCTCTCGCGCAGAGGGCGGCCGAGCTCGCTCCCGGCCGCGCCGCGGTGCTCGACACGCTGGCGACGGCCCTGGCCCGCTCTTCGCGTTGCGCCGAGGCGACTCGCGTCGAGGAGCGCGCCGTCGAGCTCGCGGCGGAGCACGCCAGCGCCGAGCTGCGGAAGCAGTTGCTCGCCCGGCTCGACGCGATGCGCGCCGGCTGCGTCGCCGTGCCCCTGGACGAGGAGTGACGCATCACGGTGCCCTCTCCTCGGGCGTAGGCCGCCGACGGGCCCAGCTCCCGTTCCAGGAGGCGTTATAGAGTTTTCCGTCGGCTGCGCGCGCGAAGACGTCGAGCTGGAATTTTCCCCAAACGCAGGCCAGCGAGACGCCGGTGAACGCCATCGGAGCGCCGTCTGGATTCGAGCGGGGGTGGCCGAGCGATTCGAATCGGCTCCAGTTTTTCCCATCCCACCACTTGTGCAGCAGCTCGCCATGCTGGCCGCGCGCGAACACGTCCAGGCGCGTCGATCCTCCGCTGCACGCCACCGGCGCGCTCGCGAGCGGGACGGGGAAATCAACCGCCGGGTAGACAGGGTCAGGCTCGGTGATGAACCCGAGCGAGGCGAAAGGCGTCCACTTCGCGCCGTCCCACCACTTGATGAGCAGATCGCCCGCGGCGCCGCGCGCCACAATCGTCATCGCTCGCGCGCCGCAGCTGCATGCCGAGATCGGTCCACGAACCGGCTCGCTCCTTCCATCCACCACGACGTTGCCGAGCGGTTCGAATTCGGCGAACCCCGCGCTGTCCCACGCCGAGTGTAGAAGCCGCCCTGACGACTCCGCGGCGAACACGTCCATCCGTCCGGGATGGCGGCTGCAAGCGGTCGGAGCGCTCGCGAGGCCCATCGGAACGGCGGTCGCGCCCACCCAGGTCGCCGGCGAACCGATGCAGTCGAATCCGCCCCACTCGCCTCCTCGCAGGGTGCCATGCAGCAGCTCGCCTTCCGGACCGCGCGCGAGGAGCTGGATCTCGGCGGGTCCCGTAGCGCACGCCGCGATCGGCCAGTCGACGGGCATCGTCGGGGATCCGCTGCCCGCCGGGCGCGCGAGCGGGACCCCCAGCGAGCGCGGCTCGCTCCAGGCGTCTCCGTCGCGTTCGAGGACGACCAGCTCGCTGCCGGCGCCGCGCGCGAACAGGGTGACGCGCCGCTCTCCTGTCGCGACCGCCGCCGGGCACGACACTCCTTCCGCGATTGCCGACCAGCGAAGCGGCTCCACGGGACGTAGGTGTACCAGCCAGCGCCGTGAGACGGCCAGCGCCGCTGCAACCCCACGGGTGCCAGCGCCCCGGACCTCGCTGGGAGGGGCTCGTCGGTCGAGCTCTCAGTCGTCGCCCTGGTCGCCGTCGTCTACCTTGAGCCAGGTACCCTTGAGCGGCCGCTGGTCGACGCCCGACCTGGACCAGTCGCAGACACCGTTGGCGAAGATCTGGTGGAGCTGCTGCCACTCGGCGGACGTGAACTGGACCACATACTCCGCGCGATCAAGCGGCTTCAGCCGGCACTTGATGACGTCGTCAGTCAGCGGAGCGCCTGCCGAAAGCCGCGGACCTGGAAACGAGGGATAGAGACTGGCGCAGACGCCCGGTCCGTTGAGGGTTTGCGGCTCGACGATCTTGGTCCCTCCCGCCGTGAAGCACGCGTCGAGCAGGTCGGCGGGCTTGGCGCGCCGCACCCGGACGGGCAGCGAGTCGCCGCTTGCGTCCGCAAGGACGTTCTCGAGCCAACGGTCCATCTGCCGGATCGCGTCCTGCAGGGGTGGCTTGCGGCTGTCGAGGTCGAGGACCGCGCCGGTGCCGACCCAGAGCACCTGGTTGTCGGCATCGCCGTTCGCCTCGACGAGCCGCGCGCGCATGGAGAACTGGTGGATGCGCATGTGGATGTCGCCCGTCGGTATGTTGTCGGTGTACCCCCGACTATCGATGATCGGGGTGCCGGCGAGGCCGGCTCCGCCGTTCGTGATGCGGCCCGATTCGTACGCGCGGCGCGTCGCTCCGCGGTCCGCCACCGTCCGAGCAGCCATGGGTTTCGCGTCGACGTCGAGGCCGCCGATCCGCGCGTTCAAGTCGAGGAACTGCGCTTTCGAGATCTGCCCCTGGTTGAGGGCGGCGAGCCCGTACTGGACGCCGACGTTGTCGATCGGCCGCCGCGCGAATCCGGTGTCCGGGTAGCGGCCGTAGGCGTTGACGGTGTGGTCATAGACGTCCCCGCGAGCGCCGGTCGGATTGGCAATTGGATCGTAGCGGGCCGAGATCGGGACCACCGCGGGGAACTCGGCGGCGGGATCGAGCCGCTTGGCGTTGTCGTCGAGATTGGCGATCTCTCCGAACTGGCCGAACCCCGCCGTCAGCCGCTGCTGCTCCGTCGAGAACAGCCCCGGCGCGGTCACGTTGAAGTAGTGCTGCAGGAGGCGTGAGTCGAACAGCGTGATCAGGGTCGACGACGTCACGTCGGGGAAGCTGTGGCCGATGACGATGCCGTCGAAGATGCCCGGATAGTTGTCGCTCGTTTGATGGCTCTGGTACGACCCGCCGGAGGATCCCCACCCGATGGTGAACCTGGGTGGCCCGAGCTCCTCGACGAATCTCTCCTTCACCATCATGGTCGTTTCGGAGGCGAGCAGGTCGTTGCAGTTGTTGCCGAAGACGTTCAGCGAGGCCGAGGCGACCGCATACCCTTGGCCCAGCATGAAGACGTCGAGAACGCCGCCGGTGCCGAGCCCCTGCGAGTACCAGCCGGATCGGCACCCGCCGCCATGCGTGTAGATCAGCTTCCCGTTCCATCCTGCCGGCCGGTGAAACGGATCGGGAGCTGCGTCGGCATAGGGATTGTGGAGGATGGCCAGCTGGTACACCGCCCGGTTGATCGTGCCATGCTCCATCCGGACGATGAACGGCACGGTCGTCCCGGCGTTGGTCGTCGTGTTCATCACGTCCCCAGGCATCGGGGCGCTCCGGTTCAGCGGCTTGAACGGGTTTGGCGCCACGGACGATTGGTAGACGTAGTCGACGCGGGAAACGATGGAGCAGTTCGCGTCGAGCGAGCTTCCCAGGGTGCCTCCGATGACGGGAACCGCGAAGATGCTCGTCGTGCAGAAGAACGGTTGCTCGTGAGGGCCGGAGATGATCGGTCCCGAAATGGGATGATTCGTGACCCGCACCTGCGTCTTGGACCGCTGGCCCTGACCCGCGCGGGCCGCCGCCAGCACGTTGTCTCCGACGACGAGTCCTGTGACGAGGCCGAGAAGCGAGTGTCGACCCGGGAGTGGGCTGAAGGCTGCCGTCACGTCGAGCCCATTCCGCTGCACGTTCACGCTGCCGAGCGGAATTCTTTCATCGACGTCGATCCGGACGAGAACGTCCCCACCGCTCACGAGGTCGTTCTTCGCGGACACGGTCACGATGCGAAAGTCGTCGCTGCCTTCCTGAGGATGTTCCCTGGTCACCCGGAATCTGGGCTCATCCGGATTCGCTGCCGCGGGCAACGACCAGCTAGCGGCAGCGCTCAAGCCGGCGATGAGCGTACCGGCGCACCACACTCCTCGTTTCGTCTGCATCTCATTCTCCTTGCGCGATTTCCGCAGATCGCACGGTCCACTCGATGCGCACGACGAACCTCGATGCAGACCGGCAGATCGGCCGCTACGCTCGCGGCGATTGCAGAGTCAAGTCCGCCCGCACCGTCGAGAACTGTGCCCGCCAAAGAGTCGCTCCGACTCAAGTCGTGAATGCGGCTCGACTTGACATCCCGAGCGGTCCAGAAGGCGGAAGCGTCAAAAGGCCGTCGGTTCCTCGTGGTCCGGAGCGTCAGAAGCCCGTCGGAGCTGATGTGTTTCGCCAGTAATCACGGTCACTTGAACCTGGCATGGTGCTCGCAATAAGGCCGGGCATGGCTACCCAATCGCAAGTGCGCAGGATGAGCGGAGCGGGACGGTTCGTGGTGCGGAGCGCCGCTCTTCTGGTGTTCTTGATGAGCGTCTCCGGCGCCGCGATGGCGGGTTCCAAGTCCGCCTCCATGCGGGTGGGCGCGCAGGTCGTCGCGTCGGTCCGCCTCGTTGCGACTGCGACGTCCGCCGGCAACCTGGGCGTCGAAATGCGCTCCTTCGGCGCCAAGGCCGACGCGGTCCTCATCCAGCAGCGAAGCGGGCAGCCGCTGCAACTCCGCGGCGGAGCGCGCCTGCCGAGCGAGGCGGAAGCGCCGCTGGAGATCGCGGGCGGCAACCTGCAGCTTGCCCTCCGGCGCTCGAGCGGGCCGGCTGAAGTCGTGGTCACCGTCTTCTCGGACGGAATGCCGCCGCGCGGATGATACGGACGACCAGTCGCGAGAACGGCTAGCTGCGCACCTGGAGGACGACGCGGAAGCGCGCCTTGTTGGTGATCATCCGCTGGAACGCGTCCTCGGCCTTTTCCAAGGGGAAGACCTCGTTGCGGGAGGTGACGCCCGTGAGCGCGCTGAAGGCGAGCGTCTCCTCCGAGTCCTTGGCGGTGCCGCTCGGCCATCCCTGGATCCGCCGGCGTTTGCCGATGAGCTGGAAGGGGCTGACCTGGATCGGCTCCGGAGTCGCTCCGAGGACGACCAGGGTGCCGTTGCGGGCGAGGCCATCGACGAGCTTGCCCGCGAGCTGCGCGCTCGGTGCGGTGGCGAGGATGACCCGGGCGCCGCCGAGCCTCTGCAGCGCCGCCGCCGGATCGCCGCTGTTCGTATCGATGTATTCGTGGGCGCCCAGCTCGAGGGCCAGTGCGCGCTTGTCCGCGCCTCGGGAGAGCGCGACCGTGCGGAAGCCCAGCTTGCGCGCATACTGGATGCCCAGGTGGCCGAGACCGCCGATGGCGTGCACGGCGACGAGGTCGCCGGCGCGAGCCCCGCTGTTGCGCAACGAGTTGAAGGTGGTGATGCCGGCGCAGAGGAGCGGCGCCGCGGCGACGGAATCGAGCGAGTCGGGCACCGCGGCGAGCGCCTCCTGGGGGGCCACCATGTACTCGGCGTACCCGCCGTCGTAGCTGAAGCCGGTGATGAGCCCCTTCTCGCAGAGGATGAAGTCGCCCGCGCGGCACGCCTCGCAAACGCCGTCGTGCCCGCCGTGCCAGCCGACCCCCACCCGCTGGCCAGGCTTCCAGACGGTCACGCCTTCGCCTACCGCGTCCACCCGTCCGACCACCTCGTGGCCGGGGACCCGCGGGTAGACCACTCCCGGGAAGTGACCCTCCTTCACGAACGCGTCCGAGTGGCAGATGCCGCAAGCCGCGACGGCGATGCGCACCTGGCCCCTGCCTGCCTCCGGGATGGGCTTCTCGACCAGCTTGAAGGGCATCCCTGGCTTGGTGATCTCGACGGCTCTCATCGTCCTGGCCATGCGGAGCTACCTCCTGGAGACGTCCGATGCCGGTGACGCCCGGAAGGAGCGTGGCCTGCGTTCAGGCGTCGTTCACTTCGCGCGCGGCGCGCAGCCCCGAATAGAGCGCGCCCTGCATCCAGCCCGGCCACGGGGAGGCGTGCTCGCCGGCGAAGTGGATGCGACCCTCTGGTGGCGAGACGTGCGGCCAGAGCGCGGCGAACTGCCCCTTGGTGCACATCGAAAAGGCGCCCCGCTGATAAGGCTGCTCGTGCCAGACGAAGGACGTGCCGCCTTCGAAGTGCTCGCGCAGGGCCGGGTACACGGGCGCGAGGCTCTCGAGAAGAAAGGTGACGCGTTCCGCCGGCGCCAGCGACGCTACCCGCCGGGCCAGCGCCTCGTACAGGTATCCGAGCAGGATTCCACGCTCGCCCGGCTGGTCGTGGGTAGGTGCCCAGATCTCCATCGGTTCGTCGACGGTCGCGAAGCCGCTGACGCCCTCATCGACCCAGAACCTGCGGCGCGTCTGTAGATAGACCCGGGTGACGCTCCCGTAACCGAGCTCCTCGATGGCCCGCCGCTTGCCGGGCGAGAGCGCGGGCGAAAAGGGCACGCCGCGCAACGCGGCGAACGGCACCGTGCAGATGAGCCTGTCCGCGGCGAACGTGCGCCTCTCGCCGGCGCGCATGCAATGCGCCCGGACTCCACGCTCGTCCTGCTCGATCGCCTCGACGGCCGCGCCGTAGACGATCTGCGCCGTCAGCGCGCTGGCGAAGGCCCGGGGAAGCAGATCGTTCCCGCCTACGATCTTCGACAGGACCGGCGCCTCGTGGCTCCACGCATCGCGCAGGAAGTCGAGCGCCGAATCCTGCTCGAAGCCGGCGACGAGCAGCCGGATGGCCGCGGTGGATGCGCCCTTCCCGCGGAGGAACTCCTCGATGGTGAGCTCGCCGAGGGGCGCGAAAGCGGCCGGCGGCCAGCTCTCGGCGCGCACCGCGCCGATGACGCGGGTGTGGGGCGCGACGTAGCGAGCATAGAGGCCGTCCAGCCCGAGCTGCCGCTCGTCCGGCGACAGGTCGAGCGCGACCTTCGACAGGTCGACCTCGCGCCCGGGCCTTCGGATCTGCCGCACGCCACCGAGAAAGAACACCTCGGGTGCTCGCGGTCTGTAGGGGACGAGCTTGAGACGGAAACGGGCAACGTAGTCGAGCGTGAGGGTGTTCGTGCTGGGAATGCGTCCGGCCCCGGCTTCGGCATGGAGCCCCTCGGAGAACGGCTCGCGCAGGGTGCGGACGCGTCCGCCGGGCCTCAATGTCGCCTCGAGTACCGTGACCTCGTGTCCGGCCCGCTTGAGCTCGAATCCGGCGACGAGGCCGGCGAGGCCGCCGCCGACGACCAGCACCCGCTTCGGAGGCGTGCGGCGGACCAGTCCTCGCTCGGCGTCCTGACGGGCGCCGGCGAGGCTCGACCGGAGAGCCAGCGCACCGGCGCCGATCGCGAGCGACTGGAGGAACCGGCGGCGCGAGAGTGGCGGGTGCACGGAGGAGCAGAACCGTGCCATGAACGGTCCCGGTCCGACAACCGGCCGGGGTCGGGTTGCCGCTCTGCGAGGACGCCCCGGCTAGTTGGCTACTTTGGGATCCATCCAGACGACCTCCCAGTGGTGGCCGTCGAGGTCGTAGAAGCTCCAGCCGTACATGAAGCCGTGATCCCTCGGTTCGGCGGCGTGCTTCCCGCCCGCCGCGATGGCTTTCCTGACCATCTCGTCGACCTCGGCCCTGCTCCCGCATGACAGCGCGAACAGTCCTTCGGTCTGCTTGGTCGTGTCGCACAGCTCGCGCTTGGTGAACGTCTTGAAGAAAGGCTCCGCGAGAAGCATCACGTACGCCTCCTCGCTGATGATCATGCAGGCCGCCTTGTCGTCCGTGAACTTCGGATTGAACTCGAAGCCGAGTTTCGAGAAGAGCTCCATCGACTTCTTCAGGTCGCGGACGGCCAGGTTGACGAAGAGCTTTCGAGACCGATTCGCTGCCATCGTTCTCTCCGTGGGATGGATCGCCTCGGTGCAGGGTTCGCAGCTTGGACGGCCGCGACCGGCCAGAATCATCGGTCGCTCAAATACACTCCGCCGAGTCAGCCGCAGCTGCTACGCCGGGAGGTGCCGAGGCAACCCGAAGAGGGGGAACAGCTTCTCGGTGTCGAGGAACGAGTTCCACCCGGCGATGCGCTCACCTGACAGCTCGAGCACGATGAGCGCCCACGGCTGGTAGCCTCCCTCGGGTCCGCCGGGACGATACTGCCCGAAGGCAGGCGCACCGCAGGCAGCGGTCGGCAGGAGCCGAGAGCCCCGGCAACCCGCTCCGCGCCCGAGGAGCCACGTGCGGATCGCCTCGTGCCCGCGGAGCCAGAGCGTGTAGGGCGGCATGGACAGGGTTGCGTCCTGATGGAGCAGCGCGACCAGAGCGTCCACGTCGTAGCGCAAGAACGCGTCGACATAGCGCTCGACGAGCTTCAACTGCGCACCGGAGAGAGGCTCTCCGGTGTCGGCCACCTCGCCCAGGTGACGGCTTCCAAGCGTGGCGCGCGCGCGCTGCAGGGCGCTGTTGACCGAGGCGACCGAGGTTTCCAGGCTCTCGGCGACCTCGGCCGCGGACCAGCCGACGACCTCGGTCAGGAGCAGCGCCGCACGCTGCTTCGGGGGAAGGTGCTGCAGTGCCGCCACGAACGCAAGACGGATGCTCTGCCGGAGCACGGCGAGCTCGGAGGGGTCGGCGCCCGCCGGAAGGGCCCGGGCATCGGGCACGGGCTCGAGCCAATGGGTGCGCGGCAGGGCCTCGAGCGGATCGTCGACGGTCCCGGCGGGGCCGGACTCCTTCGGTCGGGCTCGCCGCGAGCGCTCGGCGAGCATGTCGAGGCACACGTTCGTCGCGATCCGGTAGAGCCAGGTGCGCAGCGACGCGCGCCCGTCGAATCGGTCGAGGTTGCGCCATGCGCGCACCATCGTCTCCTGCA
>Ga0099828_10002561_pt1 | contig 12537 bp, 10 predicted proteins | sample CZO8metaG_2_FD_79338 | JGI IMG/M metagenome (GOLD analysis project Ga0099828, IMG submission 79338) | Vadose zone soil microbial communities from the Eel River Critical Zone Observatory, Northern California, USA - CZOApr15con2H1.8 metaG | ecosystem: Environmental > Terrestrial > Soil > Vadose...
AATCGGTGGTGAAATCGGGTGCAGTCTGCACGACCTTCTGGTTGATCAGATTCCCCCAGTAGTTGGCGACTTGCAGTGCAGCCGGGTCATTGATATTGACTGATACGTTCGTGCCATTGACCTTGAAAGGACGCGATCCTGCCTGCCAGAGCAAACCCTGGAACCAGCCAGGGTCACCCAGGGGGAAGTCAGTCATGTAAATCTGGGGATTGGCTTTATGTAAGGCAATGGCCTCCTGCCCGTACTGTGCCCAGGTCTGTGGAACAGCCAGGTGATACTGGTCGAAGATGTCTTTGCGGTAGAGCAAACCCATAGGACCGCTATCCTGGGGAATGGCATAGACCTTTGAGCCTTGCGTTACCTGGCTCCATGTCCAGGGCACATAGTCATTCTTGATGCTATTCGCGCCATACTGCGATAGATCGACCAGGTCGCCGGTGAGTTCGAACGTGGGAAGATATTGGAACTCGATCTGAACGATATCAGGCCCACCTGAACCGGCTTTGAGAGCCGTTCTCAGCTTGGTATACTCTGGCGCGCCTTGACCGGCGTTTACTACCTTGATCTTAATATTGGGGTGAGATTGCTCGAAAAGGTTGACCTCGCTCTGAACGTTCGGTACCCATGTCCAGAAGGTCAACGTGACCGGGCCGCTGCTGGTCGATGATGAGGAGGGGGTGGCGCCGCCACACGCGGCCAGGGATGCCACGAGCGCGATCACCAGCCCTGGAACAACGAACTTTACGATGAAGCGAGGTATCCAGCGGGGAAAGGAAAGACAAGGTGTCATTGGAGCACTCCTTTCGGCTCGTAACTCGAAAAACAAAAGCTTCATTACCGTCTACGGCAACGCACAGCATACAATGGTGTGTGTTGCCTTTGTGGCCTAGAGTGTAAGCTGAGATTTTCCCGCCATGCTTGTGACTGTGATACACGTGAAAGCTTGCGAATTCGTGGATAAATTGCTTTGCTCTTATGCCTCCTTTCACTTCATACATACTCAAATTGCTCCCGCCGTGGAATGACGGACGACCAGATGCGGGCGCACAGTAAGAGAAACAGGCTCGCTTTCCGCGCCATCGATGTAGCGCAATAGAAGCTCTATAGCTTGTTTTGCTAATTCCCGTTTAGGAATAGCAACGGTGGTAAGAGGAGGGCGAACATGCGCGCCTAGCATGATATCGTCTAAGCCAACAACTGAGAGATCGCCCGGTACGCGCAGCCCATGATCGAGGGCGGCTTCCACAGCGCCAAGGGCCATGAGATCGTTTGTAGCGAAGATGGCTGTTGGTCGCATAGGAAGTGCCAGGAGCGCTTCGGCTCCCTGGTAACCGCTCTGCATAGTGGAATCGCCGTACTGCACATACTCCGTGGGCAGTGCGACGCCGGATGTTGCCAGCGCCGTGCGGAATCCTTCCAACCTGAGCGCGTGGCTTGGCGCCTCAACAATCACGGCGGCACGATGGTGTCCCAACTCCAAAAGATGCCGTGCTGCCAGCTCACCGGCGTGGTGAAAGTCGATAGCGACAACTGGCAGGGCCACATTCTGCTCGTGCTCAGAGGGAACGCAGAGTACCAACGGCTGCCCACGTTGTCCGCGTCGAGCCGTAGCCAGCATATCCGGCACCGAGAGACTACCCCCCATTACCAGGAGACCATCTACCCAACGACCAGAAAGTGCCTTCAGATGCTCTCGTCCAATCGTGGTATCTTTGTGCGTATTACACAGCAAGAGCTGGTAACTGTGTTGCCTGGCAACCCGCTCGATCTCCTCTGCAATCTCTGCATAGAAAGGGTTGGCAATTGTAAGTAACACCAGCGCGAGGGTAAACGTCTTCTTGCGCGCAAGGCCGCGTGCTACGAGATTAGGCTGGTAGCCCAGTTCTTCTATTGCAGCGAAAACACGCGAGCGTGTGTTTTCACTCACGGAACCTTTGCCTGTGATCACATTGGAGACGGTTGCAGATGTGACCCCAACGTGACGTGCTACATCATCCAGCGTTGTCATTGCCCTATCCAATGTAGATGTAAATTAAGCGCTTAATATTCCGATACAAAATAAACTCGCTGCCAGGTTAAGCGCTTAATTTACTAGGACAAGTATAATCAGGTTTTTTGTCTTTGTCAAGGCACATTTTCTCTTGACATAGCGTATTAGGGCATGCTAATATCCTAGTAATTTGGTAAGATATTAGCATGCCCTAATCTCGATAGTGTGGGAAGGGGCAGAACTATTTTGAAAGGAATGATCGATGCCGACAGGAGCCATCATTCTCCTTGGAGCCTTCGCCGGACTGACTATTTACCTCGGATTGCCCATTGCCTTCCTGAAACAGACGCCTCAGTCGCTCAAGGTATTTTTGAATATGCTTGCCACTGGTGTCCTCATCTTTTTACTCTTTGATGTGTTGAGCAAGGCCAGCGAGCCCATCAATGCCGCCCTGGATCAGGTACGAACTCACCAGACGGGAACGAGTACGTTCTATCTGGATGTGTTCTTGCTTGTCTTTGGTCTTGGACTTGGCTCGGTGGGACTCGTCTATTTTAATCGCTACGTTTTTGGACGCGCGCGGAGGCACACCCCTCCCCCGGCCGTGGTCGTTGCTGAAGCCGGCTCGCTCTTGCAAGGGACTTCAGCGCGCGTTGTGCCGGTTGCTGAAACAGGAGAGGCATCGCCCGGCACCCTTGCCCTCCTTATCGCCACAGGGATCGGCCTCCACAACTTCTCTGAAGGGCTGGCCATTGGACAATCGGCAGCGGTGGGGGCGCTCCAACTCGCAGTGGTGTTGATTATTGGCTTTGGGTTGCACAATATGACCGAGGGCTTTGGCATCGCTGGTCCCTTAAGCGGGCAACCCGTCTCCTGGAAGTTTGTTGCTTTGCTTGGGTTGATTGGAGGTGGGCCAACCTTCCTGGGAACGGTGGTGGGCATCATTTTCAGTTCGCCGCAAGTCTTTATCCTCTTTCTGGCCCTTGCCGCCGGTGCGATTATCTACGTCGTGGCCGAACTGCTCGGTGCTGCCAAGCGGTTCAAGGCTCCTGAAATCGTGATGTGGGGATTACTGATTGGCTTTCTGCTTGGCTATGCAACGGATCTGATAGTTACTTGGGGTGGAGCCTGATTCCTTTTCCTGCCGGCGATGATGTGCTAGGCAATCCCATGCTGGACGGCGTAAACCACGGCGGAGGTCCGGCAGGTGACGCCTATCTTGTTGTAGATGTGCTCCAGGTGGTGTTCGACTGTTTTCCTGCTGATGACCAGGGCCTTTGCGATCTGGGGGTTACTCTGGCCCTGAGCCAGCAGGCGCAGCACCTCTGCCTCCCGCTCCGTCAGGTCGCCCAACTGCCGGCGCTCGGGCGCAGTTCTCTTGACGAGATGAGCACTGGTCAGTGACGCGGCAAGCGCATTGTAGCACGATCCATCGAATTGAGTGCCGACGCCCGGGCGCATTTTGCGCAATGCGTCTGCTGGCTCTACCTGGTCGCCCTGTTGCTGCGTAAGCTGAGCATAGGTGTCCGCGACTGCCAGGATGCGGCCATTGAGCGGGATTTGCTCTCCGATGAGCTGCCGGTGATATCCCTGGCCGTTGATCCATTCGTGAGCGGCGGCTGCAGCTGGTGCCAGCTCTTGGAAAGGTTCTACGCGCTCTAGCACCCGCTGAGTGTAATAGGAATGGAGGCGATAATATTCCCATTCACTTGCCGATCGGCGGTCCCCCTTTTCCAGGATGCGTAAAGGGATTGCCACATTCCCAATGTCATGGACGAGCGCTGCGCAGCGCAGCCTGGTCTGCTCGGCCCCCCCCAAACCGAGGTAACTCCCCATGCCCACTGCCACCTCGGCCACAATGCGCGAATGGTTCCATGACTGATAGGTCTTGATATCGACTAAGTCCGCCAGGGCTTCGCACACCACTTCAATCTGATCCGCCATCATCCGGTCAGCAGATGTTGGCGGTTGCATCGCCAGGATGACTGATTTCGCCGACTCGTGCTCGAGCGTTTGCCAGAAGTCGGCCTGCTGCTCCAGGGTCAGGAATGCGTCCACCACCTCCGGATCGAAACGTGCTCCGCGCTGCTCCCGGGCCAGCGCTCCGGCCGCCGCTGGCCCGCCGAAACCATATGCCAGCTCGAGCGTTAGTGCGGCATGGAGAATACGCGCCGCCAGGGGTACCGCGGTACCCTTGAGGCCGTAGGCCAGGCCCTTGCCGTCCCAGCGCTCCAATTGGAAGCGGAGGGTGCGCTGGACATACTCTGGGAAGCCGAGTCGCCGTGCGAACAACTCCGCGATTTCACAGTGGCCCCGCATCCCTTCCTTCACGACAGGCCCACACTGGACCACGAAGGATAGGAGTCTGGAGATGCGGCCGGGGAGCTGTGAGTCTACCGGCACATTTCTGGATAACCATGCGATGATATCGGTGAGCCGGGTGGGATCGACCAGCCCGAAATCCGAGCGGGGCACCAGTTCATCATCGGGGAAGAAGGCAGAAAAGACAGCCGAACACGCGGTACAGCCGACGTCCTTGAGAAGTGCGCCATAGAAGATGGCTTCCCGCTCCTCGCTCGGGAGGTTGAGCACATCGGCTAGCCGGAGCCCGAGGTACGCGCTATTCAGCCCATGCTCCATACGCTCGCTGAGCCCCAGGCCCGTGGCAAAAGACAAGGCGCACAGGAGTACTGCAAGATTCCCATTTGGCTGTTCGCGGTTCGTCATATATACTCTCCACCGCTCGGGTTGGAAGTAAAGACACCAAATATGGGTGAACTCCCCGATGCTTTTATTCGGAATTAGCCGCATAATCATAATAACATCAGTGTAAAGCAGAGTAACTACCACAAAAGGGAGATGCCAATGACAACCCAGGCGAAACAAGAGCGGTCAGACCTTCCAGACAACATCGAGCAGTTGATAGAGCAGCGCGTCGAATCACTGGTGGCTGAGCGCCTTGACGGGCTTGTGAAGGAACGTGTCGCGCAGGCTATGAAGCGCGATCCTGCGAAGCGCAAGGTTGCGATCATCGCCTCAAAGGGAACACTTGATATGGCCTACATACCACTCATCCTGGCAACGACTGCCGCAGCGATGGATGCAGATGCGCGTATCTTCTTCACCTTCTATGGCCTGAACATTCTTAAGAAGGGTGGACCAGAGAAGCTGCAGATTGCGCCGATCGCCAATCCGGCCATGCCGGTGCCGATGCCCAATATTCTTGGAATGCTTCCTGGCATGACGCCTATGGCGACCAGGATGATGAAAGGCATGTTTGCCAAACACAACGTTGTCTCGGTTCCTGAATTGCTCCACCAGGCTATCGAACTGGACGTCAAGCTGATTGCCTGTCAGATGACCATGGAGGTCATGGGCATCCGGCGCGAGGACCTGATCGATGGCATTGAGTTCGGCGGGGCGGCCATGTTCCTGGGTTTTGCCACAGGAGCACATACGACCCTCCTTATTTAATGGCCTCCACGGCCCTCGCCGCAGAGCCTACAACCAGGTATGACAAACACATTGGAGCGTTGAACACTGTTCGCCGGTAAATACGTTCGTCACGACAGCACAAGCAGGGAGGAACCACCCATGAGCGAAGCAATACATGTTGATCGGCAATTAGATGCCAAAGGAATGCTATGCCCTATGCCCGTCATCTCTGTCAAGCGAGCCATCAAGGATCTTCAACGCGGCCAGGTCCTTGCTGTGAGCGCGACCGACAAGGGAGCCTGCCGCGATGTTCCAGCATGGGCTGAACAGACAGGCCATACACTCCTGGAACAGACCGAGGAGAATGGCGTCTACACCTTCTACATTGAGAAGGCTGGCTGGGAAGACGAAGAGTGAGGGGAAGGTGTATTTTCGCCAACTGCGCCTGCCAGATATAGGCTGCGCATCATATATTGCCGGTGGTGAGGGGGTATGTGCAGTCATCGATCCGCGCTGGGATGCTGTACCGCAGTATGCCGGCCTCGCCCGGCAGCAGGGTCTGCAGATCACGCACATTATTGAGACCCATACCCACGCCGACCACGTCTCGGGTGCTACCCGCCTCGCCGCCCGCACCGGGGCGACCATTCTGATTCACCGCAATGCCCTGGTCACCTATCCGCATTGCGACGTTGACGATAACGAGGAAATTGTTATTGGACCCGCCCGCATTCTCGTGCTCCATACGCCTGGCCATAGCCTTGATAGCATCAGTTTGCTGGTGTGTAACGTTGAGGGGAACGAGACGCCACGGCTGCTAAGTGGTGACACGCTGTTCGTTGGAGAGGTTGGTCGACCAGATCTGCATGGCAACCAGGCGGCGAGTCTCGCTGAGCTGCTGTACACGACTCTCCACGAGCGCATATTCCCACTTGGAGATGATATAGAGGTCTATCCTGCTCACCTGGCCGGCTCGCTCTGCGGACGGCGCATCGCTGCTGAGCCTTCAACGACCATTGGTCGCGAACGGCGCACAAATCCAGCGCTGGCCGTCCTCGAACGCGAAACCTTCGTTCGCAGCATTGTTGCTGATCTGCCTCCTCGTCCACCAAATGTCGAGCGCATCGTACATCTCAACCGATCTGCAGCGCCCACCAGGCGACCAGAGGTATCCAGGGTAACCCCAGAAGAAGCAATAGCTCTGTTAGACCAGGTTGCCATTATTGATGGTCGAGATGCACCCGTGTTTGCACAGGGGCATCTGAGAGGGGCGATCAATATCCCCATCGGCTACGGTCAGTTCGGCGTTATGGCCGCCTGGTTGTTTCCACCGGAGACAGTGCTGCTGCTCATTACCGCCGACGACGAAGACCTTGTCGATGCCATTGACTCCTTGATGGTGGTCGGGATGACCAATCCGCTGTCGGCACTTACAGGTGATCAAGTAGAGTGGAAGGGCGCAGGGCTGGCCATCGCGGAGACGCCACTGGTCAATGTAGAAGACTTGACTCATCGTATCGCAACAGGCAAGGTTGGCACACTCGTCGACGTTCGTGAGAAAGGCGAGATGGAACAAGGAACGATCGCGGGAGCAATCAACCTCCCCTACCGTGAGATTCGGACGTGCGAGACATTGCCATCTCTGGTGGAACCAGTCGCTGTGTTTTGCAATAGTGGGAATCGAAGTAGTGTCGCCGCGAGCCTGCTTGAGCGTTTGGGGCTGAGCGTCATGAACGTGGCCGGTGGGACGACTGCATGGATGGAAGCCGGGCTACCACTCGCCCAGCCAGATGCGTAGTGATACAACATTCCGGTACGCATCCATGAAAGGACACAGGTTGGTCCAATCTTGAATTGCAAAGGTGAGAAATCCATTCTCAGAAACAGTTCATACGAAAAAGGTAATACAGGGCAGATATTCTGCCAGGAGGCTTTGCGATGCAGCACTGCGAATTTTGTGGGTCGGAATTCCCTGAAGATACACGTTTCTGTGGGCGGTGTGGCCGCGCACCTCGTGCCACTCTTGATGCACCCACGACCCTCAGTAGCGGACAAGCACGCCCTGTCCCTAAAAAGGAAGCAGAGGAGGAAGAGGAACGGCGGCACCGCGCCCTCCTGCTCGACCTGTCGTTTTCCCCTGGAGGGGGAGGCCAACCCAGCGTCGGACATGTACCGGTAGTGCAGGGGACGCCGCAGATGAGCGGCGTGCCGATGGTGCAGGGGACACCATCCTCCTTGAGCGGCGCACCCGCAGTCTCAGCTGTCTCGTCGAGCGCTGCCCCGCCTGCTGCGTCGCTACCCGGGCCACCACAGGCTCCACAGAGTGGAGCACCGATGGCTCCTACAGCAGCATCCGCGAAGCCTTTGCCGATGGGGTCGCCGCACCCACCGCAAGAGCCTCCCCACCACGAGCGACAAGGGCAGCATCCGTCTGGAAAGCCCCATGTCCCCCGTTCAGGCGGGTCTGCCCCTACGCGAGTGATCGGGTCGGCGCACAAGGGGCTCCTCATCGCTCTCGCCGGTCTCGTGGTCATTGTGGCCGGCGGCATTACTCTGGCTGTGGTACGGACCCATCCTCCTGGTGGCGGCGGGACGCGAACGCAGACTTCGGCCAGGCCTGGTACGATCACCGCGTTCTCCCTTCCTACTGCTAACACCCTCCCTTATGGCATCACGGCGGGTCCGGATGGCAACCTCTGGTTCACCGAGTACTACGGGAACAAGATCGGGCGCATCACACCCGGTGGCACGATCACCGAGTTCCCCCTTCCTGCCGCCGATAGCAGCCCTACCGCTATCACGGCAGGCCCGGATGGCACCCTCTGGTTCATCGAGCCCAATGGGGACAAGATCGGGCGGATCGGAGCCGGGTGAGCAAGAAGAGCCCAAGGAAGGAAGAAGGACCTGCGCATTTGAAGCGAAGCTTTCGTCTAATGAGTAGCGTAGATCACATCCCCACCATGGAAGGAGGATTTCTCATGCAATGCAGTTCATGCGGAGCTCATCTGGCTCCAGAAGCGACAACATGTCCGAGGTGTGGCAGGCCTACCCCCTACAATACCGCCGTCCCTGTGGGGGCGTATGACCAGGCGGTTGTGGCACCTCCCGTTGGTCTGTCACCTCCACCGGAACCCCCACCAACTGTTTATGGCTCACCCTCTTCTGGACCTGCTTATCCTTATGGGACTTCCCCGTATGCAACACCGCCAGCGGCTCCTTACCAGGTGCCACCAGTCTCCCCACTACCCGATGGCGCAAGCAAAAGGAGACGTCGCCTCATCGCGCTGATTGTTGGGGTTGTCGCTCTCGTCCTGGTGTTGAGCGGTGTGGGTGTCTTGCTGGTACCCGGATGGCTGCATCCCTTGCCGCCACCCGGTCCCTCCGGCTCGCCGATCGTTCCAGCCGCGACCGCCATCGTTACCAATGTCCAGGTCGCCAGTGCCGTTGACAGTAACTACCATCCCACCCAGTTGACCAACACGGTTGCCGTCGGAGAGACCCTCTATATCACCTTCGACCTGCACTTAAACGGACAGACCGGCTACGTGCAGGCCAAGTTTTACCGGGATCGGGAATTCATTGTTCAGACCGACGCGCTAATGGTAACTCCAGGCGTCCTCAACGCTGCCGTCTACGGCAGCTTTCCGGAAGCCATCCCGAACGGAACGGCTGAACTCTACTGGTGTCAACAGGCCGATTGCAGCGATAGACAGCTGGTGGCAGTGGTCCACTTTACCATCGCCGCTGCTAGAAGTAACCTTGCTGCACCTGGGCAAGTGGTGACTGTGGTCCTGCTGACCGAGAGGGATCGCATGCTCAGCTTCTAGATGATTGCTGAGCAAACCGAGCGCAGCTGGCTTGAAGAGCCAGTTGCGCGTCGGCGTGGTGGAGGAAGGGAAGCAGGAGGTGGGAAAAATACCTACGTGGAATGTACGGAATCCGGAGAACAGGAGTGTCGTGACGCAGAAGGTCAATCGAGTAGCCACATAGGTCCTGGAAGGACCCAGCGTCCTCATGCTCAAGCAGGACAGGACGAATCCCCGGGCCACGGTCCGAGATGGTGCGCTGGTGACAAGAGGAAGAAAATGTAAGAGAAGCCCCCTACCAGCCCCAGTCAAGACGTTCTCCTTAACTCATCCTCTCAACATACTATTGAGAACAAGCAGTTTACGAACGACTGGAGGTATTTTGTGGATGATAGCATTGCTGCCCCAAAACTGACTGCCGACAACGAAGTGGAACCAGCTACTCTGGCTATGCTGGCAGACTATCAACTGATCACGCCGCCAGAAGATTTTTCGCTCCTGCTCACCCTTGCTCGCCGCTTTGAAGGCAAGAAGCTGGTCTTTTTCAATTCTACGGCGCAGGGGGGAGGCGTCGCCCTTATGCGCCATGCCCTGATCCCGCTCTTCAGGCTCCTGCGCGTCGATGCCCATTGGTACATCTTGCACCCAAGCAAAGCAGCCTTTGACGTGACCAAAACTAAATTTCATAACGTCCTGCAAGGCGTCGCGGACAAAGATGTCGAACTTACCCTCGAAGACAAGAGATTCTATAACATCTGGATTAAAGAGAATGCCGAGAAATTTGAGCCCGTGTTTCGACAGGCGGATGTGATCGTCATCGATGATCCCCAACCCTCAGGCCTCATTCCCTATATCAGACAGGCTAACCCGCGCGCCAAAGTTATCTACCGGTCGCATATCCAGATCGTGGCCAGCCTGGCAAATCAACCACACACTCCTCAACACACCTCCTGGATTTTTATCTGGAAGAACGCGAAAGAAGCTGATTGCTATGTCAGCCATCCGATGAGGGAGTTTATCCCGGCGAACGTCCCAGAGAAAAAAGTCGTCATGATGCCTGCTACCACTGAACCACTTGACGGTCTCAACAAACCACTGACCGAAGAGCAGATGGCAGAATATCTGAATTACTTCAATCGAGTCCTGTTTGACGAAAAACAACAACCACTTGATGGAAACCGGCCCTATATCGCGCAAATCGCGCGCTTTGATCCGTCCAAAGGGCTTCCCGATGTTGTTGAGTCCTATCGCAAAGTACGAGAGATGCTCAAGGACGAGAACCAGCCTGTCCCACAATTAGTGCTGGCAGGCAACGGGTCGATTGACGACCCTGATGGGCTCCCCCTCTACAATGCGATCATGGAATTGTTGAGATCCGAGCGCTATGCAGACCTGGCAAGCGACGTGAAAGTCGCTCGGCTTCCTCACATAGATCAACTGCTCAATACCCTGCTGAGAAAATGCACCGTTGCGCTGCAACTTTCTCATAAAGAAGGATTCGAGGTGAAGGTGACGGAGGCGCTCATGAAAGGGAAACCGGTAATCGCCTATAGAGCCGGCGGCATTCCTCTCCAGATTCAGGAGGGTATGAACGGATACCTGGTAGAGGTAGGCGATACGGAGCAAGTCGCCCGGCATTTGTATGATCTGCTGACGAACGACGACCTCTATCATAACATGAGTATGGCCGCCCCATACCTTGTCTCCAAGGATTACCTCACCGTCCCGAACGCCCTCTGCTGGCTGTTCCTGGCTGTCTACCTCCTTGAACATGAGAAGATTGAGGGACATTATCAATCGGTGAAAGAACTGGCTCATGGCTATTTTACACAAAATGGTGATAGTGACCATGCGTAGGTGAGCAATTTTTTACTATTTCTCTTTCTCAGCCAACACTTTTACTTTCGGCAAGACTCGATCCCAGACTTCTGCGCTCAGGCGGTGATATTTCTCCCCTTCAGCCATAACCGAAAAATCACCTTGTAAGAGCCGGAACGTTGTCTTACCAGCATGTTCTGTAAGCTCGTAGGTTATGCCGTCCTCTTCCGTGACGGGTGGCTTTTCCCCACGAACGTCAAAGACGGTAAAACGCAGGAATGTATGCGGCTCAACTGCGGTCACATTCCCTTCGACGATCACGTTGCCGTCCTGACCCTTCCAGAGTACTGGACTGCCAAGTTTCCAATCGGACTCGATATGGAACTCGGCGCCACCTGCAAACTCAGGCGCCCACTCACTGGTCTGCTCAGGATTGGTCAGCACATCCCAGACTGTTGAAGCCGGAGCATTGATTTCAATTGTTTTTTCCACAAAAAGCTTTGGCATATATCTATTATAGCAAACGATGTGGTTGCATCAGGAGTGGCCCGCACGACCGCTCCCCTTCATGGGGAGAGCCATCTCGTCTTCGCATTCGTGAGCATTGCCGCCCCAAGCTATTTGGCCACACGCGTGGGAATAGAACGCCCTGTAAACAGGTTCTATCTTGTGAAACCTTGCAAGTTCATAGAACGTCAAAAAAGGTAACGACCTATTGAAAAAATGAACAGGTTTATGCGACGCGGCACAGCAGTCGTCTATTTCTTACCCTGGAGAAAAACATGGAACTTGGAGTCGCGCTTCCTACCTCGGCCCGGTACGCCTCAGTTGAGAGTATCCTTCGTATCGCTGAGGAGGCCGAAGGCCTGGGCTATAACTCGCTCTGGACCTATGAACGCTTATTGTATCCTATCGCAGGCATCACACAGCCTGATGGGTCAACATGGCAGCTTCCTGAGTCTTACAAGTCAACCTATGAGCCAATTGAAACGCTCAGTTATGTCGCGGCGCGCACACAACGCGTCAAGCTGGGCACAAGCATCGTCAATGCCCCATTCCAGTCGCCGGTACTGCTTGCCCGACGCTTCGCCACCCTCGACCGTTTGAGCAATGGGCGGGTAATCGCCGGTCTGGGCCAGGGATGGATGCCACAAGAGTTCGCCACCTCCAATGTCTCGATGAAAGACCGAGGGAAGCGCGTTGAAGAGTATATTGCAGCCCTGCGTGCCATCTGGGGACCAGATCCCGTTAGCTTCGAGGGAAACTTCTATCACATCCCCGCTTCACTGATCAATCCCAAGCCTGTGCAGAAGGGCGGCATCCCGATCCTCATGGGCTTCAATACCCTTGCAGCCGTCAAGCGCGCCGCTCGTCTGGCCGACATCTTGAATCCCATCGCCTTCACATTTGAAGCCCTGGAAAGTGCCGTCACAACCTTCCATTCGGCTGCGCAGGAAGCCGGTCGTGACCCCTCCACCCTCAAAGTCT
>Ga0099828_10002562_pt1 | contig 12535 bp, 12 predicted proteins | sample CZO8metaG_2_FD_79338 | JGI IMG/M metagenome (GOLD analysis project Ga0099828, IMG submission 79338) | Vadose zone soil microbial communities from the Eel River Critical Zone Observatory, Northern California, USA - CZOApr15con2H1.8 metaG | ecosystem: Environmental > Terrestrial > Soil > Vadose...
ATTTTCAGAAAAGGCTTGACAGCACCTGAAATGCAATGTACAATAAGCGCAACGAAAGGAGGTGGTGTGTAATGAACGAACGTAGTCGCTGCACAGGCAGCATAGTGATTTCCCACACCTTCCAGATGAGAGGTAGTCGGCGGTAACGCCGCTTCAAGCTCACTGGTAGGTAGTATTAATGCTTCCTGCCTGTGCAGCGCCCCCCCAGAGTGATGGCGTCAGTAAGATTTGCCTTCACTCTGGGATTTTTATACATATGTTTGCTCTACAAGTTAGTTTCAGGCCCAGCAAACTGAAATTAGCGTTTTCCACGGCGCGTATTACACCGGTTCAAAACTTCTCGCTTGATTGGATCGCGAACGAAAATTCTTCTTATCTTTACTGGCTTCCGATGTGATTTGATACGTAGGTTGGATTGAATGCTGTCAGACTTTTCCTCTGAGAAAAAAGCACTTGATGTTGAGCAGATACAACGTCAATTAGAGACCCGATTTTTCGGGATTGAGGATAAGCTAATTTACCTGCCAATTGTAGATTCAACAAACGTAATTGCTATGCAACTGGCCAGTAAACGGCCAGACGAGGGGGTGGTGGTACTTACCGACAGTCAAACTGCCGGCAAGGGCAGGCTAGGTCGGCGTTGGGTGGATGTGTTCGGCTGCAATGTACTTTCATCTACATTGCTCCGACCTCTTTTCCCACTTCACCTTCTGGTGATGATTGCCTCGCTCGCTGTCGTTGACGCAATTGCCGAAACCTGTGGAAGTTTCGCAACTATCAAATGGCCCAATGATGTACTGATTGGGGAGCGCAAAGTTGCTGGTATTTTGATTGAAACCAGCCATGACCGGAACGGTCAACTTGTAGCTATCCTGGGTATTGGTGTGAATGTCAACGGTCACATCCAGAACTTACCTGTAGGGGCGTCCCTTGTAACCTCTCTTTCTTCTCATGATGGAGACGGACATCAGGGAGTGCTGCTACCACAACAGACAGACGAGACAGCACAGACCTCGCTGATGGCGACAGCGACAACCCTGGAAACAGAATGTGGACATGTAGTGAGTCGTGAGGCATTGATTGCCCACCTGTTGCGACACATCGAAACGGATTATCTAGCGTTGCAGCAGGAAGTCAGGGACACCTTTTCAATGGCATTGGCAGATGCGCCAGCCTCCCATTTAATGCGGGAGCGATGGCGTAGCCAATTATCAACCCTTGGCCGCTCTATTGTGGTGCGACAAGGACAGACCGTCACCGACGGTATAGCGGAAGATGTGGATGATAACGGAGAGCTGTTACTTCGTCGTCATTCCGGTGAACTAGTCAGAATTACCTGGGGAGATGTAGGATATCCAACCGGGTGATTGTCTCTTTTGCTCTCATCATTCATGAAGGGCAGGAGAGATGAACAACATCTGGCAAGAGATGCACGGAGCGTGCTATCCTGGTCAGAGTATTGAAGGGAAACAGAGATGGAGACACAAGACGTATTTCTGACGAACGACGGACGCGAACATGCCCTGAGCCAGTTGGAGCTACTGCGCACTGCTGGCCGCGCTCAAGTTGCCCAGTACCTGCATGACGCCAAAGAGTCCGGCGATGTCATCGACAACGCAGCCTATGAAGAGGCAAAGAATCAGCAGGCGCGTCTCGAAGGGCGCATCCTCGAATTAGAACAACTCGTGGCAAAAGCTAAATTGATTAGCAAGGTACGCACAGATGTCGTTTCCCTCGGCTCTGTCGTACATCTACGCAATAGTGATGACTGCGAATATCACTATACACTCGTCGGATCCTATGAGGCAAAGCCAAGTGCCGGGCTGATCTCTAACGAATCTCCCGTGGGGAAAGCACTGTTGGGCCATAAAGTAGGTGACCTGGTGTTTGTCTCTACGCCCGGTGGAGTGAAGGAGTATACCATTCTTTCCATCGCATAACTTTCCCAAGCAGTAGCAGCAATCGACCGACCTGCGGCCCAAAGAGTGAAGAGCCGCAGGTCGGTTTTTGTGTTTGTTGGGAGGGCATTCTCATGTCTATTCATGGCATCAAAACAGTGTTACAATTAGCTGGAAAATTTTGTTGGAGGAAAAAGAGGACTCATATGGTAGATGAACGGAATATGCGACTACAACGCATGCACACACTGCGGGAACAGGGTATCAACCCCTACCCAAACCGTGTGAAGCGCACACATACAACCGCGGAAGTGTTACAACACTTTGATGAGTGGCAAGGAGAGGAAGGCTCATATACGCTGACAGGACGTATTCGCCTGTTGCGCGAAATGGGCAGGGCCGCTTTTGCCCAGATCGAAGATGGCACCGGTCGCATACAGACCTACTTTCGCATTAATGAAATTGGAGAAGAGGCCTACCGGGCCATCAAGCTCTTAGATCTGGGCGATTTTATCCAGGTCACTGGTTTTCTCTTTGTCACACGTACTGGAGAGCGCACCTTGCATGTGCTGGCGTATAGTATTCTCTCCAAGGGACTGCGTCCTCTCCCGGAGAAGTATCATGGGCTGGAAGACAGAGAGATTCGCCAGCGCAAGCGGTACCTTGACTTGATTGCCAATGGGGATGAGGCCAGGAACGTCTTCGTCACGCGCAGTCGTACCATTACCGCCATGCGGCGTTACCTGGATGAATTGGGCTTCCTGGAGGTCGAGACACCCATGCTGCAACCATTGTATGGTGGCGCTACCGCTCGCCCATTTATCACGCACCATAATACCTTAGATCGCGATCTGTATCTGCGTATCGCCGTAGAACTCTATCTGAAGCGGCTGATCGTGGGTGGGTTTGAACGAGTCTACGAAATTGGGCGCGTTTTTCGGAACGAGGGCATTGATCGCAGCCACAATCCCGAATTTACCATGATGGAATGCTACCAGGCCTATGCTGACTATCAGGATATGATGACGCTGGTCGAGGAGATGATCCATTTCATCGCTTTAGAAGTGAAGGGTACGCCCCGCATCACGTACCAGGGACATGAAATCGACCTGACACCTCCCTGGCCACGTATACGCCTGCTCGACGCCATCGCGGAGTTTACAGGTATCGATGTCAATCGCTTTCCCGACAAGGACAACCTGGCTGCTGAAATGCGTGCCAACGGCTATGAGGCAGACCCCAGGCTGGGTTGGGGTCGCCTGGTTGACGACCTCAAGGGAGCGATGTTCCGCAGGGGTATACCCGCGCTGCGCCAGGCCATCTTCCTGACCGACTATCCACGCGATATCTCTCCACTGGCAAAGGATCATGTTGAGATACCCGGCCTGGTTGATCGCTTCCAGCCATTCATTGGCGGCCTGGAGTGTGGGAACGCCTTCACGGAGCTGAACGATCCGCTGGACCAACGTGCGCGTTTCGAGGACCAGATGCGCCAACGCGCCGCGGGCGATGATGAAGCCCAGGTCTTAGACGAAGATTTCATCGAGGCTTTAGAGGTAGGTATGCCTCCTACCGGTGGCCTTGGTATCGGCGTCGACCGCCTGGTAATGTTGATGGCCAACCAGGAATCTATCCGCGATGTCATCCTCTTCCCAACCATGAGAAAGACTGCCGAGGAACAATAATAATGATTTTTTGTGGTGGTGCGTGTGGACGCAGTCCACACGCACCACCACAAAAAATCATTCGGGGCCGCAGGGGACGCGAGAAAGCAAACGGCGACTCTTAAATGGTCCTGGGGTTCTACTTCAACATACTTGACATTGCCTATCTCTAATGCTATAGTTGCTACTGTTAACAGTAGCAAGGGCGCTTAGCTCAGCGGGAGAGCGCTTCGTTCACACCGAAGAGGCCACTGGTTCGATCCCAGTAGCGCCCACCTCACCGTATTCACCTGCATCTTATTTCATATTGACTTGACGTAATTCCAACTACACCTTACACTGGTATTAAAGGATCCCCGTAGAGTATTCTCGTATGTCACATCTAACGTACTACTATCAAATGGTATACCCCATTTCCAACGAGAGACGCTCTATTAATCACTGGCTTACAAAGCGACTGGCTGAATGATTATGGCACATAATTTTGAGGCTCAACGTCAATATCTCATCTCTACTCTACGTACTGCTGGCTTGCACGATGAACGTGTGCTCTCGGCTATCGCCGCTATCCCGCGGGAACTGTTTGTGAACGAAGCGCAGCGCAGCATGGCTTATGCCGATTGTGCCCTCCCCATAGGTATGGGCCAGACCATTTCACAGCCATTGATGGTCGCCATGATGACACAGGCTTTGCAACTCAATGGACAGGAACGGGTACTCGAAATCGGCACCGGCTCTGGCTACCAGGCCGCCATTCTGGCATGTCTTGCTACCCATGTCTTTAGTATTGAACGACACCAGCAGTTAGCATACCTGGCCGCCCATCACCTCCTGGCGTTAGGACTATCCAACGTTTCGCTCTTCGTTGGCGATGGCTCGCTCGGCTGGCCAGACGCCGCCCCCTATGACCGTATACTGGTCACCGCCGCCGCACCTGAGATACCTTTGCACTTTTTAGATCAGCTTGTCACATGGGGCATGCTGGTAATACCGGTGGGAAGCCATGAACGACAGGATTTACTCGTTGTGCATCGCGCACCGTGGGGGCCGGAGATACGTTCATTAGGTGGCTGCGTCTTTGTTCCTCTCGTCGGCGAAAAGGGATGGAGCGAATAGACGGGTGAGTGAACATATAAGAAGATCAGAGAAAGTTGCCCTTTCTCCCAAAAATAATAGTATACTAGTATGAAGGTAGAATTTCTTAACTACACTACCATGCAGCAGGACTATTCAAAAGTTCCCGTTAGAGGGAAACGATGGTATAGTAGTGGCTGCGCTTGTGCTAGCAACCTCAGCCATGTGGAGGTTTCATGCCAATTGCATTGACCAGCATACACATTACGAATCTGCCAGGCCTGGTGGCATTCCTGATCTTATGGATTGTCCTGTTCGAATGTGCCCATTTGCTGGTAACGCTGCTGCGACATGGCCCGCTCATCGGGTGGGCCGTCAGTCCGTGGGGGGTGACAGTCATGTTTCTACACGAACCCTCTACATTATACATCTGGCTGAACGCAATCTTTCCCGCCCTGGTATCAGGTGTCATACTCTTTATCGGGTTTTTTACCTCCCTGGCCCCCATAGCCCTCCCGCGCTATCCCCTGATCGAGATCATCGTGATTGCGGGTGGTGTTCTCCTCACCAGTACCGTTGACTTCTTCAATGCCCTGCGCGACCTGCGTTATCCATTGTGGGGAGAAGCACGCATCCTGCTCAGCATACAATCCCTTCGTGCGAGCTGGGCTACCATCCACTTCACACCCTTCGGCCTTTCCTACTTGCGCGATCGCTTTGGCTCTAACCCCACAGACCTGTTGCAGGTAATGTGACGATGCTAGCTTGTTCTCGGTGTACGGGGAAGTGTAAATGAGAATGTACAGCCAAGGCCCTCATTATTGGAGACCCAGATTTGACCACCGTGCCCTTCAATAATTGCCTTCGTCACGTATAAACCCAGGCCAATGCCCGCATATTGGCGGCTGGCAATATTGCGCACGCGATAGAAACGCTCAAAGATGTGATCGAGGTACTCGGAGTTTATGCCTATCCCCTCGTCAACAATGCTCACAAAGTAATCGTCTTCCCGCTCCTCTAAGCGTACCGTCACCTGCCCGCCCTGTGGAGAATATTTCACAGCATTATCCAGAATATTTCCCACGATCTGGCTGATGCGGTTTTTATCAGCCACAATTTGCGTGTCCATCGCCTGGATATCCAGAGAGATAGTGTGTAGTTCCGCGCTTGTCTGTGCAGATCGTACACATGCGGCAAGTATATCGACCAGGGGAAAGCTTTCAAATTGCAGGCGCAAATTCCCCAACTGTACACGTGAGAGGTCAAGCAAATCGTTCACCAATCGCTCCAGGTGCTCAGCCTGGCTCTGCACAATATAAAGGCTACGTAAATCTAGAAGTTCAGGGAGTTCAGAGGCAGCAGGAGTGCTGCTCTTTTCCGGTTGCCGCTGCTGTACCTTACGCAATCGCCGTTCAATACGCCGCACAAGATGTTGCGTATAGCCTTTAATGGCAGTCAGGGGAGTACGCAGTTCATGCGAAACAACCGAGACAAATTCATCTTTCAGTTTTTCAATCTGCTTATTTGCCGTGATATCGTTCAGCACAGCCACTACACCAACCGGGCGCACCTGCGCCTGGCTGTCATCATGGAGCGGAGCCGCGCTAATGCTGAGGGTCAGGGGAATCGTTTCGCCACTCTCACCTGCAATCAATTCCTGGTTCATCACGGTCTGCCCGGCCAATGCCTGGTCAATAATTTCCGCGAGTTTGTAGAGCCAGTACACGTTGCTGGCAGGTGCCAGTTGGCGCAATGGAATATCCTGCTTGAGATCGACCTCAGCTTGTGCCAGCAAATGCTGTGCGGAGTAATTGAGCGATGTAATCGTCCCCTGTTCGTTGGTGATAAGTAGACCCTCAGCCATGCTGCTGATAATCAACTCCAGGCGTTTTCGATCTGATTCAGCCTGCCGCCAGAGTGCCGTCTCGCGTTCACGCAGGCGGACGTTCTCTAACGCGACTGCTGCATAGTCGGCAATCATGGTTGTCAGTTTGAGCAGGTCGGTATCGAAGGTACCTGCACGTTCATCGAACAGGCTCAGCATGCCAACTATGCGATCCTCAACGGTGAGGGGAATATTCAGACATGCGCCTATCTCTGTTGCGCCGACCATATGCTGTTCGGGCGCATAAGAGAGTTCGTCCGGGGCATCCAGGTAAGAGGTGATCGCCAACTCCTCTGCACTCACAATGGGAATGTTCATTACTCTGGCGGCACTGGCGATACGCTGCACCATGGCCTGAAAAAAAGCTTCGCTGAGGGGATAGCAGGGGATGATGAATAACTCGTTGATGAATAACTCGTATGGATCACCCCTGAGCAGAATGGAGCAAGCCGCGAAACTATACAATTCTTGTAATGCAGCCAGCAAAGCGCGGTGTACCTGGAAGCGATCGATAGCAGCTACGAAGCTTTTCCCAATAGTATTGAGGTACTCCATTTCCTTGCGGATAGCTGCTAAGCGATCTCCATTCTGTGCATGGGAAGAGCGGAACGCGCTTTCGGCTAGCTTTATCTCTGATTGCACGCTGCTCTCCATGAGTATTTCCTATTGCACCTATTGTAACTGCTCTAATTGGCGCGTCACCTCATCATAGATCGGTGGCGCAATAAGATCGCCGGTCAGTTCTTTCAGACCGGCAAAGCACTCCTGTAACAAGGCATCCAGGCCAGCAGCCAGCTCTGTCGGGGTAACTCCAGAGAATTGCTCGTGCATAAAGGCTGGGGTGACATCAGTGTAGGGCATCTTTACAAGAAAATGAAGAAATGGATAAGTGCTCATTACTTTTCTGGCGGCACCCTGTACCAGGACACGGGTTGTGACTTTCCCTAAAAACGGGGTAACTCTATCGTCAATCAACCGTATGACCTTCAGGTACGCATCTGCGACCTGCTCACGGGAGACGGAAAAGGAGTGGTCAGACATATGTGGCATATGTTTCTCCCTTCACTGTTTCGGCTTCTTCTCTCCGTAACGTATTATAGCATAGTTCTATGGTAATTTGTAAGTGGGTAGTACTAGTTTTTACATTCATATAGGTCTATAGCTGTCTCTCCCTAAAATAGAGAACGGTTACGAGGCCCATATTGTCACAAAGCATGAGATAGTCTATGTACTCACGGAAAAAACGCAGCCATGTGGCCCACATGGCTGCGTTTTTTCCGTGAGTACATAGACTATCTGGGTGCTAATCCAAAGAGGCGTGCCAGCCAGAGGCGAAAACCACGTAATGGGGGTTTCCCGCTAGCATCCATACCGCTAGCCATCTCAATCAGGCGTTGGCGACCGGCCTCTTTCCGGGCTATAGCCTCCTCGGCCACATCCTGTACAGCGTAACGTTCGCGCTGCTCATCGATGGCGCGAGCGAAATGCTCAGCACGAATCAGGAAGCGCGTGGCGGGCAATGCGGGTAGAACCTCTTCCTTCACCGTCTCCCCCGGCGGGACACTGGATACTTCTTCTCCCTCGGTTGCTTCAGTGATCTGAACTCGTCCCGCGGTAAGCTTGGGGGCAATCCAATCGCGCAGAGCCAGCAAGGAGGCACGTCGACAGATGGCCTCAATATCCGCACCACTGCGTCCTGGTGTCAGGCTTGCCAATTCTTCCATGGTAATCTCTGGCACAATTGGCTTGCCGCGTGTATGTACCGCGAATATGGCCGCCCGTTCCTCCTCGTTCGGATACTCCAGTTCTACAACCAGGTCAAAGCGGCCAGGGCGCAGCAGCGCGGGATCAATCAGGTCTGACCGGTTGGTGGCTGCCAGGACGATTACCCCTTCACGCCCTTCGATGCCATCCATCTCCGTGAGCAGTTGTGCGATGACTCCATTGTTGTAATTTCTGTCCATATCACCAGAACGCCGGGGGGCAAGCGAGTCGATTTCATCAAAAAAGACCAGACACGGGGCGGCCTGCTTGGCATGTCGGAAAACTTCGCGTACACCCTTTTCAGCTTCGCCAACCCACTTGGAGAGCAACTCAGGCCCTTTAATCGAAATGAAGCTGGCCTCACACTGATTCGCCAGGGCACGCGCTATCAGCGTCTTGCCTGATCCAGGAGGGCCTGACAGCAGTACACCGCGTGGTGCCTCAACTTTGGCATTGGCATAGACCTCTGGAAAGCGTATGGGCCACTCGACGCCCTCGGTGAGCATGGCTTTGGTCTTCTCCATGCCCCCGATATCGTCCCAGGACGTTTCGCTGACCTCGACATAGACCTCGCGCGTCGTCGAAGGCTCGACCTCGCGTAAAGCGGCCTGGAAATCCGCCATCGTAATATTCAGGTTGACCAGCGTCTCGTAGGGGATGTAGCCCCGCTGGTAGTCGATATATGGCAAGACGCGGCGTAGAGCGATCATCGCCGCCTCGCGGCAGAGGGCTTCCAGGTCTGCCCCAACGAAGCCTGGTGTGAGTTGGGCCAGGCGTGGAAAGTCGATATCGTTTGCCAGGGCGGCATCTTTACTGTGGATGCGCAGTATCTCTGTACGCCCGCGCACATCTGGGACGCGCAGCCCGATCTCGCGGTCAAAGCGTCCTGGACGCCGCAACGCCGGGTCAAGTGAATTCGGCTGGTTGGTTGCGCCAATCACCATGACCTGGCCACGCGAGGCCATGCCATCCATCAAGGTCAGCAGTTGTCCAACGATACGCCGCTCCAGCTCTCCGGCGTTCTCGCGTTTCGTTGCCAGGGCATCCAGCTCGTCAATGAAGATGATACTGGGTGCCCGTCGCTGTGCCTCCTGGAAAACATCGCGGAGCAGGGCCTCGCTCTTCCCATAGACGCTATTCACGATTTCTGGGCCATTAATAATCGAGAAAAAGGCGTTGGTTTCTGCTGCCACAACGCGAGCAATCAGCGTCTTACCGGTACCCGGAGGGCCATAGAGCAGCACCCCCTTTGGCGGTTCAACGCCCAGGCGGTCAAAGACGGCGGGATATTTCAACGGCAATTCGATCATTTCCCGAATGCGCTGGAGTTCCTTGCCCAGTCCGCCAATGTCTTCGTAGCTCACCCGTCCGGGTGCGCCTCCGTGGGCCGCACCCCTCGCCTGGGCCCTGACAACGGTTCCCTGTTGTACCACCACTGCTTCTGTGTCTGTCACCGGCTGTGGCAGTACTGGCGGCATCGCCGAGTTGAGATCGCCGGTGCTGCGCTTTTTCTGGACGGCGTAGCTCGGCGTAGCGGGAGTTGTGCCAATTATCAGAAATTCGCGTGGAGCAGTACCGGGCGTTCCTACCTGTAGCAGGTCTCCGATGGTGACTGGCAAGCCTATCATATAGCGGGTGATATATTGCAGGTCGCTCTCTTGAATAGGTGCTCCCCCGCTCAATGGTAAAAGTGTGATCTTCTCAGCGGTCTTCACCTTCGCCTTCCGAACCGTAATGCGTTCGCCCAGGCCTGATGCGCTATTCTGCCGAACCTTACTATCCATCTGGATCGTCTGCTGTCCCCGCTCCACAATGGCACTCGGCACAACTTTCGCCGCGGTAGTACGCGACCCCGTAATCAGAATGATATCGCCCGGCTGGCAGCCCAGGCGTGCCATATCGCTTGGGTCGATCCGCGCCACGCCACGCCCCACCTGAAACCCCTCGATGACCACAAGTTGCAGGCTCTCAACCGTTCGAGATGTGGTGTCCTGCCCATTATTGCTGGCATTTGCTGCCGGAAGTTTGCCGGTAATTCTCTTTGTGCCCGTTAGTGTTGCATCAGTGCTGCTGGTGCTGGGTGACTCCTCCATGTGCTCCTCTTCCTTCTCTATCTGATTGGTTGGTGAGTTAGTTAGTTGGTTAGTAAATGAAAATTGATATGTTTATGGATAACATACCACATCTACGATGGGAGTGGGGGAAAGTTGAAGTGAAGCTGAATGGATATGTGCGTCTATTGCGGCTCCTTTAGTTCTATGGTATATTCGGGTTATAACTACTGTATGTTTCCATCGACCGTGGAGTGATAGAAGACTCTCTTTCCTTGTTAAGAAAGGCAGGGCTAATATGACAACAACATCTGATAGACTGCCAGCTGTCACTTCTGCTGATAGTGTCTCAGGACCAGGGCAGGGGTACTGGACCTACAAAGAGTATGCGGCTCTACCAGATGATGGGCATCACTATGAGATTGTGAATGGAGTCCTTTATATGACCCCTTCTCCTAGTATACCGCATCAGAAAGCTGTCTTGCGGTTTTCCCTACACCTGTTTAATCATGTCGAAGCTTTAGGTTTGGGACAGGTATTTGTAGCTCCCTTTGATGTTGAACTGGCTTCTAATGTGATTATCCAGCCAGATGTAGCCGTTGTCTTGAATGCAGGCCTTGAGAAAGTCACAGAGAGTCGTATTATTGGCGCTCCTGATCTGGTAGTTGAGGTCGCTTCACCCAGTACTGCAGGATATGATCGGCGTGTCAAACAAGATGCTTATGCACGTGCGGGAGTGCCAGAATACTGGATTGCTGACCCTGTGGCTTACACTGTCGAGGTACTGGTGCTGGAAGCTGGCTCCTATCGCTCGCTTGATATCTTTCGAGGGCGGGCCAAATTACCCTCCAAGGTGATAGCAAACCTTCCAGTACGTGTTGAGCAATTCTTTGCTTCTAACTAACGCCCACCCCATTCAAAATGCGTAACATTTATGGGGGAGATCGGATGCTTGATCGCGTCTAGTAGTTGTCGGGTATACTGTCTTAGCCTTGATTGAGATGCTGGCTGAAATAGCTCTTGAAGACGTGTACACCTTCCTGGCCCATGACAGCTTATGTAGCTCTGGGCTGGTTTGGCCCGTTATCAGGTTTTTTCTTCTCTTTCCAGGGCTTCTATTAGGGTTTGCTCTAGTTCGCTCATTTATTCGTCTCCCGTCTCCTCGAGGCCTGCCACAACGACATCCCCGTGGATGCCATAACGAATGTTGTGTAACGGCACATAGCAGAAAAGCCCGGAATCCAGGCCTGGACTAAGTTTAGCACTTTCTCATTTTATATCGTTACACAACTTTCGGTACGGCATCACATTTTTCAGTGTCTCAATAAGTTGGGCTACTCCTGTAGTATATTGTGTAGCACGACAGTCGATGTATTGGGTACGTCCCATGCCTATTGGAACGCTATCCATCCACTCTTCACCTGCTATCCATATTGGATATACTGAGCGCCCACAAACCATTGCTACATTTAGTTCGTCTGGTACTAAATTTGATTGTCTTGAATTACGAGAAGCGATCAGCACTACAGCGAAAGATCGATTAATAGCATCGCGGATGGCTTTTTCCCAATTTCCATCTCCTGGTGTTAGCCCTGTACGGTCAATCCAGGTGTGGATACCTGCTTTCTCCAAATCAGCAGCCAATTTTTTTGCGAAATTTTCATCAGCATGGGCATAAGAAATAAATATATGTTCTGGTATGGAAATGTCGGTCATGGCGGTACTCTCCTATGAGTCTGTATTCCTCTTCTCAATCACCTTCGCCACCTCATCAACTCCATACGTATGAAACAAAAACTGGATCAAGCGCATCCTCGCCGTTGGATGCCACAAAATCTTACTGAACAGCTTATCCACCACGTCTGTCAAATTGGTTGACACAACAGCCAGTCTGGATGCTTCGTCCGCATCTCGTGCCTTTGTCATCCAATTCTGCCTGACCTCTTCGGCGGTTAGATCGACCTTGATGACAGTAATTGCGCCTACGGCAAGTACAAGATACTCAACATTTAAGGAAAGCATCTTGATGCTTTCTATCTTACTGGTTGGAATAGCAAATTCTTCATCCAATCCTCGGATAGTACATGCAAAGAAATCTGCTGCGTCGGATTGTGAAGGCCTGTCTTGTCTACTAACGCCAGGAGCATTCATTGCCTCTTCAAACGAGGCTGACCAGTGGTTTGGGTAGAGTGCAACTGA
>Ga0099828_10002564_pt1 | contig 12533 bp, 11 predicted proteins | sample CZO8metaG_2_FD_79338 | JGI IMG/M metagenome (GOLD analysis project Ga0099828, IMG submission 79338) | Vadose zone soil microbial communities from the Eel River Critical Zone Observatory, Northern California, USA - CZOApr15con2H1.8 metaG | ecosystem: Environmental > Terrestrial > Soil > Vadose...
GAGTTCAACTTCGCCCTCCCCGACGGTACCTCGCCGCCTCCGGGGATCTCTGTTCAAACCCCCAAAATCTCCTTTTAGAAAAAGCATTTGACATCCGCGCGTGTGTCATAGATGTGCCCTCTGTCGTGAGGTCCGAAGCAGCTTTACCTCAGAGGGCACTGAGAGCACAGAGAAGAACAGGCCCAGGGCTTTTGGTCGCATCTTCGTGTTCGCGAACAGTAGTATGGCCGTTATTTAGACTTTACTTTCAGATACCAATCCAGGATTTCTTCGCCGTTCCAATGCAGGACGCCTTTGTATTTCGCCATGTGCTCGTATACTGCTTCGAGGTACTTGATGCGGAACGGCTGACCGCTGATGTAGGGGTGGATCGCGATGGCCATAATCTTCGCGCGGTCTGCCCCTTCCTGGTACAAGCGTTCGAACGTATCGGTGCACTTCTGCGTCCAGTAGGCGGCTTCGTGGTGCTGCACGGCCATCACGGGGATGTCGTTGCATTCCATCGAGTAGGGCAGGGTAATGAGCGGGCCGTTCTTGGTGGAGATTTCCGTTGGCTCGTCGTCGTACACCCAGTCGCCGATGTACTTGACGCCTGCCGTGGCGAGATACTCGGGCGTGTCGTACGTTTCCGTAAGGCCCGGGCCGAGCCATCCCACCGGCCGCTTCCCGGCGAATTTTTCGATGGTCGAAAGCGTCTTCTCGATCATCCCCGGTTGGTCCTTCTCGTTGTGGATCGGGCCCTGCTCGAAGCTGTGCCCCATGAACTCCCAGCCGGCGTCTTTGCTGGCCTGGGCCACGCGCGGGTAGTCAAGGCAGACGCGGGCATTGATGGCTAGCGTCGGCCGGATGCCAAGCCGTTGGAACAGCGCGTGGAAGCGCCAGAAGCCGACACGCATGCCGTACTCGTGCCACGTCCAATTCGGGACGTCGGGGAGTTGGGTGATTCCGGTTGGCGGCGCCAGCACCTGCCGCGCCATGGGCCGCGAGATGTCCCAGACTTCGACGTTGACAATTGTCCAGACCACGATGCGCGCGCCGCTCGGCAAGGTGAGCTTTGGCCGGTCCACAATTGCCGAGTAGGGGGCGCGTTCGCGAGGTAAGGTCATGATCTTCACCTTGCTTCCTTGAAGATTTGCGGGGTGACGGCAATCTCGGCGCGATTCGCAGAGACGCCGCACGCCCAGTGAGCTCGTTTTTTTGTGACAGCGTGTGCGGCTCCGGTGTATATCAGAGCGCTTTTGTTGCCGTCAACCCACAAGGCTTCGGAATGCCGCGAAGCGAGGGTTGCTTTGCAAATGCCTCGCCCGTTATCGCAATGGAGGTCGCGAAAAGCAGTTCCGCGGGCGATTGATTTCTTCTTGCCCGGTCGGCCCCAGTCGTCGTTGTGTGATACAAATTATGGAGAAAAATAAACTGGACGCCGGCTCGAAAGGGGATTCGCTGCAATGGAGGTCGTGAGGCTGGGAGCGACGGGGTTGAAGGTATCCCGCATCTGCTTAGGCTGCATGACGTATGGGTCCAAGCGCTGGCGGGAGTGGATCCTGGAAGAGGAGGAGAGCCGCCCGCTCATTCAGCGCGCCTTAGAGCTCGGCATCAACTTTTTTGACACCGCCGACGTGTATTCGACCGGCGTCAGTGAAGAGATTTTGGGGCGCGCGTTGCGCGACTTTGGTCCTTCACGCGACAAGGTCGTCATCGCGACCAAAGTAAACGGTGTGATGGGCGACGACCCCAACCAGCGCGGCCAGTCCCGCAAGCACCTCCGGCACGCCATCGAGGACAGCCTGCGGCGCCTGGGCACTGACTACGTGGACCTCTATCAGATTCACCGCTTCGACTACCAGACGCCGATCGAAGAGACACTGGTGGCCCTTGAAGATATCGTCAAGTCTGGCAAGGCGCTGTACGTCGGCCCTTCATCCATGTATGCGTGGCAATTCGCCAAGATGCTCTACACGCAGGACCGGCTAGGCCTGGCGCGGTTCGTCACCATGCAGAATCACTACAATCTTGTGTATCGGGAAGAAGAACGCGAGATGATTCCGTTTTGCAAGGAGGAAGAAATTGGGATTTTGCCTTGGAGTCCCCTGGCGCGCGGTTTTCTGGCGCGGGATCGTCACCATGCCGATTTCCGAAGCACCCTGCGGGCGCAAACGGATGAGTTCGGTCAGAGGCTATACCGCGAGGAGGATTTTTCGGTCGTGGATCGCGTGAGCGAAGTGGCGCGGAAGCACGGGGTCTCAAACGCGCAGGTGTCCCTCGCCTGGTTGTTGCATCAGCCAGGGGTGACGGCGCCGATCATTGGAGCGAACAAGTTGCCGCATTTGGAAGACGCGGTCGCCGCGCTCCAGCTCAAGCTTGATAGCGACGAGCTCAAGGCGCTCTCGGCGTGCTACAGACCGCACCCGGTGCGCGGCCATAATTGAGCGATCCCGCGCCGCGCCACTTGAATGACTCCCCTGAACCGGCATCGTGCTTCCGCTCGCAAGAATCGCTGCGCACGAGACGCTACACATGGGCAAGCAGAGCGCACGAGAATAGGTCGCCGTTTGGCGAGGCTTCGGCGACTCCTAAATCAACCTGCGTGAATTTGTGGGAGGAGGACTGGGACGTTTGTTGCTCCGCCTGTGGCGCTGATCCCCCAAATGCAGCGTAATCGGGAAGCAATGGCGCGGCCCATCGGGGGCCGTACCATTGTCTCGCGTCTTTCGCGTTATCCCGCCTGGGCCTTCGCTCCTGCCAACTGATACGTCCCTTGCCAGGTCATTTCGATTTCTGTCGGTGAAGTGGCACGTCCCTTGTATGTGCCGCCGCCGGTTAGCCCCTGGAATCTGCCAGTGCCGCCGGTATTGGTATAGGTGCCTTCCAGCGTAACCTGGCTTCCGACCGTGGTGATCTTGCCCTCAAACGTGCCGATGTCGCGGTCCCCATCCGCGCGCTCATTGACGTAGTAGCCGCGCTGCTTTCCGCTGCCTCCGACCAGGTCGGCCACGCCCCAGTAGGTGAGCTTCGCTCCGTTCCAATTGGCATCGGCGGATTTCTGCGACCCGTTGATCTGCGCCAGATTCAGTTCATGGCCCGGCGCATCCTGCACGGAGGCATTTGTCTGCAAGCTGATTCTTCCTGAGAACGACCCTGAGATGTTTGGCATCTTTCCTCCTTACGTTCGATTCGCGCAATGCACATACGCACTTCACTGAGCCGGAATATCCGACTTCAACTTTAACTCTGCGCGAACCATATGCCAGCCACCCACTGGTGTCAAGGTGGGATCACAACCCCGACGGCCAATTGAACTTTCTTTTTGAAAGCTGCTATAGTCTCCGACTTGGGAGACGGATGGAGTGGATCTTTTTTTGCAATTTTGCACGTTTCCCGCACCAGCACGGCAAGAAAGGCGGCTCACGATTAGGTTCCTATGACGGCCGGGTGCGGCCCCTTCATACGGTTCACCGCGCCGTTCCGAGAGATTCAGCACAGCTCGAAAAGGGCTTCCTAGAGAGGCGCGAACACCACGCAGGTTGTACTGCTCGGTTCGTCCCCCGAGTGGCGCACGTATGGCTCAGATTTTCCACCGCAGCACAAACACCATCGCGCGTGTCAGCATTTACGGGACCCTTCTCCTGGTCTTGCTGCTGGGCTACGCGGTGGACGTGGTCAACAAAACCGCGTACGTCACCGAAGTGAATATCGCCAGGCCGCAGCCGGTTCCATTCAGCCACAAGCATCACGTGGGGGAGCTCGGACTCGACTGCCGGTACTGCCACACTTCAGTGGAAGAATCTTCCTCCGCGGGCATGCCTCCCACGCAGACCTGCATGGCGTGCCACTCGCAAATTTGGGCCCAGGCCGAAATGCTCGAGCCGGTGCGGGCCAGTTATCGCGACTCCAAACCCATCGCCTGGACGCGCGTGAATGCGCTGCCGGATTTTGTCTATTTCAATCACAGCATCCATATCGCCAAAGGGGTCGGGTGCACGACGTGCCACGGACCCGTCGCGCAGATGAACATCACCTGGCGCGGAGAGACCCTCTACATGCGGTGGTGCCTCGATTGTCACAATGCGCCGGAGCAATACCTGCGGCCGCGCTCGGAAGTTTTTAAGCCGTTTTACGAACCGCCAAGGAATCAGTTGGCGTTGGGGCAGCGTCTCGTGAAGGAATATAAGGTGCAAAGACTGACGAATTGCACGGCGTGCCACCGATAGGGCGAAAGAGATCGTGGAAGATAACGAGCGAGCAAGGAATGGAGCCCGGCCGGAGGTAGCTCTCTCGGCGCTCCGGAAAGCAACGGCGCAAGGCCAGGCGCCGCGGTTCTGGCGCAGCCTGGACGAACTCGCGAGCACCCCCGAGTTTCAAGCGCACGCCGAGAATGAGTTTCCCCACGGAGCGAATGACCTTGGCGCAAACCTGGACAGGCGCGAACTGTTGAAGGTGATGGCCGCTTCGGCAGCCTTCGCGGGGCTTACGGGCTGTACCAAGCTTCCAGCGCAGCAAATCGTCCCGTATGTCCGGCAACCGGAACAGATCATTCCCGGCAAGCCGTTGTTTTACGCGACGGCAGTGACGCTGGGCGGCGTGGCGACCGGTGTCTTGGTTGAAAGCCACATGGGGCGCCCTACAAAGATCGAGGGGAATCCAGATCATCCCGGCAGCCTTGGAGCTGCCGATGCGTTCGCTCAGGCGTCTGTGCTGGGCCTCTATGATCCGGACCGCTCCCAAGCGGAAGTGCACGACGGACGAATCGGGAGCTGGGCAAAATTTCAGAGTGAGCTGGCTGCTGCACTGGACGCGCAAAAGCAATCGGGCGGCGCCGGAATCAGGATCTTGACGCAGACGATCACCTCGCCGTCGCTTGCCGCACAACTCGGGAAGTTCCTTCAAGCATATCCATCCGCGAAATGGCTCCAGTATGAGTCCATCACGCGCGACACAGTCCGCGAAGGCGCGAAACTTGCGTTCGGGGAATACGTGAACACGGTTTACCGTGTGGAGCGCGCGGAGGTCATTCTGTCGTTAGACTCGGATTTCCTGTCGACCGGCCCGGGGAGCCTGCGGTACGCACGCGAATTTGCGCGCAAGCGGCGCGTGGAAGACTCACAGGGGAAGATGAACCGGCTTTACGCCGTGGAGGCAACTCCCATGCCCACCGGCGCGATGGCCGATCATCGTTTGCGGCTGCGGGCATCCGAGGTGGAGAGCTTTGGGCGGGCACTTGCGCGGCAGGTTGGCTTGAACGTCGCCGCAGGACCGGCCATCGCTTCTTCCTATCGAAGTGACTGGCTCCCGGCTCTGGCGCGCGACCTCAAGCTAAACTCGGGCGCGTCCCTCGTCATTGCGGGCGAGCAACAGCCAGCGATGGTGCATGCTCTGGCGCATGCAATCAATGGCGCGCTCGGGAATTTTGGCAAGACGGTGTATGTCACGCAGCCGGTGGAAGAGTTTCCTGCCAATCAGTGGGAATCCATCAACGAACTCGCGGCCGGGATTCGCGCCGGAAACGTTGACGTGCTTCTGATTCTGGGCGGCAATCCGGCCTACGACGCGCCTGCGGACCTTGGCATAAGGGAGCTTCTCCCCACGGTAAAATTCAGCGTACGGCTTGGGCTTTATGAGGACGAAACTTCGGCGCTGTGCCACTGGCACATCCCGCAGGCGCACGCGCTGGAATCGTGGGGCGATGCGCGGGCTTACGATGGGACGGTTACCATCATTCAGCCGCTGATTGAGCCGTTGTACGGCGGAAAGTCGGAGCACGATTTTCTGGCGCTACTGAACGGTCAGGCCGGCAAGCCCTCGCACGATATCGTGCGAGAATTCTGGCAGGCGCAAAAGTCCGCCGAACCCCGCTTCGACGCCTTCTGGGAAAAGACGCTGCGAGACGGCGTGATGTCCGACACGGCCTTTCCTCCCAAACAGGTCACCTTGAAACCCGGACTCGGCGAGCAAGCTCCAGCGCCTGCACCGGCAGGAATCGAAATTGTATTCCGGCCCGACCCAACCATGTGGGACGGGCGGTTCGCGAACAACGGATGGCTGCAGGAGTTGCCGAAACCTCTGACGAAGCTGACCTGGGACACGGTCGCCATGCTCAGCCCGAAGACTGCGGAGCGGTTGGGGCTGAAAAGCGAAGACGCGGTCGAGCTGAAGTACTCGGGCCGCTCGATCGAGGCGCCGGTGTGGGTGATGCCTGGGCACGCGGATGAGAGTGTCTCTGTATTTCTTGGCTATGGCCGAACCCGCGCAGGGCGCGTGGGGAACGGCGCGGGCTTCGATGCGGGCTGGGTTCGGCCCCTGGCAACGCCCTGGATCGGAACCGGGCTGGCGATCCAAAAGACGGGGAAGCGATGGTGGCTGGCGGCGACGCAAACGCATAGCACGATGGAAGGACGCGATCTGGTGCGCGTGGGAACGCTTGACGAGTACCGGAAAAATCCAAATTTTGCGCAAGCCGGTGCAGAGAAGAATCCGCTTTCCCTGTATCCACCGGTGAAATACGACGGTTATTCGTGGGGCATGGCTGTAGATTTGAACGCCTGCACTGGCTGCGGCGCCTGCGTGGTAGCCTGCCAGGCCGAAAACAACATCGCGGTGGTGGGGAAGCGAGAAGTCCTGGTCGGCCGCGAGATGCACTGGATCCGTATTGACCGCTACTTCGAAGGCAGTCTCGACGATCCGAATACATACCACGAGCCGGTGCTATGCATGCATTGCGAAGACGCGCCCTGCGAGGTCGTCTGCCCAGTCGCGGCGACAGTACACAGTCCCGAGGGCCTGAACGAAATGATATACAACCGCTGCGTCGGCACCCGCTACTGCTCGAACAACTGCCCTTACAAAGTCCGCCGGTTCAATTTCCGCCTCTATTCCGACTGGGAGACGCCCAGCCTGTTCGGCCTGCGGAACCCCAACGTGAGCGTGCGCAGCCGCGGGGTGATGGAAAAGTGTACTTATTGCGTGCAGCGAATCAACGCGGTGAAGATCGAAGCGGAAAAACAGGATCGCACCGTCCGCGACGGTGAAATCGTCCCGGCGTGCCAGCAGTCGTGCCCGGCCGAAGCGCTGGTGTTCGGAAACATCAACGACCCAAACAGCCGCGTGTCCAAGCTGAAGGAAAAGGACCTGAATTACAGTCTGCTCGAAGAGTTAAACACGCGGCCGAGGACGACGTACCTGGCGCGGCTGCGCAATCCGAACCCGGAGATTGAGAAGGCGGCAAGCGCCTAAGACGGCCTGAGACGGAATGACTCATGGCAGATAGCCCGGCCGACAAATTTGCGGAACAGTCCATGGAGGCGCCGATCATCGGCCCCGGATACAACTACGCCTCGGTGACGGATAAGATCAGCGCGATTGTATTGTCGCGCCGCCCGCCGAAATGGTGGATTCTGGGCTTCGCGGTGGCCTTCGCGCTGGTGATGATGCTTCTTGTTGCTCTCACCTACCTGTTCGCGGTGGGCGTGGGCATCTGGGGCATCCAGACTCCGGTGGGATGGGGCTTTGCAATCATCAACTTCGTTTGGTGGATCGGGATCGGCCACGCCGGGACGTTAATTTCCGCGATTCTGCTCCTTCTGCGGCAGCCGTGGCGGACATCCATAAACCGGTTCGCGGAGGCGATGACGCTCTTCGCGGTCTCTTGCGCGGGTCTTTTTCCTCTGATTCACATGGGCCGCCCGTGGCTGGCCTATTGGCTGTTTCCCTATCCCGACACGATGAAAATGTGGCCGAATTTCCGCAGCCCGCTGGTTTGGGATGCATTCGCGGTCTCGACCTACGCGCTGGTGTCCTTCCTATTCTGGTTCATCGGCCTTCTTCCCGATCTGGCGACATTGCGCGATCGCGCCCGAAACCGCGCCGCGAAAGTTCTCTACGGGTTCCTGGCGATGGGTTGGCGCGGGTCGGCGATACACTGGGCGCGCCACGAGACGGCCTCCTTGCTGCTCGCGGGACTCGCGACGCCGCTGGTTCTTTCCGTACACACCATTGTCAGCCTCGACTTTGCCTACGCCATTATCCCGGGATGGCACGCGACGATCTTCCCGCCCTATTTCGTGGCGGGCGCGATCTACGCGGGGTTCGCAATGGTGCTGACGCTTTCGATTCCCGTGCGGAAGCTGTTCGGACTCGAAGACTTCATCACCATGCGGCACCTGGACAACATGGGCAAGGTGATGCTGGCCACCGGCTTGATCGTGGGGTACGGCTACATGATGGAAGCGTTCACGGCCTTCTACAGCGGGAATCCGTATGAGCGCTTCATGATCGCGAACCGCATGCGCGGTCCGTACGCCGTGGTGTATTGGTTGCTGATCACCTGCAACATTGCCGCGCCGCAATTCCTGTGGTTCCGCAAGGTGCGCGCGAATGTGGCGGCGCTGTTCAGCATCGCCATGGTGGTGAACGTGGGCATGTGGCTCGAGCGGTTCGTGATTGTGGTGACGAGCTTGCACCGGGATTTCCTGCCCTCGTCGTGGGGAATGTATTACCCGACGCGGTGGGACTGGGCCACATTCATCGGCACCATCGGATTGTTCCTGGCCCTGTTGTTCTTGTTTATCCGGTTTTTGCCCCTGATTTCCATTTTTGAAATGCGCACCTTGGTGGCCAGCGAAGAGGAGAAAGGCTAGACGGAAGCGGCAACGAAGCAATGCCGAAACCAACCATCTACGGGTTGATGGCCGAATTCAGCGCGCCGGAGCAATTGCTCGAGGCCGCGCGCCGCACGCAAGACGCAGGTTACCGCCGCATCGATGCGTTCGCGCCGTTCCCCATCGAAGGGCTGGCCGAGGCGGTCGGCTTTCACCGGACACGTTTGCCGCTCGTCGTGCTGATCGCAGGGATCATTGGCGCGTCCCTGGGCTTCTATCTCCAATATTACGCGGCTGCGGTCAGCTATCCCCTCAATGTGGGAGGCAGGCCGCTCAATAGCTGGCCGGCGTTTATCCCGATTACGTTTGAGCTGACGGTGCTGTTCGCAGCTTTCGCGGCAGTGTTTGGCATGCTGGCCATGAATGGTTTGCCCATGCCATACCACCCGGTGTTCAACGTCCGGCGCTTCGCGCTGGCTTCGCGCGACCGGTTTTTTCTGTGTGTCAAGGCCCGCGACCCGATGTTCGACACCGAAAAGACGCGGCGGTTCCTGGAGACACTAAACGCCCGAGGAGTGTCGGAAATTGAATTTTAGGCTCGATCTGGGCAGTGTGAATGCATGCGGCCGGGGGATGGCCATCCTCGCGCTGCTGCTTGTGTGCGCCGGATGCCGCCAGGACATGCACGTGCAGCCGCGCTACAACCCGTACGACCCTGCTCGATTTTTCAATGACGGTCAATCCGCGCGGCTCCCCGTGGCCGGGACCGTCCCGCGCGGGGAGCTGACTTTGGGCGCGAACGAACTGTTGTACACGGGGAAAGTAAATGACCAGATAGCAGACGTGTTTCCATTTCCCGTGACCCGCAAATTTCTGGAGCGGGGCCGCGACCAATTCGACGTCTTTTGCGCGCCCTGCCACGGCCTGTCAGGGGATGGGGACGGCATGATTGTGCAGCGCGGGTTCGCCCGCCCGCCGTCGTATCACTTGGAGCGGTTGCGCGCGGCCCCGGCGGGGCATTTCTTTGACGTAATCACGAACGGAGTAGGCACGATGTACGCATATGGCTATCGGGTGCCGCCGCGCGACCGCTGGGCGATCACCGCCTATATTCGCGCGCTGCAACTCAGCCGTCAGGCCTCGATCAGCGATGCGCCGCGGGCGGAGCGAGAGAAGTTGCAGCGTCCGGCACGGTAAGCGAGATGAAGAACGACGCATCGAAACTCAATCGGCTCCCGGCTCGGCTGGCGCTGACTGGCGGCATTCTCTTGGCCGTGTGTCTGGCAGGCGGCGCGAGAGACTGGGGCGATTTTTTTCGTTCGTACCTCGTGGCGTTTCTTTTCTGGATCGGCATCACCCTGGGATGTCTCGCTCTCCTGATGGTGCAGCATTTGACTGGAGGGAACTGGGCGCTGATCCTGCGGCGCATTCTGGAGGCGGGCACGCGCACTCTTCCACTGATGGCCGTGGCAGCGCTCCCACTCTTGCTCGGGATGAAATTTCTCTACGTGTGGTCGCGCCCTGACCAGGTCGATCCGGCGATTCTCGCCAAGCGGCTGTACCTGAACGCGGGTTTTTTCACGGGGCGGATGATTTTTTATTTCGCCTGCTGGTTTGTGCTCACACATTTGCTCAATCGGTGGTCCCAGGCCGAAGATGCGGGTGGAAGTGCTTCGCTTTGGGTGCGCATGGAAAGCCTGAGCGGCGGTGGGCTGGTGTTGTATGGGCTGACCGTGACATTTGCCTCGGTGGATTGGGTAATGTCGCTCGAGCCGCGGTGGTACTCGACCATCTACGGATTGCTGTTCATGGTTGGGCAGGCGCTGGCCGCCATGGCATTTTCTGTGACCGTGCTGATATGGCTCTCCGAGAGCGAGCCGCTTTCAGAGATCGTCAAGCCCTCCCACTTACAAGATCTGGGAAGTTTCTTACTGACCTTCGTGATGCTGTGGGCTTATCTGGAATTCTCGCAGTACCTCATCATGTGGGGCGGCAACCTTTCGGAAGAAATCCCCTGGTACCTCCGCCGCATGCAGGGGTCCTGGGGGCAAGTAGGTCTGCTCCTCATCCTGCTTAATTTTGTGCTGCCATTTTTTCTTCTGCTGTTTCGGGATATCAAGCGCCGGAAGCATCCCTTGTTGATCGTGGCCGAGCTGGTGCTGCTCATGCGATTGATCGACATGTATTGGATGGTGCTGCCGGCGTTCGGCGGAGGGAACGCGCGCCTTACATGGATCAATCTCCTGCTTCCGTTCGGAATGGGCGGAATTTGGATGGCGTACTTTATCTGGCAGCTCCAACGGCTGCCGCTGTTGCCGGTGAACGACCCGAGAATGAAAGGAGTGGCAGAGCACGCCATCGAGCATGGATAAATCCCAGGGCACAACTCCGGCTTACGAGACGCGGGATGCGGACGTCCGCGTCGTCTTCCGGTTCCTGGTCGTGCTGGGTTTGGCGCTGACGTTTACGCTGGTCCTCTGTTGGGGGTTGTTCCGGTATTTTTCCGCGACGGAAGCAGAACCTAATCCCGCGTCGCCGTTCGCCGAGACGCGCCAGTTGCCCTCGAGGCCGCAATTGCAAGTAAATCCGCGCGAGGATTGGCTGAAGTTCCACGCCGCCCAGCAGCAGGCTCTCGAGTCTTACGCCTGGGAAGACCGGGAGGGCGGTACCGTGCGCGTGCCCATCGAGCGGGCCATGGACCTCCTGCTGGAAAAGGGAGTGCCTGTAGCGGGAGAGAAAATGCCCGCAGCGGCAGGGAAACCTGCTCCGAAGGATAATCCCAGCCAGTGAAAAAGAGACTCACACTCGCGATGAGCGTTGTGGCGATTGCTTTGGCGGCGGCTTCGCTGCGCGCACAACAATTACCTGCGCCTAAAATCCTGCGCGAGGTCAGCATCACGCAGCGGCTGAACGAACAGGCGCCGCTGCAGCTTGCTTTCCGCGATGAGACCGGCAAGATCGTCCGCTTGGGTGATTATTTTCACGGAAAGCCGATCGTGCTCTCTTTGGTTTATTTCGACTGCCCAGCGCTTTGCACCGAAGTACTGAACGGCGAGCTGCGGACGTTCAAGGCGATATCGCTCGATTTGGGCAAGGATTTCGAAGCGGTGACTGTGAGTTTCGAACCAAAAGATACACCGCAATTGGCGAAGGCAAAGAGGGATGTGTACGCAGGGCAGTACGGCCGGCCGGGTGCGGCAAAGGCCTGGCATTTCCTGACGGGCGCGCAGGAGTCCATTGACGCGTTGACGGGGGCCGTCGGCTTCCGCTACGCCTACGATTCCTCTGGGCGGCAATATGCGCACGCCGCCGCGATGATGGTCCTCACGCCGGAAGGGCGTATCGCCCGGTATTTTTATAGCGTTCAGTATCCGGCTCGCGATGTGCGGCTTGGGCTGGTGGAGGCGTCCGAGGGCAGGATCGGCACTCCGACCGACCATGTGCTTCTCTATTGTTACCAGTATGACCCTTTGACCGGGAAATACGGGCTGGTCGTCATGAACGTCGTGCGCGCCGCGGGCATTTTGACCGTGCTGGCGCTCGGAATTTTCATGCTGGTGATGTTTCGCCGCGAACGCAGGGGCGCCGCCGGAACTTTCGCCGGCGGAGCCAAACTGCCATGAGCCGAGAGAAATAAGGCAGGGCCGAAATCTTGATGCAGGAGAAACTCCCATTTCAGCCGGACCAGGCATCCTCGATAGCGCGATCGGTGGACCATCTGCACTTTTTCCTCACCGCGGTAACTCTGTTTTTCACCGCCGTCATCTTCTTCACCATTTTCTATTTCATGATCAAATACCGCCGCCGCTCGCCCAACGAACGCCCCAAGGCGATCGAAGGCTATCTGCCGCTTGAAATCCTCTGGATCGTGGTCCCGACCCTCATAGTCGCCGTGATTTTTACCTGGAGCGCGGGCTTGTATTTCCGCAATGAGGAGACGCC
>Ga0099828_10002565_pt1 | contig 12532 bp, 15 predicted proteins | sample CZO8metaG_2_FD_79338 | JGI IMG/M metagenome (GOLD analysis project Ga0099828, IMG submission 79338) | Vadose zone soil microbial communities from the Eel River Critical Zone Observatory, Northern California, USA - CZOApr15con2H1.8 metaG | ecosystem: Environmental > Terrestrial > Soil > Vadose...
AGCAGCAGGCCTGTTCCTCCCTGCATCGCCGAATCATCGAATCGCGGGGTTCTGTCCCGATTCCTGTAGAAAAGTTGAAGGCGTATTCTCCTGAGAAGCCTTGAACAAGGAACCCAGAATCTCTTCGGCGGAGGTTACACAGGCCTTTCTTCGAGGCCCGGATGTCCTATTCTAGATTAGCTACTCAAGATGGCCGCGGTGGTCTTCTTTGTCCTCGTTGTCCCCTTCCTTCAGGCGGAGCTGCCTCCCAATGCTGGGGACGCCGGCCTTGTCAATGACGAAGAGCATGTAGATTCCCGGGATCGCCTGAGCTGGCAGCCGCGGTGCGTTCACCCGTAACTCCCCTTCACGATGGTCGCCCTTCGGGCGAAACGCGAGCTTGACGTAGCGCGAACCAGTTTCCAAGTTGTGGGTGCTATGGTCGCTGCGAATGATCACAACCGACGCGATCTGCTTGGACCCTCCCGCCACGGAGACCTCGAAATGCTCTCTGAAGGAGATTTCTTCGGGTGCTTCCGTGATGACCGGTCGGGCCGCCAGGCTCCCGTCTGTGTTGAACAAGTAGGGTGGCCTAAAGATCTGTCCGTTGGGAACCCCGAGATCCGGATCCCCGACCGGGAACCCATCCATCGGAAACGCTGGGTCGTCGGGCCGAACCAAGACCTCTCGATTCTCCCCCGCGATGAATACCGTGGCATCCGGCAGCAGCACGGCGGTCCCGTGAAGACCTCGTGGCACGGTCGTCTTGGCCATCGCTCTCGTGCTGCCGTCGTTGGGGTCAAACATCTGGTAGCGAAGACCAGCTCTCTCCTCAAACGTACTTCCGGAAGGATTCAGGCCGTTGGCGATAAACACTTCCCCGTCTGGGAGAGCGACTGCTTTGCTCGTAGTGCTCGGCTGGATGAGGCTTCCGACGCGCCGCCACCTGGGGAGCGGGTCGGTGAAGTCAATCATCTCAATCGTCGCCGTCGGACGGCGCGTGACGCTGTCCTGCCCTGTAAACAAGAACCATTTGTGCGACACGGTGCGCCCGTTCTCGTCAATCTCCAGCAGGCTGGTACCGGGACAACAGTAGGGCCTGGATTCGGAAGCCGTGTCCAGCAACTCCCAGTGATTTCGTGCGGGGCTGTCGCGATCGGGGTCCCTCAGTGCCGCTAGCACGTCCAAGCACCAGGTGCTCGCTGGGTAAGGTCCGAAGAACTTACTTCCTCCCCCCACGTCTTTGGTGTCAAGCCCACCCATCGTGCAGACTTTCCAGTCGTTTCTTCCCGGGCCGGTTTGCACGACTTCAGCCTGAGGGTAAAGGGGAAAGGTCTTCCGGGCGTTTTCCAACGCGATGTTCCGGTCAGTCTCCGGATCATAAACCTCGGGAACAACTTGGGCGATCCTGGTGGCCGAGAAAGCGGTGTCGGTTTGAGGGATACCTTGCCGACCCTTTGCAGCCGTCTGCGGTTCCGGCCCCACCGAGGCATCTTGAGCATTCCCGCCGAGGATCAAGATAGTGTTATTTGGCAGGGGGATAGCCGTCGGATACCAGCGCTTATATTTCATATCCGATGGGTCTGAGGGTTGAGTGCTTTGGATCTCAAGGGGATTGCAGCCTGGGTAAAACCGGGCATTGGGGTCGCGCGCAAACAACTCTCTGCCGAATGGGTCCCGGGCCCAGTTTTCTCTGGTACACGGGCGGGCCCTCGGTGCCCAGGTCTCCGTTTCGGGGTCGAAGATTTGAACCTTGTACAACCCGTTGTTACTTTGCATATCGTGGCCGCCGAAAACGTAAACCCGGCCATCAGCCAGCATCACGCGCGCATTGCAATAAATGTTGTAATTGAGCCCTGCGGAAAAGCCGACCTCCTTAAACGCCGCGCGATTCAAGGCGAAATCTTCCTTATCCAGCAAGGCGGTGTGGAACTTGCCGTTGCTCTTAAAGGCGTCCGGGTGGCCCAAATCGAGAAGCAAGGCACGTTCCATGGTGCGATTGGCCTTGATGCGCGTAGGTACGCTCATGCTGAGGCCTTGGCGGAGCAGAAATCCGCCATAGGTGAGTCTTTGGAAAGAGTCCGCCCTTGGGTCGGTGCCATTCCTGAAAGAAAGATTGAGCACGTCCCTCAAAGCATTATTGAAGTCGTTGACGCCGTTGGTGAGGGCCCCTGCGGCGATAGCGGCATCGACAGCGGCCGGATCAGCGACGTCGTTAGCGGTGTACTCTGAAAATCTCGCATGGAATAAGATCTTGGGAGTTGCCACTCCTTTCTTCCACACCAGACCCATATGAACCGCTTCGGTACTCTGCATTGGGATTAAAGGCGACACCTCTCCACATACCGAACGGTCGAGGCAAGGTTGGCTCACTCCCTGGGCCGAGGCAGTTGAACTGAGAGCAAGTGTCGTGAAAAGGCAGGCAAGCGCTACGAACAATTTCAACGGTTCCACCCGCGTGAAGCTATGCATTGTAATGATCCCCCTTACATTAGATTTCCTCTTTCCTTTGGTGGCATTCGCTGTCCGCTTCCGAGCGAAGCGACAGGTTAGTTGTCATGCTCGCGGTCGTTGTCTCACTCATGGTCCTCTTCCCGCTCCACGACCCGGATGCGCGCCCGGATCTCAGCTGCTTGGAAGTTGGCCGAATAGGCGTTTACATACGTGGCGCCGTTGCGGATCGCACGAACCAGCGCACCGAAGTCACCGGCTGCGAGGCCCTGTGCCGGGAGGGCGCGGATGCTAGCAGCGGTGATCGTGCCCGTCACTGTTCCCGCCCGAGCCGGGCAAGCTGGCCTGCCATCGCCGCCGCGCAGGAAGACCGTGACTCCCCCGGTGGTCACGGGTGCGCCGATGTGAATGTGCGCCACCCCTACGTTCGATGTGAAACCAGAATAGCTCAATCGGAACTCTATCGACGGTCCGTCCTCAAATACGGCTCGGAACGTTCCCGTCTGGCTGCAAGTGCGATGGCCTCATCGTCATCGTGGGCGGCGATCCTAAGGGTCAAGCCCGCCGGCGCAACGATTGCCACCAATCCATCTTTCCTGCTTTTTCTTTGTGTTTCACGAGCGCGGAAGGAATACGAGCCCCTGCCCGCTACCTGTTTACACTCCGAAGCATGCGGAGGCGCACTTAAGGAGACCACTTTGCTCTCCTCGAATGAGGCCTTCTCTAGAGCGTCAGCTGGTTAGCAGATTTCCGCAGGGTCGGTAGTGTATACAATTTCTGTGGAGGGATTACAAGGAATATTTTGGCTTGCCAGAAGATTCTGGGAGCTGGGTACCGCTACCAGCATACGATGCATCGTTAAGGGGAAGGAACCCAGCCGACGGCGGCCATCTTAAAGCCCCACCCTCAGACAAGTCAATGCGGCGAGATTCCGCGTGGTGGGGCAAAACGCTTTCCTTTTCTGCCACCGCAGCATAAAACTTGACCAAGAACATGTGGCACTCCTGCGGAAAGTACAGCCTTGAAACCATGTTCGCTCGTTCCGAGCCGCACGTTCGAAAGCTGTTCGATAAGTTTGCGCGTCTCGTGCGGGCCTGCGGAGCCGTCCGAATGATTCCCCAGAAGACTCGAATTGTATTTCAGGCGCGCGTCCGTTTTGCCGGAGCGGTTCCGCGCAAGTCGTATCTGCTGTGCAATATCGCACTACCCAGGAGGTCTCGCAGCTCCAGGTTCCTCAAGATTGACACGTATGCGCCGCATTTCCACGGCCACCGGTTTCGGGTCGACTCCGAAGAAGACCTTGACGCAGAAGTGAGGCGCTGGATCGATCCGCACCTCTTACGCGGTCGGTGAGCAGAAACACTTGCGTGCAAGAAGAAGTGTGCGGCCTTGAATAATGCGCAAACGATTCCATTTTGATCAGCTTTCAGACGAATTGATGATTTGCTATCCGTGACCCCGAATTCCTGCCGAGTGGGTGCCTCTGTCCGCTCTTTGAAACACCTTCCGAGCGGTGAAAAAAAGCGCGAGGATGGTGAGCACGAAGCCGACTGCTTCGCCGATCACCAGGGGCCACAGACCTTGCCGAGTGTCCGACACGAAACCTCGAACGGTCCACGGCAGGTAGGCCACAGCACAGGCAAACCAGGCCCAGACCTTCGCGGACCGAAGCCCGAAATAGGCAGCGACTAAGCCCGACAACCCAAGTACTTCAAATCCGATGGCTGCTGACATCGAAGGCATGGAACCGCTTCTTTGCAATCCCTTGGTGCGAATCGCTGCGTTCAATCCACCGATAATGAGCCCACTGAGGATGAAGATCAGCCCAATAGAGACGAGTACTTTGCGAGAGGCATTGAAATAGTTAAACATGTCCAACCCCTGCTGCGCTTCTGACCCGCGCGGTTCTGTTTCCTAACGAGAACATCAGTGATCACCTCAAACCGGCCAACGATGATCAGGTCAAAAGCGGCCAACGGACCCGATCCGGGGACGTCCTTCTACCTTGCCTGAGGTCCGCCAGGCAAGCCTGTTTTGGTGCCCCAGCTTTTCGGGCCGCACTTCAATACGTGTCCGTGGTGGAGACAGTATCCGATCACTTTTCGCTTTTGAGATTTGCCCTCTGGCGCACCAATGCTACTTAGAGTCGTCCTCCGGCTGCGGCACCGCGTCAGAACGATCAAGGAAAAAAGTTACAACCTCCTCGAATACTTCTTTCCCGACGTTCACCGCGCGGTGGACGCGATCGCTCGGCTCCACCCAATCCACTTCGCCCACAGTGATCTTCCATGGCTGAGTTTCTCCGCCATCGCGGAACTCGATGTTGAGTAGATCCCCGCTCAAGACCACGGTCACCCGATGAAAGGGATCGCGATGCCAAGGTGTCGCCTCCCCCGGCGCCAGCCGTTGTCGCCGGACCAGGTAATTTCCGCGATGATGCAACACCTGCTGATCTCCCGTCAGTTTCATTTGATTTCTCCATGCGCCCTCTGCCGACCCCAGGGCACCTCGGCGATCACCTCAAAGCCGGCCGACGGAGGCCATCCGGGACTGAGTTGTTTTTACTCTGCCTGCTCTCCTTCCGGCAAGCCTGTTTGGTTCGCCAGCTTCGGTGGCCGCACTTTAGCAGGTGTCCGTGCTGAAGGAGGCAGTCGAGCATGGCGCTGACCCGCGCGGTTGAGTGGGATCGCTGCCCGGCCCCACGTGGATCATTCAGTGCCGAAACCGTTTCCTTCCGACTCTACAGCGCCTCAACCGTGAACGGTTGAGAGTTATGCACATTTGTCGGGAATGTTTTGCAGGATGGCCGTCAGGGCAGTTCGAAGCCCCACAACAGCTTTTCGGCACATGGTACGGATAGGTTGCGGTTGTGGTGAGCAGGCTATTTGAGAAGCATCGACTGTGGGGATTTTTGTGGGGGACCTCTCATACATCTTGGCCCATCTCGCCACATCTCAAATCAACTTCCCACAACTAGCAAACCGGTTGAACCTAGGAGGGTTGCAGGGCTTTCTGCCTTCCGTTCAACAAATTAGCTTTTTCGTTCGAAATGGTCTCCGGAACGAGAGGTCTGCTGTTGAAATCTTAATGGGCGCCGTGGATTCGCTGGCTCGCCCGGGTTGCTGACCACAAGCCGGGTCTGAAGCCCCGGGCAACAGGGCCTTGGGTAAGGCCACGGCCTGCCGTGCCCTAGCATCCCTGTTCATCAGGCTCACGGCGCCGTTGATCTCTTTCGAATGCGTGCTTTGCGCATTTTCTTTGTCGGCGCTCAATTCATGGTTGACAACTATCACTGCCGAGGTAACATGAAGTGCAAAGCCCGCCAAGAGCTTTGCAGGACCAAAGCTTTGCAGGACCAATCGACTCCTACGCCGTGACGCTCTGTCCCATGTCTGCGCTCCCAACCCCTTTACAATCCGCAGTTAGGAAAAATGCGGTCGCAAGCCCTTTAGAATGCTCAGTTGCAAAATCATTAGACTTAAAGCCTCCTGAAATGAACACTTGCAGAAAATGTGGGTGGTCCCCCCTCTCTTTCTTTACCTTTTCCCCTTTGCCATTTGCCTTTTACCGGGGTTCTCTCCTTCTCCGTGGCTCTTGCAATCTTCCCTTGTTGATCCGTGTTCATCAGTGTTCATCTGTGGTCGGTGTTCATCATTGTTGGTCTGTGGCCGCATCTCTAGTCTTTGTGTCCTTGCTGCTGTCAACCTCTTTTTCAACAAAATGCTGGACAGCGCCCCACACCGCCAGCGGGCTTGCCATCTTCGTGAGTGGAAGGTACGATAACAGTTTAGCCCCTTCTAGATATCCCTCATTGTGTTTCTGCGGCTGTCGAGCGGCAGGGGAGCGTGCGGCCGGTTGGCGTGGCTGGAGAATATTGGGGCGCAGAAGGGACTGATTGGTGTGCCGATGAAGGCAATTGTGGTCATAGGCGCGCAGTGGGGCGACGAAGGTAAAGGCAAGGTGGTTGACTACCTGGCCGGCTCCTTCGACTACATCGCGCGCTGCGCGGGCGGGCACAATGCGGGTCACACCGTTATCTTTAATAGCCACCGCTTCATCCTACAGCTCATTCCCTGCGGGGTTCTGCGGCCGGACAGGCAGGCGGTGATTGGCTCCGGGGTGGTGGTGGACCCGGCAGCCCTTGTCGCAGAACTCGAGAACCTGTGCAAGGCCGGCATCTGCCTCGACGGGCGCCTGCACCTGAGTAATCGCGCGCATCTGATCTTCCCCTACCACCGACAGATGGAAAAGGCCGCTGAAACAGCGCGGGGCGCGGCCAAGATCGGCACCACCTCGCGCGGGATCGGCCCGGCTTACGAAGATAAAATGGCGCGTCAGGGGCTGCGCGTGTGCGATCTGATGGACTCGGCGGGATTCAGGAAAAAGCTTGAGCGCGTAGTGCGTGAGAAAGACGCCGTCTGCCGGGCGGCGTATGGCACGCCGCTCGATGTCGCTGGTCTGATTGAGCAATCTCTCGAGCTAGGCGAGCGCATTCGCGGGTACGTGACGGACACGGGGGATCTGTTGAATGGCGCGCTCGCACGCGGCCAGTCCGTGCTGATTGAAGGCGCGCAGGGGACGATGCTCGATATCGACCATGGCACCTATCCGTATGTCACCTCGTCAAGCGCCACTGCTGGCGGAGCTTGCACCGGCCTGGGAATCCCGCCCACGCGCATTACCGGCACAGTGGGCGTTAGCAAGGCCTACACCACCCGGGTAGGCAGCGGGCCGTTTCCCACCGAAATGCCGGACCTGGAGGCCAGCCAAGTGCGCGACCGCGGCAGGGAGTACGGCGCCGTTACTGGCCGTCCGCGGCGCTGCGGCTGGCTGGACCTGGCGCTATTGCGCTATGCAGTGATGATTAACGGCATCGGTTCGCTCGTGGTCACTAAACTGGACGTCTTCGACACCCAGCGCGAGATCCAGGTCTGCGTCGGCTACCGTTACAAGGGCTCGCCGATCCGCGAAATGCCTTCCACAGCCGAGCAGCTCGCCGCTGTCGAGCCGGTCTATCGCACGCTGCCTGGTTGGGAATCCTCCACGTACGGAATCCGCGACGCCGCGTCGCTGCCCCAGGCCGCGCGCAACTATTTGAAATTCATCTCCGACGATTTGGGGTGTGAAATCGGCATGATTTCCACCGGGCCGGAACGCGACGCTACGATTGTCCCGCCAGGCACGAAACTCGCATCGTGGTTGTGATCCGCGGTTCTGGCTTGTAACCCTGATGCTTTCTTACGACCAAGCGCGGCAGAAGGTCATCGAAATCGCCAGAGCGCGTCGCCGGGCTCCGGCGATGGAACTCACCGAGTTGGGACAAGCCGCTGGCCGCGTCCTTGCTCACCGGGTCATAGCCGACCGCGACTATCCGCCCTTTGACCGCTCGACCCGCGACGGCTTTGCTGCCCGCGCCCAGGACGTCGTGGCGCGCTCCGGCACTCTTGAGATCATTGGAGAAATCAAAGCGGGCGATACGTTTACCGGTGTGATCGGCCCCGGCCAGTGCGTACAAATCATGACCGGCGCGGCTGTGCCACCCGGCGCTGACGCGGTGGTGATGATCGAACACACCAAACCGTCGAACACTCGAGTGGTGATCGAGCGGACAGTCGAGCCCGGGCAAAACATCGTGCCGCGCGGCAGCGAGGCCAGGGCCGGTCAAGTGCTGCTCGAGCCCGCAACGCGGTTGGGCTATCCAGAACTGGCGCTGGCCGCGCAGGTCGGAGAACATCGGTTGCAGGTCTTTCGCCGGCCGCGCGTGGCCATCCTCTCCACCGGCGACGAAGTCGTAGGCGTGGACGAAATCCCCGGGCCCTTCCAGGTTCGCAACAGCAACGGAGTCTCCCTTGGGGTGCTGACCGCGCTGGCCGGCGCCGAACCCATCCCCTTAGGCAACGCGCCGGACCGCGCCGGGCCGCTGCGGGAGCTGACCGAGCGCGGCCTCGAGGCTGATGTCTTGGTGCTCTCCGGCGGCGTCTCAATGGGGAAATATGACTTGGTCGAGATGGTGCTGCGAGAGTTGGGCGCCGAGTTCTTCTTCGACGCCGTGGCGATTCGTCCGGGCCGTCCTACCGTCTTCGGTACCTGCCGAGACAAACTTGTCTTCGGCCTGCCCGGCAATCCGGTCTCGACGATGGTGACCTTTGAGCTGTTCGTTTTGCCCGCGATTGACATCCTGGGCGGTGCCGCGCCTCGCCCGCTGCCGCTTTTCCGTGCTAGGCTCGCTGCGCCGGTCAGCCAGAGGGCGCCCCTGACACATTTTCTTCCTGCGCAGCTCAACTGGACGACCGGCGAGCCGGTTGTCTCCGAGCTGCCCTGGCAGGGCTCCGGCGATATCGTGACGCTGGCGGCTGCGAATTGTTTCCTGGTGGTGCCGCAGGCCAAATTGGAGCTAGCTGCGGGCGAGTGGGTGGATGTGTTCCCCCGCCGCGGAATGTTCTGAAGCGGACCGTGACGGCCTGTGGTGCAGTGGTTGAAGCGCCGGCGTCTGGCGATTGGTCGTGTTGCGATTGCCAGAGGCAGTCATCTGATCGGGCATCTGGGCGGGGACCAAGACCGTTAGGGGGACGCGGGCACGACGGGGAAGATGGCAAAGCTGACGCATTACAAGAAGAGTGGCCAGGTGGCGATGGTGGACATTACGGCGAAGCCTGCGACCGAGCGCACGGCCGTGGCCCACGGCTTCATCCACATCGCGCGCGCCGCATTGCAGAAGGTTCGACGCCTGGAGACCCCGAAGGGCAATCCGCTCGAAGTGGCGCGGATCGCGGGGATTGCCGCGGCCAAGCGCACGGCTGAATGGATACCTCTTTGTCACCCGTTGCCGCTGACGCACATTGATGTGACCACACGGCTATGCCAGAATGGCGTGGAAATCACTTCGCGGGTCACAACCACCGCGCAGACGGGCGTGGAGATGGAGGCGCTGGTTGCGGTCGCCGCTGCGGCGTTGACCGTCTACGATATGTGCAAGGCCCTGGACAAGGGCATGGAAATCACCGACATCTACCTGGTAGAAAAGCTCGGCGGTAAGAGCGGCCGTTACGTCCGGCCGCGTCTGGGGAATTCCCACTCCGGATAGCGATGACCACGCCGCTCAAAACCATCAAGGTTCTGATCGTTGACGACAATCCCCTGGTCCTGGACCTGGTGGCCAGAGGCATGAACCCGCTCTGCCAGGTCACCACCGCTGCCGATGGTGCCGATGCCCTCCTCAAAGTCATCGACAATCCACCGGACTTGATTATCTCCGACTACAAAATGCCGGGCCTTGACGGCCGCCAGCTTTATGAGAAGCTGCGCGGACGCCCGCAGACGCGTCACATCCCGTTCATCTTTGTGGCCAGCCGCGGGGACATAGAAGGGAAACTCCGGCCGCTCGTGGACGGCGTCGAAGACTTCGTCCCCAAGCCGTTTTTTCTTCAGGATCTGGTCCGGCTGGCTAAGAAAGTCGTTGACCGCCTGCACCTGGAGAAACTCCAGGAGCGCGCGTCGCGGCCGGGGGTCATCCAGGGCCGCCTGGAGGAGATGGGCATCACTGACTTGATGCAGTCGCTCGAGATGGGCCAGAAATCCTGCCGGCTGACGCTGCGCCGCGGCGGCGAACAGTGCGAGCTCTATTTTGCGGCGGGCCAGTGCAAGCACGCCGTCCTGGGCTCGCTCGAAGGCGATGCTGCGGTCTATCAGGTGTTGACCTGGACTGAAGGCGAGTTCGAGATAGACTTCAACTCTGCCTCGGACCGCGTCACCACAACCCACTCCACCACGGGCCTGCTGATGGAAGCCATGCGCCTGCTCGACGAAGCCAACAGCAACAAAGTTGAAAGCTAGCCAAACGGATGCGCGTTGCACTGGTCACCGTCAGTGACTCGGTCGCCCAGGGGATTCGGCCGGACCGCTCCGGCCCGGAGCTGCGCGAACGCTGCCTCGCACGGGGCTGGCAGGTCGTCTCCACTGTTGTGACGCCGGACGAACCCTCCGTTCTGCAAGCGCGTCTGATCGAGTTGGCCGACTCCGGCGCCGCGGACGTGATTCTCACCACGGGCGGCACGGGCCTGGGTCCGCGTGACATTACTCCGGAGGCCACGCAAGCCGTCTGCCAGAGAATCATTCCCGGCCTGGCTGAGCTCATGCGCGAAAAAGGCCGGCAGAGCACTCCGCGCGCAGCACTCTCACGCGCGCTCGCCGGGGTCCGCGGCCGCACGATCATCATCAATCTGCCCGGCAGTCCGCGGGGCGCGGTTGAATCCCTCGACGCCATTGTGGAGTTGCTGCCCCACGCCGTTGAGGTTCTTGGCGGCGCCCGCCACGATTAACGCCGTTGCCGGGTGCGGCGCGTGTGTCGGCTCGGGCTTTTATAGTCCGATCAGATATTGCGAATTATATTGACCTGCGGCTCGGTGCAATCAACAATGAGGGCCCTATGACTGGCACACTTTCGCAAAAGCGACTGGCTGTGCTCGGGGCAGGCAAGATTGGCGGCATTCTTCTTCGCGCATTCCTCCAGAAAGGCCTGATTGCCCCGAACCAAGTCCTGGCAACGGTCCGCCATCCGGACAGGGCGCGCGCCTTTAGTGAACAGCTTCACACTCCCGTCTCGACAGACAATCGCGCCGCGGCCCGCGCCGCTGACATTATCTTGCTCTGCGTCAAACCCCAGACGGTGCGCGAAGTCTTGGAAGAAATTCGCTCCGAGGTCAGTGCCGCTAAGCTGGTTGTGTCCATTGCCGCTTCTGTACCCACGCAATACATTGAAAAGCACCTATCCGCCAAAGTGCCAGTGGTGCGGGCCATGCCTAATACGCCTTGCGGGATCGGCTGCGGAATGACCGGTATCTGTAAGGGCGCGTATGCCGAGGAGTCCCACCTGGAGGCCGCTCGCGCCCTGTTCGAGACCGTCGGCCGCACCGTCGTGGTGGACGAAAAGCACATGGATGCCGTCACCGGGCTATCGGCCAGCGGGCCGGCCTTTCTTTACATCATTCTGGAGTCGCTAGCCGAAGCGGGAGTTAAAGTAGGACTCCCGCGCGATGTAGCCACGCTGCTCGCCGCCCAAACCATGCAGGGAGCGGCGCGCGTAGTTCTGGAGACGGGCGACCACCCCGCACTGCTTAAGGACGGCGTCACCACGCCAGCGGGGTGCACGATTGATGGCATCCTCGAGCTCGAAGAGGGAAAGCTGCGCGTGACCCTGATCAAGGCGGTGGTCAAGGCCACACAGCGCGCCGGCGAACTGCTTTTCGATAAGTGACCCGCACGGGGCCCCCAGCGTGTCGCTGGCGCTTTTATGTTTGGTCTTGGCAGCTGTTTCAAACGAAGACAGAGCGGCGGCGAGACGCCAACGCTACAGTACCGGTCAGAACGTAGCGCGCCTATCGCACGCAACGCGCCTTCAAAACTGGTCTTGAGTTAGACGCTGTGTTAGTATGAGCGGCTGATAGCCGCGATGCCCAGCCGTTACATCCCGATTCTAATCTACGCGATTCTGGCTGCAGCCTTTCCGGCGGTTACGTTGATCATATTCAAGTTCATCCGGCCGGATTCGACTTCTGCGGGCGCCAAGCTAAAGCCCTACGAGTGCGGCATCCCACCGGAAAGCGACGCCCGCGGTCGCTATTCGGTCCGCTTCTACATTGTGGCCATTCTGTTTGTGATTTTTGACGTGGAGACGATTTTCCTGTTTCCCTGGGCGGTGCAATTCAACACTCTCGGGCTCTATGGCTTGGTGACAATGTTCGTGTTCCTCGGCATCCTGATTATCGGCTACATTTGGTTGTACAAGAAGGGGGCGCTTGAATGGGTCTAGCGGCCCCCGTAGATGAGAACGCTGCGCTCGCTTCCCGGTCGCCGAAAGCGGTCGGGAATTTTTTTTTGCGCAGGACAGGCATTCTTGCCTGTCGCCCCGGCATAAATCATCGAAGGTGCTCCTGGACCGACAGGGATGCCGGTCCCAGAGATTGACGGTTTTTTCCGCCGTATGCTAGAAACTACGGCTTGAGTTTCGGTGGCTGCTGAGGTTGCGGCCCGTTCGACGCCGCTCATCCTGAGCATCCTCCAGCACTCCGAGTTCATGTCCAACAATCCATCGGAAAAGCAACCG
>Ga0099828_10002568_pt1 | contig 12531 bp, 12 predicted proteins | sample CZO8metaG_2_FD_79338 | JGI IMG/M metagenome (GOLD analysis project Ga0099828, IMG submission 79338) | Vadose zone soil microbial communities from the Eel River Critical Zone Observatory, Northern California, USA - CZOApr15con2H1.8 metaG | ecosystem: Environmental > Terrestrial > Soil > Vadose...
ATACCCGGCGCTGGCAACCAGGCAATCAAACATCGTCGTATACCCAAACATCGACGTATATGCAATCCCCCCTACCACCTTCAACGCCGTTTGTCCCTGCAAATCCGCCTGCCAGTCCATGCGCATGGGACTATCCAGATGATGAAGGGGAGGCGTATGCTGGTGAGGACCAGAGCAAAAGCGTGATGGGGCCGTCACCTCTGTCGTTTATTGAGAGCCAGGAATACCTGGGACAACGACCCAGGCGACAGGTCCCCCAAGAATGAGGATAACTGGATAGTTTATAGGCAGAATAGTTTATAAGGAATATTGAGATGGAAGTGTTCGATTCACCAACCCGGTATTATCCATCGGATGCCTTGTCGCTGGATGAACTTGCTTACTGGATTGCCTTCAGCCGTGTGTTGGGCATAGGGCCAGTGCGCTTCAAACAATTGCTAGACTTCTTTCATACTGATGTTGCAGCAGCCTGGCACGCCGATAGCAAAGAACTGGCGCAAGCGGGCCTGGATCAGAAAACAATCCAGAGCTTCCTCAAACAACGGTCCACGATCGTACCACAACAGGAACTGGAGAAATTAGAACGGCTGCGTGTGCAAGTCATCACATGGAAAGACAAAGCCTACCCGGAACTGCTAAAAGAGATTGATCATCCACCTCCGGTACTCTACGTAGCCGGTACATTGACCGAGGCTGATCAATTTGCGCTGGCCATCGTCGGCACACGCAAGGCCAGTTCCTATGGTCGGCAGGTAACAGAACGTTTTGCGAGCGAACTGGCGAAAGGCGACGTGACGGTGGTTAGTGGGCTGGCGCTGGGAATTGATGCTTTCGCGCACACCGCGGCGCTTGATGCGGGTGGACGTACACTGGCAGTACTGGGAAGTGGCCTGGACATCATCTATCCACCCGCTAATCACAACCTGGCACGGCGCATTGTCGAGTCTGGCCAGGGGGCACTGTTAACGGAATTTCCGTTGGGTGTCAATCCGGAGGGCGGCAACTTCCCGGCGCGCAACCGCATTATTTCGGGTCTCTCGCTCGGTGTGCTGATCACGGAAGCTCCCCAGCAGAGCGGGGCACTCATCACGGCGAATTTTGCGCTCGAACACGGACGTGACGTTTTTGCCGTACCCGGGAACATTTTCTCTGCGGGGAGTGCTGGTGTCAATAAGCTCATCCAGGATGGAGGAGCGCGCCTGGTGACCAACGTCAATGACATTCTGGAGGCGCTCAATCTGTTCATGGTGCCCCAACATGTGGAGATGCAAGCTGCGCTACCCGACAATGCTGAGGAGCGTACGTTGCTGGCGCTGCTCAGCCATGAGCCGTGTCACGTGGATGACCTGATCCGTACGTCGGAATTGCCGACAAAGACTGTATCGGCCACGCTGCAAATAATGGAACTGAAGGGAATGGTGAAGTCGGTGGGCGGGATGCAGTTTGTGCTGGCGAGGTAGAAGAAACTGATCTCATGCGCCCACTCGTGGGCAGTCACAAAATAACGTAACTATTCAGGCCTCCTATTTTCTTGATTCCTCAGCGCCACAGGTGGCGAGGCGTCCTGAATAGTTACCATTCTTCTTTGCTAGAGATCGCGCATAGCCTCAACTACCGGGCGACGAGACGCCGCCTGAGCGCCCACAACCGCGAGCACCATAGAAGCGACCGCCGCCACTACTAACACAAGCAGGTATACCCATGGTACAGCCAGCACCTCCGGCGGCGGATCGAAGACTCCAGTCAGCACCGTCACCAGCATCTGAGCAATACCAAACCCCAGTGCTACACCTATCACGCAGCCTCCCACCTGAATCAACACCCCTTCGCTCCACAGGAACGCGCCAAGTTGATTGCCCTTCGCACCCAATGCTGCGAGGATTGCAAATGTCCGTCGCCGTTCAGCCAATCCGAGCGCCAGAATCAAGCCCATTGCCCCGGCCACCAGCAGGACCGCAAATACCAATTCCAAACTGGTCAGCCCATGCAGATCCACCGCAGTCAGACTGGAATTGATCAAGTGTTGCGTCGAATTGATATCCGTGACCCTGGCCCCTGCGAGCGAACTTACCACCGCACGCGCCCGGGCTGCCACATCGGCCGGATTGCCATCGACACGCATCAGCACAATCTCCGCAGCATTCGCGCCAGTCTGCTGGGCGAGGTAGCTCGCATTGGCCACCAGGAAGGAATCATGCGGTGCTGTAGGGAACTCTCGCACGACTCCCAGGAAGTGGAACGGCACCACATGGTACTGGTGATCCTGCGTATTCTGCAAGCGGAGATTGATCCTGTCACCCAGGTTCAACTGGAAGTCGGTCACCGTCTCCTGAGAGACCAGTACTCCATCTGGATGGCTGGCCAGGGCTGCCAGCGTGGCCTGCGCATCTCCGCCTCCAAAGAAGGCATTGGACATGTTGGTCGCCTCACCGATGTGGGTTGGATCGATCCCATAGATATCTTGCAGATCGTTGCCAACGTAGGCAAAGCGATGCAGCATCGACTGTGCAGCAGCAACGCCAGGCAACGTTTGCAGTTGCGATAGCATGCTGCCGGGAGCCGAAGCCGTAGGACCGGTTACCGTGACATCGGCTCCATTGGTAAGTTCCGCATCCACACGGGCCTGGGCATTATAGGTCGTATTGAAAACAGCGGTGGATATCGCAAAGGAAAATGCCAGCGCTACCAGCACCATACCCTGGGCCACTCGCCTATACTGCCGACCCAGGGATGCGGCAACCACACCGGAAAGTTTTCGCGCAATGGGACGGAGTATACCGGCCAATACACGACGACCTCGCTCGAGCCCCCATCCCCACAGGCGCATCGACAGCAAAGCCACGCCAATCCAGAGGCAGAACGGAGCGAGAAATGTATCGTAAGCCACCGCTGTTTCCGGTACACCTTCTGGAGCCAACACCACCTGGTAGCCAGTACTGGCTGTCCGCCAGAACACGATGGCAGAGGCAACTAAAATGATCACATCGAGATAGATGCGCTGCCAAAGAGGCTTACGCCCTCGGCCTACCACGGCTCGTGCGGCCATCACTGTAGAATGGCGTGCTTGTACCCAGGCAGGATAGAGCACAGCGACGACTGCCAGTAGAAGACCAACAAGCGCTGCACTGGCCGTCCAGAGGATCGTCGTCGTATCCAGCAGCACTCCAACGGGCGGACCTATTTTTATATTCATTGCCCCCGCAGCTATTGCAGCCAGTATGATGCCCAGCACCACGCCGCCAATACCTACGATCAACGCTTCCACAGTCTCCAGGCGCAGGATCTGCGCAGTGGAAGCCCCACGGGTGCGTAGCAGCGCTTGCTCCTGTTGGCGACGCTCCGTACCCGAAGCTGCAACCGCCAGCGTGAGTAGGATTGCCAGGAGAGCGCCCGGCAGCCCCAGGAACAAGAAAAGCACAAGTGCATAGAGTGCGTCCTGGCGTACTCCATCTAGACGCGCCGCCAGATTGTCCCCAACAATACCACTGCCAGCAATGCGCGCCTCGAGGTTATGTGCCAGCTGCTGCACATAATGTGCGGCAGCGTTGGGGTCGGCAGGTAGTGTATGAGCGATCCTGACGTGGAGTTGCATGCGCACCGAATCGGGACGCACGCTCGCCTGGTGGTCGAAGAGCTGGTGCCAGCGGTTACTGGGAAGTATCAATACATTGTCCGGTGGTGCTTGTGGGGCTGCGCCCGCCGGGACACCGACGGCCTGGAAGAGCGAATCCGCATTAGGCAGGTCGACAACGCCATCGACTTTCACCTTCACAGGTGGCAGGCCCACTCGCAGGATGGTCACAGTATCACCGACCGTCACATGCAGATTTGCGGCTGTCTGCTGTGCCACGAGTACACCGTCCAGCGATCCAATCAGTGAGCGGATCTCAGTCGGAAAGGTCTGCCGGTAAAGCGAGCTGATTCCCAGAACCTTGCCAGGGCCTGTTGTCTGCACCGTACCAACCGTGCTAGCGGTGAAACCACCGGTGTTGGCATAGCCCACTTCCTCTAATGCCGTATACGCAGTGGACTTGCCGATTGCGCTGGTGACCGCGTTAACATCAGTGCCGGGAACAAGTTGGACTTGCCAATCAACAGGCACATCTGCGATCGCCCGTTGCGTCATCGACGCGCTACTTGCAGCAATAAATGCTCCAATCGACGTCAACAGCGCAACAGTGACCGCGACACCCACGATCGTCCCCAGCAAGCGACCGGTGCGATGAGCAAGTAAGCCTTTCAGCCAGAGCATCATAAGCATCAAGCATGTACCTCCAGGGTGCCGTGTTGCATGCGCCATACCGTGTGCATGCGTTCTGCTACTGTCATGTCGTGCGTCGCAACGAGCAGCGCGGTGTCCGTACCTTCTAGAGCGGCAAGCAGTACATCGAACAGGTGCTGTGCGGTCGGATGGTCAAGCTGACCTGTAGGTTCATCTGCCAGAATGAGCTTTGGCCCGCAGACGAGGGCCCGTGCCATTGCCACACGTTGCGCCTGCCCACCGGAGAGTTCTTCAGGCAACTTCTCTGCGAGCGACTCCAACCCGATGCGTTCGAGCATATCAAGAGCAGTGGCGTGGGCCTTTTCTGCACTAACCTGCCCAAGCAGTAGAGGTATTTCCACGTTTTCTACAACCGTCATCGGAGCAAGCAAACTCTGCGTTTGAAACACGAACCCGATTTTCCCTGGACGCAGCGTTTCCCTTGCTCCGAGTGCCGGCCAGGCGAGAATGCCAGATGTAGGCGTGTCGAGTCCCCCCAGCAGGTGCAGCAGAGTGGACTTCCCGCTGCCAGAAGGCCCCACCAGGGCTATGCGGTCACCGGGCATAATCGCACAGGTAGCAGAGACGAGCGCCAACACCGGCGTGTTGCCACGTCGATAGACGCGTCCACCGTTTTGTATGTAGGCAAGCACTTCAGGCATTGATGACCCTCCCATCCAGCAAGCGCACGATGCGGTCTGCATGCGCTGCCAGTACATCGCTATGTGTGGCAATCAGTGTCGCACCGCCATCTCTACGGCGGACCTCCAGCAGATCCAGGATCTGCTTTTCAGTTTCTGCATCAACCTCACCGGTTGGCTCGTCGGCCAGGAGCACCTTCGGCTCGGTGGATAACGCAACCGCTAGAGCAGCACGTGCCGCCTCTCCACCCGAAAGCTGGGAAGGGAGCGCATAGCGACGATCATGCAGGCCAACCTGGTCGATGAGCTTGCTCAGCCGTTGCTTGTCGAACTTGCGTGCCAGTCGCATCTGTAGACACATATTATCGTTGACGGAAAGGTGCTCGAACAGGTTGCGCGACTGGAGCAAGATACCGATCTGGGCAGCACGCATAGCTGCGCGTTCGGCTTCGGGTCGGCGTGTCAAGCGCTTTCCCATCAGTTTCACATGCCCACCATCCGGCTCGTCAAGCCCGACGAGACAGTTCAGCAGCGTTGATTTGCCGCTGCCTGACGGCCCGATGACGGTGACGATCTCGCCTGCTTCGACATACAGGCTCACCCCGCGCAATGCTAGCGTTTCCTCTTCGCCAATATGGTAAAAACGATACAGATCAAAGGCTTCGATAATGCGCATACTACACCCACTTGAAACTACCCGACATGAACCTCCACTGATCAACGTTATCAGAACCCAGCGGAGCCCAGAGGGCGAGGGTAGCCAGCTTACCAGCGTGAAAGAAGAGATAGGCGTTATTTTCGAGACGTACCTGTTTGCCGGTCACCGGATTGGGATCGGAGTTCGAGGTATAGACGATGAGCACGGCCGGGTTGCCGTGAACCTGCACATTCTGTGCGCACACATCTCGTACCTCATGTCCTAGTTGTGCCAGGACCGCTTGGTTCGTGCTCACGCTGTCAGCAGTCGGTGCATTCGATGCATTTGTAATAAAGATCTGCACCCCATCCAACTTACTGACGAAACGCGCATCTGCCGCATTAGTCGTCCGTGCCCAGCCCTCCGGCACCTGGAGTTGATAGCCTCCAAGCGAAGATTGATAGCTCACAAATACCTGGCTGTCTGGTATATCACCGGCTTGATTCTGGCTATCAGGAGAAGGTGCCGCAGGTGGTAGGCTACACGAGCTAGATACTTTTACATTCAGTGTCGAAGTCGGCGTTGAAGTCGATGACGTTGTCGGCGGTACACTAGCCGGTGTAGATGATGTGGTCAATGACGTGCTTGTTGGGGGCGATGACGTACTCGGCGGGGCACTACTCCCCCCACATCCGCTGAGAAGGAACAGGCCCAAAGCCAGCACAATGAATAGTATGCTATTTGTTACTCTTGTCATACTCATAAAACACTCCTAGTTGTCTGTAGCCATTATTTCCTATTTCGTTCGGATTTCTGAGGAGCCTGCTCAGAAGAGGAACCCTCTTCTCTACTCCAGCAGAGAAGGAGGGCCACGGTAAAGGTCGAGCCTTCTCCGGCCTGACTCTCCACTGTCACCGAGCCTCCATGGGCTTTGACGATCCAATCTACAATCGAGAGCCCCAGTCCGCTATTTCCTCCTGGGGTGTGTATTCGTGCAGGATCAACCCGATAGAAGCGGTCAAACACATAGGGCACATGCTCTGGGGCAATGCCGATCCCCATATCACGGACGACGAGCAATGCCTGCCCCTGCCTGGCCTGGACCGAGACAAAGACCTGTCCCCCTGCATTATTATAGCAGATCGCATTCTCCAGCAGGTTCATGACGACCTGCATCAGACGGGCCTCATCCCCTCGCACTCTCATCGGTTCGGTGGCCGTCACCTCAACGGTCACCTGGTACTGTGCCGCCACCATGTCCACGGCGCCAACAACCGCCTCTACCAGCAGATCGAAGCGTATGGCCTCCTCTTCCAGGCGAACCTGCCCATCGTCTGCACGGGCTAAGGCTAACAGATCGCTAATGAGACGCCCCAGGCGTTCCGCTTCATTGTGAATCGTCTGAAAGACGTCCGCATACTCCTCTGCTGTGAAGACCTGCAGCAGAGCCAGCTTAGCCTTACTACGAATGACCGTTATGGGCGTGCGCAGTTCATGGGAGGCATCAGCCACAAAGCGGCGTTGGCGCAGGAACGCTTGCTCTAGATGCTCAATCATCTCATTCAAGGTCACGGCCAGGTGCCGCAGCTCGTCGTGTGCCCGAGGCAGGGGAACCCGCTGGCGCAAATCGCCCCCCTTAATGATCCGAGCCGTCCGAGTGAGTCGATGAATAGGCGCAAAAGCACGCCCGGCTAACCAGAAACTCACCAGAGCACCCAGCATCAGGATGAGTGGGGTGATAAAGAGCAAATCGATGAGTACATCATGCAGCGTGGCCTGCACCTCGGTGAGCGAGGTGGCGACCTGCACGACGCCGAAGATCTGCCCGTCCTGGGTTAAGGCTCGACTGTAGAGCCGCACCGGTTGTCCATCGACGGTCGTAATGGTTCCCTGCCAGGGAACGCCATGAAGAGGTTGGGTGACGCTTTGAGCCGGAACCAGCAGGGTCCGAAAAGCTGGAGTGGTTCGAAAGGGAACACCTTGCCCGTTGAGCACACGCACCAGCACTCCCAGGTTGACATCGCCAGGAGGCACATGCGCTCTCTGATAAGCAGTGTCGAAGCCAGGCAGGTCGGCGGTTGCGTCCTGGATGCTGAGAACTCCCCGTTCCTCCGTAATATCGCCAGCAACCTGCTGCGCTTGCAGTTGCAGGGCCGTGTCCAAACTACCGGCCAGCGTCGTCTGAAACCGGAGATAGAACAGGATCCCAGAGAGCCCCATCAGGCTGGCAAAGACGACGCTATACCAGAGCATCAACTGTAGACGAATGCCCAGAGGCCACAGACGACCGAGCGCTTTCATGGTTCGGGCTCCTTTAACTGGTACCCTGATCCGCGAATCGTGTGAATCAGGTTTGGTTCGCCTGCGGCACAGAGCTTCGTGCGCAGGTAGCGAATGTAGACCTCAACGATATTGGAGAGATGTTCAGCATCAACATCCCAGACATGCTCAGCGATCAGGGTTCGACTCAAGACCTGGCGAGGATGATACATGAGATATTCCAAAAGCGCATATTCCTTGCCAGAAAGCGGAATGAGGCGCTCACCTCGCCGTGCCTCGTGCGTACGGGTATCGAGGGTGAGGTCCAGGAAGTGTAGCACCGTCGTCTTCTCTTCGCTCCTGCGTCGCAGCAACGCCCGAACCCGCGCCTCTAATTCCAGTAAATCAAAGGGCTTGGCCAGATAGTCATCAGCCCCCACATCGAGTCCTCGCACCCGCTGATCGACCTCACCAAGGGCGGTGAGGAACAAAATGGGCATCCTGCGCTTCCGATTGCGCAAGTGCTCACAGACCTCCAGGCCGCTGAGCCCAGGCAGCAGGATATCCAGGATCATGAGATCGTACGACGTCGTTAATCCAAGGGCGAGTGCATCCTCGCCGTCAGCTACCAGATCGACGACGTATGAGCAGCGCTCCAGGCCCTTTTTCAGATCTGGTCCCAAGGCCGGATGATCTTCTGCCACAAGAATACGCATAGATCGGTTCTCCTAATTAGCAGGTCAGGTCATGACCCCCTCTCCTGCTCTCACTGTAGCGCACCAAGATGAGACCAAGATGAGTGTCGCAGAAATTAGCCCCGCGTTCTCATATCTGTCTCATATTGAGACCGTATGATGAGAAAAGCTTCCAGCAATGAGAGACGAACAGGAAGTCCCTCATCAGAAAGGATGGCGGACAGGTGATTGTCGTTGGGGAAGGTCCGTCATTATGTATACGATCAGGCAAAGGTTTCCGAATACCTTGTTGTCAGGTTTCTCAATAACGAAAACAAAGATGACAGGAGAAGAATACAGTGGATGTTGTAGTTGAATCGGTAAAACTTGCCTCAAAACTACACAGTCGCCAACGCAAGAAAAAGTCTATTGTTCCTGATATTCCCTATATGGGTCATCTGATGGAGGTTGCAGGGATCGTACAGGCGAATGGTGGTGACGAAACCACTGTAGCAGCAGCTCTGTTGCATGATGCCATTGAGGATCAAGGAGCAGAAGCGCGTGAACAAATTCGCGAAAAATTTGGGCAAGAGGTTCTTGCTATCGTCGAAGCCTGTACTGAGAGTGAGACGTTTCCCAAGCCATCCTGGAGGAAACGTAAGGAAGGGTATCTCAAACTGGTAGAAATGGCATCGTTACGCGCGCTTTTGGTGATGGTTGCAGACAAGTTGCAGAATAGTCGAGCCTTGTTACGACGACTGAAATTGGAAGGCGCGGAGGGTTGGAGCAATCCCAGCCGAGAAGAGAAGTTGTGGTATACACAAAGTCTTCTTGAAGCAATGCGTCGTCGTCTGAGGCAATTGGAACAGGAGACTGACCATCCAACGCTGGTGAGTCTCTCCCTGCTCATTGATGAGTACGCCGAAGTGGTTGCTGCATTGACACACTACTAGTACTGCTTTGTTAGTTTCTATGGGGCAGATTTCACTCAAGCCTGGTGGCAAGCTCATTACTCTTGCATAGACTGTCAAAAAGCGGTTTCTGCCGGTTGGCTTGTAGAGCCGACCGAACCACTTTTCACACAGTCTCTAACATAGCCGTCCTACTGTGTGCCCAATCACATAGTATGCTATGCTAAACGCTGTGATCACCAGGAGATCCGCAAGGAAACTTCGCCAGGGCTTGTAGCTATATCCTGCAAGTGGAAAGAGAAACCAAGAAAAGGCTACTGTGGCTTCATACGTGGTTTGCGCTACTCATGGTTAATTCCCCCAGTGAAACCAGAGGAGAGCAGTAAAGATTTGCGTCTGCCACACCTTCCAGGAGGTCCTTGCAGTCCCTGGAAGCATATTCTCTCCCAGCAGTGCAGGTGTCAATAAGCTCATCTAAGAAGTGCCAAGATCTATTCCATGACCTCTGGTTTTGCCGTCCCTTTTGGTCGTGGACGTATGGGGATCAGCAAGACCAGGACGAGAGCCACAATGGTAATGGCCAGGGTGAATAAAAAAGCATCGTTAATCCCCAGCATATTGGCCTGTTGTTGCAACTGCTGGATGAGAAGCTGTACGGCGGCGGCTGTTGCGGCCTGGGGGCTTGTAGCGCCACGTGCCATGAAGAATGTGCTCTGTTGTTGCAGCAGCGCCCCAGTTGGGGAGGTTGCTGTCACCAACTCCGCCAGGTGGGCGTAGTGGATACTGGTCTGTGTCTGGACCAGGGGTGCCAGCACTGCCACACCCATCGAACTAGCAACGGCGCGTATCACCGAATTGAGCGAATTCGCCTGCGACAAATCCTGCGGTTTGATGTCCGAGAGCAGTGCAAGGGTCAATGGCTGTATGGCGAGTCCTATTCCAAAACCACGGAGGATGAGCAGCAACTGGAGTTGCGAGAAAGGTGTCTGGAGCGAGACGAACGAGAAGCGCCAGAGGGCGAAGGCCAGGATGAGCAGGCCTGGAATGACCACCGCCTTCACCCCGATGCGGTCGACCAGCTGTCCTCCGACGACCACCGCGACCATCGAGGCAAGCGCCTGTGGCAACAGCAGTACGCCTGCCTCGTAGGCGGTCTGTCCGCGCAGGTTTTGCAGGTAGATCGGAACCAGGAACAGGCCCCCGAAGAGGGCGAAGATGACGAAGACGAAGGCCAGGTTGCCGATGCTGAAGGGCATGTTGGCAAAGAGACGGACATCCAGCAGGGGCTGCCTGCCGCGGCTGGCGGTCACCAACTCCACGACCACAAAGATGACTAATGAGACGATGCCACCTGTGAGAAAGCCCAACACAGTGGTGGAGCCCCAGCCATCCTTACTGACATCGGAGAAGGCATAGAGGATAGCGGCCAGGCCTGCGGCTGAGAAAACGAAACCCAGAAGATCAAAGTGGGTATTGGCATCGGGCCGGAACTCCCGCAAGAGGAAGAATCCCATGACAAAGCCCACGATGCCAATCGGGACGTTGACGTAGAAGATCAAGGGCCAGCCAACGGAGGTGACGATGTAGCCCCCAAGGGTCGGGCCTAGAGCAGGCGCCAACAGGATCGGAATGCCCAGCGCGCCGACCGCAGCCCCGCGCTCCTCAGGTGGAAACTCGCGATAGAGCAGGGTGAACGACATTGGGATCAGGGATGCGCCGACCGCACCCTGCAACAATCGGAAGGCGATCAGCACCTGCAAGCTCCACGCCAGACCACAGAGGGCGGAGCAAAGCGTAAACAGTGCCAGAGCCCCCAGGTAGAACCGTTTGAGTCCCAGCAGCTCTGACAAGAACGGGGTGAGCGGCGTTGCCATCCCTTCCGCCAACGTATAGCCGGTAGCCACCCACTGCACGCTGTCCAGTGGCGCGCCAAAGGCGGATTGCAGGCGCGGGATGGCAATGTTGACGATAGTGGTATCCAGGATAACCATAAAGAGCCCAAAGATGACTGCTATGGCGACAAGCCACTTGTAGGGCAAAAGGCCTTGATCTCACTAACCCTGGAAAAAGGCTACGAGGCCGTGACCATTCGTGACATCACAGAGCGCGCGGATATCGGGTACGCCACCTTTTTTCGTCACTATCGTGACAAGGACGAGCTGTTGCAGGATGTCCTGGACGTCGTCCTGGCTGAACTCATCGACCTGCTTTGCCCGGCAACACCTGATGCTGATCCGGCAGCCATTGGGGTTCTGCTGTTTCGCCATATCCAGGAGCAGAGCGAAGCGGTTCGTGTGCTGATAGGGAGCCACACACTGCTTCCGCGTCTCATTGAGGCTGCCACGCAAAACATCGTGAAGGATTATACACCACGTCCAGACAGTGGTGTGCCACTTGAGATTGCGGCCCATCATATCGTGACCTCAACCATCTCACTCATCCAGTGGTGGCTGGATCATCACATGCCCTATCCACCGGAGCTGATGGGGAAGATCTATCACGAATTAATTGTGCGCCCAACCATCTCGGTGGCATTCTCCTCCTGCAACAGTGTTCACAAAGATTGAGCAAGCAAATAATGGGATCATGCAGCTAAGAAGGCCAATGAGGGCTTCGCTCCTCGCTTCATCTGACACAGGGAGGGTCTCGTACTAGCGTCGGAAGATCCACAGCACGAGATTGATGAGAATGGTCAACACAATGCTCACGATGATGCAGGTGACAATCGGGAAGAAGAACGTGCTGCTCCCACGACGGATCACGATATCGCCTGGTAATTTCCCAAAGAGTGGAAGGTTTCCCAGTGCAATGAGCAAAACGCCAACGAGAGCGATGATGACAGCAAAGAGCACCAGGAGTTTCCCGAAGCTGCTGAGATCAAACGGTGACATGCGTATCCACCTCCTTTTCGTCCGTTCTTCAGATTGCCACAAAACTGTATGCTCTCCAGATCGGGCAGTCTGCAAGCAACGAGTAGTTTTCTTTTTCCTTCTCACTTGTATCTACGAGAGGAACGGGAGGAGGTTGTACGTGCTCTCTTTGGGCTATGTCACACAAGTAATCAAAGGTGACGGGACAGGAATTAGGTATAGATCTTCACACAACATAGAGCACCCATGAGAGAGTCCCATGCTTTCTTGCCCCTTCA
>Ga0099828_10002573_pt1 | contig 12521 bp, 11 predicted proteins | sample CZO8metaG_2_FD_79338 | JGI IMG/M metagenome (GOLD analysis project Ga0099828, IMG submission 79338) | Vadose zone soil microbial communities from the Eel River Critical Zone Observatory, Northern California, USA - CZOApr15con2H1.8 metaG | ecosystem: Environmental > Terrestrial > Soil > Vadose...
AGAACCCGAGAGAGGGCTGACCCTCGCAATTTCCTCAGACCATGAGGGCCTAGTGAGATTCGGAAAGATCTATTTCGAATTCCTCTGGGACAACTCTAAACCCGTCTAGGAAGCTCTAGTTCCAATATGCCGTCTTGAGGGAGACGATTTTTCGAAATGATTAAGGGGCCGAAGCCCACTTATTCTCCAAAGAGTTCGATTCTTCTTGAAGCCTTCCCGTGCCAAATGGATCCTACCACTTTTTTCTCTGGCAATGCTGGTATTGCCTCAAGTCGCAGGCGTTACACCACCGGCCGGAGTGAAAGCTGGTGACTGGGCACATTACGTCGTCACCCAGAAAGTCACTGGGAATGCGGCTCTCGTAAAGAGCTTCGTCGACCAATACAGCGCTTACGCGAACACCAGCTATGTGAGCCTGAACGTGACCCAAGTCGTAGGGGGGTCGAACGTTAGCCTGACCTTAGATATCCATCATACAAATGGCACCATCGCAAGGAGTAATCAGACGGTCGACGTGAGCCTAGGTGTTACAAACGACAATCCACCGCTTGTAATAATGCAAAATATGACTGCGCTGACATACCTATCAAATGGCAACTTCTCCTATGTTCCTAGGACCATTAACAATCTTGACGTAGACTCTCCTCCCGGAGGCAACTCCTCCGCCCTACGGTATTCTTGGGATGAGTTTACAGGAATATTGTTGAGCGAGCAGTTCGTGTACGACATGGCGAATGCAACCAGCACCGGGACGTTCACTTTCACTCTTGTTATGACCGCGACAAATCTCTGGCACTATGTCCCCCCGAAGCCTACGCTGAACAGCCCTACACCCGTGCGGCCATCCGGGTTGCAGTTTCTCGAGCTATACGCGCTCGCCGGAGTCATCGGATCCCTAACCGTGGGAGTAGTGGCATATACTTTGAAGAGGTCACCCAAAACTAAGGGTCCTTCTCGAATTAGTGCGCGAGATTCGCGGAGGAGTGGTCGAGAGAAGAACCGGCAGAAGAAGACCACGAACGAATAGTACCGGTCATGTGTTTCAGGACCAGTTGACGGCGGAAAGCTTTTGGGTAGAGTGATAAAACGCGTGTCGTGCTCCGGTGGTGTAGCCCGGTTTAGCATAGCGGCCTTAGCCTAGGAAATGGGTGGCCAATCGAGCTCGGCTGGGTAAACGGCAGAGAAACGCATGTCTCTTGAGCCGTTGATCGCGGGTTCAAAAGCGGCTCTGGCTGCGGAGATTCCCGCCCGGAGCACCATAACGAAACGCGGGGGTACCATAGCCAGGTCAAATGGGCAGTGGACAGATACAGTCGGTCCGCCTTGGGCTTAGGACCCTGTGGCGAAGGCCTTCGTGGGTTCGAATCCCACCCCCCGCACCACGTTACACCTCATAGCTACTAGTTCACCTGGAGTGCTCGTTTGGCTTTTCTGCGATATCTTCCAACCAGTAAGACCCCTATCAGGCTCGCGCTAAACAGGCTTACAACTGCAGTGGGAATGAAGAGGGGATCGGGGGGGAGGTCCGGCTGCCAAAGACTGGTGGAAGACATAACCACGTGCAGAACTACCGTACCGTTCAGGGTCTTGACTATCTCAGTGAACATTCCCGAAGAGTTGTCCCAGTAAAAGTCCTCGAAACTGGTTGTGGGAGTCGAGGTGTAGATCTGCGATGAGTTTTGCGCGTGTACGTGGGCTATCTGCCGACTTGAGGAGACATAAGGGCGAGCGGTGATGTCCTGTATGGTCAGATTCTGGTAGTGATGATCACCTGGGTACACTGAATCTCCGACAAGTTTCTGCGGCGAAACCACAAAATAATGGCCAGACGAAGGAACCTGCGGCCCTGTTGAAATGCTAACGACGAATGTGTCTGTAGACGTATGGCCGTCCGAGAACGTGTCGAGATCGCTTAAGGTGACGTTAGCGCCATCAACTTTCTGCACGGTAAAGAGGGCGTCGACCGTTCCCTCTGACTGGTTTCCGGATAGAGAATAATGAGCCCACTGGCCAGGGGACAACGCTGGCGAAACCCCGTGCACATTTCCTACAGCTAACAACGATACCGGGAATAGCAACGTGGAGAAGAGTAGAAAAGAGACGCTTATCAGATCCCGGCTATTCGTCAGGTATCGAAGACGTTTAGAAGTAATGCGCTGATCCAACATCCACCACGCTCTCTCAAAATACAATAATTGACAGTCTGACGATCCTTTCAACTGAGACAGTTGAAGAATCGAAACTCAAAAACGTAACGGTCGCGTACACCGATAACTCGCTTGAAAAAGAGAGCGCGAATCACAAGGAGCGTTTTTCTCTGCCTTTTTGCGAAGTCCTTTTCAGCCATTGGTCAGGACATTCTTATAGAGGAGGCATCCCCAACTAAAGATAAGGGCTTAGAGCGGACTGACACGTGGGCTCTCGCTACACAATATTGCGACTGATACTCATTCTTTCTGTCTTGTTGATTACTGCTAACACGATCACCGACGCCCGAGCGCAGGGATCAGTAAACGTCAGCATCACCCAGCCAATGGTGACGTTGGACTATCACGTTTCGCTTCAAGAGAACGCTACCACTCTCTCGAACGCAAATGTCGTTCTAGACTCATCGAACTCGTCACAATCCCCGCTTGTCAATTCACTGCAAGGGGCAATACAGCGACTTGTTGCGGGAGCGATCATTGACCCTACAACGTTCAGTTTTACAGCAAGCGTAAGGCAACAGCGCCAGAACTCCAGCACGTGGATAATGAGCGAGAATTTCACACTCAGGATTACAGGGGCTGCCTCGGACAAGCCGGGGACTACGAGTTACAATCTCGGCCTTGTGGCGATGAATATGTCGGACTCTCTTAAGTTTGGTGGAATCGAGTTCAACAATGTTGGACCTACATATCTCGTTGGTCCGATAAATTCCCAGCCTTCGAGCACTACATTCTATCTTGATCGATCTCTAGTTCGTGGAGGACCGTACCTTAACCCTGTCATACCTAGCCTCACGACGCAAAGGTTCAGTCTTCTAGACTTCTCGTGGATACCCAAGATTTCTGACTGGACGCATACCTACAAACCCCTCGATACGTCATCAAGCTGGACCCTTAATCCGGGGATTGACAGGCCGGGTCTGCCGTACAATCTGACTATGGGAATCAAGTCTCCTGAGGGCACTCTTCTAACTTCTCGAGTAGCATTCTACAACCTAAGTCTTCAGCTCACTGCACCAGCTAGAGCTGTCGCGAATGGTTCAATCATATCCTTCCCCGTCTCCGCAACAACCGATTTTGTCATGCCAACCATCGTAGGCGCGACCGTAGTTTTGGCGGCGGGATCCTTTCTCGCCGAGAAAAGATTAGTCAAGCCTGCGGGACAATACAAGAAGAAGCGAAAACAATAGACCTTGCAGTCTACCCCTTCTTGATCTTGTAGCTAAGCCCCACCAGCAACAGGAGAGCAGCGATCGGAAAGATCCACATTCTGAGAACGAAGAGGCCCTCGAACAGACCTACAACGATGACGAATCCTAACGAGAGCCCAAGAATACCTGTGAAGAAGCCGCCGCTCCTGGCATTATCGAAATGCCTTGCATAGCCGCTTCTTTTGATAATGATCAAGATGACCAGAACGGACCCAAGGAAGCCCCCCAGAAACCCAACTAACCATGTACAAGTCCAAGGTAAACCAGAAGAAATGGATACACGAAGAGGATTGCCAGAGCGAAAAAGCCCGCGCTGGATTTGACCCGACCAACGGTTCCCATCCATACGCTCTTGGGTTTTGACCGGGGCTTGTATATTGTAGGATCCAATTCCCAGAGCTTGTTCTTGCTGTTTTTCCTCTGAGTTACCCATGAATGAAACACCATTTCACGTAAGAGTATCTCATTGTGATTCGGTTCGGAAAAGTCGATAGATTTCCGGGAACCGCGGCAGGTGATTGGTTATGTGTAAAGGTGGCAGGCGACGAAGTGATCCTTCTCCGCCTCGATCAATGGCGGTTCCTCGGTCGAGCACCTTTCATGGGCGTACGGGCATCGGGTCCGGAACCGGCATCCTGACGGGGGATCGACTGGGCTGGGAATCTCACCGCTGATGACATCTTTCGTCCGTTTCGACTCCGGGTCCGGGACGGGGACTGCGGCGATGAGGGCTTGAGTATATGGATGAAGCGGCCCGTCGACGACCTTGTCTGAGGTGGAGAGTTCCATCACCTTTCCCAGGTACATAACCGCGACCCGGTCGGCAATGTGTTTGGCCAGCGCGAGATCATGTGAGATGAAAATGATCGATGCGGAATGTTTCTTGACCATGTCGATCATCAAGTTGACAACCTCCGCTCTGATTGAAACGTCGAGCATCGAGACAGGTTCGTCTGCGACTACGAAGCTCGGGTTCAAGATGAATGCTCTCGCAACTGCTACTCTCTGCCTTTGTCCGCCGCTCAGCTCATGAGGAAAGCGGTACAGGAATTCCTCAGGCGGAACAATCTCTACTTCAGTTAGCACTTGTTTGACCCTTTCTTCGACCTCTTCCTCGCTCTTAGCTATTTTCTGAACTCGTAGGGGTTCGGCGACGATCTCCTTGATTATCATGCGGGGATTGAGGGATTCGAAAGGATCCTGAAAGATTATTTGCATCTCACGCCTCAGGGGCTTCAGCTCTCTCTGCGAGAGCTTTGTGATGTCCTTCCCGTGGAAGAATATGCTCCCGCTCGTGGGGTCGACAAGCCTCAGCAGGACCTTCCCAAGAGTCGTCTTTCCGCTCCCACTCTCGCCGGCGAGCGCGAAAATCTCTCCTTTCTTGAGAGAAAAACTCACTAAATCAACTGCTTTGACGTTCATTTCGTTCTTGGAGAAGAGAGTTTCCACGAATCCTCTTCGAAGAGGATACCACTTCCGGATATTCTCGACGCGTAGCACTTCGTCCGCACCCATTTGAGGTATAGACTCTGTTGTGGAGATGTTCTGGTCAACCGGGGGGACTTCGGAACTCATCACTTTCACTTTCCATTAGTGATAGAGGTGGCAGGAAACGGTGTGCCCTTTATCGCCGTGTTCCTCCAAGATCGGTTCGACACGCTTGCACACGTCCATAACATAGGGACAGCGCGGATGGAACCTGCAGCCCGCTGGAGGATTCAACAGGTCGGGTGGCGAGCCGGGTATTGAAGTCAATCGCACCTTTTCGCCTTTGATGCTCGGGAAGGCCTTGATGAGTCCTTGAGTATAGGGATGCTTTGGATCCTTGAAGATCGTCACGGCGGTGCCATACTCTACTATTCTTCCAGCGTACATGATCGCGACTTTCTCGCAAGTCTCCGCGATAATGGAGAGGTCGTGACTAATGAGTATCATCGACAAACCAAGCTTGTCCTTTAGGTCTCGAAGGAGCCTGAGAATCTGAGCTTGAACAATGACATCGAGAGCCGTTCCAGGCTCGTCCGCAACAACAAGAGTCGGATCCGCGGCCAAGGCCATCGCGATGAGAGCTCGCTGCCTCATTCCTCCGCTGAACTCGTGGGGGTAGTTATTGGCCCTTGAGGGTTCTATTCCGACTGTCTCGAGAAGTTTAGCGACGCGTTCTTTGACGTCAGAGTTTGCGACCTTGGGTTCGTGTGTCTTTATTGCTTCCGCGATCTGGTCGCCTACCTTGAACACGGGATTGAGTGCATTCATAGCGCCCTGAAAAACTATCGATATACCCTTCCAGCGAACCTGCCGCATTTCCTTCTCCGAAAGGGGAACTAGGTCTTGGCCAGAGAGGATTATCTTTCCTTTACGTATTTTTCCACCGGGCGGGAGTATCTTGAGGAGAGAGAGGGCGACGGTGCTCTTGCCGCAACCAGATTCGCCGGCCAGCCCCATGGCTTCCCCTTCTTCGACTTCGAATGAGATGTCTTCGGCCGCTCTTACCCAGCCTCTGAGAGTTTTGTAGTTGGTGGTTAGCCCTTCTACGCTGAGGACAGCCATTAGCACGCCGTACCTTGTAAAAATGGAGCGGTCGGCGTTCGAATTAAGCTTTGGGGCTTTTGAAGGTCATGATACTGGAATCTCCTGTTCTTTTGTCGTTGTCATTACGCCATAGACCGGGTCGAGGAATGAGTTGACGACCGTGAGAAGGACCACATGTGCGTCCACGCTCCCGTTGTATGTCTGATTGAACATCTGGAATGATATAGACTGTGTCGAGTTGAGGTTCAGAAAGAGATCGGTACTAACAGTCGATGTTGGGTTTAGAGGTCTGTCAAGCACATTATTAACTAGGAGATTCTGTTTCGGGCTCTGAAAGACCGACTCGTTCACGTTTCCAGCGTGAAGGAAAAAGAGAGCGATATCGAACCGTCCCAGGGTGAACCCCGAGTAGTTCGTTGGATTCGTTGCTGACACGCTGATTCGAACAACGATTTCACCTGTGATGAGATCTTTGGTTACTCTAACAGCGTTAACTCTAGTGTTGTTGCTCCCCGAGTCAAGGATTGCGGACCGACCTTGCCAGTAGTAGCTATCGTAGTTTAGAGATTCAAAGAGGATGAACCCGAGAGATAATAGGCTGATGCCTACGAAGAGTGCTACAAGCGCGGTTCGCATAGTTAGCTTCATTTAGATCAGCCTGAAACAGGACGACGAGCACATACGGCCTATTTGAAAGAACGTCTGGCACTTTACGGGCGTCCGCTGCTTGTGACCCTTGGGTGGGGAACCTCTTTTGGTGCTGTCACGTTATGGGCGATCTTTCAAGGATTGTTAATCCCGACTTTCGCCGGCAGTCCACCGCCTGATGTGCAACCGACTGCCATGTTGAGGGTTACGCTTTACTACTCGGCAGTGCTCGGTTTGTCCATTCTATCTGGAATCTTGATCGCTGACCTCGGAATGACGATAGGAGGATTCGTGGGTTCATATGGGTTGGGAGGCCTGATAATTTTTACAGTTCTATTGGCGCCGAATATGTCGGAATCTATGCTCAGGGATCTGAATTTATTCCTGACCCGTGAAGGCCTTAACACAGCTTCAATAGACTTGACGTTCCGGGTACTCTTTCCTTTTCCCATCTTTGTGCTCCTTCTAGGAGGAATCTTAGGGGTTGCACTGGAAGAGCGATACTCCTAGTCAAAGGCTCGGACTAGCGGCGCCTACGGAGCTTCGGGTTGAAGATCTCGTCCAGCGCATATCCCAGTAGTACGAAAGACAAGGATACTAGAGCAATCGAGATCCCGGGCGGAATAACCCACCACCACGGACTCGGATGGAACTGTGCTAGGGCTTGAGATTGTTGAACGTCGGAGAACATGTTACCCCACGAGGCGACTGAGGGGTCGCTTAGCCCGAGGAAGGCCAGCGCGGCCTCCGTAAGAATTGCTCCCGGGACAGCGAGGGCGAGGTTGACGTAAGTCAAGGAAACGATGTTTGGAAAGATGTGCTTGTACATTATCCGGCCGGACCCGGCGCCCGATGCCTTCGCGGCCTCAACGTAGGGCCTCTCCCTCAGTGAGAGAACCTGTGACCGGACGATTCTTGCGAAGCCCATCCAGCCGAGGAAGCCGATGATAATGATGAGGTTGATCAAACGCTGGCCTAGAACGGCGACAAGAACGATCAGTAGCGGAAGACCAGGTATGACGAGCATCATATCGGTGAAACGCATCAATGCTTGATCGACCACCTTGCCCAGGAACCCTGCCATCATACCGACCAGCAGGCCAAGACTGATCCCGATTCCGGCCGCGCTGAGACCGACCAATAGGCTGATCCGGGATCCGTAGGCGACTTCGCTCCAGATGTCTCTTCCATGATTGTCAGTCCCGAAAAGCCCCCAGGCGGTCCCGAACAGTTTCAGCTGCAGCTGATCTATATTTGCAGACTGTCCTGGGCCGAGAGTGATTTCGATTCCATACGTGTAGCTAGATATGGATGAGAAGATTATTTGGGCGGGGTCGAATGGCGAGTCGAGCGTTCCCATATTCTTTCTAATCGAGAAGACGTCGGACTTGCTAGCGCTGTCCAGGCCAGTCTGTGCGTTCCAAGACCCGACAATTGTGTTATTGCTGTCCCAGAGGTTAAACACCTGACCGTCCAAGGCTCTTTGGATGAAAACCCTCACATGGACAGCTTCGGTGTTTGTGTAGTTGCGGGTGAAGACCGAAAAGCCGACCTCGAACCTCCTCGGTGGGCCTCGGTAAGGAAAGTTGAGGTCCTGAGAAATTGTAGCGGCTGAACGATTCACCGCATTATTGTTTACTATCTTTACGCTTCCGCCGGGGTCGCCGGGTGCGGTTTCGGTCGGATCATAGTATGCGTGTATGGGGAGTGTGTTTAGAGTCCCGTTCGGAGAGGTTAGTTTCCATTCACTTGTGAGGGATTGAGGAGAAAGGAAGCTCGGGTCTTGGCCCACAAGGATGTTCCTGCTGAAGTAGTAGCCATCGGGGAAGTTCATCACCCACTCGGGCTGCGCCAAACTACCGGAAACGGTTTGGAATGGCGTATATGGGGTGAGCAGCGATGTCCCAAGGGCCATGAATGTGAAGATAAGGAGGAGGACAAGACCAATGGCGGCCATCCGGTTCTTGACGAGTATCTTTAGGAGGCCGGAGGCCCTTCCGGCTTGGAATTTTACCCCTTTGCGTGATACCATTATTTCATGACCAATATGCGATCTTGTGTTGTTACTCGTACCGTATTCGAGGGTCGATGATACCGTAGATAATGTCGGATATGAAGTTGGCAATGATTACTGAGAGGGCGATTATGTAAAACATGGCCGCCATTACTGGATAATCCTTGTTCAGAACTGACTGGAAAAGCCACAGCCCTAGACCCGTCAAGTTGAACAGAGTCTCGGTGATGATTGCCCCACCGAGGATTCCTCCGAAGGAGAGAGCAGTAGCGGTAACCAAGGGCAGAGATGCATTCTTGAACGCGTGTTTGAACAATATTACTCGCTCGGAAAGTCCTTTGGCGCGGGCCGTAGTTATGTAATCATCGCTCAACGTCTCAAGCATCGTTGCCCTAGTCAAGAGGAGGAACCCTCCATAAGTTATGAAGGTAAGCGTCAGGGCGGGAAGGAAGAGATACTGGAGTCTAACCAGGATCTGGAGAAATATCGAATGAGGTGGTCCAATATTGGGGTTGCCCCAATCGAACGGAACCACGTTGCCCGATGGAAACCATCCGAGAGTGATGGCGAAAATCAATATCAAGATTATGCCGATGAAAAACACGGGCAGTGAGAACGCCGTGAGAGAGGTTGTCACCATAAGGCTGTCCCAGCTACTACCACGTCTTTTGGAGATGAGTATTCCAATGAAGATTCCTATAACGATCGAGAGTAGAGTCGATGTGCCAATCAGAACTAGAGTGTTAAACAATCTTCCTGATCCAATCATTCCCGACAAGACCGATTGATGGCTGTCGTAGGAATCGCCGAAGTTGAACGTGAGGAGATTCGTAACATAAGCTACGAACCTTGACTGAAATGACTCATTGAGATGGTATAACTGCACTATCCGATTGTACTGGTCGTTATTGTTGGCTGAGCGTTGACCGGCAATAGCGTAGACGGCTCCGATCTGTCCTGGCATAGCTTCGAAGATTAGGAAGTTGAGGACAATGACGAAGAAGACCAGTATTATGGTGTAGATTATTCGTTTGGCTAGAAAAGCGCGAAGTGTCATAGAAAAGTCAAGTAACGAAAAAAAAGAGGGGGGGTTTATTTTAGGCTTGCCGTTTCGCTTAGCAGTCGTATCCGTTTGTAGCGTCGACACTGCACGGGTTGAGCGTTACCGCTCCCTCGTACAGAATCGGTGGGAATGCAGCGATGTTCTGCGGCGGACTATTGACCCAGTCGTATGGTGCTACCCAGTTGACTCCGACGAACCGCTGTACGATGCTGACTTGTGATAGACCGACAGTGGTTCCTGCAGCGGAGCCGCCTATACCATGCTGCCAGACAGTACAGCCGGAAGTTCCGACCGCCTTGCCGAAGCAGAGGCTGACGACACCGAAGTTCAGGAAGTCACTGCTGAACACGCCTCTGTCACCTGACCATGCCCACAGCGCCAGGTTACCGGAGCTGCGGAAGTAGGTGTTCAAGGAGCCTCCAGGAGTAGTGCCGATGCCGTAGCGCGTCAATGTCCATGAGTCACCAGGTGCCGTAGCCTGAACGCCCTTCGAAACGCAACTTGGGCCGCCGACGCTGCTACCGGACCCGCACTGCCACGCACCAGAACCGACGAGGATTCCGTTCTTTACAGGGTCATAGCTTGGTCCTACCTTGGTGCTGTCAACGTTGCTCTTACCGAGAATTGGCTGAATGACGCCTGATGCTGTCACCGCGCTTGCTTGAGCAATGCAATTTGTCAGGGCCGTGTTTGCTGCGCCAAAGTTCGGGTTGTTGGCCGCGGCGTCCCATGCTGCGGCTGTACAGACGCTAGTGTTGACCCAGTCGCGACCCGGAATGACCCCTGCTGAGAGGAATAGTTTGGTGAATGGTCCAACAGCGTTAACGTCGACATCAACCTGTGTTGGGCTGAGTACTTTGATACCGGTCATCGGAGCGAGTCCCGCGCCGACTCCGGATGCTCTGTAGGCGATGTAGCTGAACGCTAGGTCCCACGCTGTCACCTTCTGACCAGTCTGCCAGAAGATGTCGTTACGCAACGTGTACCTGAACGCTGCAGTGGTGCCTGATGGCGGAGTGTAGGAGAGGCCTGAAGCAGCCAGTTGGTCGGTCTTGATAGTCATCCAGTCTAGGTAGGCTTGTGGCGAGTCAGGATTGGTAGTCCCAGGTCCGTCCCATATGGACCCAATGACTCCAGCATCCCATACAGTGTTGCCGATGAACGGACTGACGCTACCAGTTCCTTGCTTGTATCCTTGGCGGACTGTGCCTGCTACGGGCGGTGAGGGGTTCCATGCGTTGAGAGTGGTGAAGTAGTTGCCTGGCGGGGTGAGGCCGTCTCCCTTGTGGAGGATGCCTCGTTGCCAGCCAGTCAAGTATGCGAACTGGTTCTTTCCACTCCACCATGGAACTGTGTTCACGTTCTGTCCGTAGAGATCTTGTGCCTTGTAGGCAGCGCTAGCTGCAGACGGTGATGAAGTGCCCGTGCAGTTGGCGAATGTCACTGTCAGGTGTGTCTGTCCAGTGGTCGGATCGCCTGGTGCAGTTAAGCATGGAGCGAACTCTGCATTCTCAATTTGCGTGTCGTACGCAGCTTGGCAGATGTACTGGTAGTTGCCCGGGGCGAACGATGGAACTGCCTTGTTGTTGCATGGACCTGATGGGGTTACGATGCTGGATATTCCTGACACGAACTGGCCGTCATAGCCGAAGAAGAGGCTGCTGTCGAATGTCAAGACATTGCCGAAGCCAGCCGTGTAGACGAACCAGGTGAGCGCGACTGTCGTGGTCGATGTTGTGAAGCCCGGGAATGCAGTGATCGGACCTGGGGTCGCCGTAAAGACGTTAGTGCTCGACCCGCCTAGCCCGCAGCCCGTGCTGAATGCGCCGGTGAACAATGCACAGATGAACTGCGCATAGCTGTTACCAGCGTGGAGACGTGGAGTATTGTCGCTTCGGACGAAGATTTGTGTTGGGTTGGAAGTGACCGCTGACGTAACGCCGGTTAGAACACACGGGTTCGTTGGTGCATTGGATGGGTTCCTCCCTGTCGCTAGGCCGGCAGCGATCAGGTGATCAGCTGCAGCGCAGAAGTCAGGTGTTCCACAACCCGGAGTATACGGGAACTGTGGAGTGCCGGTACAACCGCTACCCGCGGTAGCTGCTGCTAGGTGATAGGCTGTACCACCAGCACCGTTGACGATGCAGCCAGTACCGGTCTGTGGGAACAGCGTGTCCCACGCGCATGGGTCGGGCGTGTTAAGATCCACGCTCGGTGGAACTGGATTGTCTATTGGCTGAGCGTTGCCTGATAGTTCAGCGGTTATGAACTTGGGCTTGTCGAGTCCGTGAGCAAACGCCTGTCGGATGTTAGTTCCACAAGCAGCATTGCCGTAGTTGAACTGACAACCCCAGAAGTTCTGTCCCAAATGGAACTGGAGCTCGAAATATCCAGTGTCCGAGATCGGACTAGTCACCTGGAAGTTAACGTTGCCAATAATGCTGTTGATGGTGCCTTGGTCCAACGGCCAATCGGTGAAGTCAATAGGCGACGAAGTCGTCTGTAGAGCCGTGAACTCTGCTTCTTCAGTAGCAAAGACCGGATATGTCAGTGTGTCCATCGCTGGACCGGCTGGGACCCACGGTTGGTTCGTGGCCGTGGCGGCGTGTGCAACGTTGAGTGATGGCAGTCTAATGCTTGGGGCTATCGAGCCTGGAAGACTTGCTAGAGATAATGTAATGGCGAAGAAGATCAGTAGTTTTAGTGAGGATATGTTTCTCAATGTTTTCCGTTACGCTCTCGCAGTTTTACCCTTAAAAGATTATCCTCGTGGCGGAATCTTTCCGCCATCCACGGCAAGATTGGGATACTCATGGAATCCTGAGACTTCCCACATGTGTTTTTCG